>Ga0172379_10007528_pt1 | contig 14106 bp, 12 predicted proteins | sample GrowelOW334metaG_FD_119756 | JGI IMG/M metagenome (GOLD analysis project Ga0172379, IMG submission 119756) | Groundwater microbial communities from an aquifer near a municipal landfill in Southern Ontario, Canada - Groundwater well OW334 metaG | ecosystem: Environmental > Aquatic > Deep... | reverse complement strand
CTTTATTGATAAATTCTGGCGCGCATTTGACGTAATAGCCAGCAAATTCGTCTCCTGTATATGCATTAAATTCTCCTCAAAATTTATCTACGGCTTCAGCGACTGATCTTGGAGTAGGATATTTATTTCCTCCTTTGAAAAAAAGGTGTTCGAGAAAATGACTAATTCCGTTATTTTGTCTGTTTTCATAGATACTTCCGGCTTTGCACATAATTTCTATGGTGATTGAATTTGCATCTTCCATAGGCGCAAAAAGGCAATCTATGCCTGTTATGGATTCTATAGTGTACTTCATGACTAAAATGTTACATGCTAAATTTTGAATGTTGAATGAAGGTAACTATTTATTCTTTAATTGCAAATTCACTTCCTTTTGTTTGTATCTACTAATTGTATTGACAAATCAATATTTCTGAGTATAATATACATGTAAAAATTTATTCTTTGTCCCCACTGATGAGTGTAGCATCAAAAACAAAAACAAAGATTTATACAACTGTAGTCCTTGGTTTTGTGGCTGTCGCAATCGCATTACCGACTTGGGCAAGCACCACACCAGGAATCACTTCTGTCACTGCAGTTAATTCTGTCGAGTCGACATCGTCAAACCAAGATCTTTCAGAACTTCGAACTAGACTAAAAGATAGGTTTTCGTGAGTAGCTGCTGAAGTTCGTTCATTAGTCAATGGAGGTACGAGTCCTATAGATTCTTCTCATGGAACAGCCGTTCGCACAGTGGATGTCAGTCAATGAATTTGAGTCAAGCCTGCGATTTCTCGTCAGGATTTTTTTGTTGATATTGAACATGATCCTTATAGGACCTATATCAATAGATTGGCTGCTTATGGTGTTCTTACCTCTGCGCAGAAATTTTATCCGCAAAATTATTTTCGTATAGATGATTTTACGTTGTTGCTTACTAAGCTTTATAAAAAAACTCTTTCTCAAGATATTTTCTGAATTACGTCTGCGGATGGTTTGATGACCAAATGAATGATGCAACAGATGATGGTTTCTCTCAAAAACATTAAACCTGTCGAGATTGATGGTAATCCATATGACAAACTTATAAGAGCTGAATGAGCATATTATCTTGTTCGTCTGTTTGACTTACCCGCGTTGGATATTGATGAACAAATTTCCGCTCAGGTAGGAAATGCGTTTACTGATATTGCTGGTCATCCCTTTGCTTCGGCTATCAATACTTTGGCGAGTTTGGGTATCGTCCATACGGAAACTACGAAATTTTACCCAGACAATTATCTCCGTCATTATGATTTTGTCGTACTGTTTATTAATTCGCTGTTGCATGCTAAAAATCAGTCTCTTCCTATTGTCTCTCAATCTTTATTCGCTGACGTTGAATCTACCGCATCTTATCTTCCTCAATTAGTTTATGCTGCGGATCGTGGGCTCATTGATCATATTATTTTAAGCAAGAGAGGGCAGTTGTATTTCGCGCCAAATAGTTTTATTACCAAAGATGAGGTATATCAGATACTTGGCAAATCATTGAACATCCAATTTGTTTATGATCAACAACAAGCGAACCAAGAAAAAATCTCTAGAGCTGAATTGGCTAAATTGCTTGTGGATAGCTTTGAATTTCAACCAAAAAATATATCTGAATCTGAGTCGCTTTCATGAACTGATGGAGATACTGGTGATATGTCTGTGTTGACCAAGTTAAAGACCTTACTTTCGATACTTTAATTTTCTGTAAGAAAGTTCCTTCAAAATTTGACAAAAAAGCTATTTTTGAGTATAATAAGATGTAAACCAAAAGTTTGAAGATTTATTTCTTATTATATATAGTATGAAAAATGTATTTCATCATGTTGCGAGACATGCCAAAAGGGTAGGTTGTCACATAAAAAAACATCATAAAAAATATCTGTGTGGATTATTTGGTGGATTTGCTGTTGTGAAACTTTTCTTACTTGTTCTTTGACTTTCTGTCGTAGAATATTCTTATAATTCAACTTTTGCGCAATTGGCAAGCGGATGTGTGTTGACTGGAGAATATTATACAGGCGAATATGAGACTTGATGATATCTTACTGGACAAGAACTTACGTGAGGATATTTGACCTGATGAACTTTTGTTGATTGTGTTACGATACCAGGATATTTTACTGGTGGCACGCTTAATGAATCAGGTGAGCTTGTTGATCAAATTCGAGTAGAAGAATCTCAATCATGATGTGTCCTTACTGGACAAGAACTTACCGGACAAACACTTACGGAATGATATGTGACATGATCATATCTTACGGGTTGATATCGAACATGAGGAACTATTTTCTGTAATCAGGGACTTGGTACTGGGGACGTGGTGCAGACATGAAATAATCAAACAGGGACTAATCAACAGCAAACTATTATTACGTCATGAAACGGAATTTGTGAATCGGGAGATGTTATTTTTTCGGCGCCAATTTCGTGATCTGTGGTCAGAGATATATTTACTATTTCCTGGGCATATTCATGAACGGATTGTTTACTCTCTGGATTATCGCTTCAATTGCGAGATCATAATAATCAGCGAATTAGTTTAGGTGCTTTTGCTTCATGAGTCGCTACCTATGCGTTTGATTCTAAAATGCTTTATAATTTTCAACAATCAGGACTTTATCATATTATCTGAACAGGAGGCAGCGGACAACAGCTTTATCTTTATACAGGAACATATACCTGAACATATGCACGTTTATTTACGTGATATAAATTCAGATTGCTCACCGTCGATCAAACTCCATTGTACGAAACTCCACTATTTACTATAGATAATGATAGTCCTATATTAACCGGAATTACCTTGTTTTCTAATTGATCTACTACCTGATATCTCAATGTAAGCGGCGTAGTTACCTTAGCTTTTACTGCGAGTGAAGAGCTTAGCGGTGTACAGGTTACTTTATGATCCGGTAGATTTGCATCGAGTTCCGTTGTTTCATGATTGCTGTATAGGTATACACGAAATATTACGTCATTAGATGATGAGGGCAATTTGACTGCATATATTTCTTTTGCTGATAATGCTGGGAATACTGGTGCTGTAGTGTATAGTTGATTACTTGTTTTCGATAAAACGAGACCTGTAGTTACCGGATTTGCATTTAGTGAATATACATGATGACTTTCTATGAATTTTAATTGATCTGAGCCTATAAGATATGTTATTACCTATTGAATGTCATGATGAACTCTGGTGAGTGATAGTAATGTTCAATATTTGACCGTACATCATATTAGTCTCTCTTGAGTAATAAGGGATCAGATGTATGTTTTTAATTTGAATGTGTTTGATAGAGCGGGGAATAGCAGGTCAGTAACTGGTGATGTTATGCAAACTAATCTTTGAGTCATTGTTTCTCATGTATATATAGTCCCTGTAGTTGATGAAGCTGTTCTGAGCTGAAATTTATCTAGTTTAGCACTCATACTTAGGGCTGAAGTAGAAAAATTTAATGCATGTAAAAATGCGCTTAGTTATACTCCTATAGAACTTAAAGTGAGAAGCAGTAATTTTATACTCCAGATGCCATTGTTTAAGAAATCACAGATAAAGACGTTGGTAAATGCGTTTACTTTGTTTGTGCTTGATAAAATTAAACATAATTATGGCATTACGTCTGATGAGGTAACTGAAATTACTAAAAAATTTGATAGTTTCTTGATTATCTTAAAATTACTTAGAGATGATGATAATACGTGCAAACAAAATCTCTCTAATTACCATATTAGTCAGTTTAAGAGGGCATTGGAAGAATATAAGATTAATTTGGATTAACTTGCTGTGTTCGTGTAATTTACCTGCGATGTAATTTGCTGCGCGTAATTTACTTCCGTTGATCGCGTAATTGGTAATTACAATAAATTACGGGCGAAGCCCAAATTACGAACGAAGTTCAATGCTTCTTTCATTTTCAGAGATTTTTTTTATTGTGATTTGAGTCGAATTTTTGAAGGGGAGTTGGTCAATGAATTTTGGTCGTTCGATGACGATGTAGTCAAATTCGTTTATTTGATCGATGATTCATTTTTCTATGAGTTCACTATAGTCTTTGATTCTATACATATCGATGTGAAGAAGCTTTGATTCATAGATATTAAGATATGCGTAAGTTGGGCTTTGTACTGTGTTGTGGTTCAGTCATAATCCTTGTGCGAATCATTTCGCCAATAATGTTTTCCCTGCTCATAATTCACCATGCAATAATAAAATCTTATGCTCTTTGGCGAGCGCTATTCAAAATTCTATCATTTGTTCTGGAGTGCTTATTTTTTTCATGACTTGTGTTTTATACCGAAAACTCTATATATATCAACATTTATTCTCTTAGTTTCTGTATGAAGTTTTTTCTTATCGACGGATCGAGCTTCCTGTATAGGGCGTATTATGCGTTTCCACCTATGACTGATAAAGGTGGGCATAATGTGAATGTCGTCTATGGATTTTTTCGCATGTTGATGAAAATTTTTCAAGAAAAACCAGATTATTTCGTTATTACATGGGATTCTCCGGTTAAAACACTGAGACACGAAGCGTATCCAGAATATAAAGCGAACCGTAAAAAGATGGATGATGATTTCAAAAATCAAATTCCTTGGACCAAAGATATTGTCGATCAGTTGGGGATTCCGAGTTTGATTATGCCGTGATATGAAGCTGATGATATCATCTCTACTTTAGCGATGAAATATAAAACAGATAAAAATATGATGATAGATATTTATTCGTGAGATAAAGATTTGAAACAACTTCTCGACACGAATGTTTTTTGCATAGACTCAATGAAAGATATCAAAACAAATACAGCGTTGTTTATCAAAGAATATGGTTTTGATCCTCTCTATATTTTGGATTATTTAGCGCTTGTAGGTGATAATGCTGATAATATTAAATGAATATCAGGAATCTGACCCAAAAAAGCGTCCGATCTGATCCAAAAATATCAGACCATCGACAACATTTATGCTCATATCGACGCAATAACTTGAGATGTGAAGCAAAAATTGATTGATGGAAAAGAAGACGCATACAAGAGCAGGGGATTAATCGAGTTGAAACCTATTACGGAAATAGAAAATACTCAGATTGAAAATTTTACGCTTTCTTTAGATTTTGTGAAATATAAAAAAGTATTGGTGGAAGAACAGCATTTCAATTCGTTTGGAAAAACATTGGATGAATTGAAAAAAAAACTACAGAGTCCCGTGCAAGCTGGATTATTTTAGAACGATATTCGTATATGCAAAAAATAAACGTCATCAAATTTCTTCCCTATTTTCCGCCTCATACATGAGGTTTAGAATCTCATGTTCAGGAACGAAGCAAGCGATGGGTGAAAAAATGATATGGCGAGGTAATGAATGTAACCTCTTGCCTTTGACAAGAATGAATAATGAATAATGAATGATGACTAATGATAGATGGTGAATATATTCTTTACAAGGATAAAAAAATATGATATAAAGTTGATGGATATCACGTTTTGGTGTATCCTGCTTTTGATCTTATTCCGACTTTCCCTTTCCCGAAATTTTGGACAAAAAACTTTTGGATAGTGATGAAGTTTGCAAGAAAGTTCCGTGCTAACATTGTGAATACTCATACGAGATTTTTTCTTACTAGTTTACTTGGTGGCATTTTTGCTAAATGTACCAGAATTAAACGAATACATATAGAACATGGAGTCGATTTCGTGAAGCTTGCAAGCAAGTTTAAAAGCTGAATTGCTTATCTCTATGATCAGATTATCGGCAGATGGATATTTAGATGTTCTAGCGGACTTATAGGTATCAGTTATGGCTGCAAAAAATTTATGCAAAAGTTCACCAAAAGACATATTGATGTGGTGCATAGAGGAATGGAAATGCCAAAAAAAATGAATAGTGAATGATGAATAATGAATGATTTGAAATGAGATATTGAAAAATGAGATGCAAGAATAACTTTTGTAGGAAGGTTAGTGAAGTTGAAAGGTGTAGATTTGTTGTTGAATGTTGTGAAAAAGTTGCTTGATGTCTGAGATAGACATATTCATATGGATATCGTCGGAGATGGGGATGAAAAAATACGTTTGAAAAAACAAGTTCACGAATTAGCTTTGTCCCATCATGTTTTCTTTCTTGGCTTTCAGGAAAAAGACAAAATCATCAACGATATCTTACCACAAACCCATATTATAGTAAATCCTAGTTATCAGGAATGATTGCCTACTTCTGTATTGGAAGGATTATTATCTTGATGTGTTGTAGTTGCTACCGATGTCTGATGAACTCCGGAAATCAGCAAGCAGGATGATTTGATTCTAGTTAAGCCAGGTGATGAGGAGAGTCTGTATTTATGATTAGAAAAGGCAATTGCCGACTATAAAAAAATTGCTGGATTATCTAAGCAATATGTACGCAAAGAGTTTGATTGGGATAAAAACATTGAAAAGTATTATGAGATATATAAAAGTCTTATATAAGATTTATTTTGTTATAGAGAGATAGTATGTTATTTAAACATTTGGATGTCTTGAGAGATCCTATTAGTAATGAGGCTTTTGAAGTAAATGTTTTTGAACATCAATGAGAGCATATTATCAGTGGAGAACTCTTTTCTCCGAAACATCATTATCCTATCATCCAAGGAGTTCCTAGGCTGCTTGTTGATGATCTCAAAAAAGATCTCTTACAAAAAAAAATCGATTTTTTTTCTACATTCAAAAAAGAGCTTAGTCCTGAACTTGTTGCAGAACGAGAAACAGCTATGCAGGGGATCAAAAATATAAATAGATTTCTCAAACATCAAAAAAATACGTCTGAAAGTTTTGCTTTTGAACGGAATAATATTTATGCTGAAAATACTTTTGAAACAGAAAATTTTCTTCATTTCTTGTGAGGATATCTTACCCAAAAGGATATTCAGAATAAAATAATTTTGGATGTATGATGCGGATCTGGTAGATTTGTAAAAATATGAGCTTCTTTTGGCGCAAAAATATCTATAGGCGTTGATTTATCGGAAGCTGTAGATTTCGCTTTTGGGATCACTAAGCATCTGGATAATGTGATTATCGTACAAGGTGATATCTATCATCTTCCATTTTTTCACAATATAGAAATAGTACAATCCATATGAGTCCTTCATCATTTGCCTGATCCTCAATGATGATTTACTGCTATAGCTCAGAGAGTGATAGAACCAAAAGGTCATATGATTGTCTGGCTATATGCAAGAAAAAACAATCGTAGAGCATTATATCTCTATGAACCCGTAAGATATATTACAAGACATATGAATAAGAAATTGCTTATGTTCTTATGTCATATTCCAGCGCTACTAGTCCAGAGTATCAATTATCTGACTAAATTCATCGCTTGGCTAGGATTCAAGGGTGTCAGCAAAAAAATGCCGTTCTATTACTACATCAATTTTCCGTATAATATGAAGCACAATGATGCTTTTGATGTCTTAGCTACACCAAAGAGCAATTACTATTATACGGAAAACATTCAAAAGCGGTTTGAAGACGCGTGATTGAAACACATCCAATGAAAATATCTTCATGAGGCTGGATTGACGTTTATCTGAACATATGAGCATTAATATGCAAAAGAAACACATCTATTTTCTTATCAATTCGCTTGAATGAGGTGGCGCTGAAAGGGTAACTACTAATTTTGCGAATAATATGATTAGGGAATGAAAGGATGTGTACATCATAACTCTCAAATCTTCTAATTTTTACGATTTGCCGCAGTGAGTTCACTATGTTCCATTGTCTACTATAAAAAATAACTTTCTTATGTTTATGTTGATCCCTTGGTATGTAGGGAAATTTAAAAAGGTGGTCAAAAAATATCATCTATCTGAATGAATGAGTCTTTTGGAAATAGCTAATTTTGTGCATATTCTAGCCAAAAAAAAAGCGAAAATCTCTTTTAGAACACACGTAAGTGTATTTAAGTGATTTTTTGGGTTTTTACAAAAAGCCTTGATAAAATATCTTTATCCTAAGGCTTGAAACATTGTAGTTAATTCTTTGGAAAATAAATATGATTTGGCTGAATATCTTCATGTCTCAGAGGATAAAATAGAAGTGATCTATAATCCTATAGATAAAGAAAAAATCGACAAATTGAAATCCGAAGAAATATCTGAGAAGTTGAAAAACAAGATACAAGGCAAAAGAGTTCTTATCACGACAGGAAGGTTGGTAGGAAAAAAATGATTCGGCAATAAAAATCATAATAAAATCATATTGGCATTGAAGAGAGTATATGATGGTATAGATAAAAATCGAATATATCTGATAGTTTGAGATTGACCTGAAAGAAAAAGTTTGGAAAAGCTTGTATATAGTCTCTGATTGCAGGATAATATAGTGTTTATATGAATGCAAAAAAATGTATTTAAATTCTTGAATATCGCTGATATTTTCCTTTATGCTTCAGAAGTAGAATGATTCCCTAATGTTTTGATGGAAGCCAGAGAAATATGATTGCCTATTATTACTTCTGATTTTAAGAGCGGCGCCAAAGAGGTGATATTGTGAAGATATGTAAAAGATATTTGAAAAAAGATGAAATATCCTTATTCTGGTAAGTACTGAGTTTTGTTGGATCTGAATGAATATGAAAGTCAGTTTTTAGAAGTGTATAAAAAGTTATAAGTGGAGAGTGCTACTATATGGAAAGATCATAAGGTGTATGAAAAAAATTAGTAAAATAAACTTAACGCTATATTCTATTTGAATAGCATGTAGGCGCTTTATATTCTATTTGAATAGCATATAATAGAAGATTTGAAAAAGATATATGAAAATCTGCTCAATACCATACAAACAGATTTTTATAGAGACGATGCAAATGTATTGGCGGTATAATTCTATTGAAAACAACGATTGTTTATCTATCAATAGATAAATTTTTACATCATTCTTCCTTTATAAAGATGTTTCAAGAGGAAATAATCAAAAATCAAAACAGAATAGCTCAAGAAATCAAAGTTATTCCTAGAAATATGGTTTTTGATCAAGAAATTTTGAAATTGAATAAGGTAATATCTTTTGTATGACCAAGAAGAGCAGGAAAAACTTATTACATGTATCAGGTAATACACCAGCTTATTGATGCTTGATTATTAAGCATACAACAGGTTGTATTTATAGATTTTTCAGAATTTATAAATCTCGAATTGGATACGAAACAACTTTTGGAGGATTATACTACCTTATATCCAGATTTACAACCTTTTTTTGTGTTTGATGAGGCGCAAGAAATTAAAAATTTTAGAACAAGTATCCTTAAATTGTTTAATGATGGGTATAAAATATTTCTAAGTGGAAGCAATTCAAAGATTCTTTCATCAGAATTGACAACCCATCTGAGAGGAAGAGATTATCAGTATTTTATATATCCATTGAGTTTTGGAGAGTTTTTGAGATTTAAAAAAATACAATTACCTCAGCACTCAACAGCTACGGATAGAGGAAAGATAAAATCAGTCTTTATAGAATATATGGAATATTGAGCATATCCGGAGATAGCTATTATTGACGACAAACTTATTAAGCAAAATGTGATAAAAAATTATTTTGATATACTGCTCTATAAAGATTTGATAGAAAGATATGGAATAGGAAACGAATATGTTATCAAATATTTGATTCAAAAAATACTACAATGATATACCAAAGAAACAAGTATAAATAAAATTCATAATGAGCTTAAAAGCAAAAATATAGAAATCTGAAAAAACACACTCTATAATTATTTTGAGTATTTAGAAAATATATTTTTTATCTTTAGGCTAAAAAATTATTATTCTCCCAACGGACAACAAAAAGCTTATTTATGAGATACTAGTTTTGCTAATATCTTATGAAAAGAGTTTAATAAGGGACAGTCTTTTGAAAACATGGTCTATTTGCAACTCAAAAGAACATATGGTGATGATGTATATTATCTAAAAAATTGACATGAAATTGATTTTTATATTCCTTCTCAGGATTTGGCATTACAGGTTTGTTATGAGATGGATGATACTAATCAAAAGAGAGAAATTCAACCTCTTTTGAAAAGTAAACATAAAAACAATAAGCTTATTGTTTTTGAAAATGATAATAATAAATTGGATACCATTGATTATATGGATTGGATTGATTTTTTTGTTTGATAGAATGTGTTATGTCATAATGTTTTATCAAGGAAAGTACTAAGGTCTTTTGGATTTACGTGAATATGAAAGTCAGTTTTTAAAAATTTATAAAAAATTATGAAGTTAAGCCATTATGCAAAAAGATACATTGATTGATTGAAAGCTAACAAAAAAATCAAAAGGGATCGGAGATATTATCTGATTGATAAAAATTTAAGGACTTGAGCTAAGGTGCTGGATATCTGATGCGCAAGTTGATGATTCTTTGAGCAATGGAAGCATAAAAATATAGATTATTCTTGAATAGATTATAATGAAGATTTGGTAAATTTTTGCAAACAACAATGACTGAAGGTTGAACAATGTGATTTGTCAAAAGAAAAACTGCCTTATAATGATAATAGTTTCGATTTTATTTATTGTTCGCATGTTTTAGAACATTTACTTTCAAACGAACAAATACAGCTATTCAGTGGAATTAGTAGAATATTGAAAAAAGGTTGAAAATTGGTGCTTTTCACGCCGACGCCTTATACGTGGTATTTTTGGGATGACCCAACTCACCAAAGACCTTCTACTCATGGTTCTCTTGAGCATTTAGCTAAAGATTTTAATTTAGAAGTCATTGAATCTAAGTATTCTAATGTCAGATTTTTCCCTCAAAGAATCCAAACATATTTAAGATTGCCACCATTGAGATGGTTTTTATGGGAAGTGTATTTAGTTGTTAAGAAAATATAGGATGACTATAAATTATACGGAATATTGAACATGAAAAAATAAATTAATTATTAATACGAATATAAATTTTTCTGTATTTTCTATGAGTTTTAAAAATTATTTATTATCAAATTATACCTTTTTTTGTCTTCATGAGTTACAAGTTAAAAACTTTTTTACACATGATTTATTAAATCGTATTTCATTTAAAACATTAGATCTAACATATTATAAATCCTTAGACTTGAGGAATTATTATGATGAATTGATTAAACTATGTTTAAATGAACAAATAAAAAAAATATACATTACTAATACTTGACAATATTGGCATCCAATTTTTCTTAGAAAATGTAAAAAAGAATGAATAAAAATAGCGTTATCAACTGCCGACGATGATTCTAGTAAAATTAATTATTGTTCCAAACCTTATACGAGATATTATGATATACATTTCCATGTATGAGTAATGTATGACAAGAAAGGAACAACTATTGCAGATAAATTAAAAGAATGGTGATGAAACCCTGTTTGGATACCATTAGGTGCTAGAGCAGACCATATAAATACAAATATAGATTTTGATAATAGAGATATAGAGGTTTGTTATATATGAAACATCAATCCACGTAAATTGTTTAGATTATCTAAACTTAAAAGGCATTTTTGAGCGAGATTAAAACTTTATGGATGACAAGGGAATGGAGACTGGAAATCACTAAAAGGAATCTTCTATAAAATTGTGAATAAATTGTTCGGACTATGATATATTGAACCCATTAGCGAAGATAAATTAAAGGAAATATATGGAAGAACAAAAATTGGTTTCAATATGCACTTAGTATCGTGGAAATGACCTAGTAATAGTAGGATGTATGAGTTGCCAATAAATGGAGTGATGCAACTATGTGATAATAAATTGTGATTAAACAGAGTATTCGAAGTTTGAAAAGAGGTGGTCGCTTACGAAAATATACATAATGCTATACAAAAAATAGAATATTATTTGCAAAATGATGAGGAAAGAATAAAAGTAGCTAAAGCTGGTTATGAAAGAGCTATAAAATATTATACCTATGATTTGGTTTGGAAAAGAATTTTAAGTGTTATGTCCCAAGATTAAAAGAATAGAATACACATTAGTTTTTAGCATATTAAAAATATTCTTAAATGTCAGACGTAAAGCTTTGGAATTTTCATCAAAATGAAAATAGAGAAAATTTATTGCAAGGATACTATAGACAAAAATATATATTTAAAAAAATAAAAAAATATATTAAAAAGTGATCAAATGTATTGGAAATATGATTTTGAGATTGATTCCTATTAAATAAATTATCTAATGCTTGATATAATGCTTTTTGACAAGATATCTCAAAAAGCAACATAGAAATTACAAGAAAGCAATGGGACAATGAAAAGATTAATTTTATACACAGTATGTGAAACTGAAAGATTGAAGGGAATAATGATTATTTTGACTGTTTTGTCGCAAGTGAAGTTCTTGAACACATGAACGACAATGATCTGTTGACGTGTATAAACGAAATTTATAGAATCTTAAAAAAATGATGAATGATGTTTATTACTTTTCCTGCGGAAGAAAATCTTAAATCTAATGAATGTATATGCCCAAATTGTGAGAAAGTATTTCATAAATGGTGACATAAACAATGTTGGGATTTAAATAAGATAAAAACGATATTTTTAAAATTTAAAATTATTTTGATAGAAGAGAGATCGTTCAAGGCAAACAACTTAAATTTTTTGGGAATAATCGAGTATTATATAAAAAACCTATTTAACTTCTTTTGAAGACATATAAACTGAAATACTTATTTTATTATTTTACGTAAATAATAAAAATGAAAAGAATATATAATATGTTGAAGGGAATATATCTAGCATTTATTAAAAACGATAAGAATTATAGATATTTGATTGCTGAAAAAATTTCAAATAACATTTTTCCATTTTTTACGCACACTGAAAATGATAAATATTTTTTAGAAGATGTGGATTTTGTTAATGATTATAAAAAATTTGATAATCAGAATTTTAGGTCAATGGATAGAAAATATATGTTAATACAAATGTTGAAGCTAACTAAACATTTGTCTGGATCTGTTGCTGAGTGTGGTGTTTTTAAATGAGCGACTTCTTATTTTATACTGAAAAATATAGATTCTAATAAGAAATTGCATCTTTTTGACTCATTTGAGTGATTAAGCAATCCAAGTGGAATTGATTGAAATCATTGGTGTGAATGAAGTTTGTATGCTTCCGAAGACGAAGTCAAAAATAACCTTAAAGATTTTAATAATATAGTGTTTCATAAATGACGGATTCCAAATAAATTTCATGAAGTGTTAAATGAAGAGTTTTCGTTTGTGCATATAGATGTTGATTTATATGAGCCAACAAAAGACAGTATAGAATTTTTCTATAAGAAATTACAAAAATGATGAATGATTATATGTGATGATTCTTGATTCAAAACCTGTCCTTGAGCAAGAAAAGCTATTATTGAATTTTCAAAAATCAATAATATTGAGTTTTTAGATTTGCCGACATGACAATGAATTATGATAAAAATGTAGTTTTTTTCCTTTTAAATGCGTATTCTGTGTTTAATCCATTAAATAATAATGCTTCTATATGATGATCAGAGGTAGATGTTTACAATACAGCTGTTTTTCTAAAAAACAATTGATATAAGATTACGGTATTGGTCGGCGATTTCGGCCAAAAAAATATTGAATATTATAATTGAATTAAGGTCGTCAAAACTATTAAATCAAAAAATAATTGATTTATATGATGAATTATTAATTGATTGAAGCTATTTTTCTATTTGTATAAATCAAAAGGTGATATATATATATTTAAATGTGCAAGTCATTATCTTGGATTATGAGTTATATTTTGAAAATTTTTTGGAAAAAAAATCATATTTAGAACAGCGCATGATATAGATTGTAATGGTGATTTTATAAAAAATAATTGAATATTATGAAAGATATATAAATACTGATTATTAAATTCTGATTTTATCATAACTCAAAATAGAGAAAACTCTCTTATGCTATCCAAAAAATATGGAATAAATTCTTCTTTTATAGGGAATATATATGATATTAAAAAAGAAAAGATAACTAGTTTTGAAAGAAGAAGTTATATTCTATGGATATCAAGATGTGAAAAATGGAAAAGACCAGAAATATTTTTAG
>Ga0172379_10007527_pt1 | contig 14106 bp, 10 predicted proteins | sample GrowelOW334metaG_FD_119756 | JGI IMG/M metagenome (GOLD analysis project Ga0172379, IMG submission 119756) | Groundwater microbial communities from an aquifer near a municipal landfill in Southern Ontario, Canada - Groundwater well OW334 metaG | ecosystem: Environmental > Aquatic > Deep... | reverse complement strand
CTCAGTCCACAGGTCCGGGTCGAACCGGAAGGGCGCGCCGCCGACCACGAGCTTCACGCTCATGCCCTCGGCATGGATAGCCCGTGAAAGCTCCTTTATGCGCAGGGCCGAGCTAAGCATGAGGCAGGAGAGAAGGAGCACCTCGACGGGCTCGGCCTTGAGCCTTTCGAGCGCGCCGCGTGAATCCACGTGACCCCAATCGGAAAAGGCGTAGCCCTCGTTCCGCAAGACGGCATGGACCATCTTTTTGCCGAGCATGTGGCGGTCCTCGAAAATGGCCAAGGCGATGGAAGGATCGTGGAGGCGTTCGGGATGGCGCGCGGGCAGGACGCTCTCGGAAAGTTCCTCGCATATTCTGCCGGCCATATAGACTTGCGAGAGGGCCAAGCCTCCCGCTTCCCAGGCTTCGCCTATACGGTCGAGCGCCGCGCCGACCAGGTTTTCCATAAAGGGCAGCGCGCCCTGCCTTTCGACGCCTTCCATGAAGATACGTCGGGCTCGATTTCGATCCATGGCTATCAGCGCGCCTTCGAAGTCGTCGATCAAGCGAGTGTCGCTCGGCACACCGTACCTCCGCTATGTGTCTCTCCTTTTTCTCTAGATTTCAGTATAGCCGATCCCGTAGCTTTTTATCTTGTAAATTATGGTTCGGCGCGCGATTCCTAGTTCGAGGGCCGCCTTGGTGCGGTTGCCCTTCCATTTCTCGAGGGCTCTGACGATCGCCTCGCGTTCGAGTTTTTCGAGCGAGGGATTGCCGATGTCTGCGCCAGCGGCGGCGCCGATGGCGGCGCTGGAGGCGGTGGCCGAGGCTTGATCCGAGGCATGTGCTGAGACGGGAGCTTGGGCTGTGGCCGAGGCTTGCGCTGGGGCTCGCGTTAGGGGCGCCGTTCGCGCCTGGTGCGAGGCCGCCTCTGCCGAGGCTGATGCCGCTATTCGTTTCGGGGCGACGAGACCCAGGTCGGCGGCGCAGATGCTTTCCGAGGTTCCCAGAATGGCGGCTCTTTCGAGAAGGTTTTCCAGTTCCCGAACGTTGCCGGGGAAATCGTAGGCGGCGAGGGCGGCCAACGCGTTTTCGTTCAGGCGGCGCTCCGCTCCGCCTGAGCGGGATCGTATCCGCGCTAGAATGGCTCCCGCGATGAGGGGGATGTCTTCGGGATGCTCGCGGAGGGCGGGCGCGCGAATTCGCACGACGTCGAGGCGGTAGAAGAGGTCTTCGCGGAAACGGCCGTCGGCGACCGCGGCTTCGAGATCGCGGTTCGTGGCCGCGACGATGCGCGCCTCCACGGGGAAGTCGCGATTGCCCCCGAGTCGCCTGATTTTACGCTCCTGGAGAACGCGTAGGAGTTTGACTTGCAGGCCCAGGGGCATTTCCCCGATTTCGTCGAGGAAGAGGGTGCCCGAGCCGGCCAGCTCGAAAAGGCCGGTCCGCCGCGCGTCGGCGCCCGTGAAGGCGCCTTTTTCGTGGCCGAAGAGTTCGCTTTCCGCGAGGGCTTCGGGGAGGGCGCCCAGGTTGACGGCGACGAAGGGCTCCGCCGATCGCGGCGAGCGGGCGTGGAGGTCGCGCGCGATCAGTTCCTTGCCCGTGCCGCTCTCCCCGGTGATAAGCGCCGTCGAGGCCCCCGGGGCCGCGCGGTCTATGAGCGCGCGCAGTTCCCGCATGCCCTGTCCCTCGCCCAGTAGTCGGCCTGGGAGCGAGCCCGTGCGTGAGCCCGCTTCGAAAAGGTCCTCGCGCCGCCTAGCCTCGATCGCGGAACGGAGGCGAAGGAGAAGCTCGGCGGGATCGAAGGGCTTAACTAGGTAATCATTGGCGCCGGACTTGAGGGCGCGCACCGCGTCGTCCACCTCGCCGTGGGCCGAGATCATGATGACCGGCATCCTGATCCCCTCTGCGCGCATGCCCTCGAGGAGAGTCTGGCCGTCGATCTCCGGCATGCGCAAATCCACGACCGCCGCGTCGAAGGCTTCCTCGGAGAGGAGCGCCGCGGCCTCGCGCCCGTTCGCGGCGGCGACTGCCTCCATGCCTTCTAGCTCCAGGATGCGGCGCATCGACTCGCGTATGTTTCGCTCATCGTCGACGACGAGCACCCTCATGGCGCGCCTCCTTCCGCGCCCGCGGCGAATTCGGGCGGGGCGAGGGGTAGGACGAGGCGCGCGCATAAGCCGCCGCCTTCGCGGGGCATGAGCCGCACGTCGCCGCCCATCGCGCGCGCGAAGCGGCGCGAGATGGGCAGGCCGATGCCCGAGCCTCGGCTCTTCGTCGTGTAGAAGGGGTCGAAGACCCGGTCCGGGTCGCCGCCCTCGAGCCCTCGCCCGCGGTCCAGCACGTCGAGGCGAGCCTTTCCCGATTCGGCCGCTATTTCGACGCCGACCTCGGCTTCGGGGCTTCCGCTTTCGAGGGCGTTGCGAAGGAGGTTTTCCAGTATGGAACGCAGTCTTTCAGGGTCAGCGAGGACTACGAGTCGCCGGTCGCCGCCGGTGTTTCGCGCCTTCCCGCCCATGAGGCGCCGGCTAACCTCCTCCGCCACCTCGCCGATCTCGACGCGCTCGGGCGATCCGCGGGGATCGCGCAGGTAGTCGCCGACGCGATAGCTGAGCACGGAAAGCCGCTCGACCTCCGCGTCGATTATATCGAGCTCGGGCCGCCTTTCCCCGGGCAGGGTTCGCGCGAGAAGGTTCGTCTGCAGGCGGATCGCGAACAGGGGATTCTTTATTTCGTGGGCGAGGGTGCCGGCGGCGGTGCCCAGTACGACGAGGCTTTTCTGGGCTTCGATGCGCTCCCGATACTCGGCGTTCCTGAGAACGAGAAGGCGCAGGGCGAAAGCCAAGCCCGCGATGGCCGCCATCGTGGTCGGGAGCAACGCGGCGAGAATTCTCTTGGTTCCGAAGTAGCGCGTCGCCCGCATTTCGAGATAGAGGTATTCGCCCAGCCTGAGTTTTTCGAAGAAGCTCGATTGCGGGCCTCGTGTCCCGGGCGGCGGGTCCCTGCGCTTTTCATCGTCGGGCCGTTTGGGCGGAGGCGGCCACAGGCGCGAAGTCTTAAGGATGAGGGCGAGAGAATCCGAGCGCGGGCGTTCCCTGTAGATACGGTCGGAAGAGCCTTCCCCCGTCTCGTCCGCGTCGGGCGACGCTCGCGCGACCGCCGAGGAGGGTAGGCTGCCCCAGGAATAGAGGAGTTCGCCCATCGTGCCGAAAATTCCCACGCCGACTATCGTTCGTCGGAGCTCGGGCGAGGCTTCGATGGCGGCGCCGAAATCGTCGTGATCCCTGAGGCCGCCCAGAAGGGCGTTGAGCGCGCGCTCCGAATCGTTGCGGCTTTCGAGGCGGTTGAGCTCGGCGCCTCCACGGAAAATGAGGGCGGCCAGGGCTCCGAGCGCGAGGGCGGCGAGAACGGCGGCGGCGGTCGTGGCCCCGCGTCGGCCGAACCCGGCGCCCTTCGTCGCGGCCGATGGGCCCTTTCGCCCCGAGGCGGCGCTCGCGACCCTTCGGTCTTCCGTTTTCATCGGGTCTCATCCTATCACGGGAGCAGTCGCGCGAGGAGGCCCTCATCCTCCATTCCCGCCGCGAGGGAAAGCTCCGAGGCGAGACGAAGAAGCGCATAACGCGCTCCGATGAGTCCCTTGCGGGCGCCGCTCGCGAGGGCTTCCGCCTCCGAGAGCTCCGTCGAGGAGGCGACGGATCTTTTGAAGCGTTCGAGGACGCCTTCGTAGTTGCCGTTCGAGTAATCGAGGGAGAGGGCCGAAGAGCCCAAGGCCCGAGCGGCGGCGCAGAGCCCGTAGATGGTCTCGCGGACGGCCAGATCCTGGCTCGACTGGATCTCCGCTTGCGCGAGAAAGGCCCGAGATACCGCGATGTCGGCCTTTTTCGAGGTCGCCGCCGCGCTCCATGGCGCGATCGCCAAAGTCGCCGAAAGAGAGAGCGAGGGCGTTCCGAGGTCGAGGCCCGCCGCGACGCCGTAGCCCAAGCCGTAGGAAAAGCTCGCGGAAACGTTAGGCGCATTGGTCAACTTGGCGAGCTCGGCTTCTTTTTCGGCCCGCTCGCGGGCGATCGCGGCGGCGGCCAGGGGAAGGTTTCCCGTTCGGGAGAGCGAGACCGCGCGATCGGCGAAGGCTTCGACCTGGGCTTCCGAGAGCGCGGCGATCGCGGCTACGAGCCTTTCGTAGGCCGAGAAATCCACCTTCGCGATCGCCGCGGCCGGCGCGATTCCGGCCAGAGCGACGAGCCTGGCGCGGGCTACGGCGCGGACCTTCGTGGCCTGGCTCAACGCGGTCTCCTTCGTCGCGGCGAGGGCGTCGGCCTGGAGGAGATCGGTCCGCGACGCCCGCCCTGCTTCGGCCTTGGCCTTCGCCAATTCGAGGCGCAACGCGGCCGCCTGGACGTCGGCCCGCGCCGCTTCGACGGAGGCTTCCGCCTCGAGGTAGTCGTAATAGGCCGAATCCACCGACCGGAGCGCGGAAAAGTAGGCTGATTTTGCCGCGTTGCGCGCGCTCAGGGTCGAAAGGGCGTCGATTTGGGCGAGGACGCGGTGCTTGCCGCCGTCGTAGATGGTCTCCGAGACGCCCACCGATGCCGTGACTGAGGCTTGGGCCGCGCCGGCTATCGCGTAGGATGCGCCGACTCCGCCCCTGACCGAAATCGAGGGCAGGAGCTCCTGCGAACGGATCTTCTCCGCGAGGACCGTGGAATCGGTCTCGAGCATCGCCGAGCGCAGGGCCGGCGATTTTTCGAGAGCCATCTCGCGCAGCCGCTCTAGGGAAAGAGCCGCGGCCGACTCGGTAGCCGGCGCCTGCGCCGAGACGGCCTGCGCCGAGACGGCGGACGTCGAGGCCGCGGACGCGTGCGCCGGGAGCGGCGTGCCTTGCTGCGCGGCGAGACGGGGCGAGGCCAAAGCGAGTGATAGGTTCAATATCAGCACGGCGAAAAAATAGTATCGCATAACGTATTCCTCTTATTCGTAGCGCAGGGCTTCGATGGGGTAGAGATTCGCGGCTTTCCTCGCGGGGTAGTAGCCGAAGAAGACGCCAACGGCCGCTGCGAAGCCGGCCGAGGCCGCCACGATGTCGGGGGAAACGATGGCGGGGGTCCCGGCGAAGGCCTCGAGCGCGTGGCAGATGAGGAAGGCGAGGAGGATGCCGATGAGTCCGCCTCCCATGCTCAGGATAATGGCCTCCGAGAGGAATTGGAGGAGTATGTCGCCCCGCCTCGCGCCCACGGCGAGGCGGATGCCGATCTCCCTCGTGCGCTCGGTCACCGAGACGAGCATGATGTTCATGATGCCGATGCCTCCGACGATGAGGGAGACGCCCGCGATGGCCGCAAGCAGGGATGTCAGGGTTTTGGCTGTGGCGGACATCGTGGCGATTATCTGTGCCTGGTTCATGATGTCGTAATCGGCCTCTTCCTGGGCGCTTAGGCCGTGGGCTTCGCGGAGTATGACGTCGACCTCCTCCTGCGCGGCGTCCATGAGAGCTTCGTTGCGAACGCTCATCTCGATGGAACCCATGCGCCTATCGCGCTGCAGGCGATTGATCGCGGTCTCGAGAGGCACCATGACGAGGTCGTCCTGGTCCTCGCCCATCGCGCTCGATCCCTTGTCGGCGAGCACGCCGATGACGGTGAAGGGGACCCGCCCGATTCTGACCTTCTGGCCGACGGCCGTCTCCGGCCCGTCGTCCCCGAAGAGCTCCCTCGCGATCGATGAGCCGATGACCGCGACCTTGCTTCTCGCCGCGCTGGCCTCCTCGCCGAAGAAATCGCCCGACGCGACGGAGCGTTCCTTGATCACGAGGTATCCCGGATCGACGCCGTAGACGGTGGTCGACCAGGACAGGGAGCCCGCGACCACTTCGGCGGAAACCCTGGAGAGCCCCGAGATGGCCCTCAGGTAGCTCGCCTCGGCTTTCAGCTTGGAGAGATCGGTGAGCGTTAGTCGATTCACCTCGCGGGGCCCGCGGGGCGGCATGACCATGAGCATGTTCGCGCCCATGGACGATATGCGCTCGCGTATCTGCTCCTGGGAGCCTTCGCCCACCGCCACCATGACTATGACGGAGGCCACGCCGATTATCACCCCCAGGGAGGTGAGGAGGCTCCTCATCTTGTTCCTGAGAATGCTCCTGAGCGCGAGGGTCCCTAGCTTGGCCGCGGTCATGAGACCCTCCGTTCCTCTCCGGCGAGGAGGGCATGCTCTTTATTCCATATCGCCAGGTCCTCGGCGGCGCGGCGCGGGCCCTCGACCCTCCTGTCGGAGACGATGGCTCCGTCGCGCATCGTGACGATCCTGCGCGTGTAGGCGGCGACCTCGGGCTCGTGGGTGACCATCACGATGGTCTTGCCCCTCTCGTTGAGCTCCTGGAAGAGGCTCATGATCTCGAGCGTCATCTGTGTATCCAGATTGCCGGTGGGCTCGTCGGCCAGGATGAAGGCCGGATCGTTGACCATCGCCCGGGCGATGGCGACACGTTGCTGCTGCCCGCCCGAGAGCTGCGAGGGATAGTGGTCGAGACGCGCGCCCAGGCCCACGTCGGCGAGGGCCGCGGCGGCCAGTTCCGAGGCTTTGCGCTTGTGTTGGTGACGCGAGTAGAAGAGCGGCAGCTCCACGTTTTCCAAGGCGCTCGTGCGCGATAGGAGATTGAAGCCCTGGAACACGAAGCCGATCCTGGAGTTGCGTATTTCCGCGAATTCGTCGGGGCCGGCCGAGGAACTGTCCCGTTCATCGAGGAGATAACGTCCCTCCGTCGGCTTGTCTAGGCAGCCTAGTATGTTCATGAGCGTCGATTTTCCCGAGCCCGAAGGTCCCATGATGGAAACGAAATCGCCCGATTCCACGGTCAGGTCCAGTCCGCGGATCGCCTTGACGAGTATCTCCCCGACGACATAGTGTCGCTTGATTCCGCATAACTCGATCACTGTCTTGCCCATCAGGATCTCACCTTCAGGATGACCTTCACGCCCTCGAGACCAGGTTCGCCCTTCGCCGCGCCTCCCGCGGACTCGATTTCGGTTTTCGAGCCGTCGGTCGCCCCGACCCTTACGAGCAGGGCTTCGAGCCGGCCGGAGTCGCCCAGGAGCCAAAGGGTCTTGAGCGCCTTCGCCGACGCCTCCCCTCCGATGGCGGATAACGTGGCGTTAGCCGCCCCCGAGCCGCTCTTCTGCCCGCCCGGCCCGCCGGGGCCGCCCGGACCCGGCATCATCATGCCGGCGAGCCCGCCCGAGCTTTTCGGCGTTCCGCCCGAGGCCTTGGCGGCTTGCGCGGCCATCGTCGCGTCGTAGCTCGCCAGGGCCGCGGCCTTCCCCTCGGCGTCGAGTTCGTGGAGGCTCGCCGCGAAAAGCAAACGGGCCTTTTCGGCTTCCCCGAGCCCCGAGGGCGAAAAGCGCAGCGCCGCGTTCGGAACCGTCAGAACGCCGCTTTTGCTCTCCTTGATGAACTCCACCACGGCCGTCATGCCGGGCAGGAGCAGCCCGTCGGGGTTCTCCGCGTCCACGATCACCTTGTAGGTGACGACGTTGTCCGACGTCGTGGGCACGAGGCGACGTTGCCTGACCGAGCCCGAGAAGAGTTTTCCCGGCGCGGCCTCGACGGAAAAGCGCACGGCTTGGCCGACTTTTATGGAGCCTATATCGAGCTCGTCCACGTCGGCCTCGATTTCCATGCGCGCGAGGTTTTCCGCCAGGATGAAGAGGCTCGAGGCGTTGGAACTCGCGCCTTCGACTACGCTCTGCCCGACGTCGACGTTTCGCTCGAGCACGATTCCGCTGATCGGCGAGCGCACGAGGGCATAACTTTCCAGCTGGGTATCGATAAGGTCGAGGCTCGCCTCCGCCTGCTCGAGATCGGCGGCCGCCACTTCGAGGCTTTTGGCCGCCGTGGCGAGGTCGTAGTCCGCGAGCAAACCCTTGGCGGCGAGGGCCGAGGCATTTTCGCGGTCTATTTTCGCCAGCCCCTGGTTGGCCCTGGCTTTGCGCACCGCGGCCGCGGCTTCCTTTCGCTGAAGATTGAGTATGGCCGTGTCGAGGGCGACGAGGACTTGCCCTTTTTCCACGTGGTCGTTGTAGTCGGCGTAGACTTTTTCCGCGCGACCGCTCATGCGGGCGAGAACGCTCACCGAGGATACCGGCTCGAGTGTTCCGCTCGAAGAAACGATGCTTTCCACCGCTCCTCGCTCGATTGACGCGTACACATATTCGGCGTTTCCGGCTGGCGTGGCTTCGTTCGCCGCGAGGGCAGTCGTTCCCTTTGCGCCGAGCAAGAACACCGCAAGCCCGATTAGCGCGGCCGCGGGTATCGCGAAGGCAAAGGCTTTTTTCATGGACATGGCAATCCTCCTGGTACGCATACTCATAAGCAGGAATCGTGCCAAGGAATGAGGCGTTGTTGAGACTTGTTTATAAGCTTTTATAGGCTTTTGAAAGAAAATAAGGCGACGAAAGGCGTGACTGCGCAATTGCTGCGCACTAGGTATGCCGCCGCGCAGTATTTGCGCAGTTCAGATAGATACCGCGCAACCGATAAAAGTGAAGACGTTTACTGTAGCGGCTCGAAACGTAGATCGGATAGTACGACTTCATAGGGCCCAGGCCCCGCCGGCGCCTTGCCTCGGAAGAGCCAGAGATTGATGCGCAATCGGGCACGACCGGGGTCGGGTACCGGGCCTTCAAATCTCCATTCCTTACCGAGACTCCCGTCCGCGAAGAAGGCGAAGCTTACCGTCGTGGGCTCCCAACGCATTTCGAAAGCGTATTCTTGGGCCGGCGGCAGATCGAAGGAGCTTTGATTGCCCGGTTTGTCATAGGGCTGGACCGTGAACCAGCCGGGGAGGCTCTCTCCCGCGCCCCAGCGCGAGATTTCTATATCCAGTTCGCGGTTGAAAAGCTCGGGGCTCGTGTCCCAGGTGAAAAAGCCGAAGACTATGTTCGGGTCGAGATCCCGCAAGGTGTTCGAAGCTTTGAAGCGATAGGCTCCGTAGCCTGAGTTTTTTTTTGCCATGAGTTCGGTGGCGGTCCATATATCGCCGCGCTTGCGCAGGCTCAGATGGAGGCGGCCGGCCTCGTCGAGCCAGGCTTGGTCCTCGGCGTTGCTGAAGATGTTCGGGCCCGGCGCCGCCGGACCGGCGGTCTGGCGCAAGCCCCAGACGATGCCCGCGAACTCGAGGTTCCTCGGTTCGGCGGTGGCCGGGAGTCCGAGAGGCAAGATGGCCGCGAGGGCCAACGCGATGCGCGCGAGAGGCGAAAAAGCCGAGCGTGAAACGCGGGTATTCATGCTGCCAAGCATAGGTCATGAGGCGCGCGATTGAAAGCGCCCGATATCTTCCAAGGCGGAAATAACCAAAGTGGAAGCCCGCCCCCCCAAGCGCGGGCGCGCCGAAAGTCCGTCGCCTTAGCCGCCGCCGCTCGGCCCTCGACGCGGCTTTTGTCGCGCGCGGAAGCCTCGCTAGGGCCCTCGGTACTCCATCACTTCCCGCACGAGCTCTTCGCGATAGGCGATCAAGGCATGGAGGATGCCGCGCTCGCGCGCGGGAGTATCGGGGTTCTCCAGCTTTTGCGCGATCACTTTCGAGAAGGTTGCGAGGTCCGTTCCCATGCCCGCCGGCGGGAGCTGGAGGCGTCCGGCGCAAAAGTCGCGCCAGCGGGCCTTTTCGGCCTCGCCCAGGGTTTCCGGAAAATTGCGCGCGAAAAAGCGCCTGAGCATTTGCGCGGCGCGTTCGTCCTCGAAATGGAGGGAGTAGAGCGCTTGCTTGGCCTCGGCCGGGGGCTTCGCAGCCAGCTCCTCGTGGATGCGCGCGAACAGTTCCCGGTCCGAGTCCGGGAAAAAGCCGTCATAGATGCGAAGATCCGGATCGCTCTCCGCGATTTTCGGTCCGGGCATCTCGAATACGGCAACGAGCTTTTGCAGGAGGCCGCTCGTTCGCTTGATGGTTTCGAGGTGCTCGGCGCAGGCCCGCTCGTCGATGCCTAAGCGCGCCGCCGCCTCTTCGCTCAGGGCGGAGGCTGGCGCGAGGTAGGGGCAGCGGTTGAGCCTGATGCGCGAAAGCGGCACGCGCTCGACCTCGAGTTCGGCGGTCTTCGAAAAGACGCGTCGCCGGAGCTCCTCCACGGGCAGGTCCGCTATCGGCTCTGGGTCGAAGCGGAGGTCGATCGCGATTAGTTGGTTGCGGTTTTCCGGGTCGATGGCGACGGGCGCGACGAGGGTCGTGCAGCCGCGTTCCGAGGTGTAGGCGCCCGCGGTGTGCGCAAGCGGAGCGCGCGTGTCCAGGTCGATGAGGGGGCGCAGGGATTCGCGGCCGCGATGGCCATGGTACCAGGCGTAGAGCTTGGGCTGCCGCGCGCGTAAAAGGCGCGCGAGCTCGATCGTGGCCATGACATCGCTCAACGCGTCGTGGGCGGCCGCGTGGGTCACGCCGTTCGCCTTGGCCAGGGCGCCAAGGGTGAATATCGGCTTGCCGTCCTCGCCCTTGGGCCAGACTATTCCCTCCGGCCTGAGGTCGTGCGCGGCGCGCATGAGGTCGATGACGTCCCAGCGGCTGTTCCCGTTGCGGTACTCGCGCTCGTAGGGGTCGTAGAAATTGCGGTAGAAAAGAGAGCGCACGAATTCATCGTCGAATTGCACCGAATTATAGCCGGCCGTCGTCGTGCCCGGCCTCGACATGAGCGCGCGCAGGGCCTTCGCGAATTCGTAGTCCGAGACGCCCTCCTCCTGGGCGTGCCGCGGCGTGATGCCGTGCACGAGGCAGGAATAGGGGCTCGGGAGGTAATCGGCGGTCGGCTTGCAGTACAGGAGCTTTTTTTCGCCCGTCGGCTTCAAGTCCTCGTCGGTGCGTACGCAGGCGAACTGGGCGACCCGGTCCCAGGCCGGATCGAGCCCGAAGGTTTCCAGGTCATACCAGAGGATGCTTTTCGCCATGGAAGCCTATCTGAGCGCGCCGACGAGGTCGCCCAACTTGTCTACGTAGGTCGCGCGGTTTTCCGGGTCGAAGTCCTTGTCTCCGAATCCCGCGAAGGCGAGGGCCGTCTTGCCCGAGGCTTTTTCCATCATCGCGACTATCTTGTCGGGGGCGGTGTCGCCCGAGACGGTGACGAAGACGCAGCGCGCGGGAAGGCGATCGCGCACCTGAGCGAGATAGCCGCGAACGGGCGGGGCGAGGCGCCAGGCCCAGACGGGGGTACACACAATTACTCCATCATAGAGGGCCGGATCGAATTTAGGCGCTTTGATGGGGGTCGCCCTTCCGAAGGAGGAGTCCGCGCCCGCTCCCATGAAGCCGAAGAAGCCCATCGATCTATGCGTCTTTTCCTCGATACGCTCGGTATCGGCGCTCAAGATTTCGGCCAGATCCTCGGCGACGCGCCTGGTCGCGCTCCCTTGGGAAAAGTAGACGACGAGGACACGTTTGCCGTTCAGGATCCTGTCGATGTCCGCGGTGATAGGAGGCATGTCCCGGCCGGCGGGGCTCGCGCCCGAGACCGCGTCCTTGGGGGCGTCGGCCGAGACCGCGTCCTCGGCCGACGCCTCGGGCGCGCTCCGGCAGGCGGACAAGGCGGCGAGGAGGACCATCGCCGCGGTCAGCGCGATACGCGATTTAGAGATCGTCGGGAATCCGGCCATGAAAAACGCTCCTTGTTCGAGAGCAGAGGATAGCCGCAATCCCGCCGATTGGCTACCTGGCCGGACCGGGGCTCGTAGTTCCTCGCCTTCTTGCCCGCCTGGAGCGGCACCCGCGCGAAGGGCCGCCGCGGCCTATCCGCGAAGCCCGTTTTGCGCTAGTATCATTCATCCCCCGCCGTTTCAAACGACACCAGGAACACTTTTGACGCACAAAGACGCCTCGAATCCCGCGATCCGCAATATCGCCATCATCGCCCATGTCGACCACGGAAAAACCACCCTCGTCGACGCCATGTTCCGGCAATCCGGCGTTTTCCGCGAAGGGCAGGAAGCCCCCGAGCGCTTGATGGACAGCATGGACCTGGAACGCGAGCGCGGGATCACCATAGCCGCGAAAAACTGCTCGGTCGTCTGGAAGGGCACGAAGATAAACATTCTCGACACGCCGGGGCACGCCGATTTCGGCGGCGAGGTCGAGCGCGCCCTCTCAATGGTGGACGGCGCGATCCTACTCGTCGACGCCTCCGAAGGCCCCCTCCCGCAGACGCGTTTCGTGCTCAAGAAAGCCCTCGAATGCGGCCACTCCATAATCGTCGTCATAAACAAGATAGACAGGCCCGACGCGCGGCCCGCCGAAGTCTTGAGCGAGATCTACGATCTCTTCATCGACCTGGGCGCCAACGAGGAGCAGCTCGAGTTCCCCCTCCTGTACGCGATCGGCAAAGCCGGCATCGCCAAGGATACGCTGGAAGGCCCGGGCGACAATCTGCATCCGCTGTTCGAGGCCGTGATCCGCGAGATCGCTCCCCCCTCGTACATGAAGGACGAACCTTTTCAGATGCTGGTCTCCGATCTTTCCTATTCGGATTATTTCGGCCGCCAGGCAATAGGCAAGGTCATGAACGGCCGCGCGCATTCGAAGGACAGCCTGGTTTGCATCGGCGAGTCCGATGCCCGCGAAGCCTTGAACATTTCGAAGCTCCATACCTATTCGGGAATCAAGCTCGTCGAGACGGAGGACGCGCAGCCGGGCGACATCATCGTGCTATCCGGCATCGAGAATGTCCATATCGGTGACACGATATGCACCCGCGACGCGCCCAAGGCGCTGCCGAGAATCGTCATCGACGAGCCGACCGTCTCGATGCTTTTCACCGTGAACACTTCCCCGCTCTCCGGCCTCGAGGGAAAGAACGTCCAGTCCATGAAGCTGCTCGAGCGGCTTCGCAAGGAAACGCTCAAGAACGTGTCCATCCAGGTGGAGGAGGCGAAGGTCGGCGGCGGTTTCGTCGTCAGGGGCCGCGGCGAGTTCCAGCTCGTCATCTTGATCGAAATGCTCAGGCGCGAGGATTTCGAAATCTGCGTTGGCAGGCCCGAGGTGATAATCAAGTACAAGGAAGGCAAAAAGCTCGAGCCTGTCGAGCACCTTTTCGTCGATTGCGCCGAGGTCTTCGCGGGCATCGTGACGGACAAGCTTTCCGCCCGCAAGGGGCGCATGCTCTCCTACACCTGTCACGACGGAGCGCGCGTCCACCTCGAGTTTTCGGTGCCTTCGCGCGCCCTCATCGGCTATCGCGATACCTTCCTGACCGACACGAAGGGCACCGGAATAATGAATTCCTATTTCACCGGCTATGAGGAGTACCGAGGCGACTTCAACGATCGCTTCACGGGCTTCCTCGTCTCGGACCGCGGCGGAAAGGCCGTGACCTACGGCCTGTATCACCTCGAGCCGCGCGGCAGGCTCTTCGTCGTGCCCGGCGACCCCTTGTACGAGGGCATGATTATCGGCGAGCACAACCTCGACTCGGATCTGAACGTGAATCCGAGCAAGGAAAAGAAGCTATCCAACATGCGCTCGGTGCTGAAGGACGAGGCCCTGACCCTCACGCCGGTCCAGCCCATGACCCTCGAAAAGGCAATCCTCTATCTGCAGGAGGACGAGATGGTCGAAGTGACGCCCAAATCCGTCCGCCTGCGCAAAATAATTCTCTCGGCGCAGGAACGAAAGGTCAGTCAGTATTCTGGAAAGGCGAAAACCGCGCTACAATAGGGCCATGGAACAATCGGTCGCCGCGGTAAAGGCGAAGGCGGCATTTCCCGCCATGACGGAGGTCCTTTCCCGGGCCGCGCTATTTTCCGGATTTTCCTTCGACGAGCTCGATTCGCTCGCGGGAAAATCCGAGTATCTTTCCTTCGAGGCCGGATCGCCGATCTTCTCGCCCGGCGATCCGGGAGATCGGCTCTACCTGGTAGCCTCGGGCTCGGTCGATATTCTCTCCCCGGCTGACGGCTCGGTCTTGGCCGAGTTCGTCGCGGGCGATTCCTTCGGCGAGCTCGACCTCTTGACGAAGGCCGCCCGCAACGCCGCCGCGCGCGCCGCCGGTCCGGCCTTGCTCCTCGCCTTTCCCGCGGGAGGCATGAGTATCGAGGAAGCCCTCGAGGCCCGTCCCGCGGTGGCCGCGCGTATCCTGCGCTCCTTCCTCCTCGTGGTGGCGGGACGTACG
>Ga0172379_10007525_pt1 | contig 14111 bp, 14 predicted proteins | sample GrowelOW334metaG_FD_119756 | JGI IMG/M metagenome (GOLD analysis project Ga0172379, IMG submission 119756) | Groundwater microbial communities from an aquifer near a municipal landfill in Southern Ontario, Canada - Groundwater well OW334 metaG | ecosystem: Environmental > Aquatic > Deep... | reverse complement strand
CTGCGAGCCGCCGAGCACTAAAATAACCGGCACATTCGCCTCAAGCTTGAGGAACTCGCGCGCACCCTCGCGCTGTGGGATGAGCGCCGATTTGCGGATCGGGTTGCCGGTGAGTGCCACTTTTTCTTTTGGGAAGTACTCTGCAGCCTCGGGGTAGGAGACGGCGACTTTCTCTGCAAACGTACCTGCCCACTTGTTGACCGTGCCCGGCACCGAGTCGGACTCGTGGATCACCACCGGTATTTTAAAGATGCGCGCGGCAAGGATCATCGGGAAGCTCGCGTAGCCGCCCTTGCCGAACACCACGTCCGGGTAGATAAAGAAGATGCGCAAGACCGAGCGCAAGATTCCCCACCCGGTCTTAAATACGTCGATCACATTGAGGAACGAAAAGTAGCGGCGCATTTTACCTGCCGCAGTAGGAACAAACTGAATGTTATTGGCGAGCAAAAGCTCTTTGTCGTACGGGTCGGGCGCAGCATAGTAGAGTGTGGGCTCCAAGAGCTTTTTCTCTCGCACAAGGTCGTTGATTGCCTCGGCAACCGCAATGATCGGGTAGAAATGCCCTCCTGACCCCCCTGCCGTGAAAAGTATTTTCATAACTGTAATTATTTGTGGCGCATCCTCCGCGAGACGCTTAAAATGACGCCGATCTCCGCCAATGCTATCGCGAGCGCCGTGCCGCCGTGCGAAACAAAAATAAGCGGGATGCCGACCAAGGGCACAATACCCAAGATCGAGGCGATATTAAAAAATGATTGCCCGACTATGAGTATAACAAGCCCTACAACCAAGAGTCCACCAAACGGGTCGGCCGCCCGCGAAGCGATACGGAGCCCCAAGAGCGCGAGCGCCACATAAAGCAAGAGGAGAAATACCCCGCCGATAAAGCCAAACTCCTCGCCCGCGACGGCAAAAATTGAGTCGCCGATAGGCTCCGGCAAATAGGAAAATTTTTGCACGCTTTGCCCTAACCCGCGGCCGGTGAGGCCTCCGGAGCCGACCGCGATGAGCGATTGTTGGATCTGCCACCCGGCTCCTTGCGGGTCTTCGGTGTGATCTAAAAAGGTGGCGATGCGGTCGGCGACGTGCGGATATACGAACGCCGCTGCGCCTACCGCTACGACTCCCATAAGCGCCAAGACACCCAAGTGCCAGATTTTACCGCCTGCGGCAAAGAGCATACCTGCGGCGGTAGCGACGATCATAATGACGCCTGCGGTGTTTGGCTGGAGGATCAAAAGCAGCGCGCTGGTGCCTGCAACCAAGAGGAGCGGGACAACACCATCTTTTATTGTTGAAACTGTTTTAAATTTTGCCGCGTAGAGCGCCGCTAAAAATGCCACGACGGCAAACTTGAGTATCTCCTCGGGCTGAAAGGAAAAACCGCCTATCAATATCCACCTTGAGGCGCCCTTAAGCTCGAGCCCTATGCCCGGCACGAAGGTGAGAGTGGTGAGCAAAAATGCGCCGACAAAAAAATACGGCGTAAATTTGCGCCACAAGCGGTAGTCGATAGTCGCAAAGAAAATGCACGCGACAGTGCCACAGATAAGCCCTAAGAGAAGTTGGCTTACCGCAACCGAGGTAAATGTGGCACCCGAGCCGCGCGCCAAGAGCCCGAGCGCCGCTGAAGTAAAGATAATGAGCCCGGAGACCACGAGCACGCAGATGACAACAAGAAACGGCGTGTCGACGGATGTTTTCTTCACAGGAGTGCCAAACCTAAGCCGATAGTTGCGGCGATGACGCCTACGACCCAATAGCGCATCGTAACTTTGTATGACGGCCAACCGATAGCCTCAAAGTGGTGATGGAGCGGCGCGATCCTGAAAAGTTTTTTCTTAAAAATTTTCTTCCAGGTGATTTGGAGGATATTGGAGACCACGGTAGCTACAAGCGGGAGTGCAATGATAGGGAGCACCATAATACCCTTTCCCTCGCCGCCTAGGTCAGTGAGGAACGCGACCACGGTGAGTGCGATGGTGAGCCCCATACTGCCGGTCTCGGAGAGGTAGAAGCGCGCGGGCGGGATGTTAAACCACAGGAACGCCAAGAGGCCCCCGGTCATTGCGGCGCAGAACCCGGCTAAGTCCATTTGATTTTGAAAGAATGCGATGCCGCCGTATGCTGCAAACATAATGGCAAAGACGCCGCCGCCAAGGCCGTCGATGCCGTCTATCACTCCGCCCGCATAGAGAAAGAGCGCCACGACTATGAAGACCGGGATAAACAGTATCCCCAGTTGGAGCATTGGCCACGGATCGATAAAAGAAATGGTACTTACTCCGAGTTTGGAGTAAAACCACCATGCGCAAAGCGCGGCAACAGAGGCCACCACCAAGAGCCGCACTCGGAGCGGCAAGCCACCGTGTCCGCGCACCTCAAAAAAATCGTCGATAAGCCCCACGAACGAGCCGACCAAAAATGCGGCAAGCGGCACCCAGGTTTGATTGCGGCTGATAAAAGTGAGTGCGTCGTAAGAGCCGGGAGATATCAGAGAAAGTACGTACAAAAGTGTTGCGGTGGCGAGCACACTCACCCACACGACGACTCCGCCTGCGCGCGGCGTGCCCGAATCGGTGTGCTTGTGGAGCTCATTAAAGGTGGCGGCGGCCGTGCCGTCGAGTGCTACCTTGCCCGCCCTCGGCTTCCAAAAACGGTATTTGTATAAAAAGTAAGTGAGGATGGGGGTCAGACCAATTCCAAAAATAAACGTGATGATTGCCGGTAAAAATATGCGGAGTGCGTCTTCGGTAGACATGTTAATTTTGTGCCGCAGCGGCGCGGGTGGCGTTGATCAAACTCCTCACATCACTGAAGCGCCCGTCTATTGAGGAGCCGAGCACCACCACTACGATCGGGTGCCCAACCTCAAGGTCGAACGCCGCAACCAAGTTGCCGCCGGCTAAATCAGTATAGCCGGTTTTAGCGCCTAGGAGCCCGGGGATATCGAGGATAGGCCCTGCGGTTGGGGTTGCCTCAATTATTTTGCCGTTGACTCGCAGCTCGGTTTTTTGAGCGACCGTTGCATTAAAAAGTTCGGGGTAGCGTTTGAGAAAATCGGATGCGAGGAGCGCCACATCGTGTGCCGAGCCGTAGGCGCCGGCCTCGTTTTTGGTGAGGTCGAGGCCGGTTTCGTTGAGGAAGCTTGCGCCGGTGAGCCCGAGTGTTTGTGCGGTCGCGTTCATCCTCTCGACGATAGAGGAGGTGCCGGCGCTTGCCGCTGCCGCAGCCATTGCGTCGTTTGAGGATTCGACCAGGCCGAACGTGAGCAAATTTTTAAGCGACCACCGCTCCCCCACCACAAGGCCGGAGTCGCCCTCGGGTGTGAGGTCGTCGAGCGTGATAGCCACATCGGCATCCTGTGCTTTAAATGAGAGGATAGCCTCGGCCGACATCAACTTGGTGAGCGAGGCGAGCGGCAGCTGTGCATCCGCATTTTTTGAGTAGAGCACTTTGCCGTCTTTGGCATCGTATACAATTGCCGAACGTGCTTCAAGCTCGCCCACTGCAATGTGGAGCGATGATACAAACGCCAATGAAGCAGCGTACCGCTCGTTTTGGTCTTCGACATTTGCAAAATATACGCCAGCGAGCATCAGCGAAAAGAGGCTAAGCGCGGTAAACGTGCCTTCTGCAAAGGTGTGTATCTTGTGTGTGTTTAGATGCCCTAATTTCATATGGATTGTTCGGCTTCAGGCGAGGCCGCCGGCACTTCCGCCTGTTTGTTTTTGTACGCCGCTTCAAGCTCGTCGAGTTTGGCGCGCACCTGCTCATATTCGGGTAAATCATGCATGCTGACCACACCTAGGTGGCCTAAAATCTCGGTCGTCGGCTCATACAAAAAAGAGCGCTCGTCTTTTGGGTTTGGCACTCGGCGCACAAAGCCGCGCATCAAGAGCGTGCGCACCGTTTGAGACGAATTGACGCCGCGGATAAAATCGATTTCGGCGCGAGTGAGCGGCCCTCGGTAGAGTATAGCCGCAAGCACCTCGAGCCCGGCACGGCCTATCTCTCGGGAAAATTCTTCCTTGCGCAGCTCCTCGATTTTTTGGGATACTGCCGGTGCGGTGCGCAGCTCAAGCTCTAGCCCGTCGTCTACGAGCGCAATGCCGCGGCCCGCCGAAGCGGCGCCGAGCGCTGCAGCCGCCAATGCGAGCTCCTCGGGAGTCGTGTTTAAAAGTTTTACGAGTTCTTTTTTAGAGACGGCACCGCCCCGTGCAAACAAAAGTGCTTCGATGTGTTGTGCTAAATCCTGATCATTCATACGAAGGTGTGGCGACGGAATCGTTTTCAAGGGTAATATCCCCGTGATCTTGAGCCTGGGTAGCTCTAATTATACCTTGTTTTACAAGCTCCAAGAGCGCTAGGAAGCTGATGATAACCTCGCCTTTCTCTACCCCTCCGCGGCCGTGGCCGGAAAACTCTTTGAAGCTTAGGCTAAAGGCGGATGATACCCGGTTGGCGAGCTTGCCGATCATCTCCTCGAGCGAAATTATTTTTTTGACTGCAACCGAGGGGAGCGCGGCAAACTGCGGGAAGCTTTCGATGATGGAGGTTACTGCCGCGCGGAGCGCGCTTGGGGTAGTGCTCGGGTCAGCCACGTAGAGCGGCGGGAACTCCGGCGCCTCGCCCGCAAACAATGTTGCTCCGCGTGCGGATTTTTCTAAACCCTTTGCCGCGTTTTTGATGATCTGGTAGACCGCGAGGCGATACTCGAGCTGCTTGATGTCTTGCTCTTCTTCGCCCGAGAGCTCGAGGAGCGGCAGGAGCGAGCGCGATTTGATGAGGAGAAGCGTTGCTGCCAATGTTACAAACTCGGCGGTGGCCCCCACCGGCATTTCATCCATCGACCGGATGCGCGAGAGAAACTCGTCGGTTACTTGGGCAAGAGAAATGTCGTTGATAAGGAGCTTGCGCTTCTCGATCAGGTCTAAAAGAAGGTCGAGTGGACCCTCGTACACACTCGTTTTAAATACGAGGCTAGCGTTTGACATAGTGCTCAATAATAGAAATGAGGAGGCGCACCGGAGCGCCCGCAGCGCCCGCGGCAAGCTCTTCTCCCGGAGCCGAGGTCATACGCGGCGCCATATCGATGTGTGCCCACGGGCAGTTGAGCTCTCGGGCAAACTGCCAGAGGAACATCCCGCCGGCGATAACTCCGCCGTAGCGGCTGTTGCCCGCGGTTGAGATGTTGGGCACATCGCCAAAGTGGCCGCGGGTCATATCCTCATACTCCTCCCACAGTGGGAATGGCCAAACATAATCGCCTGACTCCTCGCCTTTTGCGCGAAGCAGGTCTTCAAGCTTCTGGTCGTTGCTCATAATCGCCGATGCGTGGAGGCCAAGCGCGGTAAGTGCCGCACCGGTTAAGGTTGAGACATTGAGCACCACTTCAGGATTGTATTTTTTGGCGTAGGTAATGGCGTCGGCCATGATCACGCGGCCCTCGGCGTCGGTGTTTAAAATCTCGATCGTTTTGCCGGAGAGCGAGGTGAGGATGTCGCCGGGGCGCACCGAACTCCCACCCGGAGAGTTTTCAACCGCGGGGATGAGCGCCACTATGTTTGCCTTGACGCCGAGTTTTGCCGCAAGCGCCGTGGCGTGTATCACCGCCGCCCCGCCCGACATGTCCATATGCATCTCATACATACCGTCGCCGGTTTTGATGTTGAGGCCACCGGTGTCGAAGGTGACGCCTTTGCCGATCAAAACTATCGGCTTTTCAGTTTTTTCTGCGCCCCAATACTCGATGACAATAAATTTAGGCTCCTCGATTGAACCTTTGGCCACCCCGAGCACGGCCCTAAGGCCGAGCTTCTTCATCTGTGCCGCGTCAAACACCTCTACAGTGGCCTCGGTGCCCACCACAGCCTCCCGGGCGGCCTCGGCGAGGTGGGTTGGGGTCATGTCGCCGCCCGGCGTGTTGGAGAGCATGCGAGCTGCATTGACCTCATTCCCAACAATTTCTCCGCGTTTGATGCCGAGTATCGCCTCTTGCGGCGCGCCCACAACTGCAACTGTGTCGAGTGTGGCAAATCCGCTTTCGGGAACTTTTTTGTATATGTTGAACTCGAAGTTCGCCATCTCAAAGGCAACCGAGGCGAGCTCGCCTAAATCGGCGTCGGAGACATCGGCCGCAGCAAGCGAGCGGATGTCGGCCCACGCAAGAGAAATATTTTTGAGTTTTTGCTGCTTGGCGGTTGCAATTATCTTGCGTAAAAAAATGATGAGCTTGCGGCGCGAGAGCGGCAGCTCTTTGCCTGCCTGCGCAGGCAGGCCAAAGCCGATGTGGAGCTCCTCTGCCTCGCCCTTTTCGACAAATTTAACCGCCTGCCCCGGGGCAAGGCGAACAGCAACTGCCCCCTCAACTGGTGTGTCAGTGAGTACCTGCATATACCCGCATTGTGCCACAAAAAAGCCCTATTTTAAAGGGCTAGGCAAACTCTAGGTAGAGCGGGCTATGGTCGGAGACCACGTCGGGGAGCACCGAAAAATCGAGTGTCTCTATGTCGCCGGAGACCAGCACGTAGTCGGCAAATTTGCCCTCCTTTTCGTACAGCGGAGTGCGGGTCGAGGTGTAGCCGAATTCTTTAATGAGATTGCGCATACCGTGGCTCTCCAGCAAATTCATACTCTCGGTCGTCGGGTTGAGGTTAAAATCCCCTGCTAGTACGTATGGGTTTTCGAGCGTTTTAAGAAATGCGACGATATTTTGCGACTGTACTACCCTCTCGTGCGTATCGTCTTTGCCTTGGCCGGTATAGAGGCCGTGAAAGTTTATAACAGTGTGCTCGCCTTTGTCAGTTTGGATAGTCGCATACTGCAAGTTTTTAGCAGTATGACCTAATGTTTCAAGATCGTAATTAAATCCTTTCTCTTTGTGTACATACACTTCTCCGCTATCAATGACATTGAGGTCTTTTTTAATAAATATGGCTAGGCCCCACCAATCGCCTAAGTGCGGATGATAAAAACACTCGTAATCCGGCAACTGACCTTTTAGAGTATCCAAATGATTAAGATCAATGCCTTGCTTTGAAAAATATCGATCTTTACCCTCTGCCTTGTCATATACTTCCTGCAAGCAAAAAACATCTACATCGCTATGTTTTGCAAGAAATACTCCGAGATCATCTCGCTGTTTTCCTCCCCACACATTAAGCGTAATCAGCTTCATGCACTAATCTTCTTTCGAGAGTAGGTTGTCGATGCGGTGCATATCGCGCGGGAAGGTGGTGGCCTCTTTTACATTGGCGAGGTCGAGCATTCGCGCGGTAAATCGCTCAAGGCCCGTCGAGGAGCCGCCGTGCGGCGGCATACCCACCTTAAACGCCTGGAGGTAAAAGCCAAATTTCTTCGGGTCCATCCCGCGCTCCTCGATACGCTTCACCAGTGTGTCGTAGTCGTGGATGCGCTGCGCGCCGGAGTTGATCTCAAGCCCCCTAAAGAGGAGGTCAAAGCCGCGCGAGAGCGGCGCCTCGGCAGGCTCCTCATAGGTGTAGAAGGCGCGCTTTTTGGTTGGGAACTTGGTGATAAAGACAAAGTCCGAGCCAAAATTTTTCTTCGCATACTCGCAAATCTGTCGCTCGTCTTCGGGAGACATATCCGAGGTGTCCTCGATGGTGCGGTTAAACTCCTTTGCCACGATATCCTGCGCCTCTTTGAGCGTAAAAATCGGGAACTTCTCCGGGGCAAGCGGCACTTCAACCTTTAATCGCGCAAAAATGTCGGCGTGTTTCTCGCTTACCTCCTTGCACACATCCTTTGCCACCTGCTCGAGCACCTGCATCACCTCAAACTCGTTTTCGATAAAGCCCATCTCAAAGTCCATCTGGGTTATCTCTGAGAGGTGGCGGGTGGTGGCGCTCTTCTCGGCGCGAAAGACCTTGGCGATGGTAAAGGCGCGCTCAAACGCGCCGACCATAATCTGTTTATAAAACTGCGGGCTCGTGGCCAGGTAGGCGTCGTGGTCGTTAAAATACTCGACCTTAAACACCGCCGCCCCGCCCTCGGCGTCGCCGCCAACAAGCGCGGGCGCTATAAACTCGGTGAAGCCCTGATTTTTGAGCGAGTTGCGGTAGGCATCCAAAATTGATGCCTGCATAGTGAAGATATCTTTGCTTCGCTCGGTGCGCAGAGTATAGGGCAAGTTGTCGAGATGCGTCTCGAGGTTAAGCTCGGCTCCCCGCTCAAACGGCGTCTCCGCGCGCGAAATAATTTCGAGGCTCTTTATCTCAAGCTCAATGTCGCCATTTTGCACCCCGGCATTAATATTTTTCTCCGGGCGTTTGTTCACTAGCCCGCCTGCACGCACCACATACTCGGCGCGGATCTCTTTTGCAGCCTCTATCGCAGGCGAGTTTGGCAAGGCGACCCCCTGCACGCTCCCCGAGCGGTCGCGAAAATCGAAGAACACCATCTTACCCTGGTCGCGGCGCACCGACACTGATCCGGCAATGGCGACCTCCTGCCCCACCTTGCTTCCCAAATCTGCGATTAAAGTTCGTTCCATAATATATTTTAGTTTTTTGCAAAATACTAGAATACCGTATTTAAATAGTTACTCCAATTTTCTTCTTTACCTCTTTCATCTTTTCCTCCGCCAGATCCTCGGCGCGCTCGCCGCCCTCCTCGAGCACCTTTTTTATCTCGTCTTCGGTAATTGATTCGTACCGCGCACGCATAGGGGCGACAAACGTCTCGATGTCTTCAACGAGTGCATCCTTAAGCGCTTTGTAGCTGCCTTTGTTTGCCTCATAGAGCGGTGCAAGCTCTGCTTCGCTCTTAAAGAGTTTGTGGATAGCGTACACATTTTCCGGCCGCTCGCCTGAAGAGTCGGTCACGATGCCCATCACGGCTTTTGAAATTTCGTCTTTGCTGCCAAAGAGTGGGATGGTGTTTTTGTAGCTCTTGCTCATCTTTTGGCCGTCGGTGCCGGGGACGATCCCCACCCCTTCTAAAATAATTTCCTCGGGCTCGGTAAATGTTTGGCCGTAGGTGTTATTAAACTTGTTCGCTGCCTCGCGTGTATACTCCACGTGCTGGCGCTGGTCGGCGCCCACCGGCACGAAGTCGGTGTCGTAGAGCAAAATGTCTGCCGCCATCAGCATCGGGTAGTTAAAGAGCCCGGCGTTTGCCTCAAGGCCTTTTGCCACTTTGTCTTTGTAGGCGTGTGCAAGCTCCAAAAAAGGCACTGTCACGAGCGTTTCAAAAATCCACGCGAGCTCGGTGTGCTCGTCGACATCAGACTGTTTAAAAATGATCGCTTTCTTGGGGTCTACCCCTGCAGCCAAATAGGAGCGGACGATGTCGATAATATTTTCGCGAAGTACTTTAGGGTCTTTGAGCGAGGTGAGCGAGTGGTAGTCGGCCACCATAAGCATACTGTCGAAATCTTGGTAGGTGTCGACAAAGGGCTTGAGCGCCCCAAAGTAGTTGCCGATGTGGAGCTGGCCCGACGGCTGCAACCCGGTAAAAAGGCGTTTTCTTGTCTCGGCGGACGAAGTCGACGGATTTGCCATATACGGCCTAGTGTATCAGAAAATTCTTATAGCTAAAGGCAGATAGTATACTTGACAAAGTATATAAATAAGAGTATAATTGCGCGGAAAGTTCATAAGGAGAATCAAATGTTTCGCTGGCTGCGAAGACTGACGAAACCAGCTCCGATTAAACCTGACCCGGAACTGGAACCTATTGCCCAAGAATATCGGGAACTCAGATATTTGGGTACAGCAATCTCTCTCGATCGTAATGGATGCACTCCTGAGCAGATCGAGAACTATTTTCGCAGAATGCCCGAGATTGAGAAGCAATACGGCCATCGTCTCACCGAATACATAAAAGCGCGGCAACTCTAAGCCGCGCTTTATCTTTTCTAACTAGATCCCTTCTTCCTTTAATTTCTCAATAAGATTTTTGGCGTTTTTGGAGAGCTTTTGCGGGAGGGTTATTTTGACTCGGACGATAAAGTCGCCCCGCTTGCCGCGTGCGGTCGGGATACCCTTGCCTTTTATAGAGAGAGTTTCGCCGTGGGTGACGCCTGTCGGCACGCTCACGGTCTCGGTGCCGTCGAGTGTCTCGACTTTATAGTCGGAGCCGAGGAGTGCGTCTGAGAGTTTGACCGAAAGGTCGGTCACGATATTTGCCCCGTCTTTTTTGTAGCGTGCGTCCGGCGTGACATGGATCTTTACATAGAGGTCGCCTGAAGCGCCGCCCTGCACAGCCTCTCCCGCGCCGGTGAGGCGCACCATCTCGCCGCCGTCGATGCCTGCCGGCACCATAATCTCAACCTCCTCTTGCTTGCGATAGACGCCTTCTCCGCGGCAGGTCGCGCATTTTTCTTTAGGGATCTTGCCGGTGCCGTGGCATTTGCCGCAGGTGCGCTGCATCGTGATGTTGCCGAAGACCGAGTTGGTTGTCTCGTGCACGCGCCCCTGCCCGTTGCACTGCTTGCAGGTCTCAAGGTCGGTACCCGGTTTTGCACCCGAGCCGTGGCAGGTTTCGCACTTGGCTACCTTAGCCAGGAGCACCGAGCGCTTGGTCCCGAAGACCGACTCTTTAAATGAGATTTGAAGATCGATCGATATGTCGCGGCCGCGGCGGCCGCCTCCACCGCCGAAGAAGTCGCCTAGATCGCCGAAGTCAAAACCGAAACCGTTTTGGAATGCATCCTGAAACTGCGAAAAGTCGAAGCCTTGTGCCCCGCCGCCGAAGCCCCCACCTCCCCCGCCAAAATTCTGGCCGTAGGAGTCGTACTCCGCGCGCTTTTTGTCATCGGAGAGGATAGAGTATGCCTCAGACACTTCCTTAAATTTGTCGGCATCACCTGAAGTCTTGTCCGGGTGATACTTATGGGCAAGTTTGTGGAACGCTTTTTTGATATCGTCCTTGGTTGCTTTTTTATCGACTCCAAGAGTCTCGTAGTAGTCTTTTTTTGCCATGGGGTTTTATGCTATCACGCACGCGCTGCGCCTCCTACTGCTCTTGCTTCGGCTCCTCGCCTTCCTTCGGCGCTTCTTGTGCCGGAGGTGTTTGCTCCCCGCCAGCCTTCTGCACCGCTTCGTAGACCTTTGAGAGTTCGCGGGTGAGCTCCTCGGCTGCGGTGCGGATCTCTGCAACATCTTCTGAAGTCTTTTTACCCTCAACTGCGGTTATTTTTTCGTTGATAGCAGTCTCGAGCTCTGCGGGGATCTTACCTTTATTGTCGAGGAGTGCTTTGCGCGCGCCGTAGACCGCCTGGTCTGCTGCGTTGCGCACCTCAACGAGCTCTACTTTCTTTTTGTCAGAGTCGGCATTTGCTTCAGCATCTTTGCGCATCTTTTCGATATCGGCATCAGAGAGGCCCGACGACGCTTCGATGCGGATCGACTGCTCTTTGTTGGTTGCTTTGTCTTTTGCTTTCACCGAGAGAATGCCGTTTGCATCCACGTCGAACGAGACCTCTATTTGCGGGAGGCCGCGCGGTGCCGGCGGGATCCCGTCGAGCACAAATTGCCCGAGCGATTTGTTGTCTGAGGCCATCGCGCGCTCGCCCTGCACGATGTGGATCTCTACCGACGTTTGGTTATCTGCTGCGGTCGAGAAGGTCTGCGAGCGGCTGGTCGGGATGGTGGTGTTGCGCTCGATGAGCTTGGTGTTGACTCCGCCCATCGTCTCGATACCGAGGCTAAGCGGGATCACATCAAGCAAGAGAATGTCCTTCACCTCGCCGCCGAGGATGCCACCCTGGATAGCGGCGCCTATTGCCACCACTTCGTCCGGGTTTACCGAAAGGTTTGCCTTTTTGTTGAAGAATTTTTCAACCGCTGCCTGCATAGCGGGCATACGGGTCTGGCCACCCACCAGGATCACCTCGTTGATGTCGGCTACCTTAAACGGCGATGCTTCCATTGCGCGCTTGGTGATAGCCATCGCGCGCTCAACAAACTCCGCTGCCAGTTCTTCGAGCTTTGCGCGGGTCATCTTGAGGAGCAAGTGGCGCGGGCCGGAGGCGTCGGAGGTGATGAACGGGATGTTTATCTCGGTCTCCATTGCGGTCGAGAGCTCGATCTTTGCCTTCTCTGCCGCCTCGTCGAGGCGCTGGCGTGCGAGCGGGTCGTTGCGTACGTCGATACCGGACTCCTTTTGGAATTCTACTGCGATCCAGTCGATTATTTTTTGGTCGATGTCTTTGCCGCCGAGGTGTGCGTCGCCGTCGGTTGAGCGGACCTCAATCGAGCCCTCTTCCCCGCCTGCCATCACCACCTCCAAGACCGAGATGTCGAAGGTGCCTCCGCCAAAGTCGAAGACCACCACTTTTTCGTCTTTCTTTTTATTAAAGCCGTAGGCAAGCGCGGCTGCGGTCGGCTCGTTGATGATGCGCTTAACTTCGAGGCCGGCGATCTTGCCCGCGTCGCGGGTTGCCTGGCGCTGACTGTCGTTAAAGTATGCCGGCACGGTGATGACCGCTTCGGTGATAGGCTCACCCAAGCGCTTTTCAGCATCGGCTTTAAGTTTGCCGAGGATCATTGCCGAAACTTCTTCAGGCCTAAACCACTGCTCGCCCATCTTTACCTCGATGCCGCCGGTTGCTCCCTTGCGGCTCTCGTACGGCACAGCGGCAATGTCTTTATCAACCCCCGCCTCGCCCCAATTGTGGCCGATGAAGCGCTTAATTTGGTAGACGGTGTTTTTAGGGTTAGTGACGGCCTGGCGGCGCGCAATGAGACCGGCCAAACGTTCGCCGGTTTTGCTGGTTGCCACAACCGAGGGGGTTGTGCGCGCACCCTCTGAGTTTTCAAGAATCTGCGGTTCTCCGCCGCGCATCACTGCCATTGCAGAGTTGGTGGTGCCCAGATCGATACCAAGAATTTTTGCCATAATATTAGATAATTCTTTTTAATTTAAGTGATTATTAGGAAATAATCACTTGTGCCGGTCTAATAATTTTTTCGTCTACACTATACCCGCTGCGCTCAACCGATTCAATAATTTGATTGTCTCCTTTTTGTGCCAGTGCTTCGTGTTTGTGAGGGTCAAACGGCTCGCCTGCTGCCCCGAATTTTTTGACACCTAAGCGCGAGAGCGAATCTATAAATTGCTTCTCGAGCATCTTGCCGGTCTCGCTTCCTTCGTGGCGTACCATCAACTCAAGAGTGTCGAGTGCCGGGAGCAGTGATTCAACCAGGTTTGCTTTAGTGCGGGCCTCTTTGTCGCCGCTCATAAGCGCCTCCTCGCGCTTAAAGTTGGCGAAGTCGGCTCGCGAGCGCTGCCAACCGTCGAGATACTCCTGCTTCTCTTTGATAGCCGTATTCAGTTTTTCTCGCAGTTTCTTTAGTGCAGCCGGCGACGCCTCTGCCTCATCTTCGAGGGCGTACTCCTCTACTACTTCGTCTTCTCCGTTTTCTGCCATATAAAAATAGTATACGCAAAAAAAACACCGCCGTCAAGAAAATATCGCCCCTTGAGGCGATATTTTCAAAATTAAACAGTGATGGCGGTGTGGGCTTAGCGCTTGCTCCATTGTGCTCGTTTGCGAGCCTTCTTGAGGCCGTACTTGCGGCGCTCTTTTGCGCGCGGGTCGCGTTTGAGGAAGCCCTCGCGCTTGAGCGGGGTGCGGAGGTTTGCGTCGTACTCAACGAGTGCGCGGGAGATAGCGTGGCGCACTGCCTCTGCCTGGCCGTTGATGCCTCCTCCGCGTACCACCACTGTTGCAGCAAACTGGGTGGTCAAAGCCGCCTTAAGGAAGGCTTCGAGTGCGATCATACGGAGCTTGTCGGTATCAAAATATTCGTTTACGTCCTTGCCGTTGATGGTCACCGAGGTGCGGGTACCCGGCGTGAGGCGCACGCGAGCAGTAGCCGTTTTGCGGCGGCCGATCGTCTCTATATATTTTTCAGTAGTTTTGGTAGCCATATTATTTTTCAATCGTGAGCTGCTTGATGCGCTTTGCCTGAAGGCGGTTCTTCGGGAGCATACCAAGGATAGCCTGGCGGATCACCTCTTCGTGGCCCTTGCGCGCAACGAGCATATCATAGGTCTCTTCCTTGAGGCCGCCGGCATAACCCGAGTAGCGCAGGTAGGTCTTAGACCCTGCCTTGGTGCCCGAGAGAAAGATCTTTGAG
>Ga0172379_10007524_pt1 | contig 14114 bp, 28 predicted proteins | sample GrowelOW334metaG_FD_119756 | JGI IMG/M metagenome (GOLD analysis project Ga0172379, IMG submission 119756) | Groundwater microbial communities from an aquifer near a municipal landfill in Southern Ontario, Canada - Groundwater well OW334 metaG | ecosystem: Environmental > Aquatic > Deep... | reverse complement strand
GGCGGGGGCGGAAGGCGTGGGCGGAAGGCGGGGGCGGAGGGCGAAAGGCGAAAGGCGGAAGGCGTGGGCGGAAGGCGAAAGGCGAAAGGCGGAAGGCGTGGGCGGAAGGCGAAAGGCGAAAGGCGGAAGGGGGCGGCGCAACGCCGCCAGGCGCCCGCGCGCCACGCGTGTGCGGACGCGCGCGTGCACGTGCGCGTGTGCGCGCCCTCGCGTGCGTGCGCGGGCGCCTACGCGCGGGCGCTCCCTCGCGTGCGTGCGCGGGCGCGCCCTCGCGGGGGCGTACGCGCGGGCGCCCCCGGGCGCGTTGCGCACGCGGGCGATCCCGCGGGCGTACGCGTGTTGACGCGCGCGGGCGCGTGTAGGGGATTCGTCTTGGCACGATTCTTTCCCGGTAACGTTTCGGTTTCCCGGGCGACTCATGGGCGAGACGAACGAACGGAAGCGCGGCGCGGTTGCGCTGATGCTCCCGGGGCGAGAAAGAAAAGCGGTAACGCCTGACTCTCTCGCCTGACTAAGAAACGAACGGAAGCGCGGCGCGGTTGCGCTGATGCTCCCGGGGCGAGAAAGAAAAGCGGTAACGCTCGAACCTCTCGCCCGACTAAGAAACGAAACGTCAACACGTGCCGGCTCATTACGTACTTCGGCGACGAATGCCGAAAGCAGGTCCGCATCGGGCCGCATCTCGAATCGCCCGGCGGGGCGTGTGCAGCGTAGGCGCTACAGGCGACGTGCGGACCTTGACGGGTCCGCCGCGTCGCTCGTGTCTCTTACCCGAATCGGAGGTTCCATGCTCCACGACGATTATGACGATTACCGCTTCACGTTCCTTTGGAAGCGGGAGGCACTGCGCGCGAACCGTCTCGCATGGCTGCGCTCGCATCCGAGCGAGCCTCGCGACGTCTCACGCCGCGGGCGAAAGCCCCGGGTGCGGTTCGAGCGGCACGCGAAGGAAGCGACGCGCGACGTACGCGTCGACGTGTGGCAGGCCGTCCGGCGCTCCGCCGGACCCGCCCGCCCTTCGCCCTTCGCCCTTCGCCCTTCGCCCATCTCGGGACGTGCATTAGCGTAGGCGCTACAGGCGGCGCGCGAACCTTCACGGGTTCGCGCGGCGCTCGTGATTCCTACAGCGCGACATCGCGCGGAGATACGGCCATGCGAGATGAGATCATTGCGGGCGCGGCGCGGGCGTTCTACGTCCTAGCGTGGGTGAACGCTGAGGAGGAGAAGGGCCGCTCCCATGGTGGGTGCGAGCTGATGGACGTCGCGCCGAACACGGCGCGATGGGCGCTGCGGTACGCTAAGCGGTTCGCGAAGCGCGTAGAAGCGGACAACGGGGCGTCGCTCGACGTGCTGTACGAGCGCGCACGCCTCCTGACGGAAGCTCCCGACGGGATGCGGCACGCGAGGCGCGAACCCACACCGGACCTGTTCGGGCACTACCTCGCGATGCAGGCCATGGGGCAGGGCGTTGCCTGGTCGGACGACTACCCGGATCATGGGTTGACGCTTCCGCGCTACTTGGAGGTGTCGATCGACTATCAGTCCAAGCTCTAGGAGCTACAGGCGCCGTGCGAACCTGGGTTCGCGCGGTACTCGTGATTCCTACAGCGCGACATCGCGCGGAGATACGGCTTCATGCGAAAGCTCGAAACCATTCGAGTGCTCTATCGCGACTTGAATCTCAGCTTGTGGGGCCTCCCCTACAATCTTCGCCCCGGGCAGGCGCCTCGCAACCTTCAGGACGCCGGCAACACGGCAGGCTGGATCTGGCTAGGCTCGCCCGGTTGGTTCGGCGGCATGACGATCGCCGAGATGGACGAAGTGCGCGAATACCTCGCGCGCCACGCCGTCTACGTGCCCGGCAACGCGTACGAACACTCCACGCTCGAAAGCGAAGCGGCGCCGTGACCGACACCTGGATCGATCTCGCCTTAGCACGCGAAGGTCTCACCCCTCGCATTCTCGACACGCTGCGCGACGTCGCGCGTCACCTTCATCGGCGCAAGCTGCCGCAGCCTGGCTCGTCGGTCGTGTACGACGCATGCTACGACACCGCTTCCGCTAAGGGGTGGATTGTCTGGACACAAGTCGATCCGAACGTCGCTAGCATCGTCAACGATCGATACATTCTCACCAGCGCTGGGTTTCAGATCCTAGCCCGTCAGTCGACGGCGAGCCGAAAACTCGCAGGAAGTCAGTAACGTTTCGCGGCGCTCCACGACTTACCTGCGTAGGTCGGGCGCGCCCCAAAGCGTCCCTCACCCTCACGAAAGGAGTCGCGTCATGCGCGACGAACATACGATGTGCCTGATCTCCGCACTGCTCGCCGTCGAGGCGATCGGTGGCGAACGTCGGTTCTTCTCGTCGGACCCCGCGTTTCTCGACGCGGTCTCGACGTGGTCGCCGTCGTGCAAGCGCTCGCTCGTGCTCGACATGAAAGAAGCGTGGGCGCTCGGGGCCTATGTCGTCGAGCAGCCGTTTCTCGATACGGAAACCAAGCGCAACCCCGACGGGACGCGCGCTGACGTCGACCTGCACGGCTGGCGCCTCTGCCAGTATTCCGCCGGCACGAACGGAGGCGAGCGCGACGTCGGACCGATCTTCCACGCGGCCGAAGCCTTCCAAGACGCCATGCGCGTGATCCGCGACATGGGAGAGAGGTAAGCCCATGTACCGAGTCGTCCGATTCTACCGCGAAGCCCACATCCGCCGGCGCGTCATCGAAACGGGGCTCACGCTGGCCGAAGCACAAGCGCACTGCAAAGATCCTGAAACGTCGTCGAGCACGTGCACGAAGGCTGCGGGCCGCCGACGCACGCGGCGCATGGGCGCTTGGTTCGACGGGTACGAGGAGTGCGATCGCTAGAAGGGAGGTGTGCGAGGCAAGCGCCGCTCGCCGTCACGTGACGGCGCGCGGAGCGTACTTCTCACCCGAACACGGAGGCTACGATGCGAGGCCACTTCAAGCTGACCCTCGATCTGGGAGGGGATCTGCTACGTACACACTTCGGCATCCAATGCGCCCTGTGGCGCATCGCCGAAGCCGTAGGCGACGGCGAAGACGCCGTGTCAGGCCAGCTGTGCGACGACAAGGGAAACGTCGTTGGGCAGTGGACGATCGACGCCGAGCCCATCGACGATGGGGCGCGCTCGTGAGCCGCTCCGCCGACGGAGCGCTTCACTGCGACATGGGCGACGGCTGCGACGCTCCCATCACGCACCTGGGCGAAGGAGGATTCATCTACTGCGCCTGGGCACGGCATGCAACGCAAAGCGTGGAAGCGGTGCCGCAAGCTGCGTCCGCACGAGTTAGCGAAGCTCGCCCGAGGCGAGGCGCTTTCGCGCTACTGACAACGTGAGATGTCGTCGCCGGCTTCCGTCTGCGGACGGAAGCGGGCGAGTGCTTCTCACCCTTCTAGGAGGATCCTATGCGACCGATGAATCGAAAGACGCTCGACGCGCTCGACTCCGCCACTGTGCGACGCGCGCTCGCGCTCGTCGTCGAGGCTATGGACGTGGAAGAATGGTCGCCCGACACGCTCGACGCGATCGGCTCTCGCCTGCGCGCGGACGGCTTCGTGCTCTCCGACGAAGAGGCGGCCGACGCCCGAAAGCGGGGCGCGTGATGCTCGCGACCACTGATCCGGGCGGCGCACCGCGCGCCGTCCTGTTCCGCATCGAAGACGACGGCTCGCGCCTGTACGTGTTCCCGTACGCGCCTGGCACGACGAACAACCCGTGGCTGATGGACGCGTACTCGTCAAAAGACGGCGCGTGCAGCCTCGATCCGGACTACGTACGCGCGTCGACTCGACGCGCTACGCTGGTCGAGTCAAAAGAGATGTCCGCGTGGCTCGACGCGCAAGACGTCAGGCATCGCGAGCTTCTCCGCATTCCCTCCACGGCCTACGAAGCCCGTGAGCGGGCTCTGAAGGTGAGACCATGAAGCCCATCCGTTTCGCCGTCGCGCTCGCTCTGCTCGCCGGATGCTCCGGCGCCAACTTCGACGTCGCCTCCCCGCTCGTGGACGGCGATGCCGCTCCGGGCGACGAGACGGCATCCACCGCCGACGACTCGGGCGAGCCCGATGCGGACGTCGACCCCGCCGACGCGAAGCCCGAGACGGCGGCCGAGACGGCTCCCGTCACCGACGCGGGGCCCGACATGGCCCCCGCGCCCGATACGCTCGTGCCCGACACGGCGCCCGCTCCCGATACGGCGGCCGCTCCGGACACCGCGACGGCGCCCGACACGGCGCCGCCCCCGCCCATCGACGCGGGGCCGACCTTCGCCGTGACGGATGTCGTCGCGTCGAACCTCAAGGTGAGCACGTCGTGCAAGTTCACGATCGTCGGGACGGGCCTGCCCGCCTCGCTCTTCGTGACGCTGCCCAACTGCCTGAGCTACGCCGGCGTGACAACGTCCGGATCGAGCACGAGCCAATCCTTCTCATGCACCCCGTGGGCCTCGGGCGGAAGCTACGTGAACGTCTATGACGCTCCCGGGCACGTCGCCTTTACGAAGCTCATCACGTTCGTTCTCTGAGCCCCAAAGGGGCGAACCTGCTTCCTGCTTCCTGCTTCCTTCTCTTGTGCGAGGCGAGCGCCTGACTATCTCTGTCGAGATAGTCGGGAGCGTACTTCTCACCCACACGGAGGTTTCATGCCCTACAGCATCATATTGCCGAAGACGGCTCGAGCCGTCTCGCTTTCCAAGGTCGCGAAGATGGAGCTTCTGAACGCTCGCGACGACATCGCGTGGGTTCGCAAGGCCCACGTCCCATCGCTCCCCCTCGACACCGGCTCCGTTGTCGTCATCGGGGACGAAGACTCTCCCGACGGCTTCATGGTCTACAACGCCCACGACCCGCTCGTGAGCGATAATCCCGTCATCTACGCGCGCGATCTCGATTGGGGCTTCATGACGCTCCGCTTCTGCGATCAGGGGCGTACCGCGCACCTTCTCGCGGAGAACGGTTCGCCCATGTGCGGCGCAAAGCACTACGCTTCGGGCTCTCCGCAGGCGGACATCCACGACAACCAGAAGTGCCGGAGCTGCATCCGCATCGAGGCCAAACGCGCGCGAGGCACGTCGTGAGCGCCCCCGACACGTCCGACGCCGCGATGCTCGCCGCGTTCGGCGCGTGGGCCCGGTGCGAGTTCCTGGTCCCCTGGCCCTCAAACAAGGTCCCGCGGCCTCCCCTCGGATTCCCCGAAGGGTGCATGACGCACTCCGAGGTCCGATACTACCACCTCGTGGTCGGCGACCTGTCGAAACCGCTCGACGTCGACGCCTGGCTCGCCGGCCCCTCCTACTACCGCGCCGAACCGTGCGCGCGGGGGGCGTCATGATTGCGGTCGTGGTAGGGAGAGCTGCAACGCAGCGCTCCGCCGATCACATGGCAGACCGCTTCGCCAAAGCGCACGGTCGCACCTACGTCGTCGACCGCATCGGCAACGGGACCGAGTTCCAGCGCCGACCGTTCGCCGTCCTGTTCCACGTCGACGACGCGAGCGAGGCGCAGTTCGCGAGCCTCGAAACGTACGATTGCGAGGAGCCGTAGGCTCCCCATTCGCCCTTCGCCCTTCGCCCTTCGCCCTTCGCCCTTCGCCCTTCGCCCTCTCGAATCTGAGTAACGCTTCGCCCCGCCGTCCGACAGATGTGTCGGAAGGCGGCGTCAAGCTGTACTTCACCCCTCACACACGGAGACCTCCATGCCCACGAACGCCGAACGATTCCGCGCCGCGTACGAGATCAAGCTCGTCGAGGCTATGCAGAAGAGTCCCAAAGACTACGCCTTCACGATCGCCGACGCGCCAAACGTCGCAGCGAAGATGACGACGTCCCTCGCCGCGAACACCGCGAACCTCGGCCCTGCCGGCAAGGCCGCCGCCCGCGCGTGCGGCGTCAAGCCGACGCTCCGCGACATCCGCGCCTACCTCAACGAAGAGAAAAGAGGCATAGACCATGCCCGACATCGATCCGAACAAGCTCGAACGTGAGATCGCCCTGCAGCTCAAGCACGGCGGCTACGCGACCCCGCCGGGGCCGCTCCCGTGCGCCGAGGAACGCGCTCGCGCCATCCTTACCCTCGAAGCGCGCGAGGACATCGTCTTCCTGACCGAGGACGAAGACGAGCCGTGGGACGGCGAAGCCCCCACCTACTTCTTCTGCCTCAGCATCCGCCGGATCGACCCGAACGCCGTCGGCCGGCGCGGAGGCGAGTGCCTCGCCTCCCTCGGCATGGTCTACGTCAACGACTTCCACGACCCCTACCTGCGCGTCTGCTTCGCCCATCTCGCCCTCGAAGTCCTCTCCGACGAGGCCGAAGAGCAGGAGCGCGTCGACACATACAACGCGGCGGAGCTCGCCTCGCGCGCGACGTATGCCGGGCCGGCGCAGCCGGACCCCATGCTCCCTGCGCCATGCGCCATGCGCCTCTCGTCCCCGGAGGCGGCCCTATGAGCCCCCGCAACGGTCGCGACTACCTCGTCCTCACCTGCAGCGTCCGAGGCGAACGCGTCAACATCTCCATCTCCGACATCGACGGCTTCGTCCACGCAGAGCCCGACGAATGGGTCACCGTCGGCATTCCCAACGGCGAAGAGGAGACTCGTTGACGACTGATTCGCGACGCTTTGCTCCGCCCCCGGACCCATCACGCAGAGACTTCGGCTCGCCGCCAAAGAAAGGAGCCTAAATGGCCCCCGTCGTCTGGAAGCCAGGCACCCCCGTCCGAACCAACCAGGACTTCCACGACTCACGCCGAGGCGTGAGCGAGGAGTTCGGCGTCGATCGGCTACGCGCCATGCGCTGCCTCTTCGACAACTGCAACGAATCGTTCAACCAACGCTTCTCCGTCGCGGAGCTCGTGAAGCTCTTCGACGCGTACCGTGGTTCGGAGTGGGACATCCCGCCGGACCAGTGGACCGTCCGGCAGATCGTCGAGGCGCTGCGCGACGGGCGCGCGCCGACGTGGTCCGACGATTCGACCCCCGCCTACGACGACTCCGACATCGACATCGACGTCCGAGCCCGCGCCGAGGAGGTCCTCGAGACAAGCGCGGACGAGGACACGTGCGTGCTCGCGCACTGGGTTCTGGAACGCATGGGCGTTGCGCACAAGGGACCGTGATGAGCACCAACGGTCGATACACGGGGGAGGCCTACCAGCTCCCCAGGGCTGCCAGGGCTCCCGACGGGCGCGTCCTCTGGACGTACTATGACTACTGGAACGCCGTCCTCGGCGCGAACCGCAACGCGCTCGACGTCGTCCGCGACTTCGACCTGAAGCGCGACGGGCTCGACACCTGGCTCGACGCCGCCGAAGAACGCGCCTGGTTCGCCGGGGGCGACCCCGGCCCCATGCCGGATGAATGGGAGCACATGCACGAGCGCGCTCTACATGAGCTCAAGCTGGCGATGCTTCCCGCTTCTCCCCCGGACGATTCTCGGTAACGCTCCGTCGGCTCGGCCGACTCACCTCCGAGAGCGCCTGAAAGAACATACACCCCTCGCCCCGGCTCCGGCACCCGCCGGCCGGCGACGACTCGCGATCGAGCGAGGGGACCGGCGCGCGGAGCGCCGACACACGCCCGCCGTGGATGGCGGGTGACAGGACTAAGACCATGGACACGATCACGATCTACACGCACGTCGACGCCTCGATCGCACTACGCGACGGCGTCGCCGCCTACGGCTACCTCCCCCTCATGCTCACGGACGAGTGTCTCGCGGAGCTGACCGCAGAGGAGCGCGCCGAGGTCGGCCGGCACCTCTACGACACGACCCGGCGCGACGTCGTCATCGGGTGCTCAGCGCTCCACCTCGACGCCGCCCGCGTCGACTGGTCGACCGTTCGCGCCGCCATCGCGCGAGACACCAAGGCCGCCGCCTCCAAGGCCTCACAGGCCGCAGCCGAGCAAGAGGCTGCGATCGTCGCCGTCCTCGCCGAGCCCATTGCCTCGTGGATCGACGCGAGCAGGATCGAGTGGGGGCAGGAGACGGAGCCGAGCCTCCGCGACTGCCCGTACCGGCACGCGCTCTCGGAGACCGCGCGACGCGATGCGCGGATCGTGGCGCGGATCGCGGAGGCGAAGGCGAGCCTGGCACAGATCTACGCCGCGTGGCGCATAACCACGCTGGACCGCTACCTCGCGCTCCCGACGGACACGCTCGCGAGAGCCCCCGATCCGCATCGCGCAATCGCAGGCGATCCTCGCGTCCAGGCACACCGCGCCGCGATCGAGGCGAGCATCGACAAGCGCGATGCTGCACGCACCGCAGAGCTCGCGGCGACGGTCGCCGCCCGCAAGGCCTCTGAGGACCACGCGCGCTCCGAGTTGCGCGCCTTCGCCGCGCAGATCGACGACCTCGCGCGCGCCGTCGCCGAGGATTACGAGGTAGAGGCTGCGGTCGTCGACCACGTGGCCGAGCGAATCGAGGCCGCCGTCCGGGCCACGATCGCTGGTCGGCGCGAGGTGCTGCAGATCGTCGATGGCTCGCCCGCCTACGACCGCGCCTCGTGGGAGGAGCGCAAGGCCCCGCGCCCCGGCGCGCTCAATGCGCGCGACCAGATCGTCGCCGCCGCCGCGAGCGTCGAGCGGCCCGCGTGCGTCACCATCAACGTCTCGCGCGTGATGCGCATCGAGATCGAGGCTGAGGGGGACCGCTTCGGCGAAAAGCCGGAGGGCGCGAAATATACCGGGATCGTGGTGACGATCTCAAGCCCCGTCACGCCCGATCGGTGCGTGATCGTCTCGGCCGAATGAGTCGGTAACGTTTCGCCCCGCTCTCCGACTCCTGAGCCGGAGATCGGGTCAAAGCGTTCCCCATACCAGCCTCCGGAGGCCTACATGCCCGCGTCCAAAGTAACCAAGGCTCGCACCATCATCATGATATGCGACGCCCTGCGCGATACACTGCTCTCGAACCTCGACGCCATACCTGACGCGTGGGGCGGCGAGGAGGTTCGCAAGGTCATCCTCGACGTCTGCGAGGGGATGGTCGACGACCTCGGGCCCGTGCGCCAGGCGGCGTACGAGAAGGTCTTCTTCAGCCACACGTTCGACTCGAAGAAGGATCCGCCGGACGCGCGCTTCGAGACGGTGCGCGGGTATCCCGTCGTCGTCGTCGAGGGACGCAAGTACCCCGTGGAGGAAACGGAATGACCGCCGCCGCCGCTCGCAAGCCTCGCACGCCCCGCAAACCCGCCCCCGAAGGCGTCGCCTCGACCAAGCGCCCATCCCTTCGCGGTAAGGCCGCGCAACAGGAGAAGGAACTTGCCAAGCGACTCGCCGCATGCGAGCAGGTCGCCCTCGAAAAGGGCGCCGTGCGCGTCCACGGGCAGTTCGAGCTCGCGACTCCGATCGGACGGATGGTCCTTCGGATCTACATGAACCGGATCAGCGGCTCCTTCGAGGACGATCCGCAGCGCGCGCACCGCTCGCTCCCCGGCATGGTCGGAGCGCGCGGCGAATGGAACCCGTGGGGCTCGTCGCCCGACTCCCTCGCCGTCGGCCTCTACGCCATCCTCGCCGCGACCCCCGCCCCGGCCGAGCACGAGAAGCCCTGGCCGCCGACGGATCGCGCGCCGCTCAAGCCTCTCGATCTGAAGCCCTCGGAGCGCAAGCCCGCAGAGCCCGCCGTGTACTTCCGCGTCGTGCGGCGCGCCGAGTACCTGCAACGCCTCCAAGGCGCCCTGCCGCCGGTCTGGTCGACCGACCCCGACGACGCGATCCTCGTGACCGAGCCCAACTGCAACTACCGCAGCGACGCCGTCCGTTGCGACTCCGTCGCCGAGGCAAAGGCACACGCCGAAGACCTCGTCGCGCAAGTCCTCACGCTCGACGACCAGGCCGGCCCCCCTCGCCGTCGAGCAGATCTACGAGAAGCCCGGCGAGCCCGACTACCACCCGGACGACGTCGCCACCCTCGTCGGCGCCATCGAAGCCCTCCTCCCCCGCCCCCACGAGCATTGCCCCGTGTGCAAGGCAACCGGCTACCACACCTTCGACTGCGGCCTGCGCGCCGTCGAGCAGGCCCTGCGCCAGCTCGAGAACGGATGACCATGGACGATCTCGAATCCCTCTTCATGCTCCTCGCCGGCGCGAACGACGAACAGCTCGCGCGCATCGGTCAGGCCGTCTCCGACTACCGCGACGCCCTCACGCCGCACGACGACTCGTGGATCCTCAGCGAGGTCGATGATCGGGCTCGCGACATCGTCGACGCTCTCGCGCGCGACGTTCGAGCGACCGATCGGAAGCTCGCTACCTCCCTCTTCGCGGCGCCCATGGCCTCCGTGGAGGACCTCCGAGCTCTTCTCGGCATCCTCGAATCCGTTCCAGGCGCCGATGCCGCCACCGTCTTCAGCAGGGTGCTGAGCGCGTACGCGTTTCGCCTCGCGCGCGAGCATACCGATCTGAAGTCCGCCCTCGGGCCGAAGCCCCTCCTCCGTTGCGACCAGGAGTCGAATCCCTCATGAGCAAGTCGAAGAAGTCCGCCCGTCCCGAAGCCTTGACCCTCGCCGACGTCCAAGCCGAGAAGGCGGAGGGCGGAGGGCGGAAGGCGAAGGGGACGCCTACGGCGTCGTTCTGGGCAACCTACACCGGGCACCGCGCCGCCGTGCGCGTCGAACGGACGGAGGCCGCCATCGCGGTCGGCGCCGTCGAGGGCGAGACCGAGGAGGAGTGCCAGGCGCGCATCGCGCGCATGAAGGAAGCGGCGCTGGCTGACTTTGCACTATCCGACAAGCTCCACGCCATGATCGAGCTACCCAACGCGTCGAACGACGCCGTTACGGACGACTGATGAGCCCGATCCTGTTCTTCTGCTGGGCCGGAGCCGTTCTCGCCGTCTGGATCGTCGGATGGGTAGTCGCTGACGCTTGGCTCGACGCTCGCGAGCCTCAGACGCCCTACGAAGTTCGCTTGCCCGCCTGCGCTCTATGGCCCGTCGCCTTCCCACTTCGGGCCCTGCACCGCGCCTTGCAAAAGGCATTCACGCCGAAGCCGGCTCTCGAGGCCCCGAAGCCTGAACCCGGCGTCGGCTACCGCGACGTGAAGTAGACCCCAGTAACCATTCACACGGAGTCCCCCATGATCGACGAAGCCGTTCAGGTTCCCCTCATCGCCGCCGACGCCCCCACCCCGGGAACGTCCCCCTCCATCGCTGCCATCCTCGCCGCGATCGCCGAGACCGGCGCGCCCGTCTCCGCCGAGACCATCCTCGGGTGGACCCTCGCCCAGGTGCAGGAGGCGCTCGATTTCTCGAAGCGCGCCGGCAAGATCCCTGCGCACCTGTTCGCGCCTCCTCCCTCGCCTTCGCCCTCCTCCCCCGCCTCCGCCCCTCTCTCGGATGAGGAGCGGCAGCTCATGCTCGACGCCGACACCATGGCCGTCGTCAACATCGTCAACGCCGCCGTCGCGTGGGCGCGCGACAAGTCGGCCACCGGCGCCTTCCAGGGCATGAGCGCCGCGACGGCGAAGCTCTACGACATGGTGCAGCTGCAGCAGGAGGCGAAGGGTAAGCACCTCAAGCCGCGATCGAAGGCCGCGAAGAAGCGCGCCGGCGAAGAGGCCTGATGGCGTACTGGGAATACCTCGTCGAGAACATACCCGTCGACCTGAAGCACGACGTGTCAACCTATCAGAACCAGCTCGACGTGATCGGCTCGGACGGCTGGGAGCTCGTTCACGTCCACCCAGCCGTCGATAAGGTCGTCGCCCTCGGAACCTTCGACGCCTCCATCCCCCACGCGGCGCACGTCTTCAAGAGGAAACTCTGATGCTCGTCAAGGGATGCTCCGGGTGCGGCGCCACCTACACCGAAGTCGAGTGGCAGCAGCTGCTCTTCCTCGGCGTCCAGGCAGCGCCCGGGCGACGGCTCGAGATGCGGAGGTGTCGGTGCCAGTCGACCTTGAGCCTCAAGATCGAGGCGCCGCAGGCGGCGCCGGAGGCTCCCCATTCGCCTTTCGCCCTTCGCCCCTCGCCGCTTGCGTCCCAGGCTCCGTCACCGTCCACTCGGCCTCGAGCCCCCGACGCGCGCAAGGACACGACGGAGCCGTGCCTCCCCGCCAGCTACTACTGGCCTCCCCTCTTCTGCGTCCGCAAGACGCTCCCCACGCCATCGGCGTAAGGACCCCATGACCGAATCCTCAGAACCTCGCATCAACCTCTACGAAGCCGACAAGGAGACCCTTCTGCGCACCGCCGGCCGCATCTCCGTCTACCAGGAACGCTGGAACAAGGGCGACGGTCTCGAAGGCGTCGACCTGCAGGGCTGGTTCGAAATCCAGCGCGGCGCGACGCCCGACGAGATGTTCTACAAGGACGCGTCCGGCTCGCAGATCATGTTCGTTCGCGATCAGGTCGCGGCACTGGTCTTCGCCGGCCTCCCCTACGACGAGAAACAGCACGTCGACGTCGTCGGCGAGCATCGCTCGAAATCCGTCGCGCTCCCCGTCTACCGCCTCGTGCGTGAAGATCTCGGGCTGCGCATATACCTGCGCGACAACTTCTACGACTGGAAACTCTCCATCGACTCCGCGCACCCGATCAACTGCGACTTCGCCGGCCTCTTCAAGACCGGCCCCGCGCACGACGAGCAGTACAGCGGACGCGAGCTCGCTTCCTGCTACTTCGAGGGCTTCCCCGAGCACCTCATCTTCGGCCACTACGGCGCGAGCGATGGGCGCCGCTGGAGCGCCAGCATCGGCTCGAGGTTCGCGCTCTGGACCTCGCTGTACCTCATGATGCGATCCCTCGGCGTCATCGGTCGCGCCGAGTCCGACGGGCCCCAACAGCACCGACGCTCGATGGACGCCGAGACCGCTCGGCGCCTTCTCCTCGAAAAGTTCCCCGGCTTGGAGCTGCCGCCGCTTCGCGTGAGGTAGGTCGGAGCCCCGGGGCGGAGCCCCCTAGCCCCGCAGGGGCGTCTCCTCCCTCCTAGCGCCGAAGGCGCGTCTCCTGCCTCCTCCCTCCTCTCTCCTCCCTCCTCTCTCCTCTCTCCTCCGACCCTGGGCGCATGGCGCGAGGCGCATGGCGCATGGGGTCGACCCAAGGTCGCCCGTGAAGATCTCCCCTCAAGTCGGCGCCGTCCTCTCCGTTCTCGAGATCTCGAGAACGCAGGCCGTCATCGCCGGCGGCCAGCTCGACCGCAAGCTCTACCTCGAAGTGAACACCGTCCTCGAAGCCCTCGGCGGAAAGTGGACGCGAAAAGTCAAGGCTCACGTGTTCGCCGAAGATCCGACAGAGCTTCTGAGCGCGGCCATCGAAGCGGGCGAGGTCATCTCGAGCGTCAAGGCGCTCGCCTTCTACGCGACCCCGGCGAAGCTCGCGTCCGACGTCGTCTTCAGCGCGGGCATCCGCGAGGGTACGCGCGTCCTCGAACCGAGTGCGGGAGAGGGTGCCCTCGCCGTCGAGGCACGGTTCAAGGGCGGCGCCGTCACGTGCGTGGAGATCGACTCGAAGAGGGCGCAAGCACTACGCTCTCGAGCCTTCGCCGTGCACGAGGGGGACTTTCTCGAGACCAAGGCGATCGGCCTCTTCGATCGCGTCGTGATGAACCCTCCCTTCGCGATGAAGGGGCGGCCCCGGGCCGACCTCGATCACGTCCTGCACGCTCTCGATCACCTCGCGCCCGGCGGACGACTCGTCGCCATCATGAGCGCCGGCGTCGCCTACCGGACGGACAAGAGGTCCTGCGACTTCCGCAACACCGTCGCGCGCCACGACGGAGAAATCGTCAGCCTTCCCGACGACTCCTTCAAAGAGAGTGGGACGTCCGTTCGGACCGTGATCGTGACCCTCAACAAGCCGGGCGGAGCCCCCTAGCCCCCGCAGGGGGCGTCTCCTGCCTCCTAGCTCCCGAAGGGAGCGTCTCCTGCCTCCTAGCTCCCGAAGGGAGCGTCTCCTGCCTCCTCCCTCCTCTCTCGAAAGACTCCCCATGAAAGCCAAAGAACTCGCGAGGCTCCTCGCCCGCAAAGGCGCAACGCTCCTGCGTAAGAAAGGGCATCACCACGTCTGCGAGCTGCCGAACGGGGCGCCGTTCGTGCTGCTGATCGGGGGCGTGCACAACGACGTGAAGCCGTACTTGCTGAGGAAGCTCGAGGC
>Ga0172379_10007523_pt1 | contig 14114 bp, 13 predicted proteins | sample GrowelOW334metaG_FD_119756 | JGI IMG/M metagenome (GOLD analysis project Ga0172379, IMG submission 119756) | Groundwater microbial communities from an aquifer near a municipal landfill in Southern Ontario, Canada - Groundwater well OW334 metaG | ecosystem: Environmental > Aquatic > Deep... | reverse complement strand
CGGGGCTGGAGAAGGTCCCAAAGGTATGGCTGTTCGCCATTTAAAGAGGTACGTGAGCTGGGTTCAAACCGTCGTGAGACAGGTTGGTCTTAATCTGCTGCAGGCGTTGATTCTTGAGGAGATTCGTTTCTAGTACGAGAGGACCGAAATGAACGAACCTCTGGTCTGGGAGCTGTCGTACCAACGGCACTGCTCCGTAGCTATGTTCGGAACGGATAACCGCTGAAAGCATCTAAGCGGGAAACCAACTCCAAGATAAGGAATCGTTTGAGGGCCGTGGGAGATGACCACGTTGATAGGCACTAGGTGGAAGCACAGTAATGTGTTGAGCCGAGGTGTACTAATTCCCCGACAGAACTCCTGAAAGGAATTGTGGGAGTCGCGCTATTGTTTGGTAGTACATCCGTAAGGATGAGACCAAACGCTTCTTTCTTTGATGAAATCGCTGTTCGTACAAGTCATTACAACCAAAGTCCTCGGACTTTGGTTTGATGAGTAGGCAGAGTGCCTCCACCAATCGGGTGGATTGAGCATTCTGTGTTGGTGCTTTGGCGGAGGGGTCACACCCGTTCTCTTTCCGAACACGGCAGTTAAGCCCTCCTGCGCCGATGGTAGTCGAAAGGCGAGAGTAGGTCAGCGCCAACACAGAGTGCTCAAAAGAAAAAGGCCCCGGGAAACCGGGGCCTTTTCTTGTCGAAGCGGCATTTGTGCTTCAGACAAGTTCGCGAATCAGGCCGCTGTTCACCATTGCCGCGAGCTGCTCTTTGCTCGGGGCCGGCGATTCTCCGTTGCCATGCGGGCCGTGCGTGGCATGGAGGAATGACTTGCCGACCGGATTACTCTCATTCCGGTGGACGACAAGCACGTGGCCCTCATCGAAGAGGAGCCCCGTCCTGTCATGCATTGGGACATCCTTGTCCCAATGCGTGACGAATCCCTCCGTCATTTCGTAGCTGGTACGGCGGCGGAATGGAATCAAGATGCGGTAGGCCGTAATCGTGTTGGGCATGATGCGCTCCTGTTGCCGACCAGCAATATAGATATACATATTGGGGTAGTCAATCGCTGTTCACTGCTGCTCGTCCGCTGTAAACTGTCTCTATGTCATGGGCATCCAGACGAAAGACTGCATACGCCATCGGCGTGTTTATCTTTTTTGCGATTGTCATAGGCGGACCATTTGGGTATTGGTATTTTTCGATCCCGCCATCGTGTTATGACAGCATACAAAATCAGGGGGAGACGAAAGTCGACCGCGGAGGACCGTGCCCGCTTCTCGATGATGAAGCACTGACGCCACCGGGACTTCTGTGGACGCGCGCATTTCGTGTGCGCGAAGGCACATATAGCGCGGTAGCATATATGCAAAATCCCAATGCAGAAGCCGGCGTGCGCGAAGTGAAATATCGTTTCCGTATGTACGACGAGCGTAATGTACTTGTCACTGAGCGACAGGGCGTGACGTACATCATGCCCGGTTCGGTGACCGCTGTATTTGAAGGAGGTATCGAGACGGGGAGTCGCGTCGTAGCGCACACATATTTTGATTTTATACAGACGCCCCAGTGGGAACGGCTCGTCGATACATCTTCAGCTCTTGTGATCAAGGATACGACGCTCACGGATACCGAGTCAATACCGCGGCTCACGGCGACGATACAAAATACGTCGGTAAAAGAGCGTCGGAATATCAAGCTCGTTGCCATCATCTCTGACCCCGCGGGCAATGCGTTTACCGCTTCGCAAACAGCACTCCCTCTCCTGCTGCCGGGTCAGCGCGAAGAGGTAATCTTCACGTGGCCGGCCCCTCTGAGTGTGACGGTCGGCAGAGTTATGATCATACCGCTCTCTGCGCCTGGGCTGCCTCAGTAATATGATGTCCGTACGTTCTCTGCATGAGCGAGCACGAGCCCTCGCGCATATCGATTGGATTTTGCTGGCTGCGGCCGTGACCATCGCGCTCCTCGGTCTTGCCACGATGCGCTCGTTTTCTGTTGAAAACGCATTTTTCGAACGACAGTTTTTGTGGATAGGTCTTGCGGTGGCCGCTTTTTTTATTACAAGCATACCTGAGTACGGATTTCTGCGCAGGACGCCAATTATCGTGGGGCTTTATGTAGGGACACTCGCTCTACTTGCCCTCATATACGCATTCGGCTCCATCATCATGGGTTCACAGAATCGCTTCGACCTGGGTATATTCTTTTTTCAGCCATCCGACCCCGCCAAGGTTGTGCTTATCGCCGTGCTCGCAAAGTATTTCGCGAGGCGACACATAGAGATTAAGCATATTCGTCATATCATTCTTTCGGGTACGTATGCGCTCGCACTCTTTATACTGGTATTTTTCCAGCCTGATCTCGGCTCTTCAATCATTATTTTTTCAATCTGGCTTGGCATGGTGCTGGTCGGCGGCATTTCTTGGAAACACCTTGCGGCGCTCTTTATTGCGGGCGCGGTAATTTCCGGTCTCGCATGGCAGTACGGTCTGCATGATTATCAGAAAGCTCGCGTAATGACTTTCTTGCACCCTCTCGCTGATATCCGGGGCGCCGGATACAACGCATACCAGTCGACTATCGCCGTCGGTTCGGGTGAACTACTCGGCAAGGGCGTAGGGTATGGAACGCAGTCCAAGCTCCAATTTCTCCCTGAATACCAGACGGACTTTATCTTCGCGGCATACGCGGAAGAGTGGGGATTCTTCGGGGTCATTATCCTGTTTCTTTTGTTTGGCGTCGTCATTTTCAGAATACTGGGCTATGCGCTCTATGCGAGCGATAACTTCGCATCACTCTTTGCCGTAGGCATCGCGGTCTACTTTTTTTCACAGTTTATTGTACATGCGGGTATGAATATGGGTCTTTTGCCAATAACGGGTAGTACTCTACCGCTCATGAGCTACGGCGGCTCTCACTTGCTCACGGAGTTTGCGGCACTCGGCATGCTCATGGGCATGCGTCGCAATGCGCGAGTGACCGTGCGTGCAAGAGATGAAACAGAGCTTATCGGCGCTATCTAATCTCGATAGACGGCGAGAGTCCCGGACAACATCTTCTCGAAGTTAAAATCCGCCTCGACTCTTTTTTTCAGACTGGACCCAAGTCGCGTGCGGAGGGTCTCGTCCTCAAGGAGCTCTGAGAGCGCGTGTGCGAAGAGCTCGGGGTCGTCCGAAGGGCATAGTGCGCCGCTTTTCCCATCTTCCACGATGTCGTTGATACCGGGGATGTTTGTCGCGGCAACAGGGAGGGACGCGAAACCCGCCTCGAGCAGCACGTACGGCAGGCCTTCCTTACGTGAAGTAAGAGTAAAAATATCGAATGCCTGCAAAAGCTTTGATGCCTGTGCCACATATCCGATCAGGCGCACGTGTTCAGTGAGGCCTCTCTCTGCAATGAGTGCGGTGAGTGATTGATGAAGTTCACCTGATCCAACGATGAGAAACACGAAGCGCTCGCCGGATCTGCGCAAAATTTCGCACGCTTTGAGCGCGTAGGGGAGTCCTTTATTTGGCACGAGCTCGGAAATGGTTCCTATCCACGGCACGTCCGCAGGAATATCAGGAAAAACAGAAAGAAGCTGTGCTCGAGCCTTGTCGTGCTCAAGCATCTCGGGTGCATGCAAGCCGTTGTATATAAGTCTTACTTTTCGCGCGCAGAAGGGTAGGCGCGTTGCGCGATGGGCCGTATCTTTGGAGATACAGATGACCCGATGGCTCAACAAAAATGTCATCCATGTCGCGAGAAAGATTGCGAAGCGCGAGAGAAAAAAACGAGGTTCATCATAGGCGAGGCCATGCGAGGTAAATACAATCCGTTGTACCCCTGAGAGTCGCGCGGCGAGTGCGCCAAGACCGCCGGCTTTCGAGCTGTTGAGGTGTACGATGTCAGGACGCTCCGCACGTATGGTGCGGACAATAGAGGAAAGGGCACGGATGTCATTGAATGTGCGGACGTCCCGCATCCTGTCCGGGATGAAGATTGTACGGATGCCTGCATGTCTGAGCATATCGATAAGCGGTCCTGCACTCTCAGAGTCCTGGGCAGTACCGCAGAGTGCCACTACGTCGAATACTTCCTTGGGTAGAGCAGTCGCAATATCGAAGACGTATCTCTGGGCGCCGCCGAGATTGGATTTTGTGACGATGAACATCACTTTTTTGCGATTTTGAGCCGTTTCTTGATTCATACGGAGGTCGATGCCATGATACATGAAAATATGACCTTGGTACCGAAACGAGAGTATTTGCTCCTGCTTGCGGGGGATCTGGTAGTGTTTGTGGCTTCTCTCTGGCTTACCCTTGCTGCACGCTATCTTGAGGCGCCTTCGACTGACCTTTTCCTGATACACCTGAGGCCGTTTGCGCTCCTTTTTGCCGCATGGGTGGGTGTATTTTTCCTTGCAGGACTCTATGGAAAACACACACGAATTTTTCGCAGCAGGCTCATAACCACGATTCTCTATACGCAAATCATCAACATGATGATTGCGGCAATCTTTTTCTTCTCCATCCCGTCATTCGGCCTCTCGCCCAAGACCATACTCTTGCTCTACCTTATCGTATCCTTTGCGTTGATATTCTCATGGCGCGGTGTCATCTTCACGCGCCTCCCGCGCTCAAAGAAGCTTCGAGGCGTACTTATAGCTCACGGAGCCGATGCCATGACGCTTGCCGAAGAGATTAGTCGTGACCCGCATGCGACATTCTCTTTCGACTATGTTGTCGACACGTCGACGGTGCCCTCTCATGAAGTGATTCAGAAAGCGTGTCGCGTCGCCGGTGAGGAAGATGTGACATTTCTCGTCGCGGACTTCTCTGATAAAGCCGTATCTGCAGCACTACCGATTATCTACGACGCTGCCTTTCAAAAGAATCGTTTTGCGCTTGTCGAAGCATCAGAGCTCTATCAGGAAATCTTCGACAGGGTACCGCTCTCTCTTATCGACTATGAGTGGATACTGCGCAATGTGAGCACCTCCAATGTCTACGACCTCGTAAAGCGACTCATGGATATCGTCGGGGCAATTGTTATCGGGCTCCCGTCGCTCTTTGCCTACCCTTTTGTGATGCTCGCCATAAAGCTTGACGATGGAGGGAGAGTTTTCATTTCACAGCAGCGTGTCGGCAAATACCAGCGCCCCATCACGGTCTACAAATTTCGCAGCATGAGTGGTAACGATGAAGGGAATTATGGAGAGGGCGGCAGGAGCGCTCTTACGGTGACGAGAATTGGCCGGATACTCCGCGTGCTTCGCATCGATGAGTTGCCGCAGCTTTGGAACGTGCTTCGCGGCGACTTATCTCTGGTGGGTCCGCGCCCGGAGCTGCCTGCGCTTGCAGCACAGTACAGTGCCCGAATTCCGTATTACAATGCGCGCTACCTCGTCTCCCCGGGTCTCTCCGGGTGGGCACAGCTTCGGCATGATAGGCATCCGCATCATGGTGCCGATGTGGCCGAGACGAAAGAAAAACTCTCATACGACCTCTACTACCTCAAGCATCGCTCCCTTCTCCTTGATGTCTTTATCATCCTGCAGACCGTGCGCGTCGCACTCACCGCGAGGGGATCTTGAGCATCTGGTAAGATGGAAATATGTCTGAGAAAGTAGTTGTCACAGGTGGCGCGGGCTTCATAGGTTCTCATCTCGTTGACGCACTTGTGGGGCAGGGCAAAGAAGTCCATGTGGTCGACAATTACGTCGGTGGGAAACACGAGGACCGCATCAATCCAAAAGCGATTTACCACGAACTCGATATTCGTTCGACCGACGCGCTTGTCCCGGTCTTTGATGGTGCGGATATCGTATTCCATACGGCGGCAATACCACGTGTTCCATACTCAGTGGAGCATCCTGTCGAGACTACGGACAACAACATAACAGGGACTGTCTCAGTGTTTGATGCTGCCGCAAAGGCGAAAGTACGCAGGGTCGTCTATTCATCGTCCGGTTCGGCGTATGGAGACCAGGCCGTGCTACCTCTCGAAGAGTCCATGATAGCGAATCCTGTGAACCCGTATGGCTTACAAAAGTATGTGGGCGAACTTTTTGCGAAAATATGGCCGAGCGTCTATGGCGTCGAGATGGTGTGCCTCAGGTACTTCAATGTGTACGGACCACGACTCGACCCGGTAGGACCGTATGCGCTAGCGGTAGGTGCTTTCCTGCTTGCGAGAAAAGAGGGGCGACCACTCACCATCTTCGGTGACGGGACCATCACGCGTGACTACACGCATGTCCGCGACATCGTGAATGGAAACATCCTCGCCTCGCAGAGTGCCAAAGTCGGGAAAGGCGAGGTGATAAATCTTGGTGCCGGTAGAAACGTAACGATTCAATACCTTGCCGAGCTTATCAGCAAGGACATCGTCTATGGACCGCCACGCGTCGAATCACACGATTCAAAAGCCGATAATCGTCGTGCGAAAGAATTGCTCGGATGGGAACCAAGCGTGACGCTCGAGGACGGAATCGCCGAACTTAAACAACTATTCGGCATATCATGATTCTTGATGGACGGGCTATCGCCGATGATATCTACGCCTCGCTCTCTGCGAGGCGCGCAAACATAAAGCGCCCCATTACCCTGGGCATAATCGTAAGCGGTGCGAACCCGGTCATAGAATCGTTTGTGCGCATCAAACGTCGTGCTGCGGAACGACTCGATATTGCCATGGAGCGAGTCGACCTCGCCGAATCTGCGGACACTGCTTCCGCGATTGCCGAAGTAAAAGAGCTCGCATCGCGCACCGATTCCCTTATCGTGCAGCTCCCGCTTCTTGCCGATATCGATACAAACGCGACACTTGCTGCAATCCCATTGCTTAAAGACGTCGACGCTATTAACCCGGATATTCCCGAATCGGAGCGGCCTGTACATGCGCCTGTGGCACTCGCCGTCGTCGAGATGTTGAATCGCGCGAATGTTGAGATAGCGGGCAAGAGAGCTGTGGTCATCGGCGCCGGAAGACTTGTCGGCGCTCCCTCCGCAGCACTCTTGCGCTCTCTCGGAGCGGAAGTCTCGATGTTTACGCTCGACGAGGGAAGTATCGAAGATCTCAAAGATGCCGATATTATCGTGTGCGGTGCCGGCAATCCTGGATTTGTAAAACCCGAACATATCAAGGAGGGCGTGGCGATTATTGATGCGGGTGCATCGGAGCTCGGTGGAGAGATTCGCGGGGATGCGGATAAGGCATGCGCAGAGAAAGCTGCTGTTTTTACGCCGGTCCCGGGAGGCGTGGGCCCGGTCGCAGTCGCTCTGATTTTCAGAAACTTGCTCGATTTGGTCGAAAAAGCCGAGGAGTAAAGCCGTATTGCGCTAGCTCGCCCCTCGCGTATACCCCGTGAGATAGAGATATCGTGGAAATGGCTCAAAGCTTGGCGTTTTTATCTCACGGGGTATACTGCTGCGCATGGCAAATAAGCGCTTTCTAGCGTTCATCATATTCATCTTTGGGGCAGCCCTCGGTTGGTACATATTCAACGGGCAGATGGCAGGATTGCACCCCTTTAAGCTTGGACTTGACCTCTCCGGAGGCACGCAGCTTGTGTACCGCGCGGATCTCTCTGCCATTCCTGATGCCGATGCATCGGATTCTATGGAAGCGCTACGCGACACGATAGAGCGTCGCGTGAATCTCTTTGGTGTGGCGGAACCCATCGTGCAAACACAAAAGGCAGGCGCATTTGCAGGGGAGCCGGAGGAGAGACTTCTTATCGAGCTTCCCGGTGTGACCGATACGCAGCGCGCAATCGCGCTCATCGGAGAGACGCCGGTCCTCGAATTCCGAATGCTCAGAGAGAATGCAGAGATTCCGGAGAATGCATCCACGAGCACTATCGCGGCCGCTTTCGAAGATGCGGCGATAACAGGCAAACATCTTGAAAGCGCGCAGCTGCAATTCCAGGGCGGACCCGGCATGGCAAATGAGCCTGTTGTGGTGCTCAATTTCAATACCGAAGGCGCAGAAATATTTGAGCGCATGACGCGCGAGAATGTCGGACGGTACTTCGGCATCTTCCTTGATGGACAGCCAATCTCCGTGCCGGTCATTCGCGAAGCGATACCCGGCGGTACCGCGGTCATCTCGGGCGGTTTTGCACCGGATGAAGCAAAAGAGCTCGCTCGCAATCTGAACTACGGTGCGCTCCCGGTACCAATCGAGCTCATATCCACTCAGACCGTCGCCGGAACGCTCGGTGATGAAGCGGTGCGCGACGGTATCTTTGCAGGTCTCGTCGGTGTTGGTGCGGTCGCGCTCTTTATGCTCCTCTGGTACCGCTTGCCGGGACTCATCGCGAGTCTCGCACTCCTCATCTACATCATCGTGACGCTCGCACTCTTTCAGGTAATCCCAGTGACGCTCACTGCCGCCGGCATTGCCGCGTTCATCCTCTCGATAGGTATGGCGGTAGACGCCAATGTGCTGATATTCGAACGCATGCGTGAAGAGCTCGCATCGGGGAAAAGTACGCACGATGCGATACAAGAAGGTTTCGCGCGAGCATGGCTTTCCATTCGCGATTCCAACATCTCTTCGATGATAACGGCCGTTATCCTCTTTTGGTTTGGCACATCGCTCATTAAGGGCTTTGCCCTCGTCTTCGGCCTCGGTGTGCTGGTCTCGATGCTCACCGCTATCTCTGTATCGCGCACCTTCTTACTTGCGCTTGGCGTGAACGCGAAGGGCAGTTTTAGCAAGTTTCTCTTCGGCTCCGGCACACGTATATGATAATCATCCGCAACAGAATAATCTTCTTCGTCATCTCGGCACTCCTTGCGCTCGGTGCGCTCGGAGCTCTCTTCACGTACGGTCTCCAGGCAGGCACCGACTTCACCGGTGGCTCGCTCGCGGAAGTTCGTTATGAGGGTGCACGCCCGGAGACGTCGATGCTCACCAAACAGCTTGAGAGCGCCGGTTTCCATGGCTTTTCTCTTCGCGAATCAGGTGATAACGGCTACACGCTTCGTGCAGCGACACTCACGGACGAGCAGCGCGGCAATCTCGCGAGCATCCTCTCGTCGGAGACGAGTGTCGCCAATATCTCCCAGCTTTCAGAAGTGGGACCTACAATCGGCGTAGAGCTTCGCAACAAAGCATATGTTGCCGTAGGGCTTGTCTTGCTCTGTATCCTTCTTTTTATCGCGTTTGCGTTTCGCAAAGTTTCGAAGCCAATCTCAAGCTGGGTGTACGGTCTCATCGCGCTCGTCACGCTCGGCTTTGACGTGCTTATTCCGCTGGGCTTCTTTGCAGTGCTCGGACACTATGTCGGCGTGCAGGTAGACACGCTTTTTGTCACCGCAATCCTCACGATTCTCGGCTTTTCGATACACGACACGATTGTGGTATTCGATAGAACTCGCGAGAATCTTCGCATCAACGAAGAAAAGGGGAGAAGGGAGGATTTTGCAGAGACAACGGGTCGCTCAATCAATCAAACGTTTGTTCGCTCAATCAACACCTCGCTTACTGTATTCCTAACACTCGTGGCGCTCTACATACTCGGCCCAGTGTCCACCGAATACTTTGCTCTCACGCTGCTCGTGGGCATCATCGCAGGTACGTACTCGTCGATATTCCTTGCGACGCCGCTCCTGGTGGTCGTGGAGCGCTGGAGGGCAAACAAGTAGGGTACTTGACAGGTCGACTATGACCTGATATTATTGCAAGTAAGAGCAGTTTCAGGACTCCCCGTGCCCGCGCATTCGAAATAGAAACAGAGGGCAGCAGTGTGAAGTTACAGAGGCCTTAGGGCCATCCATTCTGGAACGAAAGATATCTCAAAGCCCCCTTTTCGGGGGCTTTGCTCGTACTGTAGGGTACACTGGCCGCCATGGAGCTCAAGACAGTCGGTATCGTCGGCCATGGAGCGTTTGGAGGGCTCGTGGAGGTGCTCCTGGAGCGCTTTGCACCCTCTGTGGGGTGTGGGTGTATTCCTCGAAACATGCGCGCGCTGGCTTCGACCATACGGAAATCCTCGAACGTTTCGGAAAATCGGAAGAGGAAGTCCGCCACCTTTTGGAGAAATAGAAAAGGCGCCGGTCAAAAACCGGCGCCCTAATTTGTGTCTATTCGGGCGCATCATGGAGATGTTTACCGAATGGTTCTCGACGTATTCTCGAGTCCCGCTTTCTCTCGCGGGCCGAGAGAGCGAAGGAACTGCTTCGCGTCTTCGGAAGGACTTGCGAACAGTCCGCCGAGCGGTTGCCCTGGCTTCAGGAATCGCCTCGCTCTCGCGATGAGCGCTTCATCAGCCTCTGGTGCGACGGAGTTGCCCAGAGTCATGGTCTGGCCGTTGCTTGCCATCGAGTCTGCTCCTTGCTACTTGGTGAGTTGGGTGGCTTCGCCGATGCGATCGGCAATTTTGCTCGGGCACACCAACACCGAGCTGTCCGGCCAGAGGTTCTCTGCCGCGGTGCTCACGAACAGCGCGACCGAACCTCCTGACCGGGGTATGAAACCGATCGGGTGCCTGTCTACTTCGGCATACTGCAGCACCGCCGAAAACTCCTCGCGAACCATGTCGGGCAATTTGTCGAGCCCGCTATCGTCGACGACGAGTACGAAGTTTGCCCTCTGTCGCATGTCTTGCCGAGTCGCCGCCAACTCTTTGGCAGATGAGAACTGCGAGAGATGGACGATGGTGCACGCGATTGAGCGCACGTCGAGTTCCCGGCAGATTTCCTGCACGATGGGCCTATGCTCAAGCGCGCTCACGAGAATCAGCACGTGAGTCCGGTTGTGGAGTGCGCGTGAAGTCGTAGGTGCGAACGGGGATTCGTTCGCACGAATTGCGAGGCCGTAGCCGCCTGTGGTCATAGCATTCTCCCTCTTGTTGGTACGCAAAAACACGTATGGGTTGTGAAAAGAGCTGCAAGAACACGCAGCTCCGTTGGTTACAAAGCTGGCCAGATCTTCGCGATCTGGAATCTGTTTCGAATCATTTCGACGCAGATTCCAGGGCACAAATGAGAAGCCCCCTCTTGGGGAGGGGGCTTCGGGTTGTTTTGCGTTTCCTTATTTTCCGGATGTCGCAAAAGCCAAAGCCCCCTGTTTCCAGTAGCTAAAGAAATATGCGGCGAATGCGGATACCGTACTCATTAAGAAAGAGAGTATACCTTTGCAAAAGACTGTCAAGAGCGTAGGATTCCAGCAATGAAAATCGGTGTCATGGGGGCAAAGGGCAGCTTCTCCGAAGAGGCTGGCCGGATGTATGCGCACAAAGCGGGGGTTAAGAAGTTTGCGCTCGAGTACCTTATTTCGGCAGAAAATGTGCTGGCGCATCTGGAAGACGGCTCCATCGACATTGGTATCTTTCCGATTGAGAATTCCAATGGCGGTATCGTACTCGAATCAGTACATGCCATGGCGCGACACCGCTTCAAGATAAAGAAGATATTTGAGATGGATGTGCACCACAATCTGCTCGTGAGAAAGGGAGTTACCGCCGAGAAGATAAAGACGATTACGTCGCACGACCAAGCTATCAAACAGTGTCGGATGTACCTCAAGCGAGTATGGCCGAAAGTGAAGATACGGGAGTATGTCGACACCGCAAAAGCGGCGGAGGATCTCGCGAGTGGAAAACTGCCCGCATCGACCGCGGTCATTGCTGCGCGTGCTGCAGCCCAGGTCTATAAGCTCGATATTCTGGAAGAATCTATCCAAGACTTGAAGTTTAACTTTACGAGCTTCATAGCCGCCGAGGCGCTCAAATAACGATAGTTGACGCGGAGAGTGTCGGTGGTAGCATCGTGGCTATGAACCAGACGTTCATTAGCATCTCGATTATTTCCCCGACCGGGGGTCTTTCGAGCTGTTAGGTTCTATCGAATCAACCAACTTAAAAGGCCCCGACAGGGGTCCTTTTTAGTTCTGATCTTTGGAGGATGCTCATGGGTGATCCGAAACTGAGTAAAGAGGAAGTTGCCGAGAGGTTAAGCCGATTTGTCGAGGCTCGTCTCACGGACCGAGTTCTCGAGATCTTGTCGGATAAAGGAAATATCGACTGGCTCGAGACCATGATCGACAGCTCCTTTAGACGCGTCGAGAAAAAGCCGCTCCTGGCTGAGACAGGCGTGCGTGCTTGAGGACCTCGCGTCTTCCTACCACCACCTGCCCTGAGGAACGCAGGTGGTTTTCATTTGCTTGACAGTTTCTGGAGGTTCGATATTCTCAAAGTATGTCGAACAAGCAAACAAAAGGCCTTCTCCTTGGACTCCTTCTTAGCCACACCGGTGGGGGTTCTGCTTGTCTCTAAATCACAAGATATAGAAACAAGGAGGCCCCTCACCGGGGCCTCCTCTCTTTTCGGGAGTGCACATTCATTAGTTCTTTGACTTCGTAAGAGTATTTCAGAGTCAACGGTCCAATTGCGGACAGCAATCAAATGCAACGAGGAGCGACACGATGACTACACATACGGGGAGCATGGCCGACAAGGTCGTGATTTTCGACACCACGCTGCGCGACGGGGAACAATGCCCCGGGGCGACAATGAACCATGATGAGAAGATTGCGGTGGCTGAAGTGCTGGACACCATGCGAGTCGATGTCATTGAGGCCGGATTTCCGGCCAACGGTGACGACGACTTCAGGGCAGTACAGGAAATCGCGAGGCGTACGGTCAACGCGACTGTGTGCGGACTTGCACGCGCGGTGCCCGCGGATATCGATCGGGTGGCCGAGGCTATCAAGGTGGCACGCCGCGGTCGAATCCATACATTCATCGCGACCTCGCCCGAGCACATGCGGCTGAAGCTGCAGGCGTCCCCCGACGAAGTGCTCGACCGTATCGCGGCGTCCGTGAGTCGAGCTCGCAATTACGCTGACGACGTGGAATGGTCGGCAGAGGATGCGACGAAGTCCGAAATCGACTTTCTGTGCAGGTGCGTCGAAGCTGCCATCAAGGCGGGTGCGACGACCATCAACCTGCCGGACACGCTGGGCTATACGACTCCGAACGAGTACTTCGCTATGTTCAAAGCGGTTCGCGAACGTGTTCCGAATGCGGACAAGGTGACGTTCTCGGTCCACTGCCACGACGACCTCGATATGGCGACGGCGAATTCTCTCGCCGGGGTCATGGCTGGGGCTCGTCAGGTCGAGTGCACCATCAACGGCATCGGCGAGCGGGCGGGCAATGTCTCGCTCGAATCGGTCGTGATGGCACTGCGCGTGAGGAACGATGCGCTACCTTTCTGGACGGGCATCGACTCCGCAATGCTGGTGCGTGCCTCGAAGCTCGTATCGGCAGTGACGTCGTTTCCCGTGCAGTACAACAAGGCGATTGTCGGTCGCAACGCCTTCCTTCACGAGTCTGGCATTCATCAGGACGGCATGATCAAGGGAAACCTGTACGAAATCATGCGGCCCGAGGACGTCGGCGCAAGCAGCGATAACTCGCTCGTGATGGGCAAGCACTCGGGTAGTCGCGCTATGCGCCTCAAGCTCGAGAAGCTCGGCTACTCGGTTGGTGACAATCAGCTTGCGGACGTCATGGTGCGTTTCAAAGCACTCGCCGCCCGCAAGAAGGAAGTGTACGACGACGACATCGAGGCACTGGTCAACGAGGGGATCGCTGCCGCCCACGACCGTATCAAGCTTTCGGACCTCGACGTCAACGGCGGGACGAAGGCGGATCACATCGCGGACATCACCCTCGTCATTGACGGAGACTTCGTGAAAGGGCATGCGGTGAGCAAAAATGGCTCAGTCGATGCAGTATTCGACGCCATCAAGAATGCTGTGCCGCATGAGGCGAAGCTCGAGGACTACCTCGTTCGCATGATCGGGAAGAACTCGGATTCCGAAGCGCAGGCTGAGGTTTCCGTGCAGCTCTCGATGAACGGACGCTCGGTCACTTCGAAACTTGCCGACCCCGATACGCTCGTCGCTTCTGCGAAAGCGTATTTGGCCGCGCTCAATAAGTTCGTCGCGCGCGGATTCGTGCAGTTGCCATCCGACATGATGGCAGCGAAGTGACCTGAATTCTTACGAATATGACCCCCGGACAGCTATGCTGCCCGGGGGAATTCTTTTTCCACATTTGCATCTCTGCCTCAGTGCTGTATACAAAGATATGCAGAAGATACTTCTCGTACAGTCGCG
>Ga0172379_10007522_pt1 | contig 14115 bp, 7 predicted proteins | sample GrowelOW334metaG_FD_119756 | JGI IMG/M metagenome (GOLD analysis project Ga0172379, IMG submission 119756) | Groundwater microbial communities from an aquifer near a municipal landfill in Southern Ontario, Canada - Groundwater well OW334 metaG | ecosystem: Environmental > Aquatic > Deep... | reverse complement strand
TATATACCAAGCCCTCCTATGGGCTTTTTCAATTGATAGTTAGGATTTGACAGTTATGCATAATCAACGTTCCACTGAAATCAAAGTCGGTATCGTTTCGCTTTTAGCAGTTATTCTCTTTATTGTCGGCATTAGTCTCGGAAAAGGGTGTAACGTTTCTGTTAATACTACCGTACTTAAATTCCGGTTTCCCTCTTCCGGCGGCATCCTGCCTACTGCTCCGTTGCTTGTAAATGGAGTTAAAAGAGGTACAGTTTTAACTGTTCAAAATAACAATGGAAGTGTTTTGGTTACTGCTTCTATTGATGAAATCAGCGATTTTAAAAAAGACATTACTGCTAAAATTATGATTCTCGAAATTACCGGCGGTAAAAAAATTGAAATTTCTCCCGGTTTAAGTAATCAGAATTTCGATATCAATGCTGAAATCCCCGGAACGACTGCCGCTGACCTCTCAGATATCGTAGCTTTAGTCGGTGAAATGGGTTCTGACGGTAAAATCCTGATTAAAAAATTGGATACAGTTGCTTCTGCTGCCGCTACCCTGCTTTCCGACAAGACCTTTATCAACAATATTCACAATACTATTAACAATGCAAGCGAAATGACAGGCTCTATGAATAATCTGCTTAAAAATAATCTAAGCAGTATTCAAACTACTCTTAGTAATCTTAAAACTCTTACTACTGATTTAAAAGTTGCCGTGCAAAAAAATTCTCCGAGAATTGATACCTTAATTACCGACATTGACCTGACTATAGGCGATACACGTGCATTATTAAAAAATACAAATTCAACGGTAAACTCTACTGATGCATTGATTGCAGATTTAAAGAAAATTGCCGATGAAATTAAAAACGGAAAAGGTTTTGTTCATACAATTATCAGCGACGAAGATTTTAAATTGAAAATGGATTCAACATTAACCACTCTGTATGAGTTGATAAAACAACTTAAAGAGCACGGTATAAATACCAACATTCGTCTCGGTACCCGTCCATAACGCATAATTCCGGTATCATCTTTCCATAAATTAAGAATAAAAAAAACTGAACCGATACGTTCCACGTAATCGGTTCAGCTTATAGTTTTAAAAAAAAGAAAATGAAAATGAAAAAGTGATTGTTATCACTTTTAACTTAAACAAATTTTAAATAAAAAGCAAGAAATTTTTTTTGTTATTGGTAACTAAGTATAGAAAACAAAAAAAAATCATTCCCACGAAAGCGGGAATCCATTATATTTCATTGTGTTATGGATACCCTCTTCTACGGGTATGAAAATAAATCTATACTTAATTAATAAAGTTTTTTTAATATTAATCAATCTTATACATTTCTTCGATTAAATAATGAAATTTTCGCTCTACAACGTGGCGTTTAATGCTGAGTTTCGGTGTCAGTTCGCCGTTCTCTATTGAGAAAGGTTCCGAGATTAATGAAAATTTTCGTATACGCTCGTATTTAGCATGGTCCTTTTGCAAACGGTCAATATCGTTTTTAATAGTTCTGATAATTTTCGGGTCGTAAATTAATTCCGATAGTATCTTGTATTCTATTCCAAAAGTATCCGCGAGTTTTTTCAGTTCGTCGAAGTCGGGAGTAATAAGAGCGGTAACATAATCACGCTTATCACCTACAAGTACACAATGCTCAATATAAGGACTTTGCTGAATCAAATTCTCAATAGGTTGCGGAGCTATATTTTTACCCCCTCTGTTGACAATAATATTCTTTTTTCTATCTGTAATTTTTAAATTCCCTTTTTCTGTAATTAAACCTATATCACCGGTATATAGCCAACCGTTTTCATCAATTGCTTCTTCAGTTGCATGTCTGTCGTTCCAATAGCCTTTCATTATATTCGGACCTCTTGCAAGAATTTCACCGTCCTCGGCAATTTTAATTTCGATTTCGTTCATAGGCATTCCTACAGTTCCAATCTCAATTTTATCCGGATAGTTTACAGAAATAATCGGAGACGATTCAGTCAATCCATATCCTTCGAGAACAACAATTCCGATTGCAAGAAAAAATTCGAGAACATCTACCGGTAAGGGAGCACCTCCTGAAACAAACATTCTCAGTCTGCCTCCCGTCCTTCCGATAATTTTTGAAAAAACGAGTTTATGAGCCAGATTATATTTGGTTTTAAGTAGCGGCACCTTATGCCCTTCAGAGTTTGTCTGCCAATAACGAATTCCTGTTCTCACTGCCCAATGGAAAATTTTTTGTTTTGTAGGTGATTCTTTTTCAATATTAGAGTAAATTCTTTTTTTCATCATTTCGAGTAAACGCGGTACAGTTGTAATAATAGATGGTCTCAGCTCCATAATATTTGTAGAAATTGTTTCGATTGATTCCGCAAAGGCTATTGTTGCACCTGTACTGAATGCAGTATAGTAGCCGGTAGTACGCTCGTAAGAGTGGCACAAAGGCAGGTATGAAAGGAAGAGGTCTTTTTCGGTAAAGTGAATTATTTCAAGTGCGCCCTTTACGTTTGAAAGAATGTTTTTATGTGTTAGCATTACACCCTTAGGATTGCCCGTGGTACCGCTTGTGTAAATCAATGTGAGCAAATCATTCTCATTTATATTTTTCACAGAATCTTCTATAATCTGCTTCCGTTCCGTTGGAGCTTTAAGCTGAGAGCCGCGTTCAATAACACTTTTCATGGATTTTACTGTAAGCAGCTTTGAATCAAATTCATCGTTCATTACGATGATGTGTCGTAGTGTAGGTACGTTATTAGCGATTTCTGTTATCTTATTCAACTGGTAATTATTCGAAACAACAATAGCCGTTACTTCGCAATCGCTGTAAACAAATTCCAACTGTTTGGCGGCTAATGTCGGAAACACCGGAACATCTATAGCACCTAGAGAAGTAATTGCAAGGTCTGCTATCACCCATTCAATTCTATTTTCCGCAACTATACCTATCCTGTCGCCGCTTCTGATGCCGAGTTCTAATAAGCCAATCGCAAAGCAATCAACTTTTTCTTTTAGCTGAAGATGTGAAATTCCGACATACTGTCCGTCTTTTTTATACATAAATGCGTTGATAGAGTCGCCCCATTTCTCGCACAAATTCAGGAATAGTCCGGGTATTGTTGTACATGTCATCAATAATCACCTTTCGAATTAATTATGATAATCAATAAATAAGTTGTTTTTCGATTAGGTTTTTGTTTGTCGGTAAGCAAATATATAAAAAAAGACCGAAAGTTCAATTAATGCTGAAAAAAAAGATTTGTCTAATGCTTTACTTTAAAATGTTATTTTTGAACTTTTTTGATTGCCCTATCTGAATATTTAATGTTAAATAATTTATATTTTTCCATTATTATTTTTGTTGAATTGGAATTTCTTAACTAATTTTGAAGTCTGTAATTTTACAAATATTTATAGATTTACGATTACAGTTATCTTGTTAATTTTTTGTTTATTAAATAAATTTTTTAAAATTAAAATTATTTTGAAGGAGTTAAATTATGTTTGGTAAAATGAAAGATTTTTTGGCAGAGGAACTTGGTAAACTTCATGACCAGAAATTGTACAAACATGAAAGAATTATTGAAAGCCCGCAGGGAGCGGAAATTACAGTAAAAGGTAAAAAAGTTTTTAACTTTTGCGCTAATAATTATCTTGGACTTTCCTCCCATCCCGATTTGATTAAAGCCGCTCACGAAGAAATTGACGCACGCGGTTACGGTTTGTCTTCAGTCCGCTTTATCTGCGGTACACAGGACATTCACAAAGTATTGGAAAAAAAAGTTTCTGACTTCCTCGGAACAGAAGATACTATTCTGTTTTCTTCCTGCTTTGACGCAAACGGTGCAGTGTTCGAACCCCTTCTGGGTGAAAACGATGCTATTATTACAGATGCTCTGAACCATGCCTCCATTATTGACGGTATCCGCCTTTGCAAAGCCCAGCGATGGATTTACAGTCACGCCAACATGAGCAATGAAATCGGATTAGACCACGCAACTGGTAAAGAATTAAAAGGACTCGAAAAATGTTTACAGGAAGCCGATGCCGCGGGTTGCCGATTCAAAATGATTGCCACCGACGGTTGCTTCTCTATGGACGGTGACATTGCAAAATTAGACGAAATAGTTGCACTTGCCGATAAATACAATGCGATCGTTATGGTTGACGACAGTCATTCATCGGGCTTTATGGGTAAAACCGGCAGAGGAACTCATGAATTCCGCGGTGTTATGGGCAAAATTGACATCATTACTACTACTTTCGGAAAAGCACTCGGCGGTGCATCCGGAGGTTGTATTTCCGGAAGAAAAGAAATTATTGACTGGATGCGTAACAAAGCACGTCCGTATTTGTTCTCAAACACAGTACCTCCTTCCACAGTAGGAGCTACAATTAAGGTTATGGATTTACTGACGGCTTCTACCGAATTAAGAGACAAATTAGAAGCAAACACTATGAAATTCCGCAAAGAGATGACTGAAGCCGGCTTCGACATTATTCCGGGAGTGCATCCCATCGTTGCGATTATGTTCGGGAAATATGACAACTGCTCACAATTAGCAGTTGATTTTGCAAACAAAATGCTTGAAGAAGGCATCTATGTAATAGCTTTCTCATTCCCGGTAGTACCGCGCGGAATGGATAGAATCAGAGTTCAGTTGTCTGCCGCACATTCAACCGAACAGGTAGCTTTCGCAGTCGAAAAATTCACTAAAGTCGGCAAAGAACTCGGTATGATTAAATAAATCTTAGTCCTTGTGTACCCAAGCAGGAGCTTGGGTACAAGATTAAAAAGCTATATCCCAAGCAGGAGCTTGGGTACAAGATTAAAAAGCTATATCCCAAGCGGGAGCTTGGGTACAATATTACAAAAACTATATCCCAAGCTCCTGCTTGGGATATAATTAATACACAGATTTTATAATTCAAGCTAAAATAAACGACAATCTTATCTAAAGGAAAAAAATATGAAAAAGAAAATTTCGAAAATACTTGTAACAGGTGCAGTCGGACAGATTGGTTCAGAATTAACGCTTGCTCTCCGCAAAAAATACGGAGCCGAAAATGTTGTGGCAACCGGACGTAAAACAGAGCCAAGTAAAGAATTATTGGAATCCGGTCCCTTCCATTTTATCAATGTGAATGACACTAATTCAGTTGAAGAAATTATTAACAAATATAATATTGATACGATTGTCCACATGGCGGCTATTCTTTCAGGTGTCGGCGAGAAAAACCCGATGCTCTGCTGGGATGTAAACATGAACGGTACAATCAATATTTTAAATCTTGCTGTGAAACACGAAATGGCACAAGTGCTGATGCCAAGTTCAATTGCTGTTTGGGGACCCGGCACTCCGGCAATAGCACCCCAGGAAACTTTCCTGAAACCGACAACTATGTACGGATTAACAAAAGTGGCAGGCGAACTTCTCGCAGATTACTATGTACATAAATTCGGATTGGACAGCCGCGGCTTGCGCTATCCTGGTATTATCTCCTGCGAAACACTTCCCGGCGGCGGAACTACCGATTACGCAGTTGCTATTTATTATGAAGCTGTAAAAAATAAACATTATACCTGCTTTGTAAAAGAAGACACAAAGCTCCCGATGATGTATATGCCGGACTGCCTTAAAGCCACTATGGACCTTATGGAAGCACCGTTCGAAAACCTTAAGCATCATAATGATTTCAACGTCGGCTCAATGAGTTTCGATGTAAAAACATTAGCCGATTCAATTAAAAAATATATCCCCGAATTTACAGTTGATTATGCTCCTGATTTCAGACAGGCAATTGCAGATTCATGGCCCGACGGAGTCGAGGACACTGCCGCACGTCAGGAATGGGGCTGGAATCCCTCTTACGATCTGGATTCAATGACAAAAGATATGCTCGCAAACTTAACGGAAAAACACAAAAAAGGTTTGATATAATTCTTAATACAATTCATCCGATAACTTCTCAGTCATCGGATGAATTATTTTTTCTATCTGACTATTACAAATTTTCTGCAAAACTGCTGATGTTTATTTTTAAGAATTATAAAATAAACACCGGGATTTAATCTGTTAAAATCAGCTTTGAACTTGTTACTTAATGTATTCTGAATTATATCAGAATCCAGCTTTCTCCCGAAAATATCTGATATCTCAAGATTATAGGCTTCGTCTGCAATCGTATTGAGTTTAAAATTTATTATGCCGTCAGAAGGATTAGGATAAATATTATCAATATCCTTCGTTTCGATTTCTTTTACATCAAACATACAATTCTTTATATTAATTACTTTTTGATGCCTGATATCCTGCGATGACGCACCAAGCTGTATTTCATAATCGCCGGGTTCAATCTCATATTTATGATTTGTAGTGTCGTAATAATATAATTCCTTAAGGTTCAAAAGTAAAGTATCAGTTTTCACTTCTCCTGCTTTAAGTTGAACCCGTTTGAACCCTTTCAATTGCTTAATAGGCTGAGAGATTTTTGAATCAATTTTTCTAGTATATAATTGCACAATTTCCTCTCCGTATAATTTACCGGAATTTTGTATTGTGAAAATAACCGGAATAGTATCTTTTTTACACAACTCAATAGTATCCAAAGGTACAGTCAGACTTAAATAATTATAAGTAGTGTAACTCAAACCATATCCGAAAGGATATAGAACTTCTTTATCGAAATACCTGTAAGTTCTTCCTTTCATGTTGTAATCAGTAAAATCAGGCAGGTCAGTAACAGATTTATAAAATGTAATCGGTAATTTACCTGATGGATTGTAATCACCAAATAAAATATCCGCTACTGCACCTCCGGTTTCAGAACCGCCGTACCATGCCTGCAAAATTGCCGGGATACTGTCTTTCTCCCAGTTAAGCGAAAGGCAACTTCCGCTACCTATTACCAGAATTACTGATTTGTTATTATTTTTAAGGACTTTTAATACTTTTTCCTGAGTTGTAGGTAAATCAAGAGTAGTTCTGTCTCCTCCGTAAAAACCGGGTATATCCATCTTCAAATTCTCATTTTCATAATATGATGATAAACCCCCTGCGAAAATAACCAAATCGCTGTTACGGGCAATCTCTGCGAACTTCTTCAAAGTGTCTTCACAAGAATTCTCTTTTCCCATTTCAAGAACTGCTTTAGAATTATCCTGATGAAAGTAATACTCAATTTCTATTGGATATTCTATATCTTTAAAGAGTGAGTCAAAGCCAAGCTTAGAATGATTTCCGTCACCCCAAATTTCGATAATGGTTTTATTGTCAATTATTAATCTAATCCCATCATCTGATAAAGTTTTGAATGTGTAATAACCGTCTTCATCAACTCTTAATGTCCCTGTCCAGCGCACTGAAAAAGAATCCTTACTTATACCATAACCCGGAGAATTTCTATTCCAATAAAAATTTATGCTTGTATCAATCCTTGTCAAAGCCGGTTTGCCCGACAAATTTATGTTGTTGAAGTATTCTCCCTTTAAACCCTGAAAACCGTTATCAGTTCTAAAATACTTGGAACTCACAACCTCAGTTAGCGAACCGACTACCTCACAACCTTTTGTATATATAATATTTGTTTCTGCGGGTAACTTGCTCTTTAATCCATCTAAAATTGTTACATAGTGGGAGGGCCAACCAGTATAGCTTCCCAGAAATTCAAAAAATACATTGGCATGAGGTCCGATTAAAAAAATATTCTTATATTTTTTTTTATTTAGCGGTAGAATATTCCCTTCGTTTTTGAGAAGAACCATTCCTTCCCTGGCGGCATGTCTCGATAAATCGCTGTGTTCTTTCGAATCTAATACAGAATCCGGTATTCTGTTGTATTCAACTGAATCTTTAGGGTCAAATAATCCTAGCAGAAATCTTGCTTTGAATAATCTGAATGCGGAAGTATCAATATCAGCTTCAGTTATCAATCCCAAATCAAGAGCACCTTTCAGATTTTCAGAATAGAATACCCCGCAATCCAGATCACATCCTGCTTTCAATGCTTTTGCCGCCGCATCTTCATTAGAAGATGCGTATGAATGACCCCAAAGAATATCACCTATCGCATAGCAATCTGAAACTACATAACCGTTAAATCCCCACTTGTTTCTTAGTATATCGGTTAACATAACCTTACTTGCACTTATCGGAACTCCCATATAAGCATTGTAAGCGCTCATTATAGAATAGGCTTTACCTTCCATAATAGCGGCTTCAAAAGCCGGCATATATGTTTCCCAAAAATCACGTTCATCGGTAATTGCATTAAAATAATGGCGCAGGGATTCGGGCCCGCTGTGGACAGCGTAATGTTTAGGAGATGCAATGGCTTTAAAGTACTTTTTATTTTCTCCCTGCAGACCTTTAATAAAAGCAACTGCAAATCTTGAAGTTAAATAAGGGTCTTCGCCGTAAGTTTCCTGCCCCCTTCCCCAACGCGGATCCCGGTTAATATTCATTGTCGGTGACCAAAAATTTAAACCGATTTCATTCTTTTTGAACTTTACTCTTGCTTCGTCGGAAATAGCTGAAGATATTTTATACATCAGAGGGATATCCCATGTTGAGGCTAAGACTATTGATTGTGGAAAGACGGTTGCATTTGGACTCACAAGCCCATGGAGGCATTCATTATGCCAGTTATAAACCGGAATGCTTAACCTCGGAATTGCCGGGGCACTTCCTGAAGAAAGTTGATTAATTTTTTCTTCAACAGTCATTTGGGAAATCAGATTTTTAACTCTTTGGTCAATATCCGTTATTTGCTGAGCTTGCAGGTATAAAGTCAGAAAGAAAAATGAAACAACAATAATGAATTTCATACAAAACAAACCAATTACTTAATAAATTACACCAACTTTATTTTCCAGGAGATTATATTTTTATAATTTGCACCTCCCCTTATTAACAAAGACACATTTTTTGGCAAAAGGTCTCAAAAAATTTTAAAATAATTAAAAAATACTTACTATTATTAAAAATAATATCCCGCTTAATTTATGATTATTTGCTTATAAATATTATTCCATTTTTTAATATAAAAGTATTAAATCCCCGGCTCTTTATAGTATAGAAGTAAATACCTGGCAGATTGATAATAATCTGATTTTTGTTTTTACCCGGGTGAGAAACAATATCATTATTTTGAACAACCCTTCCGCAAATATCAGTTATTTGAAGCTCCAAATTATTAATGCTATCAGAAAACCATGCAAGGTTAAATATACCTTCTGACGGGTTTGGATAAACTTCAAAATTATCAAGATCATCTTTAATCGAGTCATTTACATTTATAGTATTATGAATCTCAGCTACAAGAAGAACATCATTAGTATCCGGAGGAAAATATGTTAAAGTATCATGGCTTATTGAAATATTTCCATTGATTTTTTTCCCTGTCATTGTATTCAATAGATATGCATTATATGTATTAGAATTATTGTCCAGTTTTAAGTTAATTGATGTTGTGGAAATAGGCAGATAAGCCAAAATCAAAGAATCATTTCTTGCCACAGGTATATGAAATTTACTTTCACTGCTTATAATTAGTTCTTGCGATGGTTTTAAAGTGTACCATCTTAAATCCTCCATTATCTTTTTCAATACAGTCAATTGCCCGGAACCGGCAAATTTCCAAGCTGAGTCCACAGTAAAACGTGCGTCATATTCGCCCATATTACGTGAAGTACTCCACTGGAAAACACCATTTGCACCATAAGTTATACCAACAGTTGCACCGGAGAGTATACTGCTGTATCTGGCTTTTCTGATATAAGGGGCGGTTATCCTGCTTGTTAAAGAGTGCCCTTCCACCCAAAAATCGGTAGGTATATCCTCGTAACAACCTTCACCGTCCACAACCGGTTTTGACGGTTGCAGTTTGAATGCATCTTGACCTAAAATCCAGGCATATTGCCCGTCAAATGTGTGCGAAGACTGATACATATTGAAGTCCATCCATTTTGTTTCGTTATTAAAATAGAACCAGCCGCCGGTGGAACCCATTGAGTGCATAGTTGCCAGATTTTGCCATCCGTCAGCTTCTCTTAATGTTAGTGCAAAATTATTCCAGAAATTATTTTGCTCGGGTTTTTCGTATGTCAAATCTCCGGCAACAATCCATGCTACGTGGTATCCGCCATATCTTGCACCAATGTATTTGGATAAGTTCAATGATTCATCAACAGTAAATTTTTCAATTTTCCAAGGAGTTGGCTGTAATTCGTTGAACCCGGCCCAAAGTGGCGCTAATACTGCTATCATTTCGTTATCGTTAAGATAAGCAACAATAGAATCCAGGTAATTAAAATACTTTGGATTGAGGAGTTTTTGATTTAAATTCAAAAAGAAGCTGTCTTTATTCTGATTGATAACCCCGATACCTTTTAAATTCATCAAATGAGACATTGGTACTAGTTGTAAGCAGGTAAAACCTTTTTTCTTCCTGTCCTGAATAAATTCCTTTACTTCACTGAATGTTGATCTCCAGGTTATTTCCCATGCAGTATCTCCAAAATAGAAAAAAGGCTCTCCGTTTCCATAGGTCAGGTATCGCTTATCGTCAGAGACTTTTATCTTACCTTTCTGATACAGTTTGTTTGTGTCATTCGAATTATCGCAATTAAATGTGCCTGTAGCTGAATAAATTCCGTTATTGTCAATGTCACTGCATGTTGTTGTAAATTTCCATGTCCCGGTTTCGTTTGGACATATCCTGGCACAATATACTTGTCCTCCGTTCCAGAAGCATCTTACTTTGATGCTTATACCGGAGGGAGAAGTAAACTCGCAAAACAAATCAATATCCGCAACCGGATTTGAATATGTCTTAGAGGATGTAAAATTAATTTGATACATTTTATTTTTAACAGCATCATTAGAAAACACTTTAAAACTTGTAAAACTGAATACTGCTATGAGAATACAAACAAATATAATAGTTCTTTTCATAAATAATTTAAATTGATTTAGTTTAATAATTTATTTTAAATCGAAAGCATTTTTTATACCTCAAAAATAATTTGCATCTTTTCTATATTAGAAAGACACATTTTTTAGCAAAAGGTCTCAAAAAATTTAAAAAAAATTAAAAATAATGTTTTTCGACCTCCCCATTTTTTCGCTCCGCTCAAAAATTTCCCCTCCTTATCAAGGAGGGGCAAGGGGTGGTCTGCTATCTTACCACCACAAATTTCTTTTTTTCGATACTGTTTCCTGCCCGCATTGTAAGAAAATACACACCCGGTGCAAGATCCGAGACATCATGACTGAAACTGTGCACGCCGGCTGTCTGCAATTGTGCATTGTCAAACTTTGCAATTTCAATACCCAGAAAATTTGTAATTGAAAGCACAACACCCTGCGGCTCCGGCATAGTATAATTAATATTTATCAGCTCCGAAGCCGGATTCGGAGAACAACTCAGAGAAAGGGAAGTGCAGATTATTTCTTCTTTTACGGGTGTTTCACCCTGATAAAATACTTCAATTCTGAAAGCTGTAAATGAAAAGAAGTTTTCTTGCTTATCTCGAAAAGATAATCCGTTGTTATTATTTACCCATTTTTCTCCCTGCCAGGATTCATACTGCATTGTTTTGATATTTCCGTTTGAGTTCTCTGTAGTAGTTCTACGCACATTATTTGTCCAACCACCATCAATCCACTTTTCATGCAAAAATAATAGTTCCTTACCGGTTATTCCATAGTTATAGGTATAACGGTAAGAATTCAGCCAAACACCATTATCCCAATTTTCATATAATTCTGAAAGCTTTAAATTATTAGTGCCATAAGTATTGGTTCTTCGGTTTGCACTAATCCATTCTCCATTATTCATTAATTCAGCAAAATCTAAAAGCAAGTTTTTGTTCGAATCAAAAGTATAGCTATGTCGTGCGCCAATCTCCCACTGACCGTTTTTCATCTCTTCAATAGTCCAACTAATTCGATTTCCACTTGAATCATAGGCATAACTGTATCTTGAGGGATTCAACATTTGCCCATTGATCCACCTTTCTTGAATTTCAATAAAAATTCGATTTGTCGAATCATATGAATAACTGTATTGGGATTGTTTCACCCATTTACCTCCTCCCCACTGTTCATATATAAAAACAAGCTGGTTCCCGTTAGAATCATAAGTGCGGGTTCGTCTTGTATAATTCGTCCATATCCCATTTGCATAATTTTGCGTTGAATCAATTAGAGGTTTCCCGTTAGAATCATAAGTATAAGTAAATCTTGAAGAATTCGTCCACTGTCCGTTTATCCATGATTTAAATAAATATTCAAGAATACTATCCTTTGAGTCATAGGTGTTGACACAATATTGTAAATTAGTCCATACATCGTTCTTCCGAAGTTCTATCATAAATGACAACTGTTTTCTGTTAGAATTATAAGTGTAACTGGTTCTCGCACTATCCACCCACTGTGAGCCTTGCCAGCCTTGAACTAATATAACAGATATGTTCCCGCTTGAGTCGTAAAGATAATTATATTTTCTATTGTTTTTTGTTAGAGAATACAAAACAACACTCTCAACCAGATCGCTGTTGCTCTGTAATTTCGGTGATTCCTCTTTAGAATTTACATTATCAGTTGCAAGTGCAGGAACTGAGAATAAGAATAGCAATAAAAAAACAGTAAGTGCTTTCATTGGGGACTCCTTAAAAAAAATGACTCACCATATAAAGAAGTTGTATTATATTACTAACTTACAAATTTATAATCTTAAAAGCAAACTATATGATTTTTTTCGATATACTCTGCTTCGTTTCTTTAAATAAAAGGAGAACCTGAAACAAGTTCAGTATGTCGAGATGGTTCCTTTGATATGTTCGGGATAAAAAAATGTTCCCAAGCAGGAGCTTGGGAACAAGGTAAATTCTATGTTTCTTCAATTCAGAATTCAGAATTCAGAATTCAGAATTCAGAAATATTTATAATCGCCGCAATTGCACTTTGTCCACTTCCAATTAGTAACGGGTAAGGGATTGCCGAACTTGTTACCTTCCCATTTCTCTTCGAAGTAGAGGTCAGTCATAAAATAGCACCAGTTATCTTTATCTTTTACCAGAACGCTGACATAAGATTGAGAAACTCTGTGTGTTGTGATGCCGTATTCATTTTTTCTGACACTCCATTCATCATTGTAATCCTCAGTCATTATAACTTTCAGAATTACTTCGCCCGGGTCTAAGTACTCCTGAATTATTTTTTTCATCTTGTCAATACTCAAAAGTTTATCTTTAAATCCCTTGCTCGGCTTTTTGAAAACATCGGGAACAGGAGTGTTCCTTGCGATATTATCCTTAGAGTTCTTTAAGGCTAAATCAGCATCTGCTCTCATTTTCTCAGGACTGAAACCAGTAAGGTCAAGATTAATTGTACCCTTAACTACAGATGGTCCCTTATTATAAAAATATACATCAATATTATGGCTTCTCGGTGACAGTTTTTCGAATTCCTTAACCCAGCCTTGTCCGTCGTTCACACGGACAGAAACAGCGGGGTCAGGCAAAATTTCCGTAACATAATAAGCATTTACACCTGCGGCAGAATCACCCAAATCTGTAAACACATTCCAGCAGCCATAATCAACATCCACACATTTTTTGTCAATATCAATTCTTATCCACCCGTCATAAAAGCCGATGTAATCTGCAACTCTGGCATCTAAATAGACTACACCGTATATTCTGTCATTTGCCGTAAAACTGTTTGTAAACTGATTCGGGTCTTCCTTGCCTATAATAATCGGTTGCTTCGAAAACAGAAATTTTCCTGCATTCTGTTTATGAAAATCACTTGACCAGATATTCTGATAATAAGGACCTGAAAGGTCAATGAAAGATTTTTCCGCATCATTTTTTAATGAGCTGATATCAGAATTACCCGGTAAAAGAGCTATACCGTATTCAACATCATTAACGGCTGATTTAGCTGTCATTATAGCTTTAAATATCTTGCCTTCGCCTTTCAGCTTATAGGCTTCCTCTATAGCGGTATTAATTTCAGTTTTGAATTTACCGCCGTAATATTTCAGCTTATAATCGTTAAATCCCAGAACCTGCTTGGCATTGGCTTGAGAAATATTATTCGAACCGTTACCTTCCT
>Ga0172379_10007521_pt1 | contig 14117 bp, 17 predicted proteins | sample GrowelOW334metaG_FD_119756 | JGI IMG/M metagenome (GOLD analysis project Ga0172379, IMG submission 119756) | Groundwater microbial communities from an aquifer near a municipal landfill in Southern Ontario, Canada - Groundwater well OW334 metaG | ecosystem: Environmental > Aquatic > Deep... | reverse complement strand
CCAGACATTGCATTCGCACCACTCATGCCGAACAAAACGCCATTGTCCAAGCGGCTAGGGCTGGAGTTTCAATTAACGAAGCCACTCTTTATTGCAAAATGACTCCTTGCTATACTTGCGCCAAAATGATTATCAATGCTGGAATCAAAAAAGTTGTTTGCGCCATGGATTATCATGCCGGGAGCAGATCAAAAGAGCTTTTTCTCGAAGCTGGTGTTGAATTTATTTTATTAAATGAAAGCATGCTCTCCTATTCAGATATGGGAAATAACAAAAATATCGCCACAACAAATATCGACTCCAAAACAATTTCTACCAAAATTGAAAATCCGGTTAAAAAATTCACAGATAGAAATCTGCAAGATGTTTTTATTTACGATGAATTCAATCCTGAGGACACGGCCATGTTACAAGCTCTTTATTCCCGCAGTCCGGAATCAGTAGAAAATCATGTTAACAAAGTTCGTGAAACCGGCTCGGGCAAATTTATGGAAACTTTTTATGTCGGTTATGGACATTCCAGTATCGCCGATTGTGGATCAACCACAATTTTTATTGAAAATATCAGCATCCTCGCGGACAAAGCAATTCAAGATTGGGCATTATATTCCGGTCAAGAAACCAGCACTCGTTATGTCGACATGAGCAAACAAAAAATTGTCGATCCTGTCAACACTTTTGAATCAAAAAATATATTAAATGACTGGATGAATTTTTATATTACCAGCCAAGAAAAAGTTGAACAGTATTTACAATCTCAATATCCACGAAAAGAAAATGAAAAAGAGTCCGTCTACAACAAAGCGATCAAAGCTCGCGCTTTTGATATTTTGCGCGGATTTTTACCGGCCGGAATCACCACCCAACTTTCTTGGCATACCAATTTGCGCCAAGCTTGGGACAAACTATCCATTATGAAATTTCATCCGCTCAATGAAGTCCGCGAAATTTCCGAAAAAATTATAAAAATTTTAAAAGGGAAATATCCGCACAGCTTTTGTTTTGAGCCGACTAATGAACAAGATTTTTACAAACAAACATGCAACATCAAATATAACTATTTTGCCCCAAAAGAATTTTCATCCGAGTTCAAGTTTTTCACCGATATAAAAATTAGCGAAATAAACGAATACAAAAGCATTCTTGAGCGACCGACAAAAACAGGCCTGCCTGATTTTTTAACCGAAATGGGATTGAATAAATTTGAATTTTTATTAGACTATGGCTCTTTTCGCGATATCCAAAGACACCGCCACGGAGTTTGTCGCATGCCACTTTTGACCACGCGATTTGGTTTTCACAATTGGTATATTTCTCAACTGCCGGTTGATTTGCAAAATGAGGCCAACATTTTAATTGAAAAACAAAAAGAAAAAATTGACAATCTTTTTGCTTCCGCAGAAATCAAACAATACTATATTCCACTCGGATTTCTCGTTCCTTGCCGAGTTTCTTATGGCTTACCGGCAGCTGTTTATGTCGCCGAACTTCGTTCCGGCAAACCGGTTCATCCGACTTTGCGCCAAATCGCCCACAAAATGTGTTTTGCTTTGACCGAAAATTTTCCAAATTTAAAATTAAATTGCGACCTCGAAAAAGATGATTGGGATGTTCGACGAGGTTTGCAGGATATTATAAAAAAATAAATTTCAACAGATCAACCGATCCACTGAACAACTGATCAATTTAATTTAAATTATTAAAATGATTTGTTGTTTAATTGGTCAGTTGGTCGGTTGGTCAGTTGAAAACCTATGACCAAAATCATCCTCGGCTTTGTCGGAGAAATAGCCAGTGGCAAAGGCACGGCCTGTGCTTATATTACAAAAAAATATTCAGCTGGCACTCATCGTTATTCAACCATTCTCCGCGACGTCTTGGATCGACTTTATATCGAAAAATCTCGCGAGAACATGCAAAAAGTTTCCCTAATTCTTCGAGAAAATTTGAGCCAAGAAATTTTTGCTCGTGTCATTGCCGAGGATGTTAAAAATGATCCTGCGGAAATCGTTTGCGTTGACGGTATTCGTCGTCTCCCTGACATTGCTCATTTGCAACAACTACCGAACTTTTATTTGATTAATATTATTGCTGATGAAAAAACTCGTTACAAAAGAATAGTTTTGCGTTCCGAAAATTCCGATGACAAAAATAAAACATTTACCCAATTCCAAAAAGATCATGAAGCGGAAACAGAACAAACCATCAGACAAATAGCCTCTCACTCTACCATTACTCTTGATAACAACGGCACGCGTGAAGATTTAGAAAAAAATATTGACGCCTTGATTGAAAAATTAAAACAAAATTAATGTTCGGGCACGATGCCCTTCGACAAGCTCAGGGCAGGCTATCGTGCCCCGTCAATTATGAATTTAAAAATAAAATTAATCGATACCACCTTACCCACGCCCGAATACAAAACCACGGGTGCCGTGGCTTTTGATTTGTATTCGCGAATTGATTTGGAAATTCCACCAAAAACTTTATCTTTAATTCCACTTAATGTCATTATCCAAATTCCACCCGGATATTTTATCGGTCTTTTTTCGCGAAGCAGTTTGCCAATCAAAAAAAATCTAATGTGCGCCAACGGCGTTGGCGTTATGGATGCTGATTTTTGCGGGTCAACGGATGAATACAAATTTGAAGCATATAATTTTTCTGATTCCCCAATCAAAATCGAACGAGGCGAACGCATTTGCCAAGCAGTCCTAATTCCCTACGCCAAACCGAATATCGAATTAATTTCCGAAATTACCGAACCATCGAGAGGCGGTTTGGGGTCGACTGGGAGTTAGCCTGCCAGCCATAGCTTTAGCGAAGGCTGGTTCATAAAGTTAAAAATAAACTATTTTGTCATTTCGAGCTTGCCGAGAAATCTTTTCTGAATAGTAATACAATATAGGTATTTTATTAATCAAAAAAAGATCTCTCCACGCGTTTCACTTGGTCGAGATGACAAAGAAAAAATTATTCTTTCGTAGCATTCTCTTGCTTATCCTCACCATGGCAAAATTATTTCCCAAAACTTTATAACCTTTTTTATTTTATAAGGGCAAGTTCCCAAAGGGATCCCTTCGGGACAAGCCTTGCCCCTACTTTATAAACTTTTCCCGAAGGGATCACTTCGTGATAACTTTACAAACTTTATAAACTCTTTTCTATGCCCGGCAAATTCATTGTTTTCGAAGGTGGCGAAGCCTCCGGCAAAAGTACCCAAATAAAAATTCTTGGCGAAAAATTAAAAAACAGCAATCGCTCAATTTTGATTACGCGAGAACCGGGCGGAACGGATTGCGTTCTCGCCGAAAAAATAAGACAAATATTAAAAGATCCGGCCAACAAAGAAATGTGTCCGGAAACCGAACTTTTTCTTTTTCTCGCTTCACGCGCTCAACATGTCAAAACAAAAATAATGCCGATTTTGAACGACGGAGGAATTGTCCTTTGCGATCGTTTTTTTGGTTCAACTCTCGCCTATCAACATTTTGGTCGTGGACTTTTTAATCTTGAACAAATAAAAAATTTAAATAATTTCGCCACCGGTGGATTAATTCCCGATCTGACCATCTATTTTGATATGGATCCAAAGATTGCTTTGCAAAGAATTTCCAATACTTTTGCTGATGATCGTTTTGATAGCGATACCTTTGAATTTCATCATCGAGTCCGCCTCGGTTATCAAACGCTCGCGCTCACCGAACCCAACTGGTCAGTTATTGACGCCTCTCAACCAATTGAAAAAGTGGAAAATATAATTTGGCAAAAGTTTTTTGAGCTTTTTGTTCTTTAATTTTCGTTGAGACACGATGCATCGTGTCCGTACTAACGGAGGGTTCCAATGATTCCACATCCGCTCATTCGTCAAGGTTACATCGAAGTTATCGTCGGTTGCATGTTTAGTGGCAAAAGTGAGGAGGCTGCCAAACGGGTTACCAAAGAAAGTTTTGACAAAAATCGCAAGCTACTTATTTTTACGCCAAGAAAAGCCAATCGTGAAGTTACCCTGACCAAAAGTCACAAAAAAATCAACACTTACAATCAAATGGTCAGCCGTTCAGGAAAAATTTTTCCGGCCATTTCTTTTGACGAAAACAATCCTTGGGAAATTCTTTCTTACGTTGAAGATTATCTCAAAGAACATGACGATCTGACCACGGTCGTAATTGAAGAAGCGCATTTCTGCGACAAAGACTTAGTCAAAGTCGTTAAACTTTTGGCCGAGAAATATTTATTACGCGTCATTGTCGTCGGCCTTGATCAAACTTTTGACGAAGAACCGTTTGCAACCGTCCTGCTCATCATGACCGAAGCTGAATTTGTCACCAAAGAGTTGGCCGTTTGTTTTAAATGCGGTAGCCAAAGTGCCAGCAAAAGCTGGCTGGACACTCGAGCTCTCGGAAAAGTTGAAAAAGGCAAAATTCTGGTTGGTGACAAATGTTACAAACCGGTCTGTCGCCACTGCTACATTGACTTGCAAGAAAAGTATCCCAAAAAATGAAATCATCGGCCGAGCAACTCGGCCGCCACGCCCTGTCATAAAACCATATCGAATGATGTGGAAACCATATCGGATGATATGGTCGGATGACAGGGTTTTTTGTCAAAAATATTCGTGACTTTAAACTATTAATATTTGTTATTCCGAACGCCTTTATTTTGTCATCTCGACCGAAGTGGAGAGATCTTTTTTAAAACCAAAAATCAAATATTGTTATTACTATATTAAAAAGATTTCTCCACTCGCCTTATGGCTTGGTCGAAATGACAAAAACCTTGCTCTTTTTCTTCTTTATGCTAAAATATAATCAATTTAAAGACATTGCTTATCAAAAAACATATGAAATTAGAACCCATTATCGGACTGGAATTTCATGTCCAACTAAAAACCAAAACCAAAATGTTTTGTTGTTGCGCCAATAACAGCAACGAAAAAAAACCTAACACCAATGTCTGTCCGATTTGTCTCGCCCATCCCGGCACCTTGCCAAAAGTGAATGAGCAAGCAGTAAAGTTGGCTATCAAAACCGCCTTGGCTTTGAATTTTACCATCAATCAAACCACCAAATTTGACCGCAAAAATTATTTTTATCCTGATTTGCCAAAAGGTTACCAAATTTCTCAGTTTGATTTACCTTTGGCCGAAAACGGCGTTTTCACAATAAATTACAAAAATCCGGACGGACTTTCCGGCCGACTTGATAACGAAGAAGAATTAAAACAAATTCGTCTCATTCGTTTGCATTTGGAAGAAGATTCCGGCAAATCAATTCACGCCAAAGATTCTTCATTGATTGATTTTAATCGCGGTGGCGCACCGCTTATCGAAATTGTCACTTTCCCTGATTTTCGTTCTCCAAGTGAAGCCAAAACTTTTGCCCAAGAATTAAGATTATTGCTTCGCCATCTGGGCGTTTCCGGCGCAGACATGGAAAAAGGCGAACTGCGTTGCGACGCCAATGTTTCTTTGCGTCCGCAAAAATCAAATGAGCTTTTTCCAAAAACTGAAATAAAAAATATCAATTCTTTCAAAGCTCTCGAAAAAGCGATTGCTTTTGAAATAAAAAGACAAACAATTCTTTGGGAAAAAAACGATGCGCCAAAAACCAGCGAAACTCGCGGGTGGAACGATAAAAATGGTGAAACAGTTTCTCAACGTAGCAAAGAAGAAAATAACGATTACCGCTATTTTCCTGAACCAGATTTACCGGCGATTAAAATTTCTAATGAAGAAATCACCGAAATAAAAAATCTACAACCGGAACTACCACAAGAGAAGCGTCGCCGATTTATGTCCGAATATGAATTTAACGGCGATGACGCCAAAATTTTAACCGAAGAAAAAAAATTGGCCGCCTTTGTCGAAGCTGTTATTTCCGAACTTGGTGAATGGCTAACTACGCTAGAAGAAACCGAAGGAGATGCAGAAACAATCTGGCAAGAAAATAAAAAGAAAATTATTAAACTGGTCGGTAATTGGTTAATCAACAAATTATTACCCGAACTGAATAATCAAAATGAAAAAATAGAAAATTCCAAAGTCTCGGCTGAAAATTTTGCCGAATTTATAACTTTAGTCTATCTAAAAAAAACCAATCAAAATAATGCTCTCGAAATTTTGCAAGAAATGGTTAAGACCGGCGCCGACCCTTCAAGTATCATCGAAGAAAACAAAACAAAAAAAACAACAAATTCTTTTGATCTAACTTTGCTTATTGAAAAAATTATCAAAAATTACCCGGACCAAGTTGCCGAATATCGGAACGGCAAAGAACCACTCATCAAATTTTTTCTCGGCTTAGTCATGCGCGAATCAAAAGGTCAAGCCGAACCGATTGAAACTGAAAAATTTTTAAAACAAAAATTACAAAAATAATTTCCATTTCCAAACACAAAAAAAGACCCGTTCAAGAAACGGGTCTTTGCTTTTCGTCAATGGCACCGATAATCAGTGCCACAATATTCTCCGCTCTCGCACTCACTACTTTGAGTGCAATACTCATAACAATATCCGTCGTTGGCACAATAATTTCCGAACGGACAGTCCTGATCCGAATAACAATACTCTTCTCCATAATAATAACAATAACCATCATTTTCACAATAAGCTCCTGATGGACAATCACTATCAGAATAACAACCGGAATCCTCCAAATAGCAATAGCCATCCATTCCGCAATAATATCCGGACTCGCATTCATAATCACTCAAACAGTAAATTGAAGACTCAACAACATAATAACTTGAATAATTGCCATAACCAGAATAATACTCCTCAACGGGATAACAGTAATTGTCACTGGCGCAGTAATAATCACTGGGGCAATCATAATCATCCCAACAACCTGACTCCAAATCACAACCAGAAAAACAAACAACAAGAAAAATGATCAAATACTTTTTCATGACTTTCTCCTTGCTCCGCATAAATAAGAGCCATTGTTAACAAAGAACATCAAACTTTATCACAAAAATATCAAAAAGTCAACAGCGCCAAGTTGTTGCCTAATTTTAAACAAAACTTGACAATAAATATATTTCGCGATAAACTTCTTATCGGTGGATAGACTACTACTTCACCATAACCAATGCCTGTTGGTTATGTCGGTTTCTTTTCTTTGATCCTCGGTTTTTTTCTAAAAGAGACCTCACATCTGACCACACAAAAAAAACCGGTCCAAACAATCGCCTCGGCGATAACGTTGGAGTGAAGTCCAGTCAAAACCACCAGGTCCTTTCCTCCTTGCATTGGCCGTCAAACTTCCTTTTGACGGTCGAACCTTTGTAGCTCATAGCCTTCTGGCCGATTGGTCCCTCGTGACCAATCGGCCTCCTTTTTTAAATTAAAGAATCTCTAAAAAACTTTTCCGCCAGAACAACCGCTTCAGTTTCATCATTTACCCATTTAATACTTTTGTCTCGACAAAACCAAGTAAGCTGTCTCTTGGCAAAACGACGAGAATCTCTCTTTATCAAACGAACCGCTTCAATTCCGCTGATTTCATTATTTAAAAATCGATAAATCTGCCGATAACCAATCCCAGAAATAGCACTTGATTTTTCTTCATAACCAAGATTTTTTAAATTTCTAACTTCATCAATCAATCCTTGTTCAATCATTTGGTCAACTCGTTTATCTATTTTGGCAAATAAAATTTCCTTATCAATATTGTTGCCAATTTGCAAAACTTCAAACTCAGATTCAGCTTTTCTCATTTCTAATGGCTTGTTGGTTTGAAAAATAATTTCCCCCGCGCGAAGCATTCTGCGCGGATTTTTTATTTCAATTTTATTCTCTATTTCCGGATCAACTTTTTTCATCTCCTTGATTAAAAACTCTAAACCAAATTTTTTATATTTGTCTTCAACTTCTTTTCTGATTTTTTCATCATAGTCACCAGCCAACTCATAATTTTCCACCAAGGCGCTAATATACAAACCGGTTCCACCGACAATAATCGGTAAGCCTTTTTCTTTTTTAATTATTTTTTTTGTTTCGTTCACCCAATTATCAACTGAAAAATATTCATCCGGCTCAATCATATCAATTAGCTCTTCCCGAATTCCATCAACAAAAAATTTGCCGTTTTGCCAAACCCCAAGATCTTTGTTTGTACCAATATCCATTTTTCGATAAATCTGTCGCGAATCAGCGGAGATTAAAAAACCGTTAAACTTTTTTGCCAACGTCAAAGCCAAAGCCGACTTTCCGCTGGCCGTTGGCCCAAGAACAACAATTATTTTTCTTTTTTTCAGCATAAGCAAGCTTTTATATTGTTATAAATTTTACAACATTTTATAGAAATAATCAAACCAAATTTTTGCTAAAATTTCCAAAAATAATTATTTTTTGCTAAAATGAAAGCGGAAATGAATTTTGATTTTTTAAATAGTTAATAAATTATGTCGCAAGAAAAAATACCGGTGCCAGCAATGACCTTTGCCGAATTAAAAAACTTAGTAAAAAAAACCAAAGATGAAATCGACGCTCTTTCTGATAATTTATCTGTTAGTGAAACGGCAATTACGGTAACCTATAATGATTTTTTTTATCAGAAAAAAAATTTGATCGAAGGTTTATTAAAAAAATTAATGGAACAAAAAGATCGCTTTGCTCATGTTTTTGCAACCGAAATTGGATCAACATATTTTGTGACCAAAGATGGTCAATCTTTACGTTTTCGTGTTGATAGAGAAACTGGAGAAATTGACATTCAACAAATCATGAAAAATATTTTTTTTACTGACGAATCAGGTTTTGAAATAATCAAAAACGCCAGAAAACTAGCTTTTTTTTCCATCATTGATCACGCTATCACAACAACAGCTCCCAAAATTGGTAGCTATCCGCTTGAACTTAATTCAGTATCTCTTTACGGAGAAATTGTTTTTGAAACAACTCCAACAACTTTAACAATAAAGGGATCAAAATATCCAAATGAAAAAATTCAAGACCAAATTTTTGGCGGTTTGCACATTGGTCACCAAATAACAAAAATATTTTAATTTATGTTCAAAGAATTCAAAAAATTTGCCGTCAAAGGCAATGTCATTGACTTGGCCGTTGGTATTATTATTGGCGGTGCTTTTGGCAAAATCGTTACCAGCCTTGTCAGTGATATTATTATGCCGCCAATCGGTGCACTTTTGGCCGGCATGGATTTTTCCAAACTTTCCTTGGTTTTAAAAGTAGCTACAGACACCAAACCGGCCGTTACTTTTAATTACGGGAATTTTATCAGCACCATTATTGATTTCTTAATTATTTCTTTTGCTGTTTTCTTTCTCGTCAGACAAATTAATCGCCTGAAGAAAAAAGAAGAAGCCAAACTAACTCCCGAACCGGAAGATATTAAATTATTAAAAGAAATTCGCGATCTGTTAAAAAAATAACAAAAAAAGCGGAGGAATATGACCTCCGCATTTTGTTCAAAAAGTTATTACTAACATTGGAACACGAAAAGTTTCAAACAAAAATCGCTTTGGAATTTCTTCCGTCTTAGAAAAAAGCGCTACCTCAATAGTTAAATCCGTTTGAGACCTTAACATACTTAAAATTTTTGCTCCCATCGGATTCAAACTTGGGGGTGGAAAGTCCCAAGAAGGAGGCTCATAATTCCTATTTCCAAATTTCGCAAAATCTTTGAGGACAACCCCCGTTTTTAAATCAACCACCGTGTCCTTACAAGTTTCAATCACATAATCAACATACTGCCGACAAGCCTCATCCTCCTCTTTTGCAAGCTCCTTCAACCTATTTTCCCTAAGTTCTCGAAGTTCTTGAGTTAAGCCCATGAAAACCTCCATAAAAAAAGTTTGTTTTATTCAAAATAAGTTAATCCCCATTCTAACAAATCCTCTTTCGTGGCTCGATCAATTCCAAGTGATCGTCGATACGCACCGATTGCATTACGATGAACGCCAACAATTTTGGAAATCTCCACATCAGAAATATAGCCAAGAAAATCTCGAACTTTCTCTTGCCAAGAAACTTTCGGTGTCGATTTCAAATAATTAACCCCAAAGGTTGCAAAGGCATTTTTCAAAGAACCGAAATTGACAATCGCCGAACTGTAAACTCCCAGATTTTCTTTTTCAATTTCTTCTTCAGTCAAATTATCCTTGCCACGCAAACGCTCAATGGTTTGCATCGGACAATACATCGCAATTTCAATCATGCCAGAAGACCCTTTCTTGGCATGCAAATATGCGCGCATTCTGGTCTTACATTTTGGACACTCTGTGGTAAAATCATTAACATCCTGCAAAAATCCATTCATGATTTCCAAGTGTGTCAATTCTTTGCCACATCGAGGACACTTACTTTTTGGCTCATATTTAACTCCATTAACGGACTCAATCAGCGCCAATCTCATTTGCAAAAGAGCAGTTTCTTGCTTCAGCTTTTTTTCCAGTCTCTGTTGTAAACTCAAACGCGTTTCCTGTCGGCCCAAAATTATTCTCAAACAATGCATTTTTAACCTCCAACAGAATATGTTATGATAAAAGAACCAAGGACAATTAACTTTATCATATTATCACACTCGTGTCAACATTAAAAATAACCTAAATTTAGCAAATATCGTTTGCCTTTGTGCCTGTAAAATTTATCACCGGCAACAAAAATAAGCTAAAAGAAGTTCAAGCGGTTTTACCGAAAATAAAAATGCGTCGTCAAACAGTGGAAAAATTAAAAAATCATTTAGTTCGGTAATATGAAAAAAACAAAAAACAAAGCGCAATATTTATTACACGGAGGTTTGATCGGAATGGTAATCTGCATCGCACTTTTTTTATTTTATATTTTTGCTTATTTCCCAATATTAAAAAATTTTTCAACATCAGAAAAAGCGCAATCCATGTCCTTGCTTTTACCAACAATAACCGGCCACTCAATTCCACTATTGTCAGGATTTTTCACTCGAGTTGATCCGTTAATCAATCCTTTCTGTCCCAGAAATCAATTAAACTGCGCTCTTTGGCAAAAAGATACAACTAACTGCCAAAATTATTGGGTTATGAACGAAACTCTCGGCTGTTGCGCCAGACTGGAATCAATCCCTGAAGAATCATGTGTACAACGAGTGCAAACAACGGCGTTCTTTGTTCTCTGCGCAATGCTAATTTTTTTCTATTTTGGCCTTGGCATTTTTGTTGGTTGGCTTATTTACAAAAAAAATAATAAACATAAAAAAACAAACTTATGATCAGGATTCATGAAATGAAACTTAATCCAGAATCTTTTAATTTAATAAAAGAACGCAAAAAAACAGTCGAAATCCGTTTGCTGGACGAAAAAAGAAAAGCATTGCGTATCGGAGAACAAATTGAATTTTCCAAAAGACCGGAATTAACGGAAAAAGTTTTGGTAGAAATTATCGACTTAAAAAAACTTCCCGATTTTCAATCGCTGTTCGAAAAATTTACTATAACTGATTTTGGTTATCCTGAAGATTTTGATAAAAAAACTTTTCTGGAAGACCTTTACAAAATTTATCCGCCAGAGGAAGAAAAATTATTTGGAGTTATCGCTATAAAAATTAAATCGGTTTAAAAAAACAAAAAAGGAGCTTCGATTTGGAAGTTCCTTTTGTTTTCGCAAATTTTAAAAAAAGTCCCTACCGGTAATGACCGATAGGGACAAATGAAAACTACTTGTTATTAATTTTCCGATCCAGAAGCATAATCACTTCCGGACGAAAAACACTGATCTGATCCACTACAATAGCTAACATATTGTAGGAATACTCTTTGAACTTACTACAAAATTCCAAAAAAGCTGTGGCGATTTCTTCGTCCGAGAACGAAGAATCACTCAACTTCTTCAAAATATCGGCATAAGCTGTTTCTGCGGTTTCTGTTTCACCAGAGCCAGCTCGCCAGCCAGAAGAAAAACCACCCTTCATTGCATTCAACAATTTTCCCATTAAAACCTCCTCATTCCATTATCTAATGATCTTCTAGTCTTTTCATCACGCGCCCAACCCCAAGTTCGCTACTCTCCGCTACTTCCTCAGCTTCAAAATTCATTTCTCCGAACGAATATCCAGCGTTAATCATCATCAACCGTTCTTCCTCTTCAGCGGACAACGTATTCGAATCAGGATCACGATCACAATAATCACACGGTTCCCCCTGTTGATTATAAACTCCATCACCACAATACCCACATTTGGGCTGATAATCCAAATCATAATCATCACAATCAGAACCCATCTTCTCTCCCTCCTCACTCGGCAACGGCTTCCCGTTAAGCAAACCATGCTCTTGCCGATCCTGCTGATCTTCAGACTCCTCTTGAATCTGTCGCCGGTAACTTTCCGACGGTTTGCCACAATTAGGACAAAAGTCCTCAAATTCTCTCGGCCCACCGCCTTCACCCAAACACACAGAACATTCCCCAGAACGACAATTGTTGTTGCCTTTCCGATCAGAAACTTTCCAACGCAAACTGCGGCTACTCATTTGATCCTCCTTAAATAACTTTGAGATTTCAGCGAACAATATATAATGTCAAATTTTTATGGTTTTGTCAATACAAATCACCATTATTAGCTAATTTTAAACAAAAACATCAACAAAACTATCCAAAAAAGCACCCAAATCCATTTTATTTTGACATTTGTGATATAATTGAAATGAAAAATTTCACATAAACTATATGAATGAAAAAAGAAAAAAAGTTGGTTTAGCTCTAGGTAGCGGAGGCATTCGCGGACTAGCCCATGTCGGTGTAATAAAAAAACTGATAGAAAATGACATTCCTATTGATTTTATTGCTGGTAGTAGTATTGGGTCTTGGGTTGGCGCTCACTATGCCCTTTTTCAAGATATCAAAAAATTAGAAGAATATACGTTGGGAAAGAAAAAAGAAAAATTTCTCACTTTTCTCGAACCGACAATAAATGGCGCTTTTTCCAAAGGAGAAAAATTAACAAAACTGTTAGAACAGTGGCTTGATGATGCTGAATTCAAAAACACCAAAATTCCCTTAGCTATTGTGGCCACTGATTTAATCACCGGCAAAACAGTTATCTTCAAAAAAGGAAAGCTGGTCCCGGCTATTCGCGCCAGTATGTGTATACCAACAATTTTTACACCAATTAAAATTGGCAAAAATCTTCTAGTTGATGGCGGATTAAGTGATCCTGTTCCTGATGAATTATTAAGAAAAATGGGCGCCGATATTGTCATTTCTGTAAACCTTGATAATTATATAAAAAATGAAAAATTCAATGCTAATTTAAAATTCGGATTAAGTAGAACTGCCTTGCGCAGTCTTAATATTCTCCGCTACCACTTAGCAAGACATTCCACGGCATCATCAGATATAATTATCGAACCATATACTCCGGCCGTTGGCATAAAAAGTTTTAGAGATTATTTTACTAACAAAAACGGACAACAATTAATTAAAAACGGCGAAAAAGAAACGGCAAAAGTTATCGAAAAAATAAAAATCCTTCTCAAAAATTAAACAAATAAAAAAGCTGCCAAATCTCTTTTTTTGAATAAAACCAACATCTCATCCATTCTCCCCAACAAAATATTAAAGTCCATTTTTGTCACCATATTTTCTTCTATTCTCTGTAACCGTTCTGAATGATTCACCACTTCAATAGTCAAATCATCTAATCTTTTTTCAATCCGATCAAGTCTTTTGTCTTGTTTGTCAAACCGTTTGTCTTGTGTTGCAAAACGTTCATCCATTTCTTTTAACTTGGCGAGAACTTCATTCATATGCTTTTGTTTTAATAATTTTGTCATCTTTCAAAATAATTATAAAACAGCGATAAAAAAACACGCAATCGTGGGGTGGATTTTTCAACAGAGCAACAGAGCCCTCCTTCGCTCTGCGGGCTACGGAAGGGCAAGCAATTGAGCAACAGAGCAACTGAACAACTGAACAATTTAAATTTAGCAACCGACCTCCACCAAAGGCGGATCCGCCGCTGGCGGAAAAAAAACAAAACAACAAAAAAACCGCTGATTTTTCAGCGATTTCTATAATTTATCCACAGATGTAAATTTACACAAAATGTATTAACATCCTTTTTGCGGTCTGGACAGGTCAATCCCTGACCCTACTTTATAAACTTTCAACTTTATAAACT
>Ga0172379_10007520_pt1 | contig 14118 bp, 13 predicted proteins | sample GrowelOW334metaG_FD_119756 | JGI IMG/M metagenome (GOLD analysis project Ga0172379, IMG submission 119756) | Groundwater microbial communities from an aquifer near a municipal landfill in Southern Ontario, Canada - Groundwater well OW334 metaG | ecosystem: Environmental > Aquatic > Deep... | reverse complement strand
TTTTGTGATGGTTGAGACAGGGCAACCGCTTCATTTATTTAATAGCCAAGATGTGGACAATAATATTGTTATTAGAAAAGCTCAAAACAACGAGTCTGTCGTAGTATTGGGTAATAAAACAGTAAAATTAACCAGTGATGATTTAGTTATCGCCAACAAAACTGAAATACTTGCGATTGCGGGTGTTATAGGAGCATTACCGAAAGCCATAAATAATAACAGTCACGATATTATTATTGAGGCAGCAACTTACAACCAAGCATCAATAAGAAAAACTGCATTAAAATACGATCTAAGAACAGAGGCGTCGTTACGAAACGAAAAGTTTTTAAGTCCCAAGATGACAGAGATGGCACTAAACAGGGCCAGTGAATTAATACTAGATCTCTGTGGAGGCAAACTTGTTAGTCACAACGATTTTTATCCCAAACCAACTAGCGATCGAAGTATTGTATTTGATCTTAACCAAATAAATAGACTTGGTGGCATAGAGGTGAAAAAAGAGGAGGTTAAAAGTATATTTTCTAAATTAGGTATTTCTACCACCGACCAAGATTTTAATAAAATTAGAGCGACAATTCCTTATTTTAGAACTGATCTTGAACAGGAGGCAGATTTAGTTGAAGAAGTCTTAAGAATTTATGGATACGATAAGATCCCAAATAAATTATTAGACGGATCAACCCCTAAAGATATTCAATCAAACGCATATTTGTTAGAAGAAGAAGTAGGAAATATATTAATAGGACTCGGTTTTGATGAAGAAATCACAGAACCTTTAACAAAGGAGAGTGATCCGATATTGAAACCCGTATTTTTAGAAAATTCTTTGAATAGTGAAAAAACTATGTTGAGAACCACTTTAAAAAATGGATTACTTGAGGTGTTAAAAAATAGAAGAAAATATAGAAAAAATTATTCCTCAATTTTCGAACTTGGAAAGATTTACTACATATCCGAAAATAATCATATAGAACAACGAACTCTGGGAGGGATTGTTTCAACAGAAAAAGTTACCTACTTTGATGTAAAAGGCATTATCGAGGCACTTCTCGAACGATTGGGATACAAATATTCTGATGAATTTGTAAAAATAGAAGTTGTTAAAGCAAATAATCCAACTTGGTTTTTTGAAGTTAATCTGGAAAAGCTATTGAGCATAAAAAGGGGCCTGGGTCAAAGAGTCTTAACTACTCCACCTCAAATAATATTTGAAGATCTATCTATAACTGTACCAAAAAATATACAGGTAGGTGAATTGATCAATGTCATCAAAAATATCTCGCCGTTATTATATAGAGTTGAACTAGGGGAAAATCCTAGGTACATGGATGCTGCAAAGACCGTGTTTCTGGAATTATCATTTTGTTCATTTGAAAAGACCTTAAGTACAAAAGATGTGGAATCTGTGCGAGAGAAAATAATTGAGACTCTCGAAGATCAATACGAAGCTAAACTAAGATAGTAGACGATTGTTTTTATACCAATTAACAAATTCTGCCATGCCAGATTCAATTACTTTTTTAAGTTTATCCGATCTTTTCTCAAAGCAGTCTTTATATTTTTTGCAAACCAGAACGTTGCCCATATTTTTTCTAACTATGTTGCATGGGAAATCTTTTACATCGAAGTTAAACAAACCTTCAGTTTTTGAGCCACAATTTTGACAAGATTTCATTATGTGACAATTATACAGAACTAAGCTAGAAAATTCGAAAAAGTTTTATATTTTTTCCATAGAAAAGAGATTCGGACGGAGGTTTTTTGAGGGTAGAAGACGGTTATAATCCTCGCTTTTCAAAATAGCACTTTTGAAGGAAAACACGGGCTATTCGAGAGAGCCGAGTCACTGAGGCTGCATACGCTTGCTGTGGGTCAGGGATTCGGACCCCGATAACATCCTCCAGAGGGATGTGTCCTACCATTAGACGAACCCACATTATTAAATTACAAATAGGGAGACTAATGGCCAAGCTATTTGCTTACCATTAGACGAACCCACATTGTCTGGCTGTATTATACCATTCTTAGCCTGGCATTTTACCTTCAGGCCAGGATATATTTTTCCATCCATTAGAAATGGTATAATGTAAAAGTAGAAAGGAGAAAATATGAAAGGAACAATTAAAACCAAAACAGACAGAGGATTTGGATTTATTTCCCGTGATGGTGAAGTAAAAGATCTTTTTTTCCATTCTACAGATTTAGTCGGTGTTGAATTTGATGCGCTTCAAGTTGGAGCAGTCGTTACATTTGATGTTGTAGAAGGTGAAAAAGGCCCAAGTGCAAAAAATGTAAAGCTTGCTGAATAACGATTGGTTATTAGCTTCGACATGAGACAATAATAGTGTATTACGTTTATATTCTTCAATGTATTGACGGTAGTTTTTATACCGGCTCAACCAACGATGTTGAAAAACGTTTAGAGGCTCATTTTGCGGGAAAGGGAGCCAAATATACCAAAAGTCACAAACCGGAAAAGGTAATTTACTCAGAAGTTTATTTGACTAAAAAAGAAGCATTGCAGAGGGAGTGGCAAATAAAGAAATGGTCAAGAAAAAAGAAGGAGTATCTAATTCAAGGGACTATGGTCCCGAGCGTAGTCGAAGGACTATAGTCCCGAGCGTAGTCGAGGGAAAAAGCTGGTCTAAAAACAAAAAAAAGCATTAATTGGCGGAATTATCAAAGATAAAAAAAGTTAGTGAAGAATTTTGGGCAGAAAAATAAGCAATCCCACACAAACTGATGCAATTGAGGCTACAAGTACTGCTCCCGCGGAAACATCTTTAGCAATTTTGGCTTTATCCTGAATTTCAGGACTTACCATATCCACAATTGCTTCAATAGCCGTATTAACCAGTTCCAAAATAAGAACCGAGGCGATTACTATTATTAAATCAAACCATTCCTGTGTGTTGATTTTGAAAATTACACCCAAGATTAAAGCTATAAAACCCATCAGTATCTGGATTCGAAAATTTCGACCTTTTTTAAATTCGGTTCTAATTCCTTCAAAAGCAAATTTAAAACTTTTTAGTAAAGAGTGTCTGGTTTCCACGAATAAATGTTATCATAAATTACATGCAAGATCTCACAATTGGTTTTTTTGCCACTTTTCTAATTTGGATACTTTATGCCGGACTTGTTGTTTTATGGTTTATTGATGGAAAAATCAGAAAAGAACAAGTAATTCACGCTCTTTTGGCAGGTATGACTGCCTGGGTAATTACACAGTTAATTAAAAATATTTTTCCAACGGTAAGACCATTCATGTTAAACGGTTTAGATACGGACGTTCTAATAACACCCACCAATTCCGCCTTTCCCTCGTCTCATACAGCCTTGGCTTTTAGCCTTGCGGTAACAATTTTTATGCACGATAGAAAAGTTGGTTGGTGGTATCTTTTGGGCGCACTTCTAATAGGAACTGCAAGAGTTTTGGCAAATGTTCATTATCCGATAGATATTATAGGGGGAGCTTTCATTGGAACATTAACTGCTGTAATTGTTGAGAAAAGACACATGTTTAAGTTTCTTACAAAAAAGAAGCAATAATGTTGTGCTCTAGGCCTTGACATTTAGCACTTATTTAGATAGACTGCTAAAACACATATGGCACGAGACACAAACTTGATTAAAAAAGTGCTAAGAAGAGTTCCGATAGTTCCCGTCAGAGGGTCTGTAGTTTTTCCTCATACGGACACACTGGTTTCCTTTGGAAGAGTAAAAAGTGTGGCCGCCGTAAATTCCGCTTTTCAGGATGACCGTGTAATTGCCGTTTTCTCTCAAAAAGATCCCAGAACAACCGACCCCGGTGAAGAAGATCTAAATAAAATCGGCACGATTGCCACAATTACCCAAATGATGACGACAGAAGGAGAAATCCACGCATTAATAAGAGGACAGGCAAGAATTACGCTTCGCGAACTTATAGCAGAGGAACCATATCTTATCGGTAAAGTTGAAGAAATTTCGGAAGAAATAGAAAAAACTCCAGACATTGGTGTTTTGGCCAAAAAAGTTCAGGAACTTTTCAAAAAAGCCATTAATTTGGGAAAACAAGCGGAAATTATGACAGTTATGAAACTTGTTTCGGGAACGGCAGAACCCGTGGAAGTAAGCGATCAAGTAGCTTCTCTTCTTGAAATTAGACCAACGGAAAAACAAAAAATATTGGAAGAAATAAATGTCAAAAAAAGACTCGCTGTTGTTTTGGAATATTTGGCAAAGGAAGTAAACGCGTTGGAAATTGAACAGACAATTTCTTCAAAAACACAAAAAAGATTTGAAGATCAAATGAAAAAAGCCATGCTTCGTGAGAAGAAAAGAACAATCGAAGAAGAATTGGGGGAGATGGATGGAGAAGGGGAAATCGGAAGTGAGGAGGTCAAAGAGTACAAAACAAAAATCAAAAATGCCCAAATGCCTGCCGACGTTAAATCAAGAGCCGAAAAAGAACTTAAACGTCTGGTTGAAATGTCACCAAACAATCCCGAAGGAGCCTACATCAGAAATTATCTGGATTGGTTATGTGATATGCCCTGGAGCAAAGTAACCCCCAATAATGTACCCATGAAAAAGGCCTCTAAAATTTTAGAAAATGAGCATTATGGAATAGACAAAGCCAAAGAGCGTATTTTGGAATTTTTGGCAGTAATGAAGTTAAAAAAAGAAGAAAAAAAGAATAAAAAAGAAAAAAACGAGGTTCATCCTACAATCCTTTGCTTTATAGGTCCTCCGGGAGTGGGAAAAACTTCAATTGGAAAGTCTATCGCCAAGGCTTTGAATCGTAAATTTGTCAGGGTTTCATTGGGAGGCATAAGGGATGAGGCTGAAATTCGCGGACACAGGCGCACATATGTTGGTGCAATGCCGGGTAGAATTATTCAGGGAATGAAAAATGCCGGCACCAAAAACCCAATTTTTATGCTTGATGAGATAGATAAAATTGGAGTTGATTTCAGAGGAGATCCTTCAAGTGCTCTTTTGGAAGCACTTGATCCCGAACAAAATAGAGAATTCTCCGATCATTATTTGGAGCTTCCTTTTGATCTATCCGAAGTTATGTTCATTTGTACGGGAAATGTTTTGGATACCATTCCGGCACCTCTGAAAGACAGGATGGAGGTCATAACTTTCCCCGGCTACACGGAAGATGAAAAATTCCAGATTGCAAAAAAGTTTCTTTGGCCAAAACAAATTGAGGCGCAAGGTTTAACCGAGAAAAAAATAGAAATTTTGGATAACGGTCTTAAAGAAGTTGTAAGAAGCTATACCAGAGAAGCCGGTGTAAGAAATCTGGAAAGAAATTTGGCCGGGATTTGTAGAAAAGTAGCCAGACTAATTGCCGAGAGCAAAAAATATCCAAAAATGATCGGGTCTGGCGATGTCAGAAAACTTCTGGGAAGTCATAGATTTACTTCTCAGATTGCCGAAAAGAAAGATGAAATTGGAATGAGTACGGGGCTTTCTGTAACACCTTTTGGGGGGGAGATTCTTTTTATAGAAGTTTCCTTAATGCCCGGAAAAGGAAGATTAACTTTGACAGGGCAACTGGGAGATGTAATGAAAGAGTCGGCAAAGGCTGCGTTTACCTGGGTGAGATCACATTATTATGAACTTGGCCTAAAACCCAGTTTTGCCGAAAATATCGATATCCATATACATGTTCCCGAAGGAGCTGTCCAAAAAGACGGTCCTTCTGCGGGAGTAGCCATAACAACAGCCTTGGTTTCAGCACTTATAGGCATTCCTGTAAAACGCCATGTGGGCATGACGGGGGAAGTAACATTGCGTGGAAGGGTTTTGGAAATTGGAGGACTAAAAGAAAAATCCATTGCAGGCCATAGGGCGGGACTAACCACAATAATTTGCCCGAAAGATAATAGAAAAGATTTGGACGAAATTCCGTCACAAGTCAAAAAAGATATAAAGTTTGTATTTGCAGAGGAAGTATCAGATGTATTGAAAGTCGCTTTGGTTTCTTGGCCGATTAAAACCAAAAAAGGGCAAAAATACACTCCAATTTCGGACACACTATTGGCAAATTAAAAAAACAAAATCCAATATTAAACATATAAATAATGAATTAGTCTTATAGCCTCAATTCTGTTAAAATGTAGGAGTGTTTTGACGGGGCCCCGTCGTCTAGCGGTCTAGGACACCAGGTTCTCATCCTGGTAACTTGGGTTCGAGTCCCAACGGGGTCACAAATATAGCATTTTGATCTCTTTTGATTTCTTGACATTGATATTCCAAAAGACTAAAATCACCCTCGTTGGCTAAAAAAATTGACCAAATCTCTCCAGCTACATGTGGGGAGTTTTTTTTCACCAAATATTATGAAAAACAAAATTAAATTGACTAAAGAAGGATTGGAAGCTCTAAAAATTGAGCTTGTCAATCTTCGTGATGTAAAAAGACCAAAATTAGTTGATCGCTTGGCAAATGCCCGATCTCAAGGAGATCTAAGCGAGAATAGTGATTACCAAAGTGCCAAAGAAGAATTGGAGTTTTTGGATGGAAGAATCGAAGAACTCGAAGAGGTAATCAAAGGAGCTTCCGTTTCCACAGCTACTAAAACGGATGGAGTTGATGTGGGAACAAGAGTTACCGTTAAAATGGGGGGAAATAAAATAGTTTTTGATATAGTCGGAGAGTGGGAAGCGGATCCGATAAACAAGAAAATTTCGCATGAGTCTCCTCTCGGAAAAGCCTTGGTTGGTAAAAAAGTCGGTGATGAGGTCGAAGTTGAAGCCCCGGCTGGAAAAATCGAGTACGAGATACTAAGGGTTGAATAAAAAACCTCTTCAGGTTAGAATTAGCTTCAGTATTTATATATGCATTGGGCTGATAAAGTAACACAGGATATTATTGCCTCGGGAAAGTATAAACCCTATTGGGTTGACGATATGAAGACCCCTTCGGGATTTGCCCATATTGGTTCCATGTTGGGTCCTATCATTCATAGCGCTATCTTTCGTGCATTAAAAGACGCTGGACAGGAAGCAATTCTCACATATGTTATTAATGATTTTGATACAGCCGATGAATTTCCCGATATCTTAAAAGAAACCCTCAATGGTCATCAGGGTGAGGCTTTGAAAATGATTCCTTCACCAAGTCCCGATTTTGACAATTTGGCAGATTATTTGGCAGATGATCTTAAAAAATCTCTTGAAGATCTGGGTTTTGAAGCAAAATATTTATCTTCTTGGGATATGTATCATCAGGGTAAATTTGATGAGGTAATAAAACTTGCTCTCGATAATTCAGAAAAAATTCAAGATATTTATGAAAAAATTTCCGGAAGTGAGAAGAAAAAAGAAGGTTGGCTTCCGTTTCAAGTAGTTTGTGAAAAATGTGGCAAGCTGGGCACTACTAAAGTTACCGCCTGGGACGGAGAAAAAGTAACTTATAAATGTGAACCCGATTTGGTTACATGGGCAAAAGGATGTGGTTACGAAAGCAAAATCTCACCATTTGGAGGAACAGGTAAATTACCTTGGAAAGTAGATTGGGCGGCACATTGGAAGGTTATTGGGGTGACTGTTGAAGGTGCGGGAAAGGATCATGCTTCTGCGGGCGGATCGTACGATATTGCCATGGCAATATGCAAAGAAGTATTTAATTATCCCGAACCATACAGACTACCATATGAATTTATTTTAATAGGTGGAAAGAAGATGTCTTCCTCAAAAGGATTGGGACTTAAAGCCCATGACTTGGTTAAGATACTGCCGGCAGAAGTGGCTCGATTCCTGTTTATAAATAATGACATTAAATCACAGGGTAATTTTGATCCCGTAGGAACAATGGCAATACCCGATCTTTTTGATGCATACGATAAAGCTTGGGAAGCTTATGACAAAGGAGGAGATGAAAAGCTTGCAAGAACTTATGTTCTCTCGCAAATTAAAGAAATTCCCGAGAAAGAGAAAGGATTTTTTGCCCCCCGTTTTCGTGACGTAGCAAATTATTTATCTCAAGGGCTAACAAATGAAGAAATTCAAAAAAAGTTTGAAGAAACGAAAAACGGAAAAGTCGACGATAGTGAACTGGATGTCTTGGAAGAAAGGATTAAGTATGCGAAAGTTTGGCTTACCGATTATGCCCCCGATGAATACCGTTTTGAGATGACTGAGGCAGTTCCTGAAGAAGTAAAAAACCTTTCTGAAATTCAGAAAAAATACTTAGGAAGAATCTGTGAAATTTATGATGCAGGGAAAGATAGCGACCCAATGGAATTACAAAATAATATTTACTTTTTATCTCAGGAGATGGGAATATCCGGCAAAGAAGCTTTTTCGGCAATTTATATTTCGATACTGGGCAAACCCAACGGACCGCGCGCTGGGGTATTGCTTTCTAACATTGGAAAAGATAAAGTACAAAAAAGACTGAAGGAGGTGAGTAATTTATGAAAGATAATTTAATAACAGATTTACTTTTGAGCTTGTCGTTTTCGTTTTTTGGTTTGCTTTTAATTTTCGGATTAGGTTTTGTTTTTCCATTAATTGACCCTTACGCATCTATCAAATGGATAGTTATTGCTTGTTCAGTAGTATTTTTCTATTCTTTGGTGAATTTTATTTTGATCAAAGTAAAAGAAATAATAGTTTGGAGAAAAGGAATTAAGAGTAATAAAACCTCAAAAAAGAAATAATATTGACTTGAAAGCGGAACACAAAAAACTATAAACGCGTTCTTGTGTTTTGGTTGTGTCGTTCAATATTGCTATAATTGAAATATGCTTGATATTAATTACATTCGTGAGAATACCGATCTGGTAAAAAAAGGAGTCGCCAACAAGGGATTTGATATTAAAATTATTGATCGGGTTTTGGAGCTTGATGAAACAAGAAGAAAACTCCTTATGGAGGTCGAGAGTCTTCGGGCAACAAAAAATAAAATTGCCGATGATAAAAAACCGTCTGAAGAGGGCAGAAAAATAAAAGAAGAGTTAAAGGACAAAGAACCCGAACTTACTAAAGCTCAGGAAGAATATAAAGAACTTCTTTTTAATATCCCAAATTTACCGTCTCCAAAAACTCCTATCGGAAAAAACGAAAAAGAAAATAAAGAAATCAGGAAATGGGGAACCCCGGCAAAATTTGGTTTTGAACCAAAAGACCATCTTGAGCTTGGAAAAAAACTTGGGATACTGGACTTCGAAACAGGAGCCAAAGTTGCAGGGTCTCAGTTTTTCTTCCTTTATGGAGACGGGGTTCTTCTTGAAATGGCTTTAACCAATTTTGTTTTGGATAAGCTTGCCAAAAAAGGATTTTTACCGGTAATTACACCCGATTTGGCCAAAAGCCGATATTATTTGGGTACAGGATATGCGCCAAAAGGAAAAGAAGCCCAAACCTATACGATTGAAGGAACGGATTTGGGTCTTATTGCAACAGCCGAGGTAACACTTGCGGGGGCTCATTCCGATGAAGTTATTTCCGAAGAAAAACTTCCTTTAAAATATATCGGTTATTCACACTGTTTTAGGCAGGAAGCAGGAGCTTATGGAAAGTATTCAAAAGGACTTTACAGAGTTCATCAGTTTACAAAAACAGAAATGTTTATTTATTGTAAACCCGAGGATTCGGAGAAGTTCCATGAGGAAATACTGGGTTTGGAGGAGGAAATTTATCAGGATTTGGAACTTCCCTATAGAGTTCTGGAAATGTGTACAGGAGACCTTGGTGCAATGGCCTCAAGGAAATTTGATATTGAAGTTTGGATGCCGGGAAGAAAAGATTATGGAGAGGTAACTTCAGCTTCAAATTGTACAGATTATCAGGCTAGAAACCTAAATATTAGATTTAGAAGAACTACCGGTGAAATTGAACATGTTCATATGTTAAACGGTACCGCAGTTGTAATGTCGCGTGTTCCTGTGGCCATCTTGGAAAATTTTCAGCAAGAAGACGGCTCTGTTAAAATCCCCGAAGTTCTTCAAAAATGGATGGGGAAGGAAAAAATTGAAATTCAAAAATAACTATCCTTAGCCGTTGGCTATTTTTTAATTATTTTTGGCCAAAAGTATTTCTTTCCTTTCAACTTTTCAGGCAAATAACTTTGAGTATCGTATTTTTCATAGTTCTCACCGTAACCAACCTCTTTCATTAATTTTGTCACAGGATTACGGATTTTGAGTGGAACCGGAAGATTGCCGTATTTATTAACATCAGCAAGAGCCTCCATGTAGGCGTTATATGCGGACCGGTCTTTTTTGGCTGTTGCCAGGTAAACTACACCTGCAGCCAAATTTTCTTGGCATTCGGGGTAGCCAATAGTGTTACAGGCTTGAAAGACAGCGTTGGCAACTACCAGTGCGGTTGGGGAGGCAACATCCTCACTGGCAAAAACAACCATCCTTCGGGCAATATATAGTGGATCTTGCCCTGCCGCCACCATGCGGGCGAGATAATAAAGTGCGGAGTCAACATCGCTTGCCCTCATAGATTTTATAAAAGCGGAGATTACATTAAAAAAATCCTCTCCGCGTTTATCAAAAGTGTATTGTCGGCGTTGTAGTGCAGTTTCAAGGTCCGGAATTTTTATGGTTGGAGTTTTGACCAAGCTTGCTGCAATTTCTAAAACGTTAAGCATTCCCCGCGCGTCGCCATTGCTGGCTTCAAGTAAAAACTTTTCCGATTCTTTGTTCATTTTTTTCTTTAAATATGTAAGAGCTCTGCCTAGTATTTTAAGTAAATCCTTTTCTGAAAGCTGATTGAGAATCAAAACACGGCATCTGGAAAGAAGAGGTCCTATCACTTCAAATGAAGGGTTTTCCGTTGTTGCGCCGATAAGAATTATGTCACCATGTTCAACATGGGGAAGAAGCTTATCCTGTTGAGCTTTGTTGAATCTATGTATTTCATCAAGAAAAATAATTGGAGCATTGGTCAACTTAAGTTGTTTTTGATCTATGATTAAGTTTTCAATATCTTTAACTTTTGTGTTAACTGCCGAAAATTCAAAAAATTCTCTTTTTATATTACCGGCAATTATTCTGGCCAGAGTGGTTTTGCCCGTTCCCGGGGGTCCCCAGAAAATAAGAGAAGGGAATCCAACTTCGCCTTTCGAGTCTCGCTGGGCGAGAAAAAGTTTTGAAATTATTCCATTTGAACCTACCAGATTTTCCTGGCCGACAAAATCTTTTAAAGATGTTGGTCTTAGTAGTTCGGGTAAGGGAATATTTGTCATATTTACTAAATAATTACTAAATAATTATTAATTGCTATTATAAAATGATTCTATCCATATTAAACCCGAAAAGCAACATCCTCAAACCCAAATAGCAATATCCTTGTCCCGATGATTCGAATCATTAGGACAAATCGGCACATTCGCATTTGAGATATAATCAAGTGAATGATCGGTACAAAAATCTTAGAAGAAAAAAAATCAAAATATAACGGCACTCTTCGGGTAACAAGAACTTTAGGAATGGGAACCTACATTCAAGCCGATGGTCTTACCCAATCGGGTGGAATTGTTGAAATAATCTGGCGTCAGACTTTACGTCAGATAAAAAGTAAAAGGCAAGAGATAAAAAATTGTTTAATTTTGGGATTGGGTGGAGGAACGGTGGCAAAATTGATAAGAAAAATATATCCAGACATAAAAATAACCGGAGTAGATATAGACACAATTATAGTGGAACTGGGAGAAAAGTATTTGGAATTAGATAAAAAACAGGTAGAAATAAAGATAGCGGATGCTTATGATTATATTTCTCAAATCTCTAAATCAAATCTCCATTATTACGATCTTGTCATAATTGATTTGTATAACGGTGACAAATATCCGGAAAAATTTGAAACAGAAAACTATATACAGCTTGTGAGGACAGTCCTATCAAGTAACGGTATGGCAGTATTTAATCGACTTTATTATGGGGACAAAAGACCCGAAACCGTAAAATTTGGCAAAAGATTAGAAAAAATATTCTCAAAAGTCAAATGGTTTTATCCCGAAGCGAATTTATTGTTTATATGTTCGAATTAATATGCATTTAATAATTTTTGCATTGTTTTTTATTGCAGGGTTTTTAACCTCTCCCAAGTTTCTTCTTTTTTATGACCAAATTGAGTACTTGAACATCGTTTCAACACACTCATTTTGGCAGGTATTTTCTTTGGGGCATTTTCCAATTCACCCATTTTTCTTATCGGTTTTCTGGATTACTTCACACTTAATTTTACCCAATTATACGGCATTTATTTTTGGCATTATCTCTGTAATTTTAATATATAAAATCTGCAAAAAAATTTTTAAAGATAAATATTTTTGGATTCCTGCAATAATGTTTTCGCTTTTTCCCGGAGTTTGGCTTGTCAATACAAACTTGATGATCCAATCGGTTCTTCTGACTTTCTATCTTTTTGCAATATACTTTTTTCTTGAAAAAAAAGCACTTCTTTTTTCAATTTTCGTATTTTTAATGGTTGGAACACATGTTGATGCGGTTTATTGGGTTCCGACAATTTTTCTTCTACCGATTATATTTAGTAAAGAAATAAAAATAAATAAAAAAGAAATTATTAGATTTGCAAAATGGGCATTTTTTTCGATTACCGCCTCGGTACTTTTTTATGCTTTTATTTACTTTTTTGTAAGAAAAGAATTTGGTGGATCAACCGAACAAATTTTTGCATACAACTCCTTCGGATTCTTAAGAATTATCAGAAATATTTGGGTCTGTTTTATTAATAATTTCGGTAGTGCAACTCCGTTAGTTTTGATATTTTTATTAATCAAAAAAATAAAATCAAAAAAAGAGTGGATAGCTTGGATAATTTTTACCATTCTTGTTTCGATGGGCGGTGCTTATTGGGCGGGGGATCTTATGATGAGAAGAATAGTTTTTGCCGGGGTAATTTTGGCATTGGCATTTTATAAATATCTAGGTAAAAAATCAGTTTTTATAATATTGTTTTTGCTTCCCATAACTGGTTTTAATGCCACTCTTTATTATAAAAATTTAAATAACATGCCACTTTTGGTAATGCAACAAAATATTGACAAACTTCCCAAAAATCAGGTTTTACTTGAATCGCATTATTATTATCCATTCATAAAATATGAAGGAAAAATATTATGGTTCGAGGCAGACGATATGAACCAAATTGAAAAGTTACTTGAAAACGGAACGAGGGTTTTTATGAGTAAAGAATCACTAACATCGCCCTATCTTTTAATTGTTGGAAACAACTATCACATAACTTCCTTAAATAAAGTCGGAAATTCCGAAAGCCGTAAACTTTTCGGAAGATATCAAATTAAAACTTATGAGAATTATCTTGAGCTAATTTCTCACAATGAAAAAGAAGTCGCAGAAAATGCGGGTGAACCTGTAATTTTCTATGGTGATAATTTTTGGCAGACACTTTCAAGAAAAAGAATCAATTATGGAGATGTTGGTATTTGGTTTTGGTCGAAAATCACGGGACATAAAGATGCTCTCGGATGGACATATAAAGACGCTTCGGGTGCTTGGGTTTGGCCTAAAATAGGTATACAATGATACACGAATGTTAAATATATTTTCAAAGATTCTTGACGTTAATGCGAGAGAAGTTAATAGAATTAAAAAGATTGTTGAAAAAATTAATTCTTTGGAATCTGAGACAAAAAAGATTAAAGATAAAGACTTTGTTAAAAAGACAGAAGAATTCAAAAACAGAATTAAAGGTGGCGAAAACCTTGAAGATTTACTTCCTGAAGCATACGCAGTAGCTCGCGAAGCAACATACAGAGTTTTGGGAATGCGACATTATGATGTGCAACTTATGGCAGCTGTCGCTCTTTTTGAAGGGAAAGTGGCTGAACAAAAAACTGGGGAGGGAAAAACGCTTTCTGCCGTTCCTGCTTTATATCTACATGCTCTAACTGGGAGAGGGTCGCACCTTGTCACAGTTAATGATTATTTGGCTAGGCGTGATGCCGGTTGGAATGCCCCTGTTTTTCATCTTTTAGGGTTGACTGTTGGTTCTATAATTCAAGAAACAAAATCATTTGTTTTTGACCCCGATTTTACGGATTCAAGTCATGGCGATGAGAGGCTTGCGCATTTAAAACCTGCCGGAAGAAAAGATGCCTATGCGTGTGATATTT
>Ga0172379_10007519_pt1 | contig 14119 bp, 11 predicted proteins | sample GrowelOW334metaG_FD_119756 | JGI IMG/M metagenome (GOLD analysis project Ga0172379, IMG submission 119756) | Groundwater microbial communities from an aquifer near a municipal landfill in Southern Ontario, Canada - Groundwater well OW334 metaG | ecosystem: Environmental > Aquatic > Deep... | reverse complement strand
TGACGTTTGCGAGGTGTTACCTCCGTAGATGGGAGCTTCTTCCTTGGGAAGGGGCGCTACCCCGGCGGACAAGAGCCGACCGGGTATACCACGATAGGAGATCACGAATGGCGAAAAAGAAAATCACCGCGCTCGTGAAATTGCAGTGCCCGGCCGGTAAAGCCACTCCGGCGCCGCCCGTTGGTCCGGCTCTCGGACCGCATGGCGTAAGCGCGCCGCAGTTCGTGCAGCAGTTCAATGACCGCACGAAGAGTATGGAGTCCGGATTGATCATTCCGGTGGTCTTGACCGTGTATTCGGACAAGTCCTTCACGTTCATCCTCAAGACCCCGCCGGCTTCCGTACTCATCAAGAAGGGCGCGGGAATCCAGAAGGGTTCCGCCGAATCCCACAAGATCAAGGTCGGAACGCTTCCGAAGGCCAAGCTTGAGGAAATCGCCCTGTTGAAGATGCCCGACCTTTCGGCGAATGATCTGGAGGCGGCAAAGCGCATTATCGCAGGAACAGCCCGGTCCATGGGTGTTGAGGTGGAGCGCTAATATGAAACACGGCAAAAAATACCTCGAAAGTCTGAAAAAATATGACGGCTCCGTCACCTACGATCTTGTTGCGGGTACAGAACTTCTCAAGAAGCTCACCTTCGCCAAGTTCGACGAAACCGTCGACCTGTCCGTAAAGCTCAACCTCAAGAAGAGCCAGACCGTGCGTGACACCCTTGTCCTTCCCCATCAATTTCGGGGAGAGAAAAAAGTGCTCGTATTCTGTAAGGCGGACAAGGAAAAGGAAGCCATGGAGGCGGGCGCTACCTACGCCGGTTCCGATGAGCTCATCGAGAAAGTGAAAGGCGGTTGGCTCGATTTCGACGTCGCCGTCGCCACTCCCGACATGATGAAGGATGTTGGCCGCCTCGGTATGGTACTCGGCCGCAAAGGTCTCATGCCCAATCCCAAGACCGGTACCGTGACTTTCGATCTCAAGGCCGCCTTGGCAGAGTTGAAGAAAGGGCGCGTCGAATACCGCGTGGACAAGACCGGCGTCATCCACCTTGCGGTGGGAAAAGTATCGATGGATCCCGCCAAAATAGCCGAGAACGTCCAGGTTTTCGTGCACGAGCTCAAGCGCAAGAAACCCGCAGACGCGAAAGGCGATTTCATTCAATCAATTTCACTGAGCTCAACCATGGGACCCGGAGTCTGGGTAACCATAAAGGATGAGGTATAAACCATGGCAATCAAGGCTAAGAACATCCAACCCGCCAAAGTCGAGGCGATCGGAAAGCTGAAAGATAACTTCGGCATCGCTACCGACTATATTTTCGCGGATTATCGTGGACTCACGGTCCAGCAGATTACCGGTTTGCGCAAGCTTTTGCGTACCAAGGAAGCCCAGTTCAAGGTCATCAAGAATAACTTCGCTCGCCTCGCGTTCGAAGAACTTGATGCGCCGGACGTGGCCTCCTACCTCACAGGACCAACGGCCGTGGCCATCAGTCCCAAGGACGCGAACGAAGTAGCCAAGATCATGTTTGATTTTGCCAAGGACGTCCCCGCCCTTAAGGTAAAGGGTGGTCTGGTAGGCAAAAGCGTGTACAACGCCGTACAGGTGGAAGCCTTCTCGAAACTTCCTGGCAAGAGAGAGCTTATTTCCATGTTGATGTCCGTAATGAATGGCCCCGCGCGCAATCTTGCCGCCGCCCTCAACGATATCAATGGTCGCCTCGTACGCACTGTCAAGGCCGTCGCAGATCAAAAAGCCGGCGCCTGAAGACCTCGAGTATCGGTTTGTGGTCTCTGAAGGCCAGCATCCTGATATTAAAATGTATCTACCGGACGTTCAGGCTTCGGAATGCTGTCGTTCCTGTTCGTCCGATTGAGAATAGACTTGCCGTTGGCACAAGTTGCCGTGCGGCACCCCAAAAACGCCCCGTAGCGGGTGTTCAATGACCTAGCCAAGGAGAAGATAATATGGCAGCGCTCACCACTGATCAGATTCTCGATGCGATTTCCTCAATGACCGTTCTTGAGGTATCCGAACTCGTCAAGGCCATGGAAGTGAAGTTTGGCGTTTCCGCCGCCGCTCCCGTCGCCGCCGCAGCCGCTGGCCCCGCCGCCGCAGCCGCAGTCGTCGAAGAGCAGACCGAGTTCACGGTCATCCTCAAGGCATACGAGGCGGACAAGAAAATTGCCGTCATCAAGGAAGTCCGCGCCGTTACCGGTCTGGGACTCAAAGAAGCCAAGGATCTCGTTGAAGGCGCCCCAAAGGCCCTGAAAGAGAATATCACCAAGGAAGAAGCGGCGAAGATCAAGGAACAAGTTACTGCAGCTGGTGGAACGGTCGAGATCAAGTAAGATCTTGTCCTTAGTAGAATTTGATTCTCATTTTGCCGGGTTCCCCAGTGCGGGGATCCGGCAAAATTGCATCATACCGGTGTAAGCCGGTTCTTACGTGTCAATTTTTTTGTGGTATGTAAAATCAGCGTGTTCACCCGGCTCGCTCGGGACGGTACTGTAAGGGGGTAACGAATGGTTACGAAGGAAAAGGCCGTCAAGCGGACTTATATAGGGACGGATATCTCCGACGTCATGGAGCTTCCCGATCTCATCGATATACAAGTCTCGTCCTATGAAAGATTTCTACAAAGGGATAGATTACGGAACCATGTTCCCCTCGAATTGCAGGGACTCGAGGAAGTCTTCAAGGCTACCTTTCCCATCGAAAGCCCGAATGGGGACATGATACTCGAATACGAGTATTACAATTTCGACGAAGGCAACATCAAATTTACAGAACAGGAATGCAAGCAGAAAGGCCTTAGCTACGCAGTTTCCCTGAAATCCCGCATCAATCTCATTTTCCAGCAAACCGGAGAAATCCGTCAAAAAGACATTTATATGGGCGATATCCCGATCATGACCGATCGGGGCACCTTTATCATAAACGGGGCAGAGCGAGTAGTCGTCTCACAGATACATCGTTCGCCTGGTGTTATTTTCAGCCACGAAAAAGGTATTTATTCATCCCGTATCATTCCATATCGCGGTTCCTGGCTGGAGTTCGAAATCGATCAGAAGCGTGAACTGATTTATGCCAAGATCGACCGCAAGAAACGCATACTTGGTACCATATTCCTGCGTGCCCTTGGTTACGAAAGTCGCGAGGATATGATCGCCGCCTTCTACAAGACCGAAATGGTAGCCCTTGGCGAAAGCCGTGATGAAAAGGAAAAGCTGATAGGTCGCGTCCTTTCCAGAGCCGTATGGATCGAGGTTGAAGGGGAGAAGAAAAAACTGTACAGGGCGGGAGAAAAACTCCATCCCCATGATATAGACGAACTCCTTCTCAACAAGATCGCCGAAATTGAGGTCATCAACTTCAAGGCTGATGGTTCCCTCGATTCCCCAATGATACTTAACTGCTTCGAGCGGGAAGAGATAAAATTCATCAAAGACGATCCAAACCGGGACGAACCTTCCCGTGAAGACGCCCTCTCAGCTGTATATTCCGTGCTGATGCCCGGTGAACCCATCACCGTAGAGGCAGCCGAGAAAGACTTGCTCGGGATGTTCTTTACCAGTCGGCGATATGACCTTGGCAAGGTCGGTCGCTACAAGCTCAACAAGAAATTCGATTTCACGCCGCCCCTGAGCGACTTTACCCTTACCAAGAAAGACGTCATCGCTACCATGAAGTACCTGATCAAGGTGTATGTCGGCAGCGAAAACGTGGATGATATCGACCATTTGGGTAATAGGCGTGTCAGATCGGTGGGCGAGCTCATGGCCAACACCATGAAAACCGCTTTCAGCCGCATGGAACGCATCGCCAAAGAGCGCATGAGCCTGAAAGAGACCGACACGATAAAACCCCAGGATCTCATTTCCATAAAACCTGTGGTGGCTGCGATCAAGGAATTCTTCGGTTCCAGCCAGCTCTCCCAGTTCATGGACCAAGTCAATCCCCTCGCCGAACTCACCCATAAACGGCGCCTCAACGCGCTCGGTCCGGGCGGTCTTTCCCGTGATCGCGCTGGTTTCGAAGTCCGCGACGTCCACTACACCCACTATGGACGCATGTGCCCCATCGAGACGCCAGAAGGACCGAACATCGGTCTTATCGTTTCCTTGGCAAACTATACGCGGGTCAACGAATACGGTTTTCTTGAAACTCCGTACCGCAAAGTAGTGAAGGGCAAGGCAACCCGCGATATCGAGTACCTTTCCGCCATGGACGAGGATAAATACTACATCGCACAGGCTTCCGCAAAGGTTGAAGAAAACGGAGCATTCGCCGACAAGCAAATTTCCTGTCGGCGCCAGGGAGACTATACAACCCGTGCTCCCGAAGAACTCCAGTACATGGACGTTTCTCCCAAACAGATCATATCCGTCTCTGCCTCGCTCATACCCTTCCTGGAACACGACGACGCCAACCGCGCCCTCATGGGTTCCAACATGCAGCGGCAGGCCGTACCCCTCATCTTCCCGGATCCGCCCCGTGTAGGAACCGGTATGGAAGCCAAGTGCGCCTATGACTCCGGTGTACTCATCAAGGCCAAAAGAGCCGGAACGGTAACCCGCGTCACTGCGGAACAGATTCTCATACATCCGGATGATACGAAGGATGCGGAAGAGCTCGACCGCTACCCGCTCGTAAAATACCAGCGGACTAATCAGGATACCTGCTATAACCAGCGGCCCATAGTCGCCCTGGGTGATAGGATCCTTAAAGGTCAGGTCATCGCAGACGGACCGGCAACCAAGAACGCCGAATTGGCTTTGGGCCGGAACATCCTGGTAGGTTTCATGCCTTGGAACGGTTATAACTACGAAGATTCCATCCTCATCTCCGAACGTGTGGTCAAGGAAGACATGTTTACTTCCATACACATCAAGGAATTCGTAACCGAAGTACGGGAAACCAAGCTCGGACCCGAAAAGATCACCCGGGACATACCGAACACTAGTGAAAAAAGCCTGGACAACCTGGACGCCGAAGGTATCATCCGTGTAGGTGCCAAGGTGCGTTCCGGCGATATCCTGGTTGGCAAGGTCACCCCCAAGAGCGAGACCGAGACCACCCCCGAGTTCAAGCTGCTCAACTCAATCTTCGGCGAAAAGGCCAAGGAAGTCCGGGACAGTTCCCTCCGCGTACCCCACGGCATCGAAGGAACCGTCATCGATATCCAGCGGCTTAAACGAACCCAGGGCGACGATCTGAACCCCGGTGTGGACGAAGTCGTCAAGGCACTCATCGCCACCAAACGTAAGTTGCGCGAGGGCGACAAGATGGCAGGCCGCCACGGTAACAAGGGCGTAGTTGCGCGCATCCTTCCGGTCGAAGACATGCCGTACATGGAAGACGGCACATCCTTGGATATCTGCCTTACACCTCTTGGCGTTCCTTCCCGTATGAATATTGGCCAGCTCCTGGAAGCAGAACTGGGCTGGGCAGGTTCTACCCTCGACGAATGGTTCTCCGCACCTGTATTCCAGTCGCCGACAACGGAACAGATAGAAGACAAACTTAAGGAAGCGGGCTTGCCCATCAGCTCGAAAACCGTACTGAAAGACGGCCGAACCGGCGAATCCTTCGTCAATCCGGTTTTCTGCGGACTCATCTACTTCATGAAATTGCACCATCTGGTAGACGACAAGATGCACGCCCGGTCCACTGGACCCTATTCATTGGTAACCCAGCAGCCGTTGGGCGGAAAAGCGCAATTCGGCGGACAGCGACTGGGAGAAATGGAAGTATGGGCTTTGGAAGCCTACGGCGCGGCCAACACCCTTCAAGAACTCCTTACCATCAAATCCGACGATATGACCGGACGTTCCAAGATTTACGAAGCGATAGTCAAGGGCGAGCCTTCGACTACCGCCGGCGTGCCTGAATCGTTCAACGTCCTCGTGCAGGAGCTTCGCGGTCTCGCCCTCGACATGACAATCTACGATGCCAAGGGCAAGCAGATTCCTCTCACCGAGCGGGACGAAGAACTTATCGCCAAACAGGGCTCGAATTTCTAAGGAGCGAAACGAATGCGAGATATACAAGACTTCGATTCGATAATGATCCGACTCGCCTCGCCTGAAATGATCCGGTCGTGGTCGTACGGCGAGGTCAAGAAGCCCGAAACGATCAATTACCGCACTCTCCGCCCCGAGAAGGACGGTCTATTCTGCGAACGTATATTTGGTACCACCAAGGAGTGGGAGTGCTACTGCGGAAAGTTTAAGTCCATTCGGTATAAAGGCGTTATCTGCGATCGTTGCGGTGTCGAAGTCACCCATTTTAAGGTACGCCGCGAGCGCATGGGGCATATAGAACTTGCAGCTCCCGTCTCGCATATCTGGTATTACCGATCTGTCCCCAGCCGCATGGGCCTTCTGCTGGACCTTCCCGTCGCAGCACTGCGGTCCATCCTGTACTACGAAAAGTACGTGGTCATCGAGCCGGGCGACACGGACCTGAAAAAGATGCAGCTCCTTACCGAAGAGGAGTACTACGAAGCCCAGGAACGCCACGGTGGAGGTTTCACCGCCGGGATGGGCGCCGAAGCCGTTCGCACCCTACTCGAAAATCTTAATCTGGATCAGATGGCCGTGGATCTCCGTGCCAAAATGATCGAGAAGGGTGCCAAGAGCGACAAACGCCTGCTCAAGCGTATTGAAATAGTTGAAAACTTCCGCGGATCCGAAAATAAGGCCGAATGGATGATACTGGACACCATCCCGGTCATTCCGCCGGAACTGCGCCCCATGGTGCAGCTTGATGGCGGCCGTTTCGCAACCTCCGATCTTAACGACCTGTACCGCCGCGTAATCAATCGCAACAACCGGCTCAAACGCCTGCAAGCCCTCAACGCACCTGATATCATCATCCGGAACGAAAAGCGCATGCTCCAGGAAGCGGTGGACGCACTTTTCGATAACTCCAAAAAGAAACGCGTGGTCAAAGGTGCCTCGAACCGCCCACTTAAATCCATAAGCGACCTGCTAAAGGGAAAACAAGGTCGTTTCCGCCAGAATTTGCTGGGCAAGCGTGTCGACTATTCCGGTCGTTCGGTAATCGTAGTCGGTCCGGACCTCAAGCTATGGCAATGCGGACTTCCAACCAAGATGGCGTTGGAGCTTTTCAAGCCCTTCATCATGAAGAAGCTCGTGGACAAGGACGTGGTCTACAATATCAAGAAAGCCAAGCTCCTGGTGGAGCAGGAAACTCCCGAAGTATTTGCCATCCTCGACGAAGTCGTCAAGGAACACCCGATCCTTCTCAACCGTGCGCCTACCCTGCACCGCCTTGGTATCCAGGCTTTCGAGCCGGTCTTGGTTGAAGGTAAGGCCATCAAGCTGCATCCCCTTGTGTGTCATGCGTTCAACGCCGACTTTGACGGTGACCAGATGGCCGTACACGTGCCGCTTACGCAGGCCGCGCAGATGGAATGCTGGACGCTCATGCTTTCCGCCAGAAACCTCCTGAACCCGGCGAACGGTAAGACCATCGTTTTCCCGTCCCAGGACATGGTATTGGGTATCAATTTCCTTACCAAAGTAAAGAAAGGTGCAAAGGGCGAAGGCCGCAGGTACAGCTCTCCCGAAGAAGTGCTTATGGCAGTTGAAACCAAATGCTTGGAGTGGGAAGCCGTCATCAAGGTAAAAGTAGCCAAGCGTCCTATCTGGAATAAGGCTGGTGTTGACTTCGAAGTTGGTGCGGATGGGTTATTGGAAACCACTGCGGGTCGTCTCGTCTTCAACGAAGAGATGCCGGCAGAAGTTCCATACATCAATTACCTTATGGGCGACAAGGAACTCAAGGTCCTTATTGAACATATCTTCAAGGAAAAGGGACCGTGGACCACGGTTCGCATGCTGGATGCCATCAAATCCACCGGATATAAATACTCCACCATCTTCGGTGCTACAATCGCCGTAGACGACATTGTGGTACCCAAAGAAAAGCCTGAAATGATCGAGAAGGCCAATAAGGAAGTCGAGTCGATACAGAAGCAATACCGCCAGGGACATATCACACAGGAAGAACGTTATAACCGTGTAGTCGAAGTCTGGTCCAAGACCAACGAGGACCTCACCAACATAATGATGAAAACCCTTGAACACGATCGAGACGGTTTCAACTCGATCTACATGATGGCCAACTCCGGTGCGCGTGGTAGCCGTAATCAGATTCGGCAGCTCGCTGGCATGCGCGGTCTTATGGCCAAGCCCTCCGGTGACATCATAGAGTTGCCCATCCGGTCAAACTTCAAGGAAGGTCTGTCGGTAATAGAGTTCTTCATCTCCACGAACGGCGCCCGAAAGGGTCTGGCTGATACGGCACTAAAAACCGCCGACGCCGGTTACCTTACCCGCCGCCTCGTCGATATCGCCCAGGACGTGGTCACCAACGAGAATGACTGCGGTACCATCAATGGTATTGATCACGCAGCCATAAAAGATGGCGAAGACATCGTGGAAGCCCTCAAGGACCGCATAGTCGGACGATTCACCCTCGAACGCGTCAAACATCCCATCACGGGAGAAATCATAGTAGACGTGAACGAAGAAATCACCGAGGACATTGCGGACGCTATAGAGGCAGCCGGAGTCGAGTCGGTACGGATACGTACGGTACTCACCTGCGAAGCCAAACATGGCGTTTGTCGCAAGTGCTATGGCCGCAATTTGGCGACTAACCGGGTTGTCGAGATCGGTGAGGCGGTGGGTATCATAGCTGCCCAGTCAATCGGTCAGCCCGGGACCCAGCTCACCATGCGTACTTTCCATATCGGAGGCGCGGCCACCAAGGTAAGCGAAGAAAATCGTACTTTCCTGAAGTATCCTGTTTACATACGCGAAATAACCGGGTCCCATGTTGCATTGCCTGATGGCCGCATGCTGTTCACCCGCAAGGGCTTCTGCATCGTCAACAAGGTCATGAAGGAATACAAGCTTGAAGCTGGGGATGAATTGCTCATCGAAGACGGGAAGCGCGTTATCCGCGGGGAACCGCTAATCAAGCGCAAGAATCAGGAAGTCCTCTCCTCTGATATTGCTTATTCCATGGTGCTGGACGGAGTCCTGTACCTTATCGGACAGGATCAGAAGATCGAAATCCGCAACGGTTCAGAATTTCTGGCCCGAAAAGGCCAAGTCATCGCCAAAGAGCACACGATAGCGACCTTCGATCCATTCGCCGACCCCATCATCGCGGAAGCCGACGGTTATGTGCGATATGAAGATATCATTCCCGGTTCTACCCTCAAGGAAGAACTCGATGAGGAGACGGGAAATATCGAAAAACGCATCACCGAGTTCCAATTGGAGACCAAGCAGCCCCGCGTCATCATCGGCGACGAGGCCGGAAACGAGAAAGCGTCCTACTACCTTCCAGGTGGTGCCTATCTGCTCGTGGACGAGGGTGAAAAAATATCGGCTGGTCGTACGATTGCCAAAACCCTTAAAGAATCCGCCAAAGCCATGGACATAACCGGTGGTCTTCCCCGGGTAAGCGAACTTTTCGAAGCCCGCAAACCCAAGGTCCCCGCCGTTTTGGCCCAGGTTTCAGGTACCGTGCAGTTTAAGGGTATTGTCAAAGGGAAGCGTGTCATCATTGTTCGCGATGATTTCGGCAAGGAATTCAAGCATCTGGTGCCCATGACCAAACGCTTGCTAGTCCGTGACGGAGATCTCGTAGAAGCTGGCGAATTGCTCTGCGTCGGAAATGTCAATCCCCACGATGTACTGCATATCGCTGGTGAAAATGCCCTACAGCGTTACCTGATGAATGAAATACAGCAAGTGTATCGGCTGCAAGGTGTTACGATCAACGATAAGCACATTGGAGTCATCGTCCGACAGATGATGCGCAAGGTCGAGATTGTGTCTGTAGGAGATACGCATTTTATCTATGGCCAACTCGTAGACAAGTATCGCTTCCATGAAGAGAATGCCCGCGTCATAAGCGAGGGCGGTCAGCCTGCCGTAGCCCGTCCCATGTTCCAGGGCATCACGAAGGCTTCGCTCAACATAGACTCATTCCTTTCTGCCGCTTCTTTTCAGGAAACGACCCGTGTACTCACTAATGCCGCAATTGCCGGTTCCACCGATAATTTGCGTGGCTTGAAGGAAAACATCATCATCGGTCACCCGATCCCTGCCGGAACCGGCATGAAGCGCTACAGGGCGGTAAAACTGTTCGACGAGAACCAGACCGACTTGGACGCCTATATGCACGAAATCCTTGAGAAGCGCAAGCTGGAAAAGGTTGCTGAACCGGTGGAAGAGGATTACGATACCGACGATGGAGAAGAATGAGCTATTGACCAGAATAGCCCGGAACGGTATAGTACCATACCGTGTTTGGTGTGCCGCGTGTTTGTCTCTGTAAAAAGGGATCAAGCCGTTTGTATATACGGAGCCGGGTGCTGACCGGCCAGAAACGAGAGGGAGAATTTATCGTCCATGCCAACTATTAACCAATTGGTCCGTTTTGGACGCAAGCAATTAACCGTGAAGACGAAGTCTCCGGCTTTGCAGTCCTGTCCCCAAAAACGCGGTGTATGTACCCGCGTTATGACCGTGACGCCCAAGAAGCCTAATTCGGCTTTGCGAAAGGTCGCGCGTGTGCGTTTGTCTCATGGTACGGAAGTAACCGCTTATATCCCCGGTGTCGGCCATAACCTTCAGGAGCACTCGGTTGTGCTCGTGCGCGGTGGCCGTGTCAAGGATCTGCCTGGTGTGCGCTACCATATCATCCGCGGAGCCAAGGATACCCTTGGAGTTGAGGATCGACGAAGAAGTCGTTCCAAATACGGCGCCAAGCGACCTAAGGCATAAGGGAGATTTAGTATGGGACGCAAGAAAAAGACCATTGTCCGGGTGATTTTGCCGGATGCAAAGTATAATAGTGTTATTGTTTCCAAGTTTGTTTCTCGTATGATGCTTCAGGGGAAGCGGTCCATCGCCATGCGCATAGTGCATGATGCGATGGATACGATTCGCCAGAAAGCGGATAAGGAACCCTTGGAAGTATTTCTTAAGGCTTTGGATAACGTGAAGCCTTTGGTTGAGGTTAAGTCCCGACGCGTCGGTGGCGCAACCTACCAGGTACCGATAGAAATTCGTGAAAGCCGTCGTGAAGCACTGGCCATGCGCTGGTTGATCAATGCCGCACGCAGCAGAGCCGGTCATGAAATGAGCGAACGCTTGTCCTCCGAGTTGTTGGATGCTTTTAATAATACCGGGACAGCTTATAAAAAGAAAGAAGATACCCATAAGATGGCCGAAGCCAACAAGGCTTTTGCACACTATCGTTGGTAGATTTCTGTTAGGCTTATTTCGCATCAGTGTGGAATAATCCGACTGTAGTTTAGCGGATCGCGATCATAGCGATACGTTCTTTGATACAAATTGGCTGGTTTGAGGGTCAACCCGAAAAACCGGTCGCCGCGATTAGCGGTGGATTCGAGGAGGTGAGGGGGATTATTGATTGCCTTCGGTCGTCGTTTCCATACGTTGTTGCGTTTGGTCTCGATGATCCAAACCGATCATCACGAACTTCTGTAAAGTTGTTCGATGAAGCGTTAAGCGCTTGTGATGAGATAGGTGGAAGAGACGAATACAGCCAGAAATGGATTTCAATTCATTTTTAGTGCTACATTCCATCTTACTACCTACTTCATTAACCTCTGCTTACTCTATTTGATCCCTAGGAGCGGGTGTGCCACAACCCGCCTTGCGTAGCTTTTGTAGTTTTGCTATACTGCGCGGACTTGCTCATTTTACTTTTGCGTTATCACGAGAGGAGGACACTATGGCTAAGGATAAGTTCAATAGAACAAAGCCCCACATGAACGTCGGTACGATAGGTCACGTTGACCACGGAAAAACAACACTTTCCGCAGCTATAACCATGCATTGTGCCAAGAAATATGGCGACAAGGTCATGAAATACGACGAAATCGATAATGCCCCGGAAGAGAAGGCGCGCGGTATAACCATCAATACCCGCCATCTCGAGTATCAATCGGAAAAAAGGCACTATGCCCATATCGACTGCCCCGGACACGCCGACTATATCAAGAACATGATCACCGGTGCTGCCCAGATGGACGGTTCGATTCTGGTCGTTTCCGCTCCCGACTCCGTAATGCCCCAAACCCGCGAGCATATCCTTCTTGCCCGCCAGGTCGGCGTCCCTTCCATCATGGTTTTCCTGAATAAGGTAGACCTTGTTGATGATCCAGAACTTATCGAGCTGGTCGAGGAAGAGATTCGTGATGTTCTGAAGCAGTACAAGTTCCCCGGTGACGAAACACCGATCATCAAGGGTTCTGCTTTCAAGGCCATGACTGAACCGGACAATCCGGAGTCCACCAAGTGCATTGATGAGCTTCTTAATGCCATGGATAGTTATTTCCCGGATCCTGTACGCGATTCCGAGAAGCCCTTCCTCATGCCGATAGAAGACGTCTTCTCCATCTCCGGCCGCGGTACTGTCGTTACCGGCAAGATTGATCGCGGTGTTCTCAAGCTCAATGAAGAAGTTGAAATAGTAGGTATCAAGCCCACTCGGAAAACGGTTGTAACTGGTATCGAAATGTTCAATAAGCTCCTTGATGAAGGTCAGGCTGGCGATAACGTAGGTACCCTCCTTCGTGGTATTGACAAGAAGGACGTCGAGCGTGGCCAGGTTCTCGCCAAGACCGGCTCGATCACCCCGCATATCAAGTTCAAAGGTCAGATCTACTGTCTTTCCCAGACTGAGGGTGGGCGTCATAGCCCGTTCTTCTCCGGGTATAGGCCCCAGTTCTATTTCAGGACAACGGATATCACCGGCACTGTTACCCTTCCTGAGGGAAAAGAAATGGTGATGCCTGGAGATAACACCGAAATATTTGGTGAACTTATCCATCCTATCGCCATGGAGAAAGGCCTCCGTTTTGCAATTCGTGAAGGCGGACGCACTGTCGCCTCCGGTCAGGTTACCGAGATTCTCGAGTAGATCGTTAAGGTAGAGGCAAGAGGCGGTTCTCGAGTTAAAGGGGACCGTCTTTGTTTGGAGGCATAATGGCAAAGGAACGAATTCGCGTGAGATTACGCGGCTTCGATGTTGAGCTTATTGATCAAAGCGCGAAAGCGATTGTTCAGACGGTTCAGAAGGCTGGGGCAAAGGTTTCAGGACCTATACCCCTACCTACTCGTATCAATAAGATTACGGTTCTTCGGTCTCCCCATGTCAATAAAAAGGCCAGGGAGCAATTCGAAATGAGAACCCATAAGCGTCTTATTGATATCATCGATCCATCTTCTGAAGTAATGGATTCTCTCATGAAGCTCGAACTTCCCGCCGGTGTGGATGTAGAGATAAAGCAGTAATCTTTTAGGCAGACGGTCCCCGGACCTCGGGATAACGTGCCTGTTATGGAGTTGCAACATGTTGGGTCTAATGGCCAAGAAAGTGGGCATGACACAGGTTTTCGACGCAGATGGTAACCTCATTCCTGTGACGGTTATTCGCGTTGTACCAAATGTCGTCATTGCCCGGAAGACAGAGGAAAGCAACGGATACTCCGCTGTCGTACTCGGTATCGACGATATGAAAAAAGATAAGGCTTCAAAGCCTTATGCGGGTCAGTTTCCCGAATCGATCGTTCCAAAGAAGCGCATAAGGGAATTCAGGGATTTCGAACCTGAGTGCGCAATCGGTGATGCGCTGGGCGTTGAACTTTTGGAAAAATGCCGTTTTGTAGACGTTACGGGCGTTTCCAAGGGTAAAGGCTTTCAGGGTGTATTCAAACGCTACGGTTTCAGCGGTGGTAGAAGTTCCCACGGTTCCAAGTTTCACCGTGAACCAGGATCTACCGGTCAGTGCACCTCGCCGGGGCGTACTTTCAAAAACGTGAAGATGCCCGGCCGGATGGGTCGTGAACGGGTGACCGTTTTGAACCTTAAAGTTGTGAAGGTCGACGTTGAAAACCATGTTTTGATGGTCAGAGGCGCCGTTCCGGGTACGAACAAGGGCACGGTCGTCGTTCGGGCCGCGGTCAAAAAGTAACGGGGATAGCAATGAATCGGACAGTTTATTCCATAGACGGTAAAGAACTGCGTTCCATTGACCTTGA
>Ga0172379_10007518_pt1 | contig 14119 bp, 15 predicted proteins | sample GrowelOW334metaG_FD_119756 | JGI IMG/M metagenome (GOLD analysis project Ga0172379, IMG submission 119756) | Groundwater microbial communities from an aquifer near a municipal landfill in Southern Ontario, Canada - Groundwater well OW334 metaG | ecosystem: Environmental > Aquatic > Deep... | reverse complement strand
TAACATATAAAATACCATACCGGGAGAACTACTTAAATCCTTGGGCAGATTGTGCCTAAAAAAATGAAAATTTAACTAAAATAATTTGGATTTAAACATAGAATTCACGTCAGCCAGCCAATGTGCTTAGGCGTGTGTTGGCAGCTGGCCGTTTAGTCGTTATACAGTCTCCATGTTACGAGTTATATTGTTGTCTGTCAGTGAATAAGTCTGTTTTGTTTCTTGTCTTTTCTTGTCAGCCAGCCGAAATAGCCAGATAAAATTGTCTAAATGCACAAAGCCAAAATCTAAACTCTCCACAGTTCATTGTTTTTTTCCTTCAAAACGCACCTCACTGTCTAGCCGAACAAAAAAACAATGTGCTGTGACCGCTCTGCCCTATTCTAAAAAGCTATAAAAGCCACTGCAAGACAATTAAAAACAAACACCAACTTGCTGTGGCTTTTTTTTGCTTTTTGGGCGATTAGTCTTATCAAGTGATACTTATTTTGCTTTCAAAATAAGTTTTCAACTAGATATTTCCCATTTGTTACTCCATTCAATTTTTTCAGTTTCAATATTAATAGCGTCCATGCTTGAAATATTTAGAAATTCATGTTTTCCATTTGATTGCTCACGTGCAACAAACTTATCCATTCTCGCATTTTTTAAAACGAGAACTCCTTCATCAATTGAGTTTTTCTTAATTACCACATTAAAAGCATCACCAAGTCTAGGAACACTTGGATACATAATACCATCGCACTGTCCATAAGCGAAAATAATATTAGAATATGCACAAGTTATCTGATAGGTTTTAATATCATTTTGTTCTACTTGATTTGCATATTTTTCAGCAATAAATTCGAAAAATTTTATTATTCCTATTCTAAATTCTTCGGGTGCTTTACTAATGAAGTCATCAAAATACTCTCCGTGAGTTTTGTTATAGATATTGTTTCGCACCATTGTAGGATTGAAAACTAAAGCAAATATTAAGTTCCTTTGAATTTCCCAACTACCAACAGTAAGTGATACTTCTTTATTGAATGGAGTTGTTTCAGCTAAATGCATAGCAAATTCCATATATGAAGTTGGTCTATTCTCAGAGCCATAAAAAAGTGATTGTTTGGGTTTGTTTGCTCTTGCAAAACTCAAAACAAAATCCTCTTTCGGTAATGAAATATCAGAAACAGTTTCAAATGGTGTTATATCATTATTGATTCTAGATCTAAATATTAAATTGCCTCTAGGTTCTGTAAATAGAATTATAGGTAAATGAGGTATCTTTAGAATCGAATGAACAACTTGTTCATATGACCAACTATTAGAATAGTCAATAGATTCAATCTCATTTATTGCTCTTTCAATTTGTGAAAGATATTCAGTTTGTGTCATATTAAGTTCTATTTAAAGATTAAGTAAGTTTACATTACACATAAAAATTAAATTGTAACCCATTCATCGTCTAAAAAATCATCATCTAAATCATCTTCAAATTTTCTACTTTCATTATATTCGTAAATACGCTCTAATTCTCCTTTTATAAAATGTTTATTTAATGGGGGATTTTTAAGTTTATTCTGACCAAACCTATCTGGAAAAATAATATATAATGGAGGTTCTTCCTCTTGAATAATTCTTGAAATTGTCAATCTAAAACTTTTGAAATAAGTGTATTGATCGTAATTCATATAGGTATTGCGATTATGTAATAAAAAATCAATAAAGTCTGTAAAGTCTGATTTTTCATCCCATATTTGATTTTCGATATAATTATTATATTTCTTTTGAAACTCAATATCATTATCTATAGTTATAAACATTTTTATGATTTCATTTTTAAAATATCTCTCATTAATTAAATAGCTTGTATTAAATTGTCTGGCATGATATTGCAAAACTCTCGCACAGCAAGCACTTGAACAATTTTCAATAAGTGAGTCAGAAAGAAACTGTAAACCATTTGTATCCATACTAAAGCCTTCACATTGAATTGTATTTTTATCTAATTCATATTGTTCCATAGTTCGGCCAATACGATAATTTATTCTAGCTATATTTTTTGGGCTACAATAATTTAATATAAATTTAAAATAATGTAACGCTAAATAAGGATAGTCTAATTGTAACAATATTCTACCAATTAAATAATTTGCATATTCATTAATTTGATTGTCACCACAAACAACTTTTTCATATTTTACTGCACACTTTAGTGCATTCATTAAGATATCTTTGTTTTCCTCATAACTTAATATAAATGCCTTGCAAAAGTAATATGATTCCCTATCACCATCTTCTAAAGAGTATTCATCATACTCAAACATTTCATACAATGCATCATCAATTCCATCTCTCCAATTAGTATTGTTACAGTCACAAGTCACCAAATCTAAGCCATCTAAAAATAAAGAGTAAGCATCATTAAAATTGTATTCGTTTAAACAAATTATACCTTCTGAAAAATAACCTTTTCCAGTGAGTTCTCTTTCATATTTCCCAAAATGAATAAAATTATTTCTCATGTTGTTTAAATTGTGTTCGTGATTACTGCTTCTATGCTAGTTATTTATTGTTTTTTTTCGGCTTGCTGCCAACTCCTAAATATGAATAACTCCATTTCCAGTATGTGTAACTTATTGTTCATACATCCGATTTAGCTGACTTGATTTTAATTTCTTGATGCTTGTAAACAAGGTAGTTAAATTAGATGAGGAAATATGTGTATTACACATACATTTTTTTGAGATTTTTCGGTGTTTAAGGTGTTATTCTTAGTTTTAAAAATAATTTTTCAAATGTATAAAAAATAATTAACATTTTGAAAAAGAGATTAACATCTTCTTAAATATTTGATTTTTTGATGATATTGATACGTTTTTGAAGTCTATTTTGAAATAATTAATTTTCACAATTGGAAAATCACCAGCTGATGCAAAAAAACAACGTATTGTATGCAAATTTTTGTTTTGTGGATTTGATCCCTTTAATTCAATTAAATTCAATTGATTATGCAATAATGTCGCTATACATATAGATGATACCAATAAACATAAATTAAATATATAACCGTTCGATATATATTGTTTTTATGAATATTTTGAAATTTAAATATGATGGAAGGAAGAACTCAATTGAGTATTATATATGAGAAAAACATTATTAGTATTCATTTCCCGAATTTCCATTTTTCCCAACTTACTTTCCAAAAGTGCCAAAATCAGTATCAAATAAAGGTTCGTTTATTTGATGTTTTAAAACAGGGGGGTATCATACTTTGAAAAAGTAATAACACAAGATATATTCATACCACATGGATATATATATTATTTAATAACGGACAGATCAAATGTTCAATAAGGTTACCTTTTTTAATTGTGTTTCCGGATTTTGAATTATTAAATTTCATTAGTCCATTATTATGTAAATATTATCTTAATCTTCTATAATAATTAATAGAATAGTCATTTTCAGTTTTAAAGTATTTATTATAAAACATATCAGCTGAACTTATTTTGAAATAACTCTTTGTGTTAAAACTTTTCTGACCACAAGTTTCTTCATTTGTCGTTCCAATCATTTCTGATGATGGATAATTAGTGATTTCAGAGATATAAAATTCATTTTGAAATCGAATCAAATCTTTTGAATCACCAATTGAATATGTAATTCTGTTGCTAAAAACAAATGGACTCTCAATTCTATTATATGTTTTCGATTTAACCTGTTTGGATGTTGGATATTTTAATAAGTCACAATCTAAATAGAAAGATTCAGTAACGTTATATTCATTAATAAATTTTGATGATTTTGAAGGTATACAAATAATTTTCTTCTCAAAAGTTGAAACTGAATTTGAAGTTGAGCCTTTGGTTGTTGAATTTGAATAAGTCCTATTCTTAAAATAGTCATAAGAAACGCCATTAAGAACAAAAAAACTTTTTTCTAAATCTAAAAAAATATCACTATCTGTTTTATTAAAAAAATGAAATCCCATGTTACCTCCTTCTCCCCAAAGGTTGTAAATTATCATACATCCATTATCTTCATAAACTAAACTATTGTCTCTTATTATCAACTTTTCAGAAGGTTTTGCTTTATAAACTTGATAATAGACTTGTAATATAGGTGTTGTTGCACATGAAGTGAAAAGCATTGCGATCAATGCGGTAAAAATAAATTTAATTGTAGTCTTCATAATTATATAAATTTGTGATTAAGTATTAGTGTACAAAGCAAATTAAGATAGTTTCAAATCAAACTTCATTTCATTCTTTAAACATGTTGTTCATATAAAATTGCAAAAAGATAGTATAGATTTAAGATAAAGAACTCTCATAAACATTTTTAGATTTAAGGATTTATCATATTAAAGTTGTAAGAATTTAATTCTCAAATATATGTAAATATTTACATAAAATTAATAATTGTGAAAATACATTTCTTATATTTATTTTATATCCTTGATATTCAATTGTTTTTAAGAATAAATTGGACTATAACATACCTCGAATTAATACATAAAAATGCCCCCAAATATATAATTATATTTGAGGGCTCCTCTTCCTTGTAAGTTGAAACTAATCTATTGATTTGGAAATGCAAGCTTCTTGATTTTCGTCATGGTGTTTAAGTGTACATTTGCCAGTTTCCCTGCCTCACAAAGTTTATAACCTTTCTTTAAATATTCCAAAGCTTTTTTATTTTTAGGTTTGTCGAGAAATTTATGTGCATCTTCCTTTGTGCCAGTTTTTCTTCCCATGTAAACTCCTCGTGCCTTGGCTAATCTTATACCGACAAGTTGGCGTTCACGAATCTGGTTACGTTCCATCTCGCCCACGGTTCCTAATATTGAGATCATTAGTCTGGTTATTGAATTTTCATTTCCGTCTGAGTCAATTGTTCTCAGGTTCTGATTTAAAAAAATAATCGGAATTTCCCTTTCGGTGAAAAAATGAATTGTATTCAGAATATCACGTAAATTTCTACCTAACCTATCAATTGTTATCACACTTAAAGATGAAAGAAGATCTTTTTCAATCAAAGCCAAAATTTGTTTTCCTCCCTCTCTTTCAAAAAAAGGAATTGCACCTGAACATTTATCTTCAATAACTAAATTGAATTCCTTTTCATTTATTCTTTGTCGGTCAGTTTTCTGATCCAAAGTACTCACACGAGTATATAGTACGTTTAATTTGTTCATCTTTTTCGTAATTTTAAAATAGTTGCTTTTAAAGTCTTTTTATATGGGGATTATGCCGTATAATCCAATATTCCCATTTTCAAATATAATAATATCACTCCCATCCTGTGCTACACCGTATTTTTGTGAATGAAACCACAAAAAAATTACCTTGACTTCTCATATTTAATTCTTTCAATTAATGATTCCGGAAAATTCTTAACCTTATAATTCACTCCCATTGAACCGTTTATTAAAATTTTTTCAATTTCATATTTTTTATTTCTTTCATAATAATCAAAAATATCTAAATTAATCTGCTCACAGTCGAAAATATATTGCTGTTCAATTTTTACTTCTATTTCATCACCATCATCTTCAAGATATAACAAATCATATTCGAACATAAACAAACTTGGTGAAATCCATAAATTCTCATCATTGTAAATATCAATGTAGAGATTGTATTTCTTCCCATTCCCGGAAATTATTTCAAATTTATCAATTATCCTTTCATTTCCATTATCGAATTTCAATGTAGACGAAAGTACCGTAGTTGGTCTATGAAAAATGACATGAAAGCCCTCCTTAGTGACCAAATTTTCAAGCAATGTCATTGAAGCTCTGACACCACTTAATCTCAGTGGATTTTCTGGAACTAATCCATAATTATCATTCATAATCTATTTATTTATAATTATTTATACCCAATTTTATTCATTGTTTTTTTGAGAATTGTTTCAGCAATGCAGAATTCGTTTATTTCATCATTTGATGGTAAATTGCCACTGAGAACCTCCTGGATGATTACCTTCCTCGCAACGTTATCGATTTCGCCCCCAGACAGATTAAATCGCTCAGATAATACTTTTGCAAAACCATCTTCAATCCAATTCAATTTGTTTTTCCATATTTTCATTTTTACTTCTGATGAAGGTTTCTGAAACTCGATTTTGAACAGAAATCTCCTTTCGAAAGCTGAGTCAAGGTTCTTGGCCAGATTACTTGTTGCAAGCAATATCCCTTGAAATTTTTCAAGTTCTTCCAGCAATATGTTTTGAACTGTGTTCAATGTCTGATCGGTACTCCGTTGAGTATTTGTCAGCCTTCTTGAAAATAAACCGTCGCATTCATTAATCAACAAAATTGGAGCTATTTCACTTTTCGAAAGCAAATTGTTGTATTTAATAAATATCTCTTTTACTTTTTTTTCGCTTTCTCCGAAGTACAAATCTTTGGTTTGACTTAGATCAACTTGAAAAATATCACGTTTTGTGGCTTTTGCAAGCTGATAGCAAAGTTCGGTTTTGCCTGTGCCAGGACCGCCGTACAGAATTGTATTAATCCCTGAGAGCATATTTTTTTCAAATAATCTTTTCTGTAATTCGATGAAGTTTTCGTTGATTAAACTATTTGTAAGAAAGTAGATTTCTTGTTTTAATTTACCATCAAAAAACAATTCTACTGGTTTTATTTCTTCGCATGAAAGAATATCTTTATTCTTGTGCTTAACTTGATATAGTAATGCATCATCACCCAAAAGAAATTTCATACCATAAGCAGTCAGCTCCAATTGAGCATCATTGCTAAAACGCTGCCGATGAAGTTGAATTAAATCAAATTCATACATCACATTTTCGTTGAACAATAACTCTCTATACTTATTCATCCGTAATCTTGCATTGTCGTAAATATCTTTTAACCGGCTTTCAATTAATGTATATCTGCCAGTGCTTGTCATGTCGTAAAGAACAGCATACAATAACACCCTGTCTTCAATCAGCAATCCCAATTTCAACAAATTCTCAACTCCTTCAATTTCTGAATTTGCATCTTCGAGTTCTTTAACGTGTCTAAATAAATCATTGGTATCAAATTTGTCTTCGTATCTGTCATTAATATAGGCAGTTATAGCATCACAAAACTCATATATATCAAGTTCAAAAGTAATTTTCTGAGGTATTTCAACATTTCTATACGTTGCACTAATTATCGACTCAGGAATAATGAAACTTGATCTTGTCAAATTTGTTTTTCTTCTCTGTTTTGAGTATAATTCTTCTAACTCAATTAACTCCTTATTCAGAAGCACTTCAATGTCGAATTTAAAGCGAACCCCCTCAATAAAATTTACTGAAAAAAAATTGTATAATTCAGTGATATTCAAAACAGGTAGTTTCGAATAAAGCACGAAAATCACTGAGAATAACATAGCTTGCTGCTTATTTACAGATAAGTATTCAGCAAGTGTTTCACATTGTTGACTTACTTTTTCGAGTACCTCATCGCTTAGTTCTGAATTCCTTACAACCTTAGCTATCGAGCTTATCAATTCAATTACATTGAAATTCAATTCTTTTTCTACTTCCATAAATTACTCCGTTATACTGTTTTTTAAAAATTCACTCACTGCCTGATCATAATTATCAACCCTTTCAACAGCATCATCTAATACATTAAGAAGATCATCAAAATAAATTGAATTAAGTTCTTTCTTTACATCATTTTCAAGACTGGTTAATTTAACATCAAACAAATCCCTTCCATGATTATAAATGATTTCCACAAATCCTTCATGCTTAAATCCGTTCACTTGAAATCTGATTCCGTTCTTGATCGTTTTTGCATTATGAGTTCCCCAGCTCATTACAACGATTCGATTTGACAGAAGAATCGTCAGAATATACTTTGCCATATCAAAATCTTCTTGTGTTATTTTTGTATCATTAATTTCATTTTCCATTGGTTATAATTGATTTTGATGTTATGCTATATTACTACTTATATCAATCATTTGTTAGGTAAATGTAGTAATAAATATTGAATTGTGCAAGTTTTTTAAGTTAAAATGTTATGGTTTATTGCTACATAATTGAATTAAAATGATATATTATTATATCATTGTTGTATATTTGTCAGATTAAATAAATATTAAAGATGGAAAGATTTAAGATAAAAGAGATTCTTAAAGAAAAGGGAATGACGATGCAGCAATTAGCAGAACGCTTGGGGATCCATAGAACTAATTTGTCTACCAGTCTGTCGGGGAATCCCACGCTATCCAGATTGGAAGAAATTGCTATAATATTGGATGTGAAGGTGACGGATTTGTTTAAAGAAGATGAGGGTGTTAAGGAGAAGAAATTAAATGGTTTTGTTGAATTTGATGATAAAATTTATAAGATTAATGCAGTTGAAGATTTAGAAGAGCTATTGAATAAGGTTAAAGAAGAATAACCAACTTGCCCCCTTCCACCCGTAGGAGGGCGCCCTACGTCGCCTATATTGTACCCCTTCCTTGGGTCTCTGAAATCGGGCGGACGGTTCACCGTGAAAAAATTTTCCACAAAAAATTTTGGGATATTAGAATTAGGTTTATGAATTTATTATTAGCAAATCAAAAACCCCAAATCCAATAAAGGAAAGGGGCTATATTAATCGCAGAATATAACTTATATTTCTTCCTCCCAAAACGCAAGAAAGCGATCAAATATAATGTAATGCTTTTGATTTATTTTCAACAACAATTGTGGGAAGTTTACCGCCTAAAAATTTGAAAGTTACAATACTTCCATTCTCTTTTATTAGCGAGTAGGTTTTGCCTACTTCTTATTTGTTTGTCATATCTGTACATTATAAATATTTACATACTCATAAGCTTTTCGACATCCGCATTGTATTGTTAAATATTTTAATTTTTTATGCATCTAATTGAGAATCCACATTTTTTATCCGCAAGGCTTCTATATAGCTTGCTGTTATCGTACCCAAGACTCCTCCTCCACGAAGATTCTGAATCAAAAATTGTTGAAGACCAATAGTCTTGAACTTTACCATTTAAATAAAATAATCCGGAATTACTGTTGTCCCTGCTTCCAGAGGGAAGTGCGGAAAAACCACTTTCATTTGTTGCACCTAAATTTGGCGTTTGCCAAAACTTTAATCCTTCTGCTTTTAATTTTCCCCCAGAAATATTTTCACCTCCTAAGTAATTAGCCAACTCATTCCACTCTTCATCAGAAGGAATGTGCCATCCAATAGGGGCAATTCCTCTATTGTCACTAATTACGTGAAAATTATATAGGCAACCAAATACTTCTTTATAAATTGGGTCATTATTATAAAAACAATATGCACCATTATTTAAGTTTACCCATTGCGTTCCATCAGTAACTTTTTGAATAACTGATCCATCCCTATATTTTGTTACTTTTAAATTTTCTGCCATCCATACTTGATTGCCAATTTTTATTGTCTTGTAAACGTTTCCATCAAAATCAGTAACATTACTAATCCAATCTTCAAGATTAATATCACTAAAATTTACATTTAAGTCAATATTAATTGTTTTTTCAAAATTCCGTTTAAATAAGTACTTTCTTTCACTTTCAATTGTAGTTTCATTTGTCACAGTCCATTTTACTGAAATCAAAATTGAATCAGCATAACCGGAAGCATTCGTATGTATAGTATTGAAATTACATAATGCAGCATTAAATTGTCTAATTGTGTAAGCAGAAGTTTTTTGACTATTAAGTGCGATGGTATCATTTCCGATGAATACCAATAAATCTCCTGATGTTAAGGAGTCCACATTAATTGCCATTCCAAAACCCATTCTGAGTAATAAAAAATCAATGTTTGTTGACCCTTTTTCAATTGTTATAGTTTTTGTAGTATAAAATGCATCAACCTCAGAGTAATCCTTATCTGATTCATTTAATTTAATACTGTTTATTAAATCAATATTTTTTAGTAAATTTCCTTTGATGAATTTATTACCAAGGCTTACTTTATTTGGTAAATAGTAGTTGTTTTCACCACCATTTGTATCCATTTTCAAACCTCTACCAGTCCCATTCTTTATTGCTGCTACCTTAAATTTATAGGTTTTAGCTGTTGAAAGTGCAATTTCCATTTTCGACACATCATCAAATAACCCATAATAATAGGTAGAGTCATTTTCATAAATTTGAATTGCATAGACTGGTTGTGAAGTGTCTGTTGGTTGTGCCGATATAACTTTCATCGGTGTTTCTCCACCGTCAGTTATAGTTATAAACTCCGGAGAAAGTTTGACGACTACATAATCGTCCATTTCATCTTTACATGAACTGAAAAACAGGCTATTAATTACTAATAGCATTAGTAGAGATTTCAATTTCATTATCATTAAATTTAAAGTTAAGTAGCTACAAATACAATTAAAATTAATAAGCTGCAAATATAACGATTATACATGTATAAGCAAATAAAAATTTAAAATTTTGATATTGCAAAGAAATTAATTATACATGTATGAAATCTGAAATAGATCAATTTGTAGTAAACAAAGTTCTGAAAATGAGGAAGGAACAGAATGTTTCACAGAGAGATTTAGCTTATTACATTAATGTCAATAAGAGTTTTATTGCTGCATGTGAAATCCCGAACAATAGGGCAAAATATAATATCTCACATCTTAACGAAATTGCAAAGGCTTTAAATTGTAAAATATCTGACTTCTTACCTGAGGAGCCAATATAGATAAAACATCAATATAATATTCAATCCAATTAAATAAATTAAACCCCAGCTTCTTTAACTGAAACTGGGGATTTTTTACAATATATAGTTTGGTCAATAAATGAAATTTCTACTCTACACTAATTGATTTTCTCACATCATAATCAAAAAAATCCTACATATTGGGATTAATTTGAATTGAATTATACTGTTTCGGGAACTTCCAACTATAAGTGGCTTAAATTACCATTCTAATGGCTCTGCCGAGCTATTTAAGTTTGAGTTGAGGATATCTGGCTTGCTAGGCTGAGATAATTGAATTAAAGGGGTTGAGATGATGATTTATTTAGTTTTTTATGTAATAGAAAAGTGTTTTTGAAATCCTATTTTTCATTGAATTCGAATTTATCAAAATAAATAATATTGATTTGATAATTTATCCTTAGGTTGAAATTTTTATTAAAAAATCATAGTTGAATTAAAATGAATAGAAGGCCTTCCTTGTTTTTCTTGTTGATATATGATTAATTTACTATCATGAATTGAAAATTTATCGTTTAATTGAAAATATAAAATTAATTGAAATTGATAGATAATAAATTAATTAATTGAAATGAATAAAAAATTGATTATTCTGAATTGAAAATTAATCATAAATCGTAAAATTATTTTTAACTAGTTAAATACATAATATTATATAAACAGGTTACTGTATAGAGAAAACATCAATGATATCAAAAGATTTCTTTTTAATATTATTTATTAATAATATTTCTTTTTAATTTTCTTATTAAATATATTATTATTTGTTAGTAAACATCACTATTCAACATTAGTAATTAATACCATAACAAGCTGGAATATTTACTATTATCATGAGAAATAATTGCTAATGACATAAGGAATAAATTCAATTTAATTAATTTAAAAATAATTTTTACTATCAATGAAAATAATTTTTTCCCTTCCTGTTTTTTAATTATTTTGTTAGTATATTTGCAAAAAGGGGTAGTAATAAGCCCTTTGAATAAAAAATAAAAGGAAAATTGATTAATTAATGAAAAATGAAAATGGAAAAATTTATGCGTTTGTACAACAACCTAAAAAATTGAGCTTATTGTTAAATGGAAATGAACGTAGCGTGTATGGCATCATGCTGGACTATCAAACTATGACAAAAAAAGAAGGCTTTGAAATGTCTTTTAGTTATTTATGTAAGAACCTAAATGTTACAGACAAAACCGCACAAAAAATTGTAAATAGACTCGTTGAATTAGATTTAATCGAAAAGGTATCTGGTTATAATAGCCGGAGTAAGAATTTATACAAAGTCAAATTAGAGAAAATTTATGAATTTGAAAAATTGACTAACGATGAGATTTTTACTCTCAGAAATGAATTAAATTCAAAGCTTCAAAATCCCCATGGTACAAATTAGTTGCCTAAGAAACTAAAAATCTGGACATCAGATTTTACCAGAAAAACAAGCAACCTGTTTCTGCTATTTGAAACAGGTTGTTTTAGACTAAAATAATAATTAAACTTAAACGCTTATGTTTAGAACACGACTAAAAAGATGTGGCGGAAGTCCTTGGCATCTTTTTGAAAAAATCAACAAGGCAGAGATAGAAAATAATAGTATTAACCCTTTAACAAATGCAAGACGATGAGAATGTAAAACTAAAAATAGAAGATGTTAAAAAAATACCTCAGTTTGCGAATTTAAATGAGGAAGTTATAGGATCAATGCTATGTTTCTTGTATGAACTGGCACGAATCGAGAATAAAATAATAAACCATAAATCAATAACTACATGAAAAAAGTAATAATTTATTGCCGTGTAAGTACGGAAGACCAAGGAGATAACAATAGTCCCTCATATCAAGAAAATAGATTAAGAGAGTATTGTAAAATTATGAATTACGAGGTTGTTAAAGTTGTATTGGATAAAAAATCTGGCAAAAACTTCAATAGACCAGGTTGGAAAGAAATACGAAATACATGCAGAGTAAAATCTAATAAAATAGAAATGATATTGTTTCTACGTTGGGATAGGTTTGCAAGAAACATAGGACTTGCAATCAACGAAATAGAGTATTTCAAAAAATTAAAGGTTGAACTAAATTCATGTGAACAACACCTTGACCAATCAAACCCAAATTCAATTGTATTGTTGTCAATGCATCTTTCTATGCCAGAAGCTGAAAGAAACAATATCAGTCTCAGGACAAGTGAATGCACTTACGAAGCACAATTAAAAGGAAAATGCACACATCGTGCCCCAAAAGGTTATCTAAACTATCATATAGATGAAAAGGAAAAAGCTGTAAAAATTGACCCTGTATTAGGGAATATAGTCAAGAGTGCATTTGAAGAATCAGCAAAAGGAATAAAATCCCTTGAAATTATTCGTAAAGAAGTCAATTTGAAGGGTCTGAAGATAGGGAAAAGTGGTTTCCCCGAAATGTTGAAAAATAAATTTTACATTGGACAGGTCTTTGTCAGGGCATGGAAAGGGAGACCTAGTACATGGGTAAAAGGTATACATCAGCCATTAATTGATGAAGATATATTTTACAAGGTGCAAGAATCTCACTTTGGTATAAAACGCAAGAATCCAAAATACTCTAAGACAGCAAATGATGAATTTTATCTAAGAAAGTTTCTTAAATGTCCGCATTGCGGAAAGGGTCTAACTGGTTGTTATAGCAGAGGCAATGGCGGTTCATATCCATACTATAAATGTCCGAATTGCAATAGATTTAATGCAAATGCGAATAAATCAAATGACCTATTTATTAAATACATACAAGCACTTAAACCAAATCAAGCTGTAATTAAATTGTATTCAAAAGTTTTTGCTGAAATAAATGAGGATAATAATAAAGATTCTAAACGGACACTTGTTGAAGCCGTTAATAAGAAGAATTTTGAACAAAAAAGATTAGAGAAAGCTGATGTTGAATATATTGATGGAAAAATTGACAGCGAAAATTACGCCAGAATTATTAATGGAATTAAATATAGAATTCAGGAGATTGAAAACGAAATTCATCGTTTGACAAATTTGACAGATAAGCAAATTGATGTGAAATTTGATTATTCATTAAATTTATTGGCAAATATGGGCAAGGTGCTGACTACTGCATCTTTGGAAGATAAAATTAATGTTCTTGGTTCGATGTTCTCTGATAAAATTGAATTTGACGGAAAAAATTATCGAACCAGTTCTATCAACAGAGTACTTGATGTTATTTTTCAGGATACCAGTCAGTTATACGGGCAAAAAAAAGAAGAATCAGATTTTTTTTCTGATTCTTCCCACTTTGTACCCAGAGCCGGGATCGAACCGGCATGGAAGTGAATCCACTGGTGTTTGAGACCAGCGCGTCTACCAATTCCGCCATCTGGGCGTTCTAGCGGGTGCAAAGGTAATAGATTTTTTTAAT
>Ga0172379_10007517_pt1 | contig 14120 bp, 13 predicted proteins | sample GrowelOW334metaG_FD_119756 | JGI IMG/M metagenome (GOLD analysis project Ga0172379, IMG submission 119756) | Groundwater microbial communities from an aquifer near a municipal landfill in Southern Ontario, Canada - Groundwater well OW334 metaG | ecosystem: Environmental > Aquatic > Deep... | reverse complement strand
GCTCCTCGATAACACTCATCTTATTGATATTATTGGTGTATCGTTCAATTCTTATCTCAAAGTAAAACAGAAAGAGCTTCAACTCTCTTTATTTTAGCAAATTTTAACCGGACAGTTATGAATCCGGATATAAATTTGACAGGATTAACATGATTTACAGGATAAAAAAAAGACAATCGCACACTTTTATTTCAGATTTAATTTTGCCTGCGATTTTTCATTATACCTGAATGAATTCAGCATCGCCTCATCTCGAATCTTTTTCAGTATATCAGTGCGCCGTACATCAACAATTACATTTGCGATATTTGCATTTGGCAAAATTTTATGATTCATGTCAATCATGTCAATGTTTTTAGTGTTTTCTTTCTATAGGGTAAGCTCTTAACCCGATCTATTCATAAACTCAAGGACAAAGATCCCCCCGCCGCTAAGTGCGGCGACCCCCTTGTTAAGAGGGTGAAAAAAGAAAAAATGAATCCTCCCCTTAACAAGGGGAGATGCCGTCAGGCAGAGGGGATTTTCTTCCTCAGTGGTATGATTAATATATTTTATGAATTAACCGGGTTAAGAATACATGCCGTCTCACCCTTGCATGCCACTATCTATAATAAAAAATAATATAAGGATTTGAAACAGAAGGGGCAAGACATTCATCCTGAACAAAGTGAGATAAAAAAGGCGCTCGGAATGAAAGCGCCCTTTCAGAATAAAAAGCAGGTAAAATGCAAATGTTGAATGTATCTATTTCTACCGAGTTCCCTTACACATCAAGTTTTACCACGATTTCAGGACAACTCCGCTCTTTGTCGAGAACAGGGTCGACCTCGGAAGCAATGAATTCATCGACCTGCTCCGGCGCCCTTCCCACATAAAGAGCGGGATCCATAAAGCTGTCAAGTTCCTTCGTATCGAGTTCGAACAAATCCGATTCTCTGATACGCTTTATCAGGTCATTCTCTGCTCCCTCGGTTTTGACTTTCCAACCGGCTTCCTGCGCCATACTCCTGATAGCCTCATGAAGGATTTGCCGGTCTCCGCCTTTCTTTACCGCCTGCATAAGAATGTTTTCCGAAGCAATAAAAGGAAGTTCCTCCATGATTCTTTTACGAATAACCGCCGGATATACAACCAGCCCTGCGCTGATATTGCCGGCGATACGCAGCACGGCATCTGTCGCGAGAAACATCTGGGGCATCGAGAGCCGTTTGTTTGCCGAATCGTCAAGAGTACGTTCGAACCATTGTGAAGACGCTGTAAAAGAAAGGCTGGTTTCAAGCGACTGGACAAACCGGGCGAGAGAAGCAATGCGTTCCGAACGCATGGGATTCCGTTTGTAAGGCATGGCGGAAGAGCCTACCTGAGATTTCTCAAATGGCTCCTCGACCTCTTTCAGATGCGCCAAAAGCCTCAGATCGTTTGACATCTTGGAAAGAGACTGGCATACTCCCGAAAGAAATGCGGCGATCCGTGAATCAAGCCTTCGGGTATATGTCTGACCGGTAATGATAAACGCGTTTGGGAAACCGAATGCCCTGCTGACCATTTCATCGAGCCTTCTCACTTTTTCATGGTCGCCCTCAAAAAGGCTGAGGAATGAGGCCTGTGTGCCGGTGGTTCCTTTCACTCCCCGAAAACGCAGAGTGGAAAGTACGTAGCGGAGATCATGATAATCCATCACAATGTCCTGCATCCAGAGACAGGCTCTTTTCCCGACTGTTGTAAGCTGTGCGGGCTGGAAATGAGTAAATCCAAGGGTGGAAAGGTCCCTGTATTCCAGAGCGAATTTTCGCAGGTTGCGGATGACATTGACCAGCCCGAATCTGATGATTTCAAGGCCATCACGCATCTGGATCAGATCGGTGTTGTCGCCGACATACGCGGAAGTCGCCCCCAGATGGATTATTGGCCTGGCTGTAGGGCACTGATCCCCGAATGCATGGATATGAGCCATTACATCATGACGGAATTTTTTCTCGTACACTTCCGCTGAATCAAGATTCAGGTCCTCGACATGGATTTCCATTTCACGAATTTGTTCATTTGAAATCGGAAGCCCGAGTTCTTTTTCAGCCTTTGCCAGCTCAACCCAGAGCTTTCGCCATGTGGTGAATTTAACTCTGTCCGAAAAAATGGCGCCCATTTCGGGGGATGAATATCTTGTTGACAGAGGATTTGTATAGGTATCGATATTTTTCATCAGAATAACCTGACTTTGAATTTCATATCTTTGGTATATTTGCCTGGATGACGCTGGAAATCGGTGACAAATGAATCGAGAGTCGCATTTGTCTGTCGAAGTTCCTCATACAGGTCGCCGTTTTTGATCAATTTCGCAAAAGAACCATTTCCGGATCTCATATATGCGGCAATAGTGTCGGCAGTCGCCGAAATCGGCTGGAGAGAGGTAAGTGTTTCTCCAAGCTGATCCGATGACTTCTTAAAACTCTCGATAGCCTTTGCAATTTTTGTATCATTGGCATTCATAAAAGTCCTGATGTCACCTGAAGTGGTTTCCACATTTTTCAATGCGCCGGCCAGTGTTTTTCTGTTTTCTTCAACTATCGTTCTGTATGCCGAAAGAGTGAGGCGCACATTAACAAGCGTCTGATCAAAAGCGGCGGATAATTTTGCCAGATCCACATCCTGGTTGATTTTTTTAGTTGCAATGTTCAACTGGCTCAGTACCATTTCCGCTTTTTCAACAAGATCTTTATTGCTTGGAGTATCAGCCCCCGCTTGAATCCGATTCAAATCAACCGGATCTTTCGATTTTCCCGGTTCTATTATCAGAGCCTTGTCTCCCATGAGACCAATCTCATAAATTGCAAATCGGGCGTCTGAATTGAGCTGAACAGTACTGCGAAGGGAAAAAGTAATAAGCGCCTTGTTATCCGATGTCAGCGAAATGCTTTTTATTTTCCCGACTTTAACGCCTGAGAGAGTTACCGGGTCTCCTACAGACACACCCTTGCTGTCATTGAAAAGGGCAGCAACATCCTTTGTTTTGAGTCCGGGTTTATACTCCTTTATCCACAACATACATCCAAAAAGAATTATGAGAGCAAGAATAGTTGTAAATCCGACTTTCAATTTTACCAGGGATGTTGCCATGTGCTTCTCCCGCCAATCTATAACTTTTCCAGAACATCCGCGCTCTCATGATCCGGGAGATCGCGGAAATCGAGTTTGATACCCTCATCTCGGAGCGCTTTCAGGTAAACGGAGTCCGTTTCATCCACAAACAGATAATCGAGTATCTCCCTTTTCCCTTTTACGGAATGCATCCCTCCAACATTTATTATACTGATCTTTGCACCGTTTTTAATAACTTCATAGGCGTCACGCGGTGTTTCGAAAAGGACGTAAGAATTTGTATTTTCTGCAATAAGTTTATTAATGACTTGGGGAGCATCGTTAACTCTTACCACCATACCCTTTATCGTCAGAGGCAGAGCTGAGAGACAGATTTCGCTTTCCCATTCACAAGAGGCCACTGCATCGGAAACAACCAGGATAATATCCGGCTTCATGAACTTGCCCCAGCCTTCGGTAACCTGACCATGAATGAGGCGATCATCGATCCTGGAAAGTATTATTGACATAAGTCCTCAAAAATATTCACATGCATTTCAGATTTGAGATTTTCTATTATATGAAGTGATTATTCTGCAATTATACCGCGTTTCCCGTCTATTTCCAGAACCGATGGTAATTCATCAAAAGGAATAGCCGCACGTTTGTTGAGAAATGACAGGAGCATCGGGAGATTGAATCCGCTCAAGATATGACATCTGGTGAGTTTGGCAAGTTTAGCCGCCCTCCAGCATGAACCGCCATAAACATCGACAAAAATACATACCTCGGTTTCAAGATCGAAAAGATATGTTTCTCTTATTTTATCCGCCAGTTCTTTGGTGGAACATCCTTCATTTGTCAGTCCCCGAAGATTTTCAAAACTGCCAAATATGCCCTCCAATGCATAGAGCATTGCATCTGCGGCTTTTTTATGGGCAATCACCATACCGTGAATCATTCTTCTTTTTTTCGCTCCCGCAAAAGTTTTTCGTTTTCCTTTATTTTGGCAATCTGACGTTCCGCGAGGTCAACAGCTGCATTGAAACCCCTGATTTTAAGGAGATGGTTCAATGCAATCGATTCTACGATAACCGCGATATACTTCCCCGGATAGATGGGAACCTCGACACGGGGAATGTCAACATCCAGTATAGAGGTGACATTTTCATCAAGACCGGTACGGGTAATCGGTTGATTAGGGTCCCAATCCACAAGATGAACTTCAATTTCAATCCTCTTTTGTACCCGTGTAGCCCGGATACCAAACATCTTTTGGACATCCACAATACCAACTCCACGGATCTCTATGAACGATCTGGTCATCTCATTCGCAGTGCCGACTATGATTCCCCGTGACTTGCGGATGATGTATACAATATCGTCAGCAACAAGACGGTGACCTCTTTCGATAAGGTCGAGAGAAATTTCACTTTTCCCGATACCAGGCCTCCCGACAAAAAGAAGCCCCATACCGTAGACATCGACAAGAGTTCCATGAACAATAGTGGAAGGGGCAAAATAATCTTCGAGATAATAGCTGAACAGGTTGACGAACTGGGTTGTTGTTAACGATGAAGTAATCAACGGAATTTTTTTTGAATCACAGATATCGATCAGTTCCTGAGGAGCTCGTAATCCATTCGTGAGCAGAATACAGGGTAAATCGAATTGACAAATGATTTCAAATGATTCGATCCTTCTTTTTTTAGGCATTTTTTTAAGAAACAACATTTCAGTATTGCCAAGGATCTGCGCGCGGTTATAAGTAAAAAGATCGACAAAACCGGTTAGAGCCAGCCCGGGACGGTTGAGTTCCGGCGAAATGATCACATTATTAAGACCGCCCTTGCCTCCTAACAATTCAAGGCTGAGCCTTTCCTTATTTTCACGTAAAATAGATCCGATTGTTATGGCTTTCACCGTTCATTCTCTTTGTTTGCGATGTCTTTTTCAGGTTAGTTGAAAATTATACACTTTCTCTTTATAGTTCACAACAAAAATATTTTGGGGGAAAGGGGAATCACCGTAAAGGTCATTCCCCTCTCCATGCGAAAAGTCTTATATATCCAGGTCAAATTTGCTTATTCTTCTTCTGATTCGGTTTCGTTCGGAAGTGCTTCAGCTATTGAAGGTGATTGAGTACCCCTGTGCTTGATTGTTTTGCCCCGAACTTTCTGCAGCTGTACTTTGGCTTTATTTATTACTTCGTCCAATGCTCTCACCTGGTTAAAATCTTCATGAGTGGCGGATAGTAACGAACCGGGAATACGAAGGGATATTTCCACTCGAACAAAAGAAGCTTTCTTTTTGTCGAAAGTAATGATACCATTTTCTATGCGGCTGTGAAAATTGGAAAGTTTCAATACCTGTTCTATCGCCATAGTTTTAAATTGCTCGTCGCATTCTTCATGTCTGCATGTAAATGAAACGGGGAAATCATATTTTTTTGTCATGTTTTTTCTCCTTAAAAAGTAAAATAATACAAGGAAAAATCAAGAATACTTGCTCATTAATGATTGCTTCCTGCCATCAGATGTTTTTTTATCGTGCTGATAACCTGTTCGATTTCATGATACCCGCCTTTAAACTCTGGCATGAAACCGATTCCCGCAACTCCGCTTTCAAGTATTTCCCTCCATTTTTTAGGATTGTCACCGCAAAATGCGACCACAGGAGTATCGTACTCAGAAACCAGATACCGGAGATCGTTAATGCTCTGAGTGTCACCGGTTATTGGTTTTGAAAGCAGGTAATCTGCATCTCCGGATAATTCGGAGTCGTCATTAGAATCGTGATACAGTGAAAAACCTGTCATAAATTCCTGGCCTGATATTTTTTTGCATGATGCAACCGATATATCGTAAGAACCTATCAGTACTCCGTCAGCTTCTGTGATCAAGGCAATGTCCGGCCGGTCATTTATCATTATCGAAATACTGTTTTTTTTGCATACTGAAACTATTGATTCCGCACTTCTCATGAAATCTCTGTCACAAGATATTTTATCACGGAAAACAATTGTCCCTGCTCCGGCGCCGGCCAACATCTCTGCACTATCCGTAATATTCTTTTTTGAAAATCGTTCATAATCGATAATGACGTAAACACCGAGCCTCTCTCTGCTCGTTAAGTTTTGTTTATGAAGAAGAACTATCAGCGTTTTTTCGATATCATACAGGCGAAAACGGATGAGTTTATACTGAACTGAAAGAGTGGGATACACCAGTTTTACATACTCTTCGAGGCCACGGACTGCCTCCTGCGCTCTCCCGGCATTAGCCCGAATAATGGAATCGAGGTCTGTCCGGGTACGTTCAGAATCGGTTTCACCGTTACGGAGTATATCGTGTTCTGAATCGCGGGCCAGGAGCATGTTCCTGTTCAACATGTTCTCCTGCCGGGAGACTGCAACCAGAGAATGACGTAATTCTTTGATTTCGGCGGTGATCTGGCAGTTATTCATAATCATGCGGGCGGTTTCCTCAAGAATTCTAATGCCTTCAACAGCCCTGTTCAAGTTTGCATCGAGCAGTCTCAGTATATCCCGGCTCAGATTATTCATTTCTTCGCCCCGCATTCATGAATATATCGCTTATCGAGTTGACTCAGCAAAGGTAAGAACAGGAGTATATAAAGACACCCTGACCCCATGTCCCCTCTCCCGTAAACGGGCGAGGGGCATAACCTGTGATCTTTCATAACACATTATTAATAATACACATCTTGGTAGTCAACTCTCTTTTGTAAGAGTGGGGATTATGGGGTGAGTTAAAAATGGTATTAACAAATAAACGTTTGTTTAAATATAATCATCGTGCTGTCTAATCTCGATAGGCGATATGAATAATATCCGAAATATTGTTGTATAGCTATCGTAGCAGATAAAAAAAGCCCCGGAATCTACAAAAAATGATTCATGAGCTTATATATTACTAATGTGATGTAATATTCTTATTCATTGGAAAGATTACTGAGATTAAGGTTGACATGCCCTTCGCTTTTTTCCTGGACGATTTTAACCATCCATCCTTTTACTTCTTTCCCATGAATCTTTATTGTTTTCGGTATCTTTTCAAATACCTGCGCATCGGGACTCAATCCCGAACACTTACCATTTATATCACGACAGAAAATCCATTCAGTTCCAATATCCGCATTTTTTTGAGCCATATTTTTTCCTTTTCTATATAAAAAGTTTACAACTTCCATTCATTTTTCACAAAAATATTCAGGATATATCCGATGTACTTTTTTCCGGCCCATATATCCCTTTATCAACTCCATAAAAATTCCAATATCACGGTCCAGATCACGGTTTACGCCATCATAGTAAAAAACCCTGCATGGAATGTCATCGTGATCCTTTGAAAATGAGGGATAAATTGCTTCCGATACGATTCCATTCATACAGGAAAAAGGACTTATATCCACAATCCCATCAGCACCTTTTGTGTAACAATATCCTGACCTTCCGACACTGAGCGCCATCTCCCCCAATGCACCGGTAGCCGGAAGATAATTTTCCGTAAAATTTGCTATCACATCTACATTTTCGGGCTCTTCATAACCTTTGAAATCTTCATGGAACAATTTTAAAAGCTTGTGTTCGTCATGGCGCATAACATAAGTTTTCAGGTGAGAAACTGCCATCTCGCCGGAAAATCTTTTTCCGATCCTTCGCAGGTTGTCACGGTGGCTCCAGTCGGTGTAGAAAATCCATTCTCCGACATCTGCGATCCATGTTTCGGCGCCATGTTCCTCAAGCTTCCTCAGCATATTTTCATTAGCGAAGCGATTGTGACGGCAGAATATCTCTCCGAGAACGGCAATAAGCGGTTTCCCTTTCACATACTCGGCGTCAATTGATCTGAATCTATCGCGTGACCGTACCAATTCATCCTGTAAAAGCGCAGTTCTTTTTTGCAGTCCACTGTCATTTCTTTCCAGAATCTTTTCACACCGTTGGAGAGCCTCTTCATACACCCTGTCGGTCGTGCCTTTCACTTTCTCATAGGGACGGGTTTTAAGGAGCATTTTCCGTAGAATGTCGGCTGCAATGAAACCTTCCCAAGCTAATCTAAAAAAGGTAAGCGAACTCTTTCCTTTATCACCATAGCCATTTTCCGAAGAGGGATTGACTATCATTATTTCTTGAAAATTAAGTTTTGAAAGTACTGTGTCCAAAAGAGGCCAGTACTGACCGAAACGGCATGGGCCGGTAGAACTCGGCATTAAAAAAGCGGTTTTCGAAGGATCAAATCCCTCCATTTCGGTAACCTTTAAATAATCGCCAAGAGTAATTTTTTCCGGAAAACACTCTTCCCCGGAAGAGTACATTGCTCCGAGTTCAAGGGTGCGCTCATCAGAAGGCGGAAGAACTCGCGCTTCGATTCCAATTGATCGATACGTTGCCGCCAAAAGCCTTGCACCGGCCTGGGTCATTGGATGTATATACAGCGTTCTTCCATATAAAGATTTTTTCCCGTTGCCGTTCAATGTTTTCCCTCCCAGGTACTCAGAAATCCCTTTGAATCAAGATAAGCCTCGCATCTGGTCATCATGCCTGCATCGTTGGAATGGCCGTCGAACTGCAATACCAGAAAAGGCCTCCCCAATGCTTCACGTACATACTGTTTGATGAATGAATCAGGTCCGCATTTAAAATTTGTGATATAAATGATATCGAAATTCGGTTCTTCCGAGAGTCTTATTGCTGTCTGGAGAATTTTTTTACCGTAATTCCAGAACATGTTTTGATTGATATGGTCTATTTTGATACCCTGGAGGTCAAGAAAATCCATGGGAATAACATTTATCCCATAAATACCGGATAGTTTTGCCGCTACCGAAAGATTGATGGCGCGATCAAAAACGTTATAAGACCTTCCCACCAGAATAATAGCCTTCTCGCCTTTCTCTTTTACCGCTTCCAAAGCTTTTCGGCCTTCATTGTGCAAATTCTCTCGGAACTCATCCTGCGCTTCATACGCCCTATCAACTGCTCGGTCTGATCTTTCCCGGGATATTCCGAGTTTCTTTACTGCCTTCGCCAGTTCATTCTTGATTACCTTTTCTCCATCACGGAAATGAAGGGTAGGTTTTAAAATCCTGTTACGATGAGAACGGAAAACCGGACAGTGTTCGGCGACAAAAGGCAGTGTAGAACCCCATACACAAACGTATGATTCTTTCTCCATTATCTCTGTTTCGGAATTGATGACATTCGGCAGCCAGATATATTCAACTCCCCGTTCGAAAAGGGATTTTACATGTCCGTGCGCAACAATAATCGGATGACACGGCTCTGCCACAACGCTCTCGATACCCATATTGGCGATCTGGGTATTCGTTGGGTCAGAGATGACTGTGCGGAATCCGCATTCGGAGAGGAACACATTGTAAAACGGCAGCCGATCGTACGTATACATGGTCATTGGAATTCCAATAACCGGACCTGACTGACCGTTTTCGCGGACTGTTTTCTGGAGGAGTTCATCACGGATTTTACATAAATCGCCGATAACCGGTGATTTGGGAACTTTTTTCCGTTTACGATAACGGTCGGAACACTTATCACCCCAGTACGTTTTCTCACCATCGACAGTGAATTCCTGAATGGCGCAAAAATTACTGCATCCCTTGCAGGTAAATTCTCTCAGCTCATAATTTATTTTCGACAGGTCAAAGCCTTTGAATGTTGAGGAGGCTCCGGACGAATCCATCTTCCGTTTGGCGAGAAGGGCTTCTCCAATCGCGCCGATAACTCCGTTGAAAGGGGGAACAATAATTTCTTTACCGGTAACCTTGGCAAAAGCTGCCGCCACAGAATCATTATACGCGGTTCCGCCCTGGAAGAAAATGGTGTCGCCTATCTTCCGTCCTCTGACAACCCGGTTCAGATAGTTGTAGACCACTGAATAGGATAATCCGGCAATTATATCCTCAATAACAGCGCCGCGCTGCATATAAGAGTTCACATCACGGCCCATGAACACAGTACAGCGTTCACCAAGACGGATTGGGCTGCTGGAAGAAAGCGCTTTCTCCGCGAATTCTCCCTTGATTTGAACACCGAGCTCCTCCGCCTGTTCTTCAAGAAAGGATCCTGTTCCCGCCGCGCAGGCATCATTCATGGTGAAATCCACAACGATGCCGTCCTCGATGGAAATATACTTTGAATCCTGACCGCCAATCTCAAAGATGGTATCAACTTCTTTCCCCAGCATGTTCCTGCTTATATGAAGAGCCCCGGTTTTGTGAGCGGTTATCTCATCGTTGATCGTGTCCGCTCCGATGAGAATACCAATAAGCTCTCTTCCCGAGCCGGTAGTACCGACTCCCTTGATCTCTATCCTGTCACCGATTTCACGCTCTATCTCTTTGAGACCTTCCCCGACAACTTCTATGGGACGGGCTTTGGTGGGCACATAAATTTCTTTTATCACATTTCCATCTGTATCGATCACTGTCAGGTTGGTACTGACCGATCCGATATCAACCCCCAGATAAACCGGAATTCGTCCTTTACCCGGCGGAAAAATGAAGGGACTGATATTTTCACGAAGCAGTTTGACATCGTGGAGAGACAGCTTTTCCATGGAAGGAAATTCGTAAGAGGGTTTTTGTGTGATCCTTTTTATCTCGACAGGGGGTACTCCCTGCGATAGAATCGCGCAACCGAGGGCTCCCAGCCAGCACATGGTACCCGGGACAACGATATCATTGTCGCCCAGCTCGAACACCTCTTTTACGGAATGCAGCATACCCGAATTCATCGCTACTCCACCTATAAAGTATACCGGCGGAACCACTTTCTTGCTTCGGCTTATGACACTCTTGAAATTCCGTGAGACAGCATTGCATAAACCTTTCAGAACTTCATCCGGCTGGTAACCGCGCTGCTGGGCATGAATCATGTCGGATTTGGCAAAAACCGAGCACCTTCCTGCTATTTGAGCCGCCTTCTCTGCTCCTCCCACAACGTCTCCGACATCTTCGATACGAAATTTGAGACGCGAAGCCTGCTGATCCATGAAAGCACCGGTACCTGCAGCACAGTCCCCGTTGGTTCCGTAATCGACTATGCTCAGTTTACCTATTTTATCGTTATAGGCGAGGAGAATGAATTTTGAGGTTTCACCGCCCATTTCGAAAACGGTTCGGGCTTGTGGGTGAAATGTATTGATCGCTTCTACAATAGCGGTAAACTCGTTAATTACTTTAACTCCATGGCGCGCCCCGGCCAGCTTTCCACCGGAACCGGTAACTGTAATTCCGTATGCGGTGTCACCCAGGATTTCACTGATGGGAACGAGAAGTTCCTCCAGTGTATCGAGAGGCTGTCCTTTGAACCGTTTATAACGGGATACTGCCGCGATACTTTTAGGTGATGATTGGGGGGAATCAAGGAGAAAATATTCTGGCCGTTCAGCAATCTTTTTAATCACCGTTTCATCTTCAGGGCCACCCATAATGGCGATTTTGATACTTATTGAACCGATATCAATACCAATACCTACTGCCATAGCATCCCTTATCCATTTAAAAATAGATTAATGGTTTGGTCAACTCGGATCAATATCTTCTCTCAAGGATAAAATATAATACTATTTTTGATTCACTACAAATTCCAAACGAGGCTTCTTAAAAGAGAGAACTGACTATAGCCAAGTCATGATAAAACAAACCATTCCGCATTAAGGACAAGAATATATTATTTCTTTTCACCATCCAATCTCGAAATAGTAATGCTTTTCTGCGCCTGATATTTGCCTTTTTTATCAGCGTATGACGTTTCGCACATTTCATCGGCAGACAGAAACAATACCTGAGCAATTCCCTCACCGGAATAGATTTTTGCAGGATGGGAATTGGTGTTGATGATAGAAACGGTTACGAATCCTTCCCATTCCGGTTCAAAGGGAGTAATATTTACCATTACTCCGCATCGCGCATAGGTCGATTTGCCAAACGCCACAGTGATGATTTCCCTCGGTATACGGAAATATTCCACCGAGCGCCCGAGAGCAGCAGAATGAGGCGCCATTTCGAGAATATCACTGGTAATGTCAATAAAGGAATCGGATGAAACCGATTTAGGATCTATCGGCCCCTTCCCTTTGAAAATCTTGTACTCATTCGATATCCGCATATCGTAACCATAGGACGAAAGACCGTAAGAAATGATTCCTGGCCGTGATACTCCTTCGGCAAAAGGTTCTATCATCCCCTGTTTTACAGCCATCCGTCGTATCCACAAGTCAGACATCATACTCTATCAATCCCTTTCAGAATTTTCAATCGTTGTAACTACTTTTAATACCGAGTCTATCACCGTTTCGAGATCACCGATACATGTCGCCCCCGCTGCACGGGGATGTCCTCCCCCGCCAAGCTTTGCCGCAATTGCGCTCGCTGAGATCGGTTTAACAGTGCGAAAGCTTACCTTATATTGCTGGTCTCCCTCCTGAACTATCAGGATGGCAACCTTAACGTTTTTAATAATCCGTATCTGATCGATGATTCCATCGGTATGTTCACGCCTTGCACCGGCATCCTGAAACATCTTCGCTGTTATCCATGAATATACTATAGTTCCGCATGAACTGAGCCGCAAATTAGCAAGTGCAAACCCCATGAGTTTTTGACGGCTGAACGGCTGACCCGTTTCCAGCGCTTTCCTGATTTCATCTACCTTGACGCCATGTTCATAAAGTGAAGCCGCTATGTAGTGAGATACAGCGGTGGTATTGCTATACCGAAAATATCCAGTATCGGTAACAATTGCTGTAAGAATGGCAAGGGCAATCTTTCGATCGATTACTTTCGGACTGACAGTACAAATAAAATCATATACGAGAGAACCTGTCGCTTCTGCATGGGGATTCACAACACAATAATCCGCTTCCACAGCCTCGGGCGGATGGTGATCGATCACAATCTTCCGAGCCCGATTTTGAACGAGATATGGCACGACATTCCCCGCACGCTCGTATTTTCCGAGATCAAGAAAAAAAACGAGGTCGTGTTCGTTCGGGCTGTCAACCGAAGGGGGATCAACCGGGTACGATTCAATTATATTACCGGGATCGAGAAACCGGTACATTTCCACAACATTCGACTGGATAACAACACGGAATTTCTTCCCCATTTTCTGGACAAATCCAGCCAGCGCCATGACGCTTCCGAGGGCGTCGCCGTCAGGATTAACATGGGTGGTAATAAATATGCATTCAGCCTGTGATACTAAATTTCCTATCTTTAACCAATCAGCTTTGTTTTCCGGGAAATATTCCATAGCGTCCTATATTTTGTTATAGTAATCTTTCAGCATCAATGCATCATTTTCACGATTCGGACTTTCAACAATCATAATACCGTTGATACCATTCTCTTTGAGAACATGAAGAAGGTCTTTGTAATTGAAATCGGACTCTTTCATATCCAGATGTTTTTTCTCACCGGAGGAACCGTACGCGATTCCTGAAACATGCATGTGAAAATTCTTCAGTTCATTTTCTCCAAGATTCAATTTTACAGCATCGATCACGGATTGAAATTCGACTGATGTATTATTTTCCCCTGTTCTCGCGTGAAGATGCGACCAGTCTATGCAGGGATGCACTCCTTCCACCTCTGTGGAAAGTCGAATAATTTCATCGATTGTGCCAAACTGCGAGGGTTTGCCGGTGGTTTCCGGTCTGATGTCCACGTTTATTTTTGATTCACGAAGGTCATGAAGGATGTCAGCCAGAGCATCGCGAACCTTCGTATACACCATTTGGGGTTCAGAACCCAGATAAAAAGCGGCATGGAAAGTAATGCTTTCTGCTCCGGAAAGACTCCCCAGCCGTGCAGATTTTAGAATACGTGTCCAGGAATCCTTTACTATTTTATCTTCCATACTGTTGAGATTTATATAATAGGGGCCATGAGCGGTGAGCCGTATTCCATTTTCTTCGGCGGCTTTTGCGATACTGAGAGCTTTTCCCTCGCCGGGGAAACCCCCGTATACATATTCCAGCTCCATTGCATCAAGGCCG
>Ga0172379_10007516_pt1 | contig 14120 bp, 5 predicted proteins | sample GrowelOW334metaG_FD_119756 | JGI IMG/M metagenome (GOLD analysis project Ga0172379, IMG submission 119756) | Groundwater microbial communities from an aquifer near a municipal landfill in Southern Ontario, Canada - Groundwater well OW334 metaG | ecosystem: Environmental > Aquatic > Deep... | reverse complement strand
TGGATTCATCTACATACGTAAGATTACGAATGAAGAGGGACACCGCAGTGAAATGCTCGAAATCAACAATCGTTATGCGGGAATGAAGGTTGTTCAAATTCAGTCTTACGACATTGAACTGGAACATCTGGGCAATCAGATTTCAGTAACTGCTACTTTAAATATAAAAAATACAGATAAGGAGGCATTAAATGAGTTTGTGCTCACCCTCAATCCCGGTCTGGAAGTGCAGCAACTTTCAGGTGCCCGCTTCACCAGGGAAATGCAGCTACTTAAAATCCAACCTGAAAAAGCATTACAACAAGGTGATTCATTGAAGATTAGCATTCAATACAAAGGAAAGATCGACGAATCCTTCTGTTACCTTGATCAAACCCCGTTGCAACTCGAAAACTGGAAAAACAGCCCGAACGGGGTTACCGACAAAAAGCACGCGTTTGTCACGCCTGAGTATTTGTTGTTGACATCTGAAAACCGTTGGTACCCTACCGCAGGGGTCAGCTACTCTTCCAAAGGGCTGAACTGGCTCACAACCCAGTTTTCGCGATACCAACTCAGGGTTAAAGCGACCAAAGGATTCACAGTTTTATCGCAGGGAAAGAAAACGGAAGAGACAAACGGTACAACTCTTTTTCAACCTGAGCAGCCATTGACTCAAATATCACTGGCTATCGGAAAATATCAAACCCGGTCAATAACAGTCGACAAAGTCAATTACACGCTTAGCTTCTTCAAAGAACACAATACTTTTGACCAGTATTTCAAGGTTCTTACCGATTCCATTGTTCCTGTTATCAGGGATGTAAAGAAATCATGGGAGATCAGGATCCATCGTGAATACCCGTTCCAGAGGCTTCAACTAGTTGAAATTCCGGTTCAGTTCTGCTCTTTCAACCATGCTTGGAGCAGTGCCGGTGAGCAGGTTCAGCCTGAAACAGTATATATGGCTGAAGGCGGGTTCAAGATGAGCGGCACAAATTTTGCGGCAGTAAAAAGAAGCTCACAAAACCAAAACCGCGATCATAACAACAACGAAACGGTCTCCCCCCGCGAAACCGAAGCCGGTTACCTGAAGCGGTTTATTAACGATACATTTTTAAGCAGCAAAGTTGACCCATTTGGTTCTTTTCGCGGGATCAGGTTTGGAGGGGGTGGACCAAACCTCAACACAACTGATATTCTTAATCCCTACTTTATTTTCCCCAACTATTACAACTACCTCAATTTTATTGCCTCCACTGCTTATCCTATTACCAACAGGGTTGTTGAATCCTATCTCTCGAAAAGTGCAACAGAAGGCGGCAATATGTTTATTCGTACCATGATGGGGCTTTCGGGTGATGAAAAAGGGAACATTGCATTGCAAAACAGATCTTTTGCAGATATCCTTGAAAAACAAGCAGATTCTGATATCCTGAACAACGTTGTTCAGACAAAAAGTGGTTTCCTTTTCGCCCTGATGAAAGGGGCAGTTGGTCCTGAAAAATTTGATGAGTTTTTGCGGGGCTTCCTGGATGACCGAAAATTCAGGATAATTCAGGTAGAAGAACTCAACCAGGAGATGCGTAACAATTTTAAGCTCGATCTTGATCAGTATTTGCCGCAGTGGTACACTTCAGCTATGTTGCCAGGATATATTCTTGTTGACACGAAAGCTTTTAAAATACAAAAAGACAACCAGATCAAAACAGTGATCTCTTTTGTCCTTACCAATACCGAGAATATTTCGGGAGCGATTACGGTTACATTCAGACTCGGTGGTTTTGGCGGCGGAGGTGGTGGTATGCGAAGAATGGGGGGAGGAGGCGGTAACAGCGATGAAAACATCGAAAAGACGGTGGTCATCGGTGCCAAAGAGTCAAAACGGCTTACATTCCTGCTGAACAGGGACCCCAGGATGATGACGATAAACACTTACGCATCACACAATCTTCCTTCCACAATCTCTCAGAGATTCGACAAACTTGAAATTGATCCAAAAGGGGAAGGCTCGGATAAAGATGAGGTAATTCCTTACACGGATGGTTCAGAAACAAACGAAATCATTGTAGATAATGAAGACAAAGGATTCAGATTGGTACAGCCGGTTTCGAAAAGTTTTATTAAAAAATTATTCACATCTGATGTTCCGGATGATGATTTGAAATACAAAGGCATGAATCTCTGGAATCCTCAGGTAGAATGGACCCTGACAACCAACGAGCAGTTTTATGGAAAACAGATTCGTTCTGCTTATTACTGTAAAGGAGGCACCGGTGACAGAAAAGCCATTTGGAGTGTTCCAATTAAAGAGGGTGGCTATTACAAATTGTATGCGTATATCCCGAAAATCCGTTTTGGCAGAGGAGGCGACAATCAACCCGAGGACATTTATGAATTCAATGTCACCCATGACGATGGGGTTGATCATCCAGCCGTTAAAGCGGATGCAAGGGAAAGCACCTGGATTGAAGTGGGAACCTATCACTTCTCTTCCGATTCGGCAAAGATTGAGCTGACCAATAACGCCAAATCAAGATTTGTTTTCGCTGATGCTGTAAAACTTATTAAAGAAAAATAAGATAATTCGATTTGCAGGTTCCAAATGAACTTGCTAATAGTCAATATATAAAACCATTATTCACCTATGAAGAAAATAACATCGTCCCTGTTTTTAATGAGTTTACTCTTGATATTTAGCCATAGATCTCAGGGTCAAACTATACTGACGCTGGAGAAGTCAATGGAAGTAGCCGTTGCGAATAGTCCGAGCATTCAGAGCACTCTCCTCAACCTTGAAAGAACAACCGAATCGCTGAATGCCCAGCGAGCAGGCCTGAAATCAAAATTTGCATTGAGTCTCAATCCGATGGACTACAGTAACAGCAGGAAATTCGATAACAGAACTTCATCCTGGTTTACCAACGAGTTAATCAATTCATCCGGAACTTTTAGAGTGGATCAGCCGATCCTTGCCACCGATGGAAAGATTTCGCTGGTAAATACATTTGGCTGGCAATCGAACACATCTGATGCTTCTGGTAACCCGCTTGTCAACAAAGCCTTCTCAAACAACCTTTATCTCAGCCTGTCACAACCGCTTTTTACTTACAACCGCACTAAAATTGCTTTGAAAACGCTGGAACTAAACAATGAAAATGCCCAGCTTAGTTATTCCATGCAAAGGTTAGCGTTGGAAAAAACAGTTTCACAACTTTTCTACAACGTCTATATGGCGCAAATGAGCCTCACCATCAGACAGGATGAAAATGAAAACACACACAAAAGTTACGAGATCATTAAAAACAAGGTAGATGCCGGACTGGCAGCCAAAGAGCAGTTGTTCCAGGCTGAAGTTAACCTCGAAACCTCCAAATCAAGTCTTGCTTCTTCACGGGTCTCCCTGGAAAGTGCGAAAGATCAGTTCAAACAATATATCGGGATGGATATTTTTGAGGAGATTTCCGTAATGACAGACGTTTCTGTAGCCCCGATCGAAGTTGATGGAAAAAAGGCGCTTGAACACGGTTTAGCATCCCGCATGGAACTTCGCCAGCGTCAGATCAGTATTGAAACCTCTCAGTTTGACCTGATAGCAGTCAAAGCACAAAACGAATTCAGGGGTGATTTAGCCCTTTCAATAGGTGTTGCAGGCGATAATCCAACGCTTAAAAACATCTACGACAAGCCCACCCAGAGCCCGCACTACGGGATTACCTTCAATGTTCCTATTTTCGACTGGGGTCAGCGTGCAGCCCAAATCAGGGCACAGGAAGCAGTGATCAAAACACAGAAACTCAATTATTCCAATCAGGATATCCAGATTAAGGTAGATATCAGACAAGTGATCAGGAACCTGAGCAACTTAAAAGATCAGATTACCATCGCACTTCAAAATCAGAAAAACTCTCAACTTACCTACGACATTAACCTGGAGCGGTTTAAAAACGGGGATTTAACAAGTATGGACCTGAATCTTTACCAGGTACAACTTTCCAATAATAAGATGGCTTATGCCCAGGCCCTGATCAATTACAGACTAGAACTTCTGAACCTTAAAATTCAATCACTCTACGACTTCTCGACCAATCAACCGGTTATTCCAGTACAATATCTGAAAGCAAAAAATAATTAATCAACCGAAAACAGAAACAAAATGAAACTAGCCATGGCAAATCTTCTGACACAAAGACGAATGATTATCGGCGAGTTCCATATGATAATTAAAAAACAAAATTACAACCATATGAAAATCAATAAATTGTGGAGATTCGTCTTCCTTCTTCCTATCCTGGCATCTTGTGGCAACCAACAAAGTCAGATTCAAAATGACATCGCAGTCCCTGTCTCCGTCATTGATGTAAAAAAGGGACCTATCGTACAGTATATCAACAGTACGGGAACCGCCAATGCCGCAAGTCAGGTGGTATTAAACACCGAAATGGCCGGCAATTATACCCTTTGTAATAACCCAAAAACTGGACAACAGTTCAAACTCGGCGATATGGTTGATAAAGGTACAGTAATCGTCAAACTTGATAATCCAGAATATGTAAACAACATTTCGTTTGATACCAAGAAGTTGAATTTTGAAATTGCCGGACTTGAATTCGATAAACAAAAATCATTATACGAAAAGGGCGGTGTCACTTTAAGGGATACAAAAAATGCAGAAGTTGCCCTTGCCAACGCTAAAACCAGTTTCGAAGATGCAAAAATCCAATTACAGAAAACAGAGGTAAAAGCATTGTTCCGCGGTGCAATTGTTGATATTCCACATATAACAACTAATACACGCATCACTGCAGGTACAGCCGTGGTTACCCTGATGGATTACAGTAAACTGACGATGGATGTTAACCTTCCCGAAAAATACCTGACCACAATCAAGTTAGGACAGGAGGTCAATATCACCAATTATACTATGCCAAACGATACGCTGAAGGCCCAGATCAGTCAGCTTTCACCGGTTATCAGCACAGAGACCAGGACTTTCATGGGTAGAATGACCATCGACAATCCCGAACTTAAATTGCGACCTGGAATGTTTGTCAAAGCAGATATTGAAATTGCGAGGAAAGACAGCGCGATTGTTATTCCTAAAGATATTATTGTTGCCGGCGGAAGAGGCAAGACCATTTTCATTGTTGACAGGGGTGCTGCACAGCGCAGAACCATCACCACAGGACTGGAGAATGAAAAATCGGTTGAGGTAATTGAAGGGTTAAAGGCTAATACCCGTTTGGTTGTCAAAGGATTTGAAACCCTGAGGGACAATTCAAAAGTTAAGATCGTCAAATAGTTTATCTGCCGGCTGGCAGACAAAATTTTAAAAATATTTTCCGAATGAAGAAATTGACAAATTTTGCAGTCAACTATCCAGTTACCATCCTGATGATGGTTCTGGGGGTACTGCTACTTGGTGTCATCTCCTATCAAAAACTGGGGATAGATCTTTTCCCCGACCTGAATTCTCCCAGAGTTTTCATTGAGATCAAGTCCGGTGAGAGACCTCCCGAAGAGATGGAAAAGCTGTACGTTTCTAACATTGAAGCTATTGCCTCCCGTCAAAGCGGGGTTCTGCAGACATCCTCCATTTCACAGACAGGATCGGCTCAGATAACCGTCGAATATGCCTGGAACAAGGACATGGATGAGGCATTTCTGGATCTTCAAAAGGCCTTGACCGCCTATTCCCAGAACAGTCAGATCACTGAGTTGACTATCACTCAGCATGATCCAAATACGAAACCATCCATGATTGTTGGGATGTCGCATACCACCATCAAAGACATGAACGAATTGAGGAAAGTAGCTGAAAACTACATCCGCAATGAACTGGTCAGGATAGAAGGGGTGGCCCAGGTCGATTTAAGCGGCATTGAACAAAATGAGGTTCGGATAGATACTGACCCCTATGCCCTTGAATCATACAATTTAACTGTGGATCAGCTTTCGTCCAAGATCCAGTCGTACAACAGGAGTATTTCCGGAGGGACAATCACCGAAACCGGATTGCAATATGTTGTAAAAGGGGTAAGCCTATTATCGGAAAAAGAAGATTTTGAAAACCTGATTGTCGGTTATAAAACCATTGTGGCCGGCAGCACTACTGCCGAAAAAGCGCCAACATTTTTAAAGGATGTTGCCAAGGTCAGCTTCGAAAACAAGGAACCTGTCAACATTGTGCGCATCAATGGCGAGCGCTGTATTGCCCTTTCTATTTACAAAGAGACCAAATACAACACAGTTAAAGCCGTTGAAGAGATCAACAAAACATTGGCTACCATAGAGAAAGCCCTTCCTGGCTACAAATTCACGGTAGTATCCAACCAGGGTACCTTTATCAAAAGTGCAGTGGATGAGGTAAAAAATACCATGTATTTTGGTATTATTTTAGCTGTGATCATTCTTTTCCTCTTCCTGAGAAAAATTGGAACCACACTGATTGTCAGTTTATCTATTCCAATTTCCATAGTTGCCACGTTTAACCTGATGTATTTCAATGGATTGTCACTTAATATCATGACCCTTGGCGGTTTGGCCCTTGGGGCTGGTATGCTTGTGGACAACGCCATTGTGGTAATGGAAAATATCTTCCGAAACCACGAAAACGGGATGTCTGCGAAAGAGGCGGCTATTGTCGGTACTGCCGAAGTTGGGGGTGCAATTACAGCCTCAACACTCACTCATATTGTGGTATTTTTGCCTATAATCTACATGCATGGGGCATCCGGGGCATTGTTCAAAGATCAGGCCTGGACGGTTGCCTTCTCTCTGTTGTCCTCCCTGGTGGTTGCCATCTTCGTCATTCCTATGTTGTACCACCGGTTCTTCATGAACAAAAAGAGCGCTTCCATTTCTATAAGGAAGAAAAACGGATACAGCAACTTCCTGACCAATCTTCTGCCACACAGGATGGTTATAATACTTTCTTCGCTTGTTCTTTTCGGATTGTCTCTCTTCCTTATTCCAAGAATCGGAAGTGAATTTATGCCCAAGAGCGACAGCAAAGAATTTTCCATCAACCTGAAGATGAAAGCAGGTACTATGCTCGTACGCACTTCTGAAGCAGCCGCATCTATTGAGGGAATGGTAAGGGAATTGCTGGGTGATGACTTACAGGGACTCTTCGCAAGAATAGGACCATCTACCGGATTATCAACCAGTGACCAATCCGTCTTCGAGGGAGAAAATACGGCTGAGATAAAAGTAATCCTGAAGCCGGATGTAAAAATCAGCTCCTCTAAAGTAATTGCCGCAATTGCTGGTTGGTATGCACAAAATCCTGATATGGAAGTAAGCTTTACGCAGGACGAGACTGCCCTGCAAAGCATTCTGGGAAACAGTGACGCGCCCATGGTCGTTGAGATTAGGGGTGACGATCTGGTCGTACTGGATTCATTAACCCATCGTACGAAAAAAGCGGTTCAGGACGTACAGGGTTTATACAACTTCACAACCAACATGGATCAGGGATATCCTGAATACAATGTGATGGTCGACCGTTTCCGTGCTGGAACATACAATCTGGCTGTAAGCGATATCGTCACACAGGTAACGGCAAAACTGACCGGTCAGCTGGTGGGACAATTCGACAAAAACGGTGAATTACGAGATATTACCATCCATTTACCTAAATTGGGTATGTCAGAATTAGGTGATGTAATCATCCGCAGTGGAACCACTGTTGTGAGGCTTGGAGAAGTTGCCACCCTAAAAGAGGCAATGGCTCCCAAAGAGATCTATCACAGCAACCAGATAAGGGTTGGGAAAGTGATGGCAGACTTGAAAAAAGGCGCCTCTCTGGATAAAATTTCAAGTGAAATACAAACTAAAATTTCGGCCATCGACCTTCCGGCGGACTATCGTTTTAAAATTGCCGGTGAAGAACAAAAAAGGCAGGAATCCTGGACCAATCTGAGATTTGCACTTCTTTTATCCATTGTATTGGTTTACATGGTTTTGGCAGCAAAATTTGAATCTTTGATCCATCCATTTGTCATTTTACTCTCAATTCCTTTTGCCATTGTTGGAACAGTTATTCTCTTTTTCATTGTCGGTCAGTCGTTCAATATGATGGCGCTGATCGGGATTATCATGCTGGGTGGAATTGCCGTAAACGACTCCATCATCTTTGTCGACAGGATCAACCAACTGCGCGAACTCGGGATGGAAAAAAGAGCGGCCATCGCCCAGGCCGGACAGCAAAGGTTACGTCCTATTCTGATGACCAGTATCATTACCATCATTGCGCTCGTTCCACTTACTTTGGGATTTGGAGACAGTGTTTCCCTGAGAGCGCCTATGGCACTTGCTGTAATCGGAGGTATGGTAACCAGCACGCTGCTGACACTATTGGTGATTCCATGCGTTTATGATCTTTTGACAAGTAATAAACCCATCGAGCAAGACAATTAAACCAACAATTTTGAACGGATGGACTTCATTATAAAAAGAAAAATACTGATCAGCATGCTCTTCATTGGGCTAAGCATGATGGGATATGTTTCATGGAAAAATCTCTCCATGGAACTATTCCCCAATGCCGAATTACCCATGCTTTATGTCCAGGTAACCAGCCAGCAGGAAGTTGACCCTAAATTCATGGAAAGTCAGGCCATCATCCCACTCGAAGGAGCCATCGGTACGCTGCAGGGAATCGAAGACATGGAATCTTCGTGCCAGTCGAGACGGGGTACGATCATGGTCCAATTTAACAAGAAAGTCAATTTCAAATATACTTACCTCAAACTACAGGAGAAGATCAGTGAGATCAAGGCTTCCATTCCAACACAATTTACTGTGAACGTGGTCAAAGTTGACCTCAATCAGTTAAATAAACAGTTTATGCAGTTGCAGGTTCGGGGAAGCGGTGGAATTGATCAGGTCCGGAACGTGACAGACTTGAAAATTAAACCCGATCTTCAAAACATAGATGGTATTGCTGGCATAAACATCTTTGGTGGGCATGAGAAAACAATTGAAATCCAATTAGATGATGAGGTGTGCAATGCCTACAAAATTACTGCCAACACCATCAGGACCAAGATTTCTCAAAACTACCGGACCCGGGCTTATGCTGGCGTTGTCTATGGTTCAAACCTGAAATATACGGTTCAGATTACTTCTGAATACGATGACCTCTCTCAGCTGGAAAACCTGGTGATAGCCAATGGCCCAATCTTGCTCAAAGATGTTGCCAAAGTTTATTACGGAACGAAAGAAGTTACCTCCTATTCAAGGGTAAACGGAAAAGATGCCGTATCAATTACACTTGTCAACGATGCCCAGTCCAATCTGATAGAACTTTCCCAAAAAACGCTGGCGGTTATCGACAAATTGAACAAAGAACTTGCATCGAAAGAAATCGAGATTACAGTTCAGAACAATGCTGCCGATACAATGTCTAAAAACCTGAACCAGATTGGTGAATTGGCGCTTGTTGGAGCGCTTCTTGCCATCTTCGTTCTTTGGATATTCCTGAAAAATATTCAACTCGTTTCGATTATAGCGTTGGCTATTCCTATTTCGGTACTAACGGCCTTCAACTTCTTCTATTATTCGGATGTGACAATCAACAGCCTCACACTGGTGGGAATGGCTTTGGCGGTAGGAATATTGCTCGATAATAGTGTAGTGGTACTCGAAAATATCTACCGGCTGCGGGCCACGGGTAAATCTCCGCGGGATGCAGTAATACAGGGAACATCTGAGGTTTGGCGTTCAGTGATCGCGGCTACAATGACCACAACAACCATCTTCCTGCCGTTTCTTTTTTCGGATAATTTCCTGATTAAGTTGCTTGGTAAGAATGTTGGAATATCCATTATATCTACGCTTTTGGTTTCACTGGCCGTAGCCATGCTGTTGGTTCCTATGCTGGCCTACGCTTTCCTGAAAAAGAAAGCCGGTGGAAGTATGGAATTTACACAGGTTTCGACTCGCAGTAAGCCTGTTCAGGCTTATGTCATGATCTTAAAATATTCTTTGAGAAAACCGACTCAAACCATCGTTGGGGCACTTGTCGTCTTTTTTGTAACGATTTTTATCTGTCTGGCAACTAGTATAAGTACCCAGAAGGAAGTTACCACAAATGCCTTTCGTATCAATGTGACTTTGCCCTCCGGGTCAACTATCGAATCAAGCGACAAAGTCGTCAGCGAGATTGAAAACAGGATCAAAGGCATTGAGGAAATCAAAGACATTACCAGCAATATCCAGGTGGAGAGCGCCAGCGTTATGGTCGAACTGAAGGAGGATTTCCAGAAAATCAAAAAACGTTCGATTGCGCAAATTCGCGATGAGGTGACAAACAAAACAAACGACGTCCCGGGCGGGATTATCGACATCGCCGATGCCTCTTCAACCGGAGGAAGTACCGGAAGTATGGGCATAGGCAATTCAGGATCAGGTAATTTTATGTCCATGATGGGTGTTGGGTCAAACCAGGAACGGATCCTAATCAAAGGTCAGGACTTTGAAGTGATGAAGAATGTAGCATCGGATTTACAGTACTTTTTAGAGAGTCTTGAATCCATGAGAAATGTTCGTGTCAGTTTTTCTAACAACCGACCCGAAGTACACCTGGCATTCCATCCGCTTTTGATGAATGCCTATGATGTTTCACTCAACAGTATTGCCAGTGAGCTGAACTCTTTCAGCAAGGAAATTTCAACCAATATCCCCTTCAAGCAGGGAAACGATCAATACGACATTACCATCAAAGAAATGCCTAAAAAAGGTCAGACTGCAGAAGAGGCCAAAAGGAATAAATCGGCATTTGAACTTCGAACGTTGCCAATTGCAGACTCAAAAGGGGCGTTTCATGACCTTCAAAACATCAGTGATGTGGTCCTTTCATCCGGCTATGCCAATATTACCCGGGTAAACCAGGAAAAACAAATTGAGGTTCGCTACCAATTTGTGGCTGCAGCGCAGGATTCAAAAGATCTTTTAGAATCTTACCGTGCAGAGGTTGATAAGATCGTTGAAAGTTACAATATGCCTTCTGGCATTGCCATTCAGGTTATTCATGAAGAAGATACGCTCAAGGATTTCTACTTCCTGATCTTAGCAGCCTTCTTCCTTATATTTATGATTTTAGCATCCGTTTTCGAGTCGGTTACCACTCCGTTTGTGTTGATGTTCTCCATCCCGCTTGCGGCGATCGGCTCATTCCTTGGGCTAATTTTCACCCACAATTCGCTCTTCAATTCAAATACCCTGATCGGATTCCTGATCTTAATCGGGGTGGTAGTGAACAACGGAATTATCCTGATCGACTATACCCAGATTCTCCGTAAAAGAGGATTCCGTAAAAATCGTGCGCTGGTAATGGCTGGGATGTCCAGGCTTCGTCCAATTCTTATTACGGCCATTGCTACCATAGCCGCTATGCTTCCCCTCGCCATGGGAGACAATGAGTATGTCGGCGCGATCGGGGCACCATTTGCCATCACGGTCATTGGGGGATTGAGCGTGAGTACCTTGCTTACGCTGGTATTTATTCCGACTTTCTACTCCGGTTTGGAAACTTCCATGATCTGGTTGAGAGGACTGAACTGGAAATTGAAAGTGACCCAGGGGATCTTGTTAGTGGGTGGTATTCTGCTTGTTTACTACGAGGTAGATGATTTTATGTGGAAGATGCTGGATATGATAGCGCTTGTCATCGTCATACCCGGCGGAATCTGGTTTATCATGAATAGCTTGCGCAAAGCAAGAGAGACAGTTATTGACCCGGCTCAACAAATAACCATCAAAATCGCGAGCCTTGTTAAGATATACGACTGGGGAAGCAGGTTTGCCAGAGAATGGACAGGGAACAGAAATATCCGTGAGCGGGCTGGTCAACTTAAATATTTCCGCAAGCTAAAAGACTTCGATCTCTTTATCTGGCAGATTCCTTTACTTGGCTTCATGTTCTATTTTACCTTCTTCTATCTGCAAAACGGTATGTACATCATCATATTCGCCGTTTTGATTTACCTGATGATGATGGGCATGTGGAGTCCAGTTTCTGAATACCTTATTTACAGGGGCGAAAAGGATGACAAAAAGTGGATGGACAAATTCGCCAAACTTGGATATCAACTGATCTATTGGGTCTATCCGATTCCCATTCTGGTATTCTTTTATTTTAGATGGGAAAAGGTGGTAACCGTTGCTATTCTTGGCGTAATCTGGTACTTTATCCTATCGGTCGATACTACTGCCAAAAGACTCTACCGCGAAAACATCAACATCGAACGTTTAAAAGGCAGGTTTGCTGGTATCCGAAGGACCTTCTACAAATTGGTTGAACAGATGCCTGTGATCGGGCGCAAAAAAGATCCGTTCAAGGCGCTCAGAGGTGTTTCACTGGAAATCAATACCGGTATGATCGGTTTACTCGGACCAAACGGCGCCGGTAAATCAACCATGATGCGGGTTATTTGCGGTATCTACGAGCAAAGCTACGGCAAGGTCTGGATCAATGGCATCGATACCCAGGAAAAACGGGAAGAGTTGCAGGGTTTGATTGGTTACCTGCCACAGGAGTTTGGCACCTATGAAAATATGTCTGCCTACGAATTCCTGGATTATCAGGCCATTCTGAAAGGATTGACTGATGGTCCGACAAGGGATAAACGGATCGAATATTGCCTCAGCTCCGTTCACCTGTGGGACCGTAAAGACGAAAAGATTGGCGGTTTCTCTGGTGGTATGAAACAACGGATGGGTATTGCCCAGATTCTGCTGCATTTGCCGAGAATCCTTGTTGTAGATGAACCCACAGCCGGTCTCGACCCGCGTGAAAGAATCCGCTTCAGGAACCTTCTTGTCGAACTGAGCCGCGAGCGCATCGTAATCTTCTCTACACACATTATCGAGGATATTTCGAGCTCCTGTAACCAGGTAGCGGTCGTTAACCGTGGTGAATTGTGTTATGCAGGTCATCCGAACGACATGGTGAAACTGGCTGAAGGATTCGTATGGCAATTTAGCATCCCAGCCAGGGAGTTTGATGCCTTCCCGATGAAAGAACGCGTCATTCACCATATGCGCGACGGTGAGATGATCAAAATGCGTTTTCTTTCTGCCGAAAAACCGACTGAAGACGCAGTTGTTGTCAAGCCGGTGCTGGAGGAGGCCTATTTGTGCATATTGAAAGGATTTAGGAAGAAGTTATGAGATATGAGTTATGAGATATGAGTTATGGATTTTACCTGCAATCTTGATAGGTGCTTTATCACTCATCACTTAGAACTCATAACTTCTTCTCATAACTTAATGATTAATTGAACAATATTTGATATAAAAGCGAAATGGATAACGCAATTTGGAAAAGTAAACTCAAGAACAGAGCCGATTTGGTGATGAAAATGGCCCGGTACAACCTGAAGATCATTTTTGCCGGTCGCTTCTTCTGGTTTGTCCTAGCCTCCTTGGTTTTTTATATTTTACTCTCGATCCAACTGGTATTTAACCATCCCGGATTTAACTCATCCAACGTATACGGCATACTTTTCTTCCCTGGGATATTGCTTGTCTTCTACCCTACCGTTTTCGGAATCCAAAATGATGCAGATTCAAGGATACTGGAGATTCTTTTCGGAATCCCCGATTACCGGTACAAAGTATGGCTGATTAGGCTTTTCATGATCTTCCTGCTTACCTGGGCGATCATCTATCTGTTTTGCTGGTTTGGCTATTTCGGCCTGATACCCTACCCGGTCTTCAATATGTCGTTTCAGCTGATGTTTCCGATCCTGTTCCTGGGTTGCCTCGCCTTTCTGGTATCGACGATGGTAAAAAATGGTAACGGAACAGCTGTTGTGATGATCATTATCGGGGTCTTTCTGTTGATGATGAGCGATGTATTGGGCAAAACGCAATGGAATGTCTTCCACAATCCCTACGATATCCCCCAGCGGATGAACGAGATGGTATGGGCACAAATTTCCCAAAAAAACCGCATATTTCTTAGCATTGGCAGCGTTGTCTTCCTCCTTGGTGGTCTGACCAATTTGCAAAGGAGGGAGAAGTTTCTCAAATAATATGAAAATTGGGAAATGTGGAAATTTGGAAATGTGAAAATTTGTCATGGTAAGGAATCACCCGACCTTTCAATAAATTCCACGTTATCAAATAAGAAG
>Ga0172379_10007515_pt1 | contig 14125 bp, 9 predicted proteins | sample GrowelOW334metaG_FD_119756 | JGI IMG/M metagenome (GOLD analysis project Ga0172379, IMG submission 119756) | Groundwater microbial communities from an aquifer near a municipal landfill in Southern Ontario, Canada - Groundwater well OW334 metaG | ecosystem: Environmental > Aquatic > Deep... | reverse complement strand
ATTGATAAACCAAATATTTATATTGATGTTACATTTTTCCTAATCCAACATCCCTTGAATATTCAAAAAGACTAACCGCTCATTACTCCTTAATCGGAGTTTTTTTTATTTCTGCGTTTTTCTGCGTTCACTTATGCGTATTTCTGCGTTGATTTAATAATAATTTAATCTGTCCAATTTCACCTTGTCTAAAAAATCTCGTTGCAAAAAGTAGAATAAAAAATAATATTAACAAACATAAATTCAAAAGTATGGATGTATAAAAAGAATAATTATTAAACAAATAGCTTAATGCCAAAAGACCGCCAGAAATTAAAACTAATTTGATAATTCTCATCCATTCATATACAACTTTATAATAAAAATTAGAAACAAAATAAGTTAAGACAACCATCAAAACAAAACAAACAAAAGTTGACCAGGCAGCAGCCATCATTCCATATTTTGGAATAAATATTATGTTCAAAATAATATTTAAGATTGCAGGAATTCCAACTAATAGGGGATAATATTTTGTTTTTTCTTCTAAATGCAAACCCGGCACAATCACAAAATGCATGCCGTACAAAACATAAGAAAAAGCAATCAATGGAATTATTTTATAAGCATCAAAATATTCTGGTGATGAAACAACTTCCACAATTTGTTTTGCAAAAATAGAAATTGTCAAAGCAATAAAAGAAGAAACAAGCAACCAATATGTCAAAGTTCGCGCATAAATTTGTTTTGTGTCATTTCTTTTTGCAACTGAAAAAGAAATCGTAGGCCAAGCAAGTTGAAAAGGAGTTACGAGTAAAATTGAAACTATAAATCCAATTTTATAACCAAGAGAATACAAACCAACCTCTGTCAAAGAATCATAAACTTTCAAAAAATATCTATCAGACAAATCCATTACCCACATTGCCAGAGATGCTGGAATAATTGGAATTCCAAAAGCAAATAATTTTCTCAACAAATCTTTTGAAAAACTTAATTTAAGATAAGGAATTAAATTAAAAAGGAAAGGCACGCTGATAAATACTTGAGCAATAAAATTACCAAGCATTATGCCAAACACACCCATTTTTGCAAACGCTACAAAATAAATATTTAGTCCCAAAACTAAACCAAACTTTAATAACGAAAAAATAATATATTTTACAGATTTTTCTTCGGCGCGAAAAACAGAAAAAGCAAGTGCCAAAAATACTGCAAACAAATTTGTAATCAATAATAAATTTACTAAATTTGCATATTGTGTTCCACCCAAAAATGTGTTTGCAATAAAATCTCTAAATAACCACAAAACCAAAGTGGATAAAATAGCAAGCGGAATTATAAACAAAAATGCAGTGCCAACCAATTGTTTCTGTTCAACGTCAGTCTTGCAATCTCTTTCATAACATTTAAAAATTGCCGAAGCAAAACCAAAAGACAAAAGCATTGATAAAATCAAAATCAAAGTATTCAAAATTTCCAACTGGCCATAATCAGCAGGTGATAAATACCTCGTGTACATTGGAATCAAAATAAACCCAACAATACTTTGCGCTAATGATCCAATAGCATAAACAAAAGAATGTTTAAATAATCTCCTAAATTGATCTAGCATTATTTAAAACCTAAATAAATTATTCAGCTTTCGTATCAGCGTTAGAATCAGTGCGTAATCAACTTCTACATATCAGCGTTCGAAATCAGCGCCGAATCAGCTTCTACATAAATTTAACACAAAAATACTATTTTGTGAATTTATTAAAAATGCTAAACTACATTAAACAACAAAATTATATTAAAAACAAAATGAAAAAAGTAACAATATCTCTTTTTATTGTTAGTTTAATAATTTTATTAGGACTTCCTGTCCAAGCCCAGCCTCAATTCATTTCAACTGATTTTATATTTGATTTTGCTGCTTATGGCGATCCTCAAAATAGTAATGTTGTTCATTTAGAATTAGTTGATCAAATTACTCCTTTAGCACCATCATTTACGTTAAACATGGGAGATATTGTCCAAAATGCGCTTCTTGAAGAACAGTGGACAATGTTTAAAACTGTAATAACTTCTTTATTAGTTCAGCCACTCAAAAAAGGACTTGATCGAAATTACTATCCGACAATTGGCAATCATGATATTCCTCTAGAAAATTATCAAAAAACTTTTGAACTAACATCAGAATATTATTCATTTGACTATCAAGGATATCATTTTATCAGCTTAGATACCGAAATAGATGGGTTGCCTGACAGTCAACAATATTCTTGGCTTCAAAATGATTTATCTATAGCAAATCAATCTGGAAAAAAATCGATTGTCTTTTTTCATGAACCTCTTTATGGAAGATTAATTCATTATACTGAAAATACGGAACTAAGAAATGCCTGGACTCCATTATTTCAACAAAATAATGTCAAATTAGTTTTTAATGGCCATGCTCATATTTATCAAAGAACATATCCATTATATGACAATGCAATAAACTATGATCAAGGCATAATTTATATTACAACAGGAGGAGCAGGTGGAGAATTAGGAATAATTGAGAATAACTGGTGGGCAGAAAAAGAAGAAAGTGTTTATCATTATGTTTATATTCAAATTACAAATAGCAAAATTATTATTAGCGCAGTAAACGAAGCTGGACAAATTTTTGACAATTTTGAAATCATTAACAATAACAATGAAAAAAATATTATTTCAACATCAACTGATCAAAGAAACAAAATTAATTTTTTTTCGGCATCAGGAAAATCAAAATCAAATTCATTTTACCCGCTGAATAATTCGTCAAAAACAGGAGTCAGACTTGCAAGCGGAGATATTGATCTAGATGGGAAAGATGAAATTATCACTGGAGCAGGACAAGGAGAACAATCATTAGTTAAAATATTTGAATCAGACGGAAGATTAGTAAGTAAATTTCATGCTTTCAAAAAAAATTATTTGGGTGGAATAGATGTTGCTGCCGGTGATATAAATAACGATGGTCAAGATGAAATTGCAGTTTCAAAACTAACGGAAAATTCACAGACAAAAATATTTAACTATAATGGAAAAACAATATATTTCGATAAAAAAGTTTTCAAAGAATTAATTGGTGCAACTGTTGCATTGGGAGACATCGACAATGATAAGCAAGACGAATTAATTATCGGAACAAATAATGGAATCAGATCTAAAGTCATTTTTTACGAAATACTTTCTTATTCAAAAAAAGGAAAGCTCAAAAAAATAGAAATTTCGCCATTCAAAAAAGAATATACAAATGGCATCGACGTTTCTTCTGGAGATATTAATGGTGATGGCAAAGAAGAAATCGGCATTTCAAAATTAAATAAAAAATCAAAAGTTAAAATTTACAAATACAATAAAAAAAGAAAAGTTTTAGGAAATTTTAATGCATTTAATAAAAAATATGTAACTGGTACAAACATTGATATGTTTGATACAAATTCTGATGGTATAACTGAAATAATTTCTAGTATGACTGAAAGTAAAACAAATCAACCTAAAACAATAGTTCATAATTATCTAGGCAATATTATAACTAAATCCTTTTTATCTATAAACAAAAAAATATCGAATAACGTTATTTCAATTGGAATAAATAAAAATAAATAATAAAAAATATGAAAAAAATAGTCGCGATTCTAACATTTTTCTTCATCTGTTGCATTTCTCAAAACGCAAATGCAGCTTATGGAGATGTCACAACATGGCTTAGCAGAATTTATACAGGCGATGGTGGACAACCTAGACAAGCATATTTAGACTTTTGTGAAGATGTCTTATTTGATAAAGGTGGCAATATGATAATTGCCGATACCTATAACAATGTTATCAGAAAAACAAACAGCAGTACGACAAAAATTATAACTTTAGCAGGTACAGGATCATATGGAGAACGAGATGGAAAAGCCAACCAAGCAGAATTTGGACAACCTCGTGGCCTTGCATTATCAGGAAGTACAACTTTTGTTGCAGATACTTGGAATCATAAAATAAGAAAAATATCTAATGGCAATGTTACTACAATAGTTGATGATGGATTATATTTTCCTGAAGGTGTTGAAGTTTATGGATCAACTCTTTATATAGCTGATACAGGACATGGATCAATTAAAAAAACATCTCTCAATGGGGGAAAAGTAACAACGCTCATAAGCGGAAAAGGATTAATTGCGCCTGTTAAACTTAGAGCTGATTTAACTGGTAAAAATCTTTATGTTGCAGATATAGAAGCGCATAAATTATTTAAAATTAGCACTTCAAATGGCACAATTGAAACAATTGCCGGAAGTACAGAAGGATACAAAGATGCGACAGGAACAAATGCAAAATTTCGTTTTTTAGCAGGTGTTGTTTTGGATGAAATACAAAACAGCCTTTTTGTAACAGATGGCAATGGCTCAACTGATTATGTCAGAAAAATAAATTTAGCTACCAGAGAAGCTACCACAATCGCAACTGATCCAATTATGGTTACTCTTAATTATCCAAAAGGTCTAGACATTAAAGGAAATTACATTTTTGTCGCCAATTCTGGCATCAGTTCAATACAAAGAATACATCGCTATACTGGAGTAACATTGCAAGATGGCGATCGTGTTGCTGGTAAAAAACGATTCGAAAACGATTTTGGAAAAAGAACACGCTCATTGGTGGGTCGTCCAAACGACATGATATATTCACTAAAGAAAAAGAATATTTATGTTGCTGAAAATAATTTAATTAGAAAAATTAGGGTAAAAGATCGTTTCACGAAACACGTAGTTGGAAGTGTTGTTGATGCATATAAAGAGGGTATTGGCTCAGCTGCACGATTTAGTAGTATTTCATCAATTATTTTAGATAAAACTGGCAAATACCTATATCTTACAGACCGTTGGAATAATAGGATTAGAAGAGTCAATTTAGCAACACAAGAAACAGAATTAGTCTCAGGCAGCGGCGAAAAAGACTGTACAGGACAATGTAATGGCTATGAAGAAGGCTCAAAAAATACAGCTCATTTTAGCAATCCTTCAGGAATCACTATTTCTCCTGATAATAAATATCTATACGTTACAGACACATCTAATAATCGAATTAGAAGAGTGGAAATATCAACTGGAGAAACATCATTTATAGCTGGCTCTGGAGAATCAACCTATGCAGATGGAATCGGCAAAACTGCATCATTCAACCGTCCTTATGCCATTACAATAAACAAGGCTGGAACAAAACTTTATGTCGCAGATTCATACAATAACAGAATCAGAGAAATCGATATAGCTTCAAAAAAAGTAACAACATTAGCTGGCAATAATATCCGTGGCTATCGTGATGGTTATAGAACAGATGCTTCATTTTCAACACCAAACTATGTCAAAATGGGGAGCGATAATTTTTTATATACAACAGAAGCTGGTACTCATACAGTTCGAGTCATTGATCCAAGAAATGGTTTAGTTAAAACAATCACCGGCACAGATACAAGAGGCTTTCAAAACGGAGATAGATATCACACTGAATTCAATAACCCATCAGGCATCTTGCTTAGACCAAAAAAAGGAAAATTATACGTTGCCGACACCTGGAATGATTTAATTAGAAAGGTTGACATCACAGGTTCTCACAAATTTTACGAAAAAGCTCCAGTTGTCACAGGAATTTTACCAACAAATCGTTATCCATATTCAGGAAATCCGAGTGAAACAAAATATCTTGATGTCACAGGTTTTAATTTTATGTCAGCTGCAACAGCATATTTTGGATCCTTCAAAGCCAATAAAACATATTTCAAAAATTCAACTGCTTTGACAGCTGTCATTCCATTCGGTAAAATGCCAAAAGGTACCTATGATGTTAAAGTTGTAAATATTGATGGCCAGGAATATACCAAAAAGGGTGCATTCGTTATTGAATAAGAATTCGAAAAGTAATTCGCAATATTCGAAAATTTATTTGAGTAATATTATGAAGTACAACGTTATTATGTTTAACATGTCAGAATTCCGAGAATGGAAATCTGGCATTGTTAATCGAAATTATCATATTTTACATAATCTATTAGAAAAGGATCAAATCAACAAAATATTTGCTGTCGATTTTTTGCCTTACACAAAAAAACGCGCTTTAAAAATTTTAATGCGTTCAATATTAAAATCACCTGGTGGCAAAAGAATTCATTTTGACTTAACTTCAAGATTAACAAAAATTAGTGATAAGCTTTACGTTTATTCAACAATAGATTCAATATTTAGCGAACAAAAAGTTTACAAAAAAATAAACAAACTGATTAACAAGTATGATCTTTTTAACAATTTAACAGTTAAGCAATCAAACAATTTATTAGTTTGGTCATATTTTCCAATGTTTTCTGGCTATTTTAACTATTTTAAAAATTCGAAAATTAATTCGCAAAAATTCGAAAAAGAATTCGAGTGCGTCAGCGTCTTTGATACAGTTGATAATTGGATGGAGCATCCAAACTTTACTAATTATAAAGACAGAATCAAAAATAATTATGAAATAATTTCTAAAGAATCAGATTATATTTTTACAGTTTCCAAAGATTTGCTTAACATTTTTCCAAACGCCAAAAATAAAGAATGGATTCCAAATGGCGTTGATCTAGAACATTTTAATAAAAAATCTGACAAAACAATAATCCATGCTGGTCATCCAATTATCGGCTATGTTGGTACAATTGAAAAAAGATTGGATTTTGAATTGATAAAATATTTAAGCCTAAAAAATCCAGAAAAATCAATTGTTTTAATTGGCCCAGTTTGGAAAAACGCTCAAGTTGATGAACTAAAATCACAAAACAATATTCATTTTCTGGGCAGAAAATCATATTCAGAACTTCCATATTATATTAATGAGTTTGATGTTTGTATCATTCCTCACAAAATTGACAAATTCACAAAATCAATGAATCCATTAAAACTTTATGAATATTTGGCTTGTGGCAAACCAATTGTTACAACCAAAGTTTCTGGCATCGAAAAGTTCCAAGAATTAATTTACACAGCTAAAACAAAAGAAGAATTCAATGAAAAAATAAGTCAAGCTTTATCAGAAAATAGTAAAGAGAAAATCGAAAGCAGAAAAAATGCAGTTCAAGATGAAAATTGGAAAAACAGAGTTAATCAAATGTTAGAAACAATCTCAAAATAAAACGCTCCGAAACTTGGTTTCCTGTGTTAATATTCACAGCCATTATAAATAAATTAGACTTAAATAAAATTTGCATATTTAGAAAATTAGTACGAAACCGAGTTTCTTAAGATAATTCACAATGAAACATTTCAAAAAATATTTATTCCCAATTCTTATAATCGCAATAGCGTTTCTTTTTTATTTTCCTTCTCTTAATGACAATTTTTTGTCAGACGATTATGATCATTTAATGTTTGCCAGATCGGTTGATAATGTAAAAATGATTCCGGGCATCTTCAAGATTCCAGGCGATATGTATCGACCAGTCATGAATTTATCAATTGTCATTGATTATTTAATTTATCATTACCATCCAACAGGCTTCCATTTTACAAGTTTATTATTATTTATTTTGTCTGCACTCTTAATTTATGCAATTGTCAAAAAGATTTCTAAAAATAGCTTAATGTCTTTTTTTGCTAGCTTAATTTTTATTGTCATTCCAAATCATTTCGAAACAACAATTTGGATCGCTGGCCGAACAGATTTGCTTGCTTGTTTTTTCTATTTATTAACAATTTATTTATTTATCCAATTTATTTTTAAAGAAAAATATTCTTGGCTCATTTTATCTTATTTAGCTGCCATTCCCACATTTTTCAGTAAAGAAATTTCCATGACCTTGCCATTCACAATTGCCTTAATCTATTTAGTCTACTTAAGAAAAGAATCAAAGTTTAGCTTCAAAAAAATATTCTTGCTTTGGCTACCTTATATTGCACTTCTCATCATTTACTTAGTAATTCGTAAACAAATCGTCGGCAGTTGGATCGGAGGCTACAGATTATTTGGCGAAGTGTCTTCAACGTCTTTCTCTCCAAAAGCAATTTTATTGCCATTTTATTTTGTAAAATATCTATTTAATTTTGATTACCTTGCATCTTTTATTCCCAAATTTGCTACCAATTTTTCTGCTAATTTAGTTGCCATTTCAGGAATTGCAATTTTTTCAATTACAGCATTTTTATTAAATTTAAAAAATCTCAAAAATCTAAAATTTTGGAAAAATATTGTCTTTTTAATTTTCATTACATATTTCGTCTCCATTCCAAATTTTTCAATTCTGCCTTCTTTGAAATTAAATTTAATGAATACTAGAGTCTTGTACATCGCCTCAATTCCAATTGCCATTTTAATCTCATATTTAATTTTTTCTACCCTCCCCATGGGAGGGGTGGGCAAAAAGCTAAGAATAATTTTTGCATCTTTGATTTGCATTATCTTTAGCATCGGATTTTTCTTTAATTACATGCCTTGGCACAAGGCCCAAGCTAAATCAAAAATAATTCTAGATAGTATACAACAATTGCATCCAGAATTTTCCCAAATAGTTTATGCAACTTATGACAAAGAATTATTTTTCAAAAATTTGCCAGACAATATTTATGGCGCCTTTGTTTATCGCAATGGATTTCCAGAAGCTTTAAGAATTAAATTTAATAATAAAAAGATTTTCGTAAATCCAAAAGAAAAAATTGTTTGGGTTGTTAAAAATAATAAGGATGCCATTACATCTTTATGTAATTTCAAAAAAAATCCGCAGACAACTGGAATTCAAGTTTTTAATTGGAATGACCTAGATGAAGTAAACAGATTTATTGAACAGCCAAGCATCGCCGAAAAACAAGAAAATAAAAAAATACTTAAACAACAATATTCTCAGCAAATTCAAGAGTTTAATCAACAATTAAACAATTTAGCGCTTGAGCAATTTAACAATATAAATTCAAGTGGAAAAACAACAGCATTAAAAAGTCCTGAATTAAATTTTCCTCCACAAATTATTGATGAATTAAGTTTTAAAATGACAGCGCAACAAAATTCTATCGCTGACTTTTTATGGCGTACAAAAAATTCAAAATTTAACGACTTAAATAATAATATTTTACTGCCAATTAAAGCAGGGGATAATGAATACAAAATTGATTTAACAAAATGCCCAGCCTGGTTTACATCAACAACAAATGATATCAACCAATTTGAATTAATTCCAACTGAAAAAAGACAGAAAATTAAAATAGATAATATAGAAATAAAATAAAAAAATCATGTTTTCACATGATCAAAAGTTCCATTTTATGCCTTTCTTCAACGAATCAATTCGTTTGAATGCTATTAAAATAATTATTACTGCTTCGCCTAAACCAAGAAACAAAAGACCCTCATCCCCCTCTTTTAAATAGAAACCACCCAGTATTAACATAAAAGAAAGAAAAATCCCAAATTTCCAAAATCGTATTGAATCAAGCCAACTCTTTTTCTTAGCAAAGAAAACATATGAAATAATAATTGTACAAGAAAACATTACGATACAAAACAAACACTTTAGTATTAGCATTATTGTTTCCATCCCTTCCTCCTCCTCCAGTTTCTGCTTTCAACGACAACCAAATATAGCATAAATTAAAAATAATATCAAATAATATAACAATTTATATTTATTCTAACCAAAATTATTAATATTTAATATTCAACATTCATGCTTCTCTCAATCATCATAGTCAACTGGAACACTAAAGAATTATTACGCAAATGCATTCAATCAATCATGTCAAACGCGCCTAGTTTTGATTATGAAATAATTGTCATCGACAATGCCTCAACTGATGGTTCAGCTGATATGCTAAAATATGAGCTTTCCAAAGATCAATATTTAGATCGTTTTGATTCTGTTACCAATGCTCATGTCATTATCAATGAAAAAAACTTAGGCTTTGCAAAAGCAAACAATCAAGGAATAAAAAGAGCAAAAGGGGATTATATTTTATTATTAAATCCAGATACCGAAGTCCAGCATAATTGTCTTCAAAGAACAGTTAATTTTTTGAATGAATTCAAAGAAGTTGGAATTTTAGGATGCAAACTTTTAAATCCAGACAGAACACTTCAACATTCAGTCAGAAAATTTCCAACTCTCATGTCTCAAGTTCTAATTCTCTTAAAACTTCATAATTTATTTCCAACCTTAAAGTCCTTACAAAATTACTTTCTTCCAAACTTTGATTACAATAAAAGCCAAGAAGTTGACCAAGTCATGGGCGCATATTTTTTAATTAACAGAAAAGTAATAGACAAAATTGGCATGCTGGATGAAAAATATTGGATCTGGTTTGAAGAAGTTGATTATTGCAAAATGGCCAAAAATGCTGGTTTTCAAGTTTATTATTTCAAAGATGCAGAAACAATCCATCAAAAAGCCCAAGCTTTTAATCAAGTTTTAGGAATAAAAAAACAAGTTTATTTAAATAATTCACTTTTGCATTATTTCAATAAATTCCATTCACTATTTAGCGTTCTTGTAATTTTATTTTTATATCCAATAAGTTTATTTTTAGCCTTGATTGTTGATTTTGTAAAATTGTTTATTCCCGTAAAGAAAAAAGAAAACCTTTAGCTTCTACCCTCCCCATGGGAGGGGTTTGTGAAACAAAAATAAAACAAAAATCAATGCAACAACCCCTTCCACAAAAACAAAAAATATTTTGGCAAGATAATTCTTTTTATTTTTTAACAACCTCAACATTTCTGCATTATCCATATTTTAAAGTGCCTGAACAAAAACAAATTGTTTTAAATAAATTCAAGCAAATCAAAGAGATTTTAAAAGTTCCTTTTCAATCACACAGCATTGCAATCAACCATTTTCATATTATGTTTTATTTAAAATCCGGAAAAACAATGGCTCAACTAAAAAATATGTTGCACAGTGGAATATCAAGAGAATACAAAAAATTTTATCAAATCAAATGCAAAAATTTCTGGCAAACAACAAAAATATTTTTTATTAAGGATGAAAAAATGTACTGGCAAATTATTGGATACATCAATGGCAATCTACTAAAACATCGAGAAGTTAGCAGATTTGAAGACTTAAAAGAGAATCCTTTTTCAAGCTACAAATATTATGCAGAAAAATATGGCGATGAAACAATGCAAGGATTAATTCGAAATGTTATAAATCTTGACGAAGACAATGAAGGAACGCTTGATCTTAAACAGCTTAAATCATTAAAAACAAAGAATTTACCTCAAACCACGCAACCCTTGGCATGGCCAAGGTAGAAGTTCTACCCTGCCCACGGCAGGGGTTCGTAAAACAAGCAAAAATCATTCAATCATTATCTTCTTAAACTCAACTGAACCCTTTTTACTTCCTACAAAATCCAATCTAATAATCTGCACCAAATCATTTTTTCTTAAATCAAAATCAAATTCATAAGCATGAAATTTTCCATCTTTATGAATTTTTTTTATAACAGAATTACTAGACAAAAAATCCTTATCGCCAAGATATCTAAATTCAACTTTCAACTTTTTAAATTCAGTATTCTTTAATTTTAATTTTAAACATTTAACAACATTAGTATCCAATCTCAAATTCGGATCACTTCTCAAAAATGCATCTTTCTTATTTATTTTTAAAACATAATTCTTATTTTTATTTTTCCATTTAGAATTTTTAGCAATCCATTTTTTAGATATTAAATTATATTTTTCATCATTCGAAATTAATGGTTTATGTTCATTTGTCCAATCAATATGCAAAAAAGCATTCTTATTTAAAAACGCTAGAATAATCAAAATCAAAACTGGCATAATAAATTTTAACTTGCCAGCAAAAATAATATTTATTGCCAAAACAAACATTAACATTGCAGAAAATAATGCTGGCAAAAGATATCGTCCTTGTGGCTGATAATTATCTAAGCTGTAATAAAAAGTTGTCAAAAAAGCAACAATAAAAAACAAAAATATTATCAAAACAATATTAAATTTATCTTTTTGCTTTTTCCAAATTAAAAATAAAGAAACAGGCAATAATATTGCAACTAAAATTAAAAAATATAAAAAATAATCATAATATTTTGGATCAAAACCGATATTAGCTTGTCCAAAAACACCTAAAAAATTCTTAAATAATTCATTTAGCCAAGTTACAAAATTATTAAAATTCCATAGATCTCGATGCTGTCCTTCCCAAAATTTATTGGCAAATTTCAATCCAAAGATGTCACCAACAAAAATCAGATTTCTAAACATCCAAGCAAAGCAAACAATCAGAGCAGGCGATAAAGTAAATTTCAAATAATCTTTCCAATTGTTTCTATTTTTCCAAAATATAATTATTAAAAATAACATTGCAAATGGATACAACGTCAATTTTGTCAAAAACGCCAAACCAGCAATCACTCCACAAACGAATAAATCAAGATTAAAAAATCGTAATTCGCCAATTCGCATATTCGTATCATTTGCATAAATTCGTATATTTGTATTATGCTTAACAACAAAATACAGCATCATCACACCCAGCAAATTAGCTAAAACATCATTATTAAGCACCCCAGAAATAAACAAAAACATTGGCCAAAAACAAAAAGCCAATGTCAAACTATAATAAATTATTCTTTCTTTGTCCGCCGTAGTCCCGCAGGCTTGTCTGCCGTAGCCGAAGCGAAGGCAGGACGAAGGCGGATTAAACAATAACTTAGCGGTAAGAAAAGCAAAAATGACGGTTAAAACGCCAAGCAAGCTTGAAAAAAATCTTAAAATTTTTATTTCGGAATCAATTAATATTTTATTTTTTAAGACAAGATCAATAGGCGATAAAAAAAGATAATATAATGGCGGTTGATGCGCTTCCCAAAAAGAAGTTTTATTTGTTAGAGCAGGAAAGTGATGATTATTATTTAAAAATCTGATATATTCAAAATGAGAGAACTCATCTGGTGCAGAAAACTTTTCTGTCTTAAAATTATATATATTTGCAACAATCAAAAATATCCCACACATCAGAATTAAGAAAATAGCATCAACTTTATTTTTCATAACAAATCAATTTAACAATTTAACAATTCAGCAATTTAGTTTAGTCTATCATGAAAATAAAAAAAATTTTAGCATTAATACCAGCCTTGATTATTTTAATTTTTCCATTCTTTTCGCAAGCTTACAATATTCAAGACTATATTAAAACAACATATAATCGTTATTCAAAACATTTTGACAAAAATGGCTGGCATTATAATCAGCCAAATTATTCTATAGATAACAAATACCCAAACACTGCGCGCGAATGGTCAATGTTTGCATCTTATTATTATAATCGATTAGATAATCAAAAAACAAAAATACAGATTAAGGCAGCTTTAAACAATGCAATCCTAGAATTGCAGGCTAGACCAACAATCACTCAATCATTTAACGATTCAATCGCTCATTACTTAATTTATCAGCAAAAAAACTTATTTAGCAAAGAGGAAAAAGAAATTTATTATTCTCAAGTAAAAGAATCACTTTTCGCTAGAGTGAATATTAACGATAGTGAAAATCGAGGAATAATTGCTGGAGTTCTAGATTCATATTTAGCTAACAAACTATATTTTGATAAACAAATTGATAGGCAACAATACAAATTTCTAATTAAAAGAAACAAGCAAAAAATTTCCAAAAGCATAAATCAATGTATTGATGAAAATGACTGGTATTTTGAAGGCGATCAAAAATATTTTTCAACCCATTATCATGTTTTATCAGCATATTTGTTAATGTTCTACAGTGATTATTTTAACAACGAAAAATATCTAGATTTGTCCAAAAAAATGACATCAAACATCAGAAAACTAACTTTCCAGAATGGATTTATTGAGGCAAAAATAGGCATGCGACCAATTGGCTTGGGCGCTCAAACATATTTAATGCTTGGCATTTTAAACAAAAGATTTAACCACAAAGATTATAGTGTTTATTTAAATTATGTTAAACCTCGTTTTTTTAATGATAAAGCATCTCCAAATCGCTTAGAATTTCATTCAACTATGATAGACACAGAACCAAATTATCATGACGATATTGGATTCAGTTTGATTGCTGAAATTTCCAAGAATGATAATAAAATAATAAACACAAAATTTAAAAAAGAAATAAATAGAAT
>Ga0172379_10007514_pt1 | contig 14125 bp, 11 predicted proteins | sample GrowelOW334metaG_FD_119756 | JGI IMG/M metagenome (GOLD analysis project Ga0172379, IMG submission 119756) | Groundwater microbial communities from an aquifer near a municipal landfill in Southern Ontario, Canada - Groundwater well OW334 metaG | ecosystem: Environmental > Aquatic > Deep... | reverse complement strand
TTATTTCTCTTGAGTCAGGTTCGATTCGGATAATTGTACCTTCGCCAATATCGACACCTTCGGCATTTTTTGGGTTACCAAAGGAAATATAAAGGACATCTGCTTCGGCATCGTAATCCCATTTGATTTTTTCTTTCTTCTCAGATATATTTACAGTTTCCATATAATTTGTCGTGTTTTGCTTATACTTCTGCTATAAACCAGGAGATACAATTCTTAGTCTCAGGATGATTTTTCATTATGTGACTAATTCGTTCATCCGTTAGGCGAATGAGATGGTTGTTTTTTGAATTGGCAGAAATCATTTAAAAGCTAAAAAAAAAGTACACGTATTAGAAATGTTTTTTTTTGGGAAGTGCCAGATTGGTATTTATTTTCTGTGACCCGGTACGATGGCGCTGCTTGACACAAATAGAAAAACCACAGAAACCTCTAATTATACCACAGAAGACACTGTTTTTTTCTTGTACAAAAATGATCATCTGGCGCATCAATAATCATTTGTTTTATCAGTGATTTCTGCGTAACATCTGTGTAATCAGTGGTTAGTTTTTATTGATATGCGACACAATGGCAGTTTTTGATTTAGCAGAGACTATTTTTACACCAACATTGACCATTTTATGGCCATCAGCATGTAAATAAGGTCAAGCAAAGACCATTTTAAATTCAACAATGAAGGTCAAGCATGACAAGAAATCGATTTTTGCAACTACAAAGCCAATAATTGTTGCACATATCAGGTTGAAGGTAAATCAAGGAAAATTTGATATTAAGTAAAAAGGGTTTATGTAATATTTTTGAGATTTTTTGCTAAAAATAGAAGGTTTAAAATAAAGTTTAACTGCTCTTGATTTTCGATTACTGACCCCCGGGAAGACAATACCGATCGAATCCTGCGACTCGTTCAAACATTTGACTCGTCTCCTCGTCTCGTCCATTCTCCACACGTGTCATCGTCTCAATTTCCGCCCATCTTAGCCCAAAGCATTCCAAGATATTCCTGAAATACAATTTCCATCGAACGAATGTTCCCGGTGGAAGGGAAATAATCTGTGTAATCACCAGGTATATTATTTTTTTTGATTATAAAATTTGTAGGGGCAGGAATAGGATTTAATCCTGCATTACGAAAGTGCATCACGGCTCGTGGCATATGGGCTGCATCTGTGACAAGGTAAAGTTTGTATGCAGTTCCAAAATGTTTAAGATATTCTTCCGCTTCAGTTTTTGTGTTCCAAGGCTCACAGAAGGTTAGGATGACAGTACTAACTATACCCAATTCTTGAGCAGCTAAAGCAGAGACTTCTGCCTGTGATAGAGGTTGGGAGCCGGCATTACCAGAGAAGATAAGCTTACTGCCGGGTAGAAGGAGTTGGAGCCGGATGCCTTCTGTAAGCCTTCCCAATCCTTTTGTATTCAACTGTCCACAATAGGATAAGCGAGCATCAGATTCATAACCACTACTCAACACAAGTATGTGGATCATTGAATCCGGTTTTGAAACCTGATTGCTTTTTCTAGTCAATGACTGAATGGGAGGATACTGATTTTCGAGAGTTGCCAATAGCATTTTTTGTGGGAAAGGCGAACTGATCAGTAGAAACCAAAGTAATGATGAGCCAAGAAACCACTTTGCCATCTTTTTTTTGCCTGCAAGATATAACACGATAACCGCTACCAGTAATAGCCAAAAAATTGGCAAGGGTGCTAGAACTGATTTAAGCAGACCACGCAAAAGGGGGAGAAGCGATACTATGTTCATAAACAAATGACAATTAGCCATTTATTTTAGTTCTTCAGGTCTTTCAGGCAAATCTCTAAAAACTTTAAAAACCAAATTGCTTTTTGAAAATAGAACAACCCAAGCAGTAAGGAAAATAAGCTTTACATCGGTATAAATCGAATGATGGTTTTGATACCACAATTCTAGTTCACCTTTGTATGGAGCAATGTGTTGTTTATAATATTCGTGTTTATCACCATCAGCATTAGAAATCCACGTTTCTTCATCCCTAAAGATGATAGAACCAATACCTGTAATCCCAGGTTTAACGTCGTATAATGAAACCTGAATGTGTTTAGGAAATTTGATGAAATCCGCCATCATCTGAGGTCTTGGGCCTACAATTGACATTTGTCCAATGATCACATTGATTATTTGGGGCAACTCATTTAATTTTGTTTTGCGCAAAAACCGACCAAACTTTGTTACACGAGGGTCATTTCTTAATGTAATGCTACCTGTCCCAATATTTGGACTATTTTTCACCATTGTAGCGAATTTAATAATCTTGAAAGGAACATTTAAATAGCCAATTCTACTCTGAGGATAAAAAACCTCATGTTCCCCTGTGAGTACTAGTATTATTATTATTATTATAAATAATGGAGAAAAAACTACTAGTGCAATAACTGACAGAATTAAATCAATTGAGCGTTTAATGAGATTTCTCATGGTAGAATTTGTCCGGTTCTTCAAAAGAATTATTTTTATTGCGTTTGTTCGTTTTAAAATAATCTACATACCATTTTAATGTTGGAATCAATGCATCCTGCCATTTTGTTTTAGGAGAATAACCCAACATATTTTTGGCTTTGGTAATGTCTGGACATCGGCGGGAAACTGAGCCGGGATAAGTGGTGGCTACAGCATATTCTCCAGTATAATTAAAGTATTTACCAACTTCTTTAGTCAATTGCTCAATTGTAATTTCTTCTTCTGCACCAATATGAAAAATGTCATTTGCTGCATTCTCATTTTCCATAGCTAATATAGTTCCTATGGCACCATCTTCAATATAACAAAAAGATCGGGTTTGCTCCCCACCAAAAATTCGGTATGGTGTTTCTCCATCGAGAAAACGTTGAACTAAATGAGGGATAACATGTTTAAATCCCATATTAGGCCCAATTATATTACTGTAGCGAACAATTTTACATTTAAACCCAAGAATCCGTGCATAATTCATGAATCCTGATTCACCAAGCATTTTTGTAACTGCATAGGTAAAGCGGGGATGGTCAATCCGGTCTATACACAGCGGAACGTCTTCAGGAGTCGGTATTACGTAATTGAAACGATCAGTAGTCCCTGCATAATTTTCGCTGGTCGAAGTAAAAAGGACATTCTTGACTTTAATGGTCTTAATCCATTCTAATGAATTGAATATTAACGCAGTATTTACCCTGATTATTTCATGAGGAATCTCCAGGGTATTATTTACACCAATCATGGATGCCAACATATAAAAATCATCATATTCTTTATCTAGTAAATCGAACGTTTCTTTTTTTGTAAAATCGGCTTTTATGAGCTTAATTCCAGATGATTGAATGAAGTCCATAAAATCGTCATCATCCTGTTGTCTGATAAATATATCTCCAATTGTGATTTCATAATTTGTCCTCTGTGACAATATCTTGGCTATTGCAGTGCCGATAAATCCACCACCGCCAAGAATAAATACTTTTCGTTTCATTTTTAGAATTTTATAGTATTAAGTTTAGTAAATATCACAGATCACCTCTTCCAACTATCTTTACAGTATGAACCTTACTTAATAATGCAATCTCTGATTCGAGTAATACACCTACTGTATCAAAAATGAATAGTTTGGGTTTCTCAGTAAGAAGCGAAATAAAAGAAGAATTGCTAATATACTCCCGATGGTTCGTACAATATACCAGAATATCTATTGGATGTGAAATTAAAGTTTTCAAGTCCGAAGATACGATTAATGATTTTTCGTCCCACAAATCGACGTAAGGGTCGTGAAGAGTAATATTAGCTCCTTCCGATAATAAATAATCATAAAATGGTTCAACTGGAGTATATCGAGTATCTGCAACATCACTTCGATATGAAACCCCTAAAAGAAGAATTTTTTTCCCTTTTAGATTTATACCAAAAGTCTCTTTTAAGTAGTTGAAAGCAAATAAAGGCATCTGATCATTAATCTGCACGCTCCTTTCACTCTCTTGAAGTGTTGAATCAGAATGAAACAGATTTTGTTTAGACCATGCCGCAAGTAATGGATCTTTGGTAAGACAATAACCTCCAACGCCTATTCCCGGAAACATCATATTACAATGCGTAGGTCTCATTCGAACAGCATTTACCACCTCATATAAGTTTACACCTGCAAGTTCTGCAAAACGTGACCACTCAACAATAAAAGCGATATTCATAGCTCTGTATGAGTTTTCAAGAACTTTAGCCATTTCTGTTGAATTGGTGTTTCCAAGACGAGTAAGCGGATACTTTTCAGTACTAATTATCGTTCTTAAAAATTTTTCGGTTTCGTCAGCGCTGATATCATCTATGCCCGAAAAAACACGGTAAAAATTTTGAATAGAATTAATGTAGTCAGGACCAGGCATAACTCTTTCATAAGAGTGTCCAAGTTTAAATCTATTTGTTGCAAGATTCCTTTTTGATAGGCATTCTTTTATTATTGGATAAACAATTTTTGCACAGGTTCCAGGGGGTACGGTAGTTTCAACCAAAATCAAAACATCCTCCCTACAATTGTTTCCAATGGCTTTTATCCCTATCTCAAACAGAGTTAAGTCAACATTATAATTAAGCAGGTTTTTATCAAAATCTGAAACTTTTTCAACATCCAGATTGATATCCACTATAATTACATTAGCAACAGAGTATGCATAACTGTCGTATGTTACGTATAAATTTCCTTTAGATTTAGTATTGTCAAAAAACTCATTAATCTTAGGGTCAGAAGCAATAATTGGGAAAACACCTTCATTGATCGATTTTATCTTCCAAAAATTATTCTCATTTGCAAGATCGACACCAATAACAGCGTATTCTTCAGTCAGGGCATTAGAACAAATAAGTGACATAACTGCGCCAACAAATCCTAACCCCTGGACAACAACAATTTTTTTACCTTGAAACTTTTTTATGAATTCGTTGATATTCTGAGAGTCATCCAATTTACTTGGAATTTCATATATTTTGTTTGTTAAAGGGCTTTTTGATATTTTCATTAACTATTTTGTTTAGCAAAGAATTATTTTATGTGTTGAATTTTTAACTCTAAATTGGTAGGATTGTTAAATGTATATTCAAATATCTGTTTCTGAATATTCTGTTTAACAAAAAGGTCGTCAGATAGTCTTTTAGAATTTACTTTTTTATGTGTTAAATCCTCCTGACTTAACTTGCTTATATATATAAATTTGTTTGCAATATCATCGATGTCGTTTGGGGCTGCTACCCAACCGATATCGTAATCTCTTGTTAATTTGGCTACTTCGCCGTTAATTATTGAGAATACGGGTTTTTCTGCATAGATATATGCTTGGAATTTTGCAGGAATAGTGATGTTGAAAATTGGTTTGTCAATCAAGGAGATAATTAAAACATCAGATAATGCAAAAAGTGATGGCATTTGAGTTAATGGTAATCTTCCCCAGAATTTGATGTTAGCATAATTATTTAAAGATACAATCTCTTTACATAATTGTAAATTAGAACCATCCCCCACGATGTTAAGTCTTACATTATCTAATTCTTTGGATATCTTCCCGAACCCATGAATGCAGTTTTCCAAATTTTGTACTTTACCAATGTTGCCTGCGAAAGTGAAATTGATTTTTTGATCTGTAGGGAAAGCAAATTCTTCATTATCAAGGTCAGTTGTCGTGGCCCAATTTGGTACAAAATGAACAACTTTTCTGTTTTCAATAAAATTCTCTATCGTTGATTTAAAACCAGGACAAGATCCCAAAATATTCTGACAGTTTAGAAATATCCATTTTGTATATTTCTCAAGAAAATACTTTAATAGTCCTTTTCTCTTAAAACCGTAAGCATATACAGTGTCTGGCCATACATCCTGAACCCATAATGTTATTGGTATTTTTTGTTTTTTCCCAACCAAAACTCCTGCCAGTGAAGATGTTAAAGTACCAGCCTGGTAAATAAATACGGTTTCAAATTTAGTTTTGTTTTTTAGAGCGAAAATGTAACCTAAAAATGCATTCCAAAATACATTTAATATTTTTATTATCAATGAGTTTGTGTATCCTTCAAAGACATGAATTCTGTTGATTGTCGCTCCTCGATATTCCTCTTTTTGAAACAGTTTGTTTTTGTATCCATTGAATATTTTCCCAAAAGGATAGGATGGAGTTCGTGTTAATATTTCAACAGTTTTGCCATTATCAATCCAATAATCAACAACCTGATTAATAATAAATTCTTCCGGGTAGAAAAATTCCGTTACCACCAGTACATCTTTTTTAATGTTTTTCTTCATGTATTTATCTGGGGCCAAGATATAGTATTGTGTTTCCCGAATAATGAATTACTATATTCTGGGAAAAATTGCGAATACATTTTGAAATAAATGACGGATTATATATGATTATATAAGTTATTACTAAATTCATTTACTTCTTCCAAACTGTTCGGTTAATGTAATCAATATAACTAATCACTGCTCTAACAACTTTGATTGAGAAATTGTCAACATCGTAATCATTCACAATTTTTGTCACTCTTTTATTGTGTGAAAATTGAGTCACAACAATGTTAATAGATTGCAAGATTCGATTGCTTTTTAAACCAGTCATTATTAAAGTCCCCTCGTCCATCCCTTCCGGACGTTCATGAGCTTGCCGTATGGTAATTGCGGGGAAATTCAATATAGATGATTCTTCAGAAATAGTTCCACTATCGGAGATGACGCAATATGCATTTTGTTGTAGTTTGTTGTAATCAAAGAATCCAAGTGGTTTTAAAAATTGAATCAAAGGATTCAGATCATCCCGTTTTAAACTTTCAAGCTTGATTTTTGTCCGTGGATGAGTTGAGACTATGATGGGATATTTGTATTCTGAAGCAATAGCATTTAGCGAATCAAGCAAATCGTTGAAATTCTCTTCTGAGTCTACATTCTCTTCACGGTGAGCACTTACGAGAAAAAATTTGTTTTTCTCAACTTCCAGGTTTTCCAGGACAAGTGAAGCATCAATCTCATTAGCATGAAAGTCAAGAATTTCTTTCATCGGAGAACCAGGCTTGATAACTGTGTCCGGCCTGATTCCTTCTGCCAATAAATACCTTCTGGCATGTTCTGTCAAAGGGAAATTAATATCACTTAAGTGATCAAGTACTTTTCTGTTCAACTCTTCTGGGACTCTTTGATCAAAGCATCTATTGCCGGCTTCGAAATGAAATACAGGAATTTTCCTTCTTTTTGCAGAGATTACTGCCAAGCAACTATTGGTATCTCCATAAAGAAGAAGTGCATCTGGTTTTTCAATTTCAAATACATCATCTGATTTTGAAATAATATTACCAATAGTATATGCAACGCTTTTCCCAGCTACATCCAAAAAATAATTAGGTCTTTTTACTCCTAAATTTTCAAAGAAAATCTCATTTAACTCATAATCATAATTTTGACCAGTATGGACGAGTATATGATCAACATATTTTTCTAATTCGGCGATGACCCGACTCATTTTAATTATTTCTGGACGAGTTCCAACAATTGTCATTATTTTCATAAAATGTAGCTTTTTTGACGATACTTTTTCTGTTCTTGTTAATAATTCCTGTAAAGATTATTTGATTGGGCCAATTCCTTCATCATTACATCCCATGTAGGAACTTTCAGATTAATTTCTTTCTTGAGCTTTGTAGCGTCCAACGTTGGGACATGAATATTTATGTCATCAGGAGTAATAGTTATATTTTTATGAAATGCCTCTTTTGCAATGCACAATAATTCATATTTTGAAATGGGTTGATCAAGTGCTAAATTATAGAGTCCAGTTAATTCCGGATATTCTAGAATTATTTTTTTTATAACATGGGCCATGAAAATCGTAGAAACGCCTGAATATAGAGTTTTTCTATACCCACTAATGTTTTTGTTATCCTGAGCTAGAAACCATTCAAGAAGTTCGGTTTTTCCAAATAATTCTTGTCCTACGAATGATGAACGTATGGTTAGGGTGTGATTATAATTTATTTCACCCAATGCTTTTGTTTTCCCGTAAACATCAGATGCAGTGGTAGTACTAGATTCGCTGTAGTTTCCGACTCTTCCGTCAAATACACAATCTGTGCTAAAATGAATTACTTTTTTATTTTTTATTTTTGCCCAATCAGCTAACTTATGGGGAAAAATTGAATTGACCGTTATTACTTCAATCGGCGAACAGTAGTCTATTTTTCTTTTTGTAATACCAATGCAATTCAGGATAATATCCGGATTTACTGCGAGCAATACTCTTTCGATTTTTTTAGATGTAAGAACGTCAATGTTTTCAATAATATTTATTCCTGCGAATAAAGGTAAATTTCCGTAATCTTTTTTTGAATTGCGGAGTGTCCCAAATACTTCACAATTTGATGATAATTCCTGGAGTAGTTTGTGTCCAATAAGACCTGATGCACCTAGTACTAATACGCGCAAAGAATTTTTCATTTATAATTTCAATGCATTATTATTGATAAGATTCAAGTTGATTTTTAACGTATTCGAGACTTAAAAGCTTCTCTTTTATCTGCTTAATGTCTAATCGGATTGTATTGTGTGAATTGTAATCCTCTAAGATGGACGTTTTCATATCCCCATTTTCAAAATAATTTCCATAATTCAAATCACGGTTGTCAGCAGGTATCTGGTAGAAATCGTTTAAATCTATGGCTTTAGCCATTTCCTCTCGGGTACATAAAGTTTCGTATAATTTTTCGCCATGACGTGTTCCGATTACCTTTATCGGATTTGAGGCATTAAAAAGCTCTTTGATGGCTTGAGCCAAATCACCAATAGTCGAAGCAGGTGCTTTTTGAACGAATAAATCACCCTGATTACCATTTTGAAAGGCAAACAATACCAAATCGACAGCTTCTTCGAGCGACATCAGATAGCGGGTCATACTCGGATCAGTAACAGTGATGGGTTGTCTATTTTTAATCTGATCTATAAAAAATGGTATTACTGAACCGCGTGAAGCCATTACATTCCCATAACGGGTGAGACAAACTTTAGTAGTATCGTTTGGTATATTTCGGGAAGCAGCTACAGCCACTTTTTCCATCAATGCTTTGCTCATCCCCATTGCATTGATTGGATAAGCAGCCTTATCAGTGCTAAGGCAGATTATGTTTTTTACTTTATTTGCTACAGCAGCTTTAATAACATTATCAGTGCCAAAAACATTGGTTCGGGTCGCTTCCATTGGAAAAAATTCACAAGAAGGAACTTGCTTCAAAGCAGCTGCCTGAAAAACATAGTCGACTCCCCGAGTCGCTAATTCGATGCTATCATAATTTCGGATGTCACCTATATAAAACTTTACCTTTGGATTGTTTAGTGCAACCCGCATATCATGTTGCTTTTTTTCATCTCTTGAAAAAATGCGAATTTCTTTAATGTCAGTATTCAGAAACCTCTTAAGGACAGCGTTTCCAAAAGAACCTGTGCCTCCGGAAATTAATAGTGTTTTATTCCTAAACATTGTTTATATATTTTGGTTTGATATTGTCATAAAGTTTGATTTCAATTTTTCTTCGATAATCATTGAGAAATTTAATTTTGCTTAATAATTTGTCTCCATTTCAGATCTTTTATTATCTAGGACGCAATATATTGAATTATTGCTGATGTACTCAGGAACTAACTCTTTTAATTCTTCAACAATTTCTATTTCTTTTTTTATATATAAATTTTCAATAAGCTTTTTTATTTTATTGATACTATCTGAGGATTCAAGTGGTCTTGCTTTGGAGATATAAATTTTTGGATTATGAGTTGAGAGATTTTCTTCAGATTTTGTTAAAAGTTCTTCATATAGTTTTTCTCCAGGTCTTAATCCGGTATATATAATTTCAATATCTTGTCCTGGTTCATATCCGTATTGTTTGATCATTTCGCATGCAAGGTCACTAATTTTATGTGGTTTCCCCATATCAAAAATAAAGATCTCACCTCCCTTACCAATAAATCCAGCTTCAATGACTAATTGACTTGCTTCTGGTATGGTCATAAAATATCGTGTTATTTCAGGATGTGTAACAGTAATTGGACCTCCTTTTTTAATTTGCTGTTCAAAAGTTTTAACGACTGATCCATTTGAACCCAGTACATTGCCAAACCGAGTAGTTATAAATTGTGTTTTAACACTTTTATTTGCAGATAGAATTTGGATGTACATTTCTGCGATTCTTTTTGTAGAGCCCATTACATTCGTTGGATTAACTGCCTTATCAGTAGATATCATGACAAATTTTTCTACATTAGAAACAATAGATAGATCAGCAAGATTTACTGTTCCCATTATATTAACACGGACTGCTTCGTGAGGTTGACTTTCACAAATAGGGACGTGTTTATAAGCGGCAGCATTAAAAACGATATTTGGCCTATAGAAGTTGAAGATTTTTGTTAAAAAAATCCGATTAGAAACATCACCTAATATTATCTCGATATCGGGATTTTTTTTGATTTCCGAAGAGAGTTCATTTTTAAGGTCGAAAAGACCCGTTTCTGATTGATCCAGAAGAATTAATTGTTTAATGGGTAATTTCACTAAAGTTCTTGAAATTTCAGATCCTATTGAGCCAGCAGCACCTGTAACCAGTATAATTTTATCCTTAATCTCTTTATTAATTCTTTCAAAATTTAAATTAATGGTTTCTCTTCCCAAAAGAGCTTCAATAGTAACTTTTTTAATCTGCTTTACATCCATGCCTGCATTAATCCATAAATCCACTTTTGGAAGTTCAAATACTTCAATACCCAGATTCGCAGATTTTTCTATTATTTCAAGTCTTCGATTCACGGAAATATTTTTTTCCTTTACAGCAATAATAATTGCTGATATTTTTTTCTCTTTAATAAAATTTTCATCAATTTTTTCAAATAAATCTATTCTTAGCCCGTTTAATGTTTTATTTGTCAACTTGATATTATCATCAATAAAACCAGATACTACGAATTTGCTACGATCATCTGCTATAAATGCTCTTCGAATTAATAATCCGACACTTCCTGCACCGAATATTAGAATATTTTTATTATTTATCGATTCTTTCCTTATTGATAACTTATAAATAGCTTCAATAAATATTCTGATCCCGATTAGGATTACATTAACCACGAAAAATTGGAAAATGATAATTTCAATTATACTGTAGCTATTCGTTATCCGGAAAATTAGATTAAGAATGTAGTTAAGCGTTAAGAACAATATAACTGCAGAACTTGTAGCTGCAATGATTTTTGTTATGTCAAAAATACTTGTGTGTCGTAGTAACGAGTTGTTGGTTCCATATAATAGAAACATCAATAAATATGATAATCCAACAAGACCAGTATAATTATGATTCAAATAAATAGGATTTACAAAGCTATTTAGAGTTAATGAAGTAATGAAAATTGAGCTTAGTAAAACAATTAGTAAATCAAATACTAAAACAAACCATCTTGAAGGATGGTGATCTTTTAACACCATTCTACCAAATTCTCCAATATATTGCTTTAACCTTTGCATCATTAATTATTGTAATTAGTTAAGTTTCTCTTGAATGAGGTTCATGAAATTGGCCCAGCCACTCTCAAATGAAACTGAATAACCTGGGTACCTACTTTTTTTGTTATATTGCTCATTTATTGCATATGCCCAATCTTCCGGACAATTATAATTTACATATACAACCCCTGGGTATTCAGAAACTACCTCTCTGGAATAGGGTAGATTGCTGGCAATAATTGGAATACCAAAACTTGCAGCTTCGATTAGAGGTAAACCAAAGGATTCAATAAAACTTGGATATAGCAATAAATCTGATTCTTTATAGAAGGACAATACATTTTCAAAATCAATTCTGCCTTCGAATGAAACCGCATCGTTTAATCCGAGTTGATCAACCAATTTTGATATAGCTTCTGAATCAGTTTTATTAAAAGTCAGATGCAAAATTATTTTGCGGAACAATTCACTATTTATCTTTTTTAAATTATATATTGCCAATAAAATGATACCGTGGTTTTTGTGAGGAGCAGCATTTGCCGGATAAAACATGTGATATAGAGAGTGATCGAGATTTATAACTTTTATTTTATTCGGTTCTATAGTCCGCAATTGAGAATAGATCACTTGAATTTGACCAGGATTAATATTCCATTTTTTTACAATTGCATTTTTTACCCAATGTGTAGGAGTCACTATCGTAGTATTACTTTTTATATATCTTCTGACAAAGATTGGATAGATATACTTATAGAAAAACATTTGCCTTTCATTCTTTACAAATATATTCCAATGATAGTCTGACAATGGAATACTTTGTTGGAACAAAATAATTTGAGGTATATTGTCGAAATATTTAATACTAGTATTTTGTAATGATATTATTAGATCTGCTTTTACTTTATTACGCTTGCTCCACTCCAAAAGATAACATGATTCAAATCGAAACCGGTCTATTCTACTTAGGTTGAGAATTTCAATTATTATATTTTCTGAATGAAATTTTAACATCTCGTCTAATCTACAAAAGATATAATATTTTATGTTGTCTTGTTGTAGTTTCATTGCATCCATAAACTGATGAAATATGGTCAAAGACCCCATTTTGTCTAACGAAATATTTACAACAAACACAATTTTTTCCTTCATTCTAGTACAAATATTCTGAGTATATTAACTTAGTAGTTTTAAATAATCTTTTGCAATTACTTCAGGACTATGAGCTTCTATGAATGGAGTGATTTTTGATTGATGAATCTGAATGGCTGAATGGTTTTCGATTAAATATTTCAAACTAATTAAATCATTCTGTTGATTCGGATTAAAGCTATTCACGAAAGAGAATTCTTTAAGATATGCCATTGTGCTATCATCGGAGATGGAAATTATATTTATGATAGGCTTCATTGCAGCAACGTACTCTACAATTTTACTTGGCAACTGGTAACTTGTATTATTTCCTATATTAACAAGTAAATCACTTTGCACCATAGCTTCTGCAACTATATGTTTAGGGACTATACCATGAAAAAACAGCTGATTCTTTAAAGTTGGATATTGTTTGAAAATTGACAAACACGAAGAATGATCACCAAAAAAGTGTAATTCAATCTTATCTTTTAGCATTTCATCAAGATGATCCAAACTATTAATCATTCTAAGCAAACCTTCAGGACTTCTAATCTCTTTATAAAGAACTCCAAAATAACTAATAATAATTTTTCCATTTGGCTTATTGAAAATATTAATTTCTTCATTTTGTTGTTTAGAAATTCTCACAAGCGGGGGTATGATTCTGAATTTAGAACTAAATTCTTGAAATAAATCCGAATATTTTTCAGAAGTACCAGTTGTTGTAAATGTCAGAATGTCGGCATTTAAAAAAACCTTCTTTTCCGTTTTGTAGTTAAGTTTAGAATACAATCTGAAGCTGTTTGTTGGAGTGGCATCCGTAAAACAGAAAGGATCTCCACTATCAGCCAACCAAAAAAGCTCGGGATATTCTTTCTTTATGGCTAATCCAACAAGATGGCTTGTAAAAGGATGTGAAACAGTTATCAGTTTATCGTATTTATTCTTTTGGTGTAACTTTTTACATTCCTTTACAGCTATGAAATACCATAGCCAAGCAGAATCAGGCCAATGAATTTTTTTAATAGTGATATTATAAATTTTTTTAAGTAGGTTGGTTGCGCAAGATCTTAGCCATTTTGTATAATTGGTTATTGTTCTTTTATCTTGAATTGTATAAGTTCCTAAGTTATGGTCAGAATTGATTCTACTTTTCAAGGAAGATCCTATTCTTTTTATATTAACGCCATTGATTGTCTCATTATCAATTACTTTTGATCCTTTGAAAGTTACTACATCTACCGAATGATTAAAAAGTACGAATTGCTCACATATTTCTGTCCATCTAAAAGCCCTTGGATTCAAATCTGGAAAATAATTATAAGAAATAATTAAAAACTTCATATGTTTTTAGTCTAATTAGGGTCTGTCTGTAATATATCTATTTTTTCAATTCTTTTTGAGCAAGTGTATCCATGCTCTTGATGAAATCGGTGTTCCTTTGTCCCTGGATTGTAAATTTTCCATTTGACCCCTT
>Ga0172379_10007513_pt1 | contig 14126 bp, 7 predicted proteins | sample GrowelOW334metaG_FD_119756 | JGI IMG/M metagenome (GOLD analysis project Ga0172379, IMG submission 119756) | Groundwater microbial communities from an aquifer near a municipal landfill in Southern Ontario, Canada - Groundwater well OW334 metaG | ecosystem: Environmental > Aquatic > Deep... | reverse complement strand
CTTCCTGCACTTACTACTCCCGTGCCTGAACCTTCCGTAGCTGTTATAAGTGCGCTACCTCCCGTGCCTGAACCAGTAGAAACATTTCCGCCGCCAAGTCCGGCAGATGAATCGCTTGAGCCTGAGCCGCCGTTATATACATAACCGCCATCTCCGCTATTTCCTCCGCTTTTTAATGCATTATATAAATCCATTGAATCCTGAGAAATCATACATTTCCCGGCGATTTGATCGTATAAAACATCTGCGAGAGAAATTATTCCTTGATTAACAGCATTATCAAATTTACCAATTTTTTGAGCGCAAATTGCTTCTTGATCATCAACTACCGGCTCTGTGACCGGTTCGTCTGTAACCTCCGTAACAACTTCTCCGGCCGCCATCAACTGAGCATATGTGTTTTCCATAGCTGCTGTAACGGATCCCGCACAATCAGTTTTAAGTGATGTATACGCTGATTCAAGTCTTGTTTTGCTAACTTGTGCGCCTAAATCAAGCAAGCTTTGGAAGCTTGCCGCTTTTGTTACACATGGATCTACCGCTACAACGACTGTTGCTCCCTCTAAATCCCAATAAGCTTTATCTGTTGCCGGTGGAATTGTACATTTTGCTTTTGCCGCATTATATGCAACCCTAGCTTGAGTTTTATCTTTAGCCGTAATTGCAGTATTAAGAGTTGTTAATAAAACGCCACATTCTCTTGTAACGATTACATCCGCATCGGCTTTAAGCAAAGTCTGATATGATGCTTCGAGTCCGGCTGGAATCGTGCATGGTTTTGTTGCGGCTCTTGTCATTTTATTATACAAAGACTCTGCGCCCACCTTATCTTTTGCCGCAACTAAAGCGGTTAATTTAGTTACGTTTTCCGAACATATATCGACCGGCGTAACTAAAGGATTTTTGATATTGTTTATTAAATTATCTAATGCAGCTTGAACGTCTGCAGGGATTGTACATCCAAGATTTTCGACTCTTGGCTTAAGAGCTTCAGCTCCTGCTAAATCTCCTGCTTTAATTTTTGCCATAAGCGCATCTGTAGCTGTTTTACATTGTGCTGCTGTAGGCGGTGTTGTTGCATAATAATTCTTTACTTCATCCCATTTTGCCTGAAGATCTCTCGGAATCGTACATTTATTTGTTGTTAATTCTGCAACCATTGGCGTTCCCGCAATTCTCATTGCGTTTTTATCTGTTGAGCCAAATAACATTGTTCTAAAGCTTGCGAGCAATTGGTCGCATTTTGAAACCGTTGCGACAACCGGCTCTTTATATGCAAGAACCGCGTCCCATGACGCCTTAATATCTGTTGGTAATGTGCCACAATTTTTTCCGGCCCATTCTCTTATCAATGGAGCACCATCGATTTTTGCTTGCGCCATGTCCCTTTTAGCTAAAGCGCTTTTGATTTGAATTTCCAACATCGTACAAGCTCTTGTATCAACGGCAACCGGAGTTGTTGGCGTGGTCGTGTCTGTTGGAACTATTGTTGTTGGTCTTGTTGCGTTTTCGATAACCGCAGCCTTGTTGTCCACTGTCGTCCCCACTTGCGACTCTGTCGCTTGATTGATTATTCTTTCCGCAGTAGGTAGTGGATCTACGGTTTGCGTTGCTGTTACAGCGTTTGATGTTGCAGAAAAATCGACGCTACTTCTTGTGACAGAACCTTTGAGCTCGGATGATTGTCCGGCTGAATAGTAATAATAAGCGCCACCGCCAAGAACCAAAACGATCGCGAGTACTGCGACGATTTTTTTCCATGAAGACGTATTTTCTTCCGGAGTTTGTATTAAATTGTTTGCATCCATATTTTTTTGTTTTTATTTTTTATTTTTATATATAAATTAATTTTGTTTTTTCAGTAATCTTGTTGCTCCGAATGCTGCAATTACAAAGAATGCATACAGAAGCGTTTCCGGACCCGTTTTTGTCATGTTTTTATATTTTGGGGCCGCTTTTTTAACGGCTTTTTTAACTACGGAATTATTCGCTGTTTGAGTATATGACTCTGTGACAGATGCATCAGCCGTAGGCGCACTATTAAATTCGCCTTCCGAACCCCATGCCGGAAGAGTTGTTGCAACTGTACTTGAATTGTCTGAAACCGGAGCTTCTAAAGAAGTGGTCCCGGCGCTTATCTGTGAATCATCAAATGCAACTATGCCGTCTGCGCTATTTGTTGTAACGTCGCTTGTGTCACCATCTGTGAATGTATTTGCTGATATATCCGGTTGAACCGGAGCTTCAACCTGTGGAGCATCAATATCCTCAACTACGTCCGCTTGCTGTTCTTCTACGGGCGCCTCTTCGGAAACTGCACCTTCTGCTTGGTACGAATCATCCGCAACAGCCACTATAACTTCATCTGCATTTGGATTATACGTTTGCTCATCGGGGCTTTGTAGGTCTTGCGTTATAACCGCATCCGATGAAAAGCCATCGCCTGTTGGCTGTAAACCTTCATCGTTGACTGCAACAATTTCTCCTTCCGGAGCTGGTGCTTCGACTGAAACCTCAGGTTGAGCCGCAACTTCCGCCGGCGCTACAACCTCCGCTGGAGCTTGCGCATCCCCACCTTCGGCCATCAAATTTCCTTTAAACGATGTGCCTCCGGTTGAACCTGTAAAATAAATGACGCTTCCAATAACAAGCGTCAAACCAAGCATCCATATAAGATTTCTTGACGAGAAAAGCATTTTTATTCTGTCCCCAAATGATAGTTTTGTGCTATCTGTAGCCATTTTTTAGTTTTTTATTTTTATTTTTGAGCTCTCGGCTAAGCTTTAAGTTTTAACTTGTAGTTTTGACTTTTGAGCTTTGACCTTTGAGTTATCTTTATATTATATCAAATTTTTCGCCGTTTGTTAAGGGGAAATTACGGGGCAAGCACTTTTATCAAATCTTTGTTGGTATCCGTGACTCCACTTAAATCGCTGACTTCGAGAGAAACGTTATACTCTCCCGGATTATCAAAAATATGTGTGACTTCCGGACCTGTCGCATCATCAAAGTTCCCGTCGCCATTCAAATCCCACTTAAATTTTGAAACCGTACCTGTTGAACAGCTTGTGAATACAACTGTAAGCGGAGCTTTTCCTTCATGCTTTGTAGCATTGAAACATGCTTTTAAAGCCACCGGAGTGACTGTAATTAAGACTTGCGCCGTATCTCTGGTATTATCTGCGCCAATTGCTGTAACGCTTGCTGTAAACGTGCCTATTTTTGCATATTTATAAGTCAATTTTGCATTATCAAGACGTTTTGGCGTACCATCTCCAAAATTCCATTCATAAGAAATGATTTGACCATTTTTATAAGTTGAGCCTGAAGCATCAAAACTAACGCTCAAAGGCGTTGCTCCGGAAACTTTATCAGCATCGATTTTTGCCTGAATTCCAGCTGGCTTTACGATTATTTGCAGTGTTGCGGTTGATTCATTGTTGTCCGCATCTTTAATTGTTAAAATCGCCTTGAATGTGCCTTCTTTTTCATAAGAATGTTTTGCGGTTGGACCAAATTCGTTTGCTGAAGCGTCTCCAAAATCCCATTTATATTCCGTAATATTATTGTCCTGATCTGTGCTTGAACTTGCGTCAAAACTCACCTCGAAAGGTAATTTACCTTCAAGTGTTTTTGCTTGTTCCGAAGCCTTTGCAGGAGCTGTTTTTATAACTGCAACAGGAGCTTTTGGCGCGCCCACTACTGTCACTTTTTGCGAAAGTTCGCCTGTCAATTTTGTGCTGTCTGTAATTTTCAAAGAAATATTGTAATCACCGGTTTGCGCAAATGAATGGCTGATCATTTTTGAAGATGCTTTTGTGCCATCACCAAAATCCCATTCATATTTTTGAACCGTTCCGGCAGGTGAAACTGATTCGCTTCCATCAAATAAATAGACTTTTCCGGCAATGAATTTTCCGCTTGCTTCAGCCTGAACTTTTATTGATGGTCGAGGAGTTTTTGCCTCTTCCACAACAATCTTTTTTTCTGCGATTGTTTCAGCTTTTTCATTGTCTGTAACCTTCAATTTGACTGTATATTCACCAACTTTTGTAAAGCTGTGAGTTGTAACTTGATTTACTGAATCCGTGAAAAGACGATCATCTCCGGTGCCTTCAAAATCCCAAGCATAACTCACAATTTTGCCGTCATCTTTTGAACCTGATGCGTCAAAATTAACGATCAAAGGGGCTTCTCCTTTTTCAGGATCAGCTTTAATATCAACAACCGGCTTTACGTTTACAACTGTAATTCCAACTGTTTCATATTGAACAAATTTTGCCATTGATTTTGGATCTTTTGGGCTCGCAACATATTCTTTGCCTGTTAAATCCTTATATCTTACGGCCAAAACCGCCTCAAAAACTCCATTTGCTTTACCTTTATCTTTATATTCATGCGTGACTTTTGCGCCATTATCTTTTGCGCCATCGCCAAAATCCCATTCATAATTGATAACATTGATTTTTGCTTTATCCAATTGAGCTTTTATGCCGGATGCGTCAAATGTAACCGTAACGGGAGCAACAAGATTTTTTGTATCTATCGGATCAACCGCGATCATCGGAACCACCTTTATTGTTTTTTGAATTGAACTTAGCTTGCTATATAGGTATAGCTCTGAGCCTGCCCATAAAAATAAGTTTAATATAAGAACAACAGCCGTAATCGCGGCTGCGGCCGCGACTGATTTGCGATTTGGATCGTCTTTTTTTGTTCCTGCAAATCTGAAAATGCTTATCATTGCCGCAATAAATAATGCAAAAGACAAAACTGCAAAGAAAATTCTTTGAGCTGTTGTAATCCAAGTAACAAGAGTATAAGGATCTACGCCAAGAGCCTCTGCGAGAGGGCTTCTTGCTGCGCTTGGGCTTCCAAGAAATATGAAAGTTAAAACGAGCGCAAGTATAATAAGGAATGCAAATCCGCCTCCACATCCAATCAAAACTTTTTTGCTGCTTGATTTTTTAGGAGGCATTACAGCCACTGTTCCGGTTGTTTGGCTTGGAGCCGATGCAACTGGAATTGACGTTTGAGTTGCCGGAGCCGATGCTGGCGCAACTGGCGCTGCCGGTTGTGAATTTTGAGGAGGATTTGTATCTGCCATAGTTAAATTTGTGAGGGATTATTTTTTAATACGTTTTGAACGTTTTCTTTTTATTGCTTTCGCACTTAATATACCAAATCCAAACATTCCGGCAAGTGCGGCATATAATTCAGCGCTACCCGGAACAACGAAAACATTATTTGAACCGGCCTGTGTCAATGAATCAAAAACTATTTCTTTTATGATAGAATCCTGTGTTCCGGTTTTGCTGTAGGCTGTAACTTTTACCGCAGTTTTTCCCCATGCGGAATCGAAACTTGATTGATAATAATTTGCTTTATTTGTAGTCTGGAAATTCGCATCATCATCTTTCAATCCGTTATTATCCGAATCAAAGTAAATATTTTTATCAACCACGATTTTTGCTATATCCCCTGTTGAGCCTGAAAAGTCGAATTTCACGACACCTGTTGCGCCTGAAAGATGAATTTTGTTATCTGCTTCTGTGGCCGGCGTTGTAGCAATTTTCAAAACAAATGAGGAGTTTGTAACCGAATTCCCGCTTGTGATTATATTACCAAAGCTTATTCCAGGATTGCCGCCTCCTAATCCAAATCCTCCGGTGCCGGTGCCACTTGTGCCAGTCCCCGTATTCGCACTTGTTACCACGCCTTTAACTTCAACCGGATTTGTTACTTTTGTTTCACTTCCAAAACTATCCACAACTGTCAATTTCACATAATAAATACTATATGCAGAATATGAATGTTTTGGATTTGTTTCTGATGAATCTGTGTCATTATCTTTTTTGCCATCTCCATCGGAATCCGCAGCTTGATATGAAGAAATTGTATCAAAATCCCAAATGTATTTTGCGATCGTTGCGCCATTTTCCGTATCTGCGGAAGAATTATTTTTGAATGTTACATTTTTTGTGCCCGTTTCTTGGACGTATGTAAACGCGGCTTTTGGAGCTTTTGCCTTTGATGTCACATAAACCGTAATTGGATCTGAAACCGTTTCTCCGAAATTATTATCAATAACTTTTAATCTAACATTCACTCCTTCCGGAATTGGCTTGTCGTATTTTACTGTTGTGGACGCTTTTGTTGACTGCTCTTTGCCTGCAAAACCAGTTCCATCCGTATCCCATATATAGGTAGTGATTTTTCCATCCGGGTCTGTCGATGAGCTTGAAAATGTTATCGATTCGCCCATTTTCACATTTGTTTTATCCGCTGAGAACTTTGCAATCGGTGATTTGTTTGGACCGTTTGCAATATCAAGAGTTGGGAGAGAGTCTGTTCCAAGTAAATCTTCAAGCAAAACTTCTTGATTATTATCATCAGTCAACGAACCTGCAAATTTATATTTATATGTATCGCCTTCATTACCACGCGTACCAACCGTAATCATCGTTGACGCGCTTGTTGTAATTTGTTCACCGAGTTTATCTTCCGGATTATTGATATCAAAATACCACCATTTGTAACTTACAACTCTTCCATCTGCGTCTGAAGGTTCAATCATGCTGACATTAACTCTAAGCGGAGTTTTTAACACCGCTCCTTCCGGAACCGCAATTATTGATTTTGCTTCCGGCTTCATGCTTATAACTGAAACTTTTAAGGTATCAGTCGCTGACGCCGTTGCGTCTGAAGAGCTTGTGATTTTCAAGGTAACGTCATTTGGTTTTTTTGTAAGCTCTTTATACGTATAAGTCGCGATGTCTTTCGTACTCTTTTTCCCGTCGCCAAAATCCCATTGATATTTGAGCCCACTCTTTGAACCGTTTGTATTTATAGAACCCGTCGCATCAAACGTAATAACGTCTTTTCTACTAACTTCAATTGAATTATTTACATCAACCTCTTCACCATTAACTAAAAGCTTAACTACAGCGATTGGTTTTTTTGAACCACCGATTATCACTCTTCTTGTAAGTGAATTTTTATTTCCTTCATCATCGGAAACGACAACTCTCACCTGAAATACTCCGGCTTTTTTATATACATGAGAAGCGTCTATTTTCCCGCTCGCAGGGACGCCGCTTTCAGTTTCGGAGTCTCCAAAATCAAAATCATAATTTGTTGCGTGCTCACTTAATGCTTCAAATTTTGCTTGTGCCTCACCCTTGTCATCCAAACTTGCAGAATCAGTGTTAACTTTATCCGCCCATGCAATATCAAGAAGACTTGTTATAGGAACTTCTTTTTCTTCGATTGTTGTTTTTTCAGGTTCGTTTTTATCCGCAACTTTAAGAACAACTTTATACGTATTAAGATTTGCAAATTTAACTGTCATCTTCGCCGATTTTTCGTCGCCTGTAATTATTTTGTAATCCTTGGCATCGCCATCGATCGTCCAAAGATAAGTGATATCTTTATTTACCCCGTCCGGATCATACGTTCTGGTTGCATCAAAATTCAAAACCGCCGGCTGAAGTACTTTTGGATTTAAATAAGAAAATTTTGCGATTGGAGGGAATGATTCAATTTTGATTTCCTGCTTTGACGTTGCTTCGCTTCCCGTAGTATCTGCAACCCTTAAGCTAACCGAATATAAACCCGGTTTTACAAATTTTCTTGTAAGCAAAGGGTCGACTATTGAAATCGCTTCTGCATCACTTGGCGTAACGGTCCATTCATATTTTGTAATTTGACCATTGTCGCTTGAAGAACTTCTTCCATCAAATGTAAAATCTTCCCCTGTTTTACCAACCGGTTCCGGCTGAACATCAATCAATGACGCAATGCTCGAGACTATTACAACAAAAACTTTTCTATCTCTAATGCCTTTCTTGTCCGTGACTTCAAATTTTACGGTATAATTCCCGACATCTTTATAAGTATGTCCGGTGCTTGAATTTGCAGAAGGCTCGCCTTCCACAATGTCGGAACCATCTCCAAAATCCCATCTGACGCTTTGGATCGTATCCGCCGTGCCGGATTCTCCGGATGCATTTGAAGAAGTCGTTCCCGTTGAATCAAATTTTATTTCATTTCTAGCCTGTGTAAGCGTGACTTGCATGCTTGGTTTATTGACAATCAAAAATCCATCTTCGTCATATTCCATAATTGGAACATCTTTCTCTACTCCTGCGATTTTTGGATATGCATGAAGTTTTATTTTTGCCTTTGGAGGCAAAACTTTAACTGTTATATAAGCTTTTCCGGATGCAATTTTTGCAGTATCCGCGCTTGAAATCTTTGCCGCAATTCTATATGTGCCCGGGCTTGTATATATACACGTGGTACTTTGTAATTTTTGCTCTTTACAGTTTGACCAAATCTCCCCTTGGTTGAATTCACCATTGCCGTTTAGATCCCATTCAACTCTATCATCTTTTATCGATTGCCCGGTCGGGTCCTTTGACCCTTGAGTATTGAAATTAACAATCAATGGCGCATTGCCTTCAGCCTGATCAGCTGACAAATGAACTTCCACGAATTGTATATTCGCAAGAGTTTTTTGAAGAGCGATTATTTCTTGTACAATCGCGATTATTTTTTCCTTAACAATCCCAGGATCAGCCTTTGTATCTGCATTTTTCAGCTCATCCATAAGTCCGGAAGATGTACCGGCGCCAAGCTTTTTAAATGTATTTTCTATGTCTGAAACTCCGGCAACTCCTTGTGTTGAGTTTTCAAGATCCTGAAGGGCTTCTTTAATTTTATTCACAGTCCCGTCAAAAGTATCTTCATTATCTTTTTTCATTGCCGCAAAACTGATTGCCATAAATTTCGCATCTTTGTCTGTTATTTTTGGCGGAGCACCGTCTGCGGTATCAACTAAATAAGATACCAATTCCGACCATTTTGCGGAAAGATCAGCCTGAAAGGCGTCAAGATCCGGACATCCGCTTATACATTCTGCGTTCTTTGAAATTTCCACTGATTTATTTCTTTTATCTCCAAGCCATGAAGTTGTATATATACCAAATTGCGCAACCCTATCTTGAAGAGCTGAATATTTTGATGTACGCATCCCGATTTCTGAAAGTTTGTTTTTTGCACTTTGAATCCCGATTTCCATAGAAGAAAGTGCGCTTTGCATATCTGAAATTGATTTGAAAGTTGAACTTGTATCCCAAACCTGCGAAATGCCCTGATTAAGAGCAAGGAAATCCGTTTGGTTTTGACTATATGCCGTATAAGCTTTAATCAATGCAACCGGAATATTTTTTAATTCATCAATCGAAAAAACAACCATTTGCTGTGTTTCACTTTGCATTGTTGCCGCTCCATTTGAGCCTTGGTCTGTGCCTCCCGGAGCCTTTAAAAGCGTGTTAACGATTGCATAAGAACCCATAACGATCACAAGACCGAGAGCCGCATACATGATGCTTTTTTTGCCTTTTTCAACGCCGTCATTTTCACCTGCTGAGGTAACATATCTGATGCCACCATAGATGATAATTATGACCGCAATCAAACCCAAGAATCCGAGTGCAAAATTAACGACTTTAATAATGAATTCTCTTGCTGAAGTCACTTGCGTAAGCGACTCATCATAACCCGTTTTTGATGGAGCCTGAAGCCCACCTTCAAAGTTTGTAAATGAGCTGCTACCTGAACCGCCACAAGAAACCCATCCATCCGTACCGCTTGATATGTCGCCACACAAATCAGCCGGGCTATAAGCATTTGCCAAATTGCCAGTGCTAAAAAAGCACGTGGCTGCGATTACAAGTCCGAGACTCAGAGTTATGATTTTTTTCATTTTTGTTTATGTTAATTACTTATACTAAATACAGTGTTAACTATAGCATACGATCCCGCCGCCAATACAAGTCCAACTATCGCCGCCATAAGAGCTTTTTTGGCTTTTCCGGCACTATCCGGATCAGCTCCTCCAACAACATACATATATCCTGCGTAAAGAAGCATAACAAATGCCGCTGTCGCAATAAACGCTGATGCAAAATTCGTTACACCTTTAAGTAAAGTTGTTGCTTTATCAATCGCGGGAATCTTCGCTCCCGTTTCCGGGAAAATAATATCTTTAACAACAAATTCAGAAACTCCGATAAGCGTTAATCCGGCAAATGACCATAAAATTCTTTGGATTGATTTTTTTCTGCTTTCTTCGTCGCCAAAGCTCATCGCAATTCTTACGCCATTTATAATGATCATTAAAATTGCAATTGCTCCGACAAAATATTCAGCAAAGTTATAAAGTCCGCGAATCTGATCTGCGCCTTCTCTTGCGAAAAATTCCGCGCTTCCTTGATTTCTGAACGCTTCGCCATATTCTCCAAAAAATACCTTTCTGACAAGAGTGTCCGCTAAAATTATTATAATTATCGAAAGTATCGCATACATTATTGTTTTTTTGGAAGCTTCTGCTTCTTTTTCCGAATCTTTACCGGCGATTATAAGCCTTGCGCCTGCATAAATGATCATAATAACCGCAATCCCGCCTACAAAATATTTTATATAATCGGCCATATAAAGAATCGTGCTTGTGATGTCACTTGCGCCGGATTCAACTGATGCGTCGGCGTGATAAATTTCATTTTGCGTTTGCCCTTTTCCTCCATTCACTTTCAAAACCTGACCCACTGCGCCTAATCCGTCATATGGATTTTGCGCATGTGCAATGGAAATCCCAAATAGTGGGATCATAATCATGAAAATTAACGCTGATGTTGCTAATAGTTTTTTCATCCTGTAAATTTACGTGCTATTACTGTTGATACGATCGCAAATGCGCCGTATACAATGACTATTCCAATTGCCGCGGCCGTAATGACTCTTGTTGCTTTTTTGGTTTTTTCTTCTTGTCCGCCGGAAATCACATACATAACTGCGCCTGCAATAAGCGCCAAAACGCAAAGCGGGCCAAGAATACTAACTACAAAATTCGTTATTCCAACTATTTCTTTTAAACCGGCATCAGCATCAATTGCTGGCATCACGCCTGTTGTACCTGTGTATTTTGTTATATCAAGTTTATAGAAAATTTTGTCGATTATCGTGTTTGACATGACAATTAAAATCAAGCCTCCGGCGCCATACATAAGCTTTTTCTTATCTTCTTCGACTTTGCTTGGATCTTCCATTGTGATCAAATGAAGTCCACTTGCGATCATCTGAAATATCGCAACGCCGCCGATCAAATATTTGAAAAATGTGATAACGATTTGCGTTTCGCGATTGAACCAAGTCACACTTTTTATCATTTGCGTTGGATCTTTGAGCATGCCACCTTGGCTGAAATCAAACACTTTCCAAAGGTCGCCGGAAAGACTGATAAGCACAAGTCCGCCGATTGAATACATGATTTGTTTTGTCTGTTTTTTGATTACCTCTTCGTCGCCGCCTGCTGTCAAAATGCGCACCGCTGAGATGATGATAAGCAAAATCGCGAGTGCGGTTATGATGTTTTTGACGACGTAAAGGATGCCGGTTTGGTTATTGTCGCCAATCCCGAGAGCGGATTCGATTTTAGATTTAGCGGTTTCACCTTTTGGAGCTATTAATTCCGTATAGTTTTTGTCTTCCAAAGGCAAACCAGCTTTAGGGGCGGCATATACAAAGCTCGGCAAAAGACCAAAAATAATGACCGCGCAAGCGCTTGCAATAAAAAATTTAGCTATTAGTTTTTGTTTTGCCTTCATTTTTTTTATTTATATTTATATATTTTAGCAGAAAAACGCCAAAAAATCAAATGAATCCGAGAGGAGAACTCAAAAGTCACAGCTCAAAACTCAAAACCATTATGGCGGCGTGCCTTATTTTCATGCGTTTTTGCCCGCGTAACGCTCAGCCACCCATTTATCCACTTTGAGCCATTTCTCGCTTGTTTTATCCGCCTCAAGTTTGATTTTCCAGAATTTAGGCGGCAAGTTTTCGTTTTCGATCAGGCCATAGTGAGCGAGGCGTTCATGGGGTTTGCAGAGAGGAATGAGAGTATCCGGATCGTGAGTTTTTGTTAATTTGTATCTTTCTGTGTGATGAATGTATTTGTATTCTTTTGTGCATCCCGGGAATGCACATGTGTTGTTTGTTTTGGCGAGTACATATTTTTCTATTTTTGCAGGAACGTATCTTTTTGCGTTTTCTTGTGGGATTGGTTTTTTGGCTTCAACTTGCGCTTGATACGCTTGTAGAAGTTTTTGTATAAGCTCGTTCCAATTTCCTTGACCTTTGAGTTCGTTTAACTGATCTACGATTTTCGGATCTAGCTCCATTTTTAATTCAGAAAATAGATTTTGCGAATGTCCATTTTCCGGACTAGGACAGAAAATCGATTCAGTAACTTTGGCTTCTGTATGCTCTTTTTTAAATTCCTTAACATAAGCCTCCAATGTGTTTTTGCTCATTTCCATAGCTTTTTCAGCCCAAAAGTTTGCCGTTTCTTGAGTTGCAATTGAAACTATTGGTCTGACTGCGTTTATTCCTTTTTTATTAATAACCCATTTTAATTCTGGTTTATCTTCTACTTTCTTTAAAATACGAAGTGCGTCATTAACTGCGTTTGTGCTCATTCCGGCTAGAATTCGTGCGTATTCATAGATATTCTTAAATCCTTTTTTCTCCCAAATTCGCAAACGATTTATTTCTGGCAAGAGTAGCACACATTTTCGCATCCATTCTTTTGCATTTTTACCATAAAAAGAGAAGCGCTCGTGGAGAGAATTTTCGAGTGATTTTTGCATTAAATTTGTCATATTTTTTAGATTATGTTGTTGCTGATATTTTAGCTTAAACAAGCCAAAAAATCCATATCAAATCCGAAAAATATGTTGCGAAAAATGGAGGTGAGGGTATACTCACCTTTTAGTGCGCGAGAATCAATTTATCTTTCCAAATGCATGCCCTCCCGTTACCAGCCCTTTAACCCGTGCAAATGCGCCTTTTACCTTATCTGTTAACTCGACGCCTTTTTTGCCTAAAACTTTGCATAATTTAATCGGACCATCGTCTTCAGCAATTCCAACCACCGTGATATCAAACATCTGAGCTTCTGTAGATAAAGTAATCCCTTCTGAAAAATGCTGACGCGGATACAGACTGTCCATTAATGCAACTATTTTATTTTCACCAACCGCCAAACAAGCCGTAATGCTCCCCGGATCCTCTCTTTGGATAAAACACATAGCTCTTGAATCATCGCAATCGACAGTCGTTTCCTCATTTTCCAGACTACATCCATTTTCAACACACGCTCTCCCTGTCGTTGGATCACTTGCCACCTCTTGCGCCGTTCTTTCAAAGCTTCTTAAAAGCTCATCAATTCGAGCTAAAACTTCGCCTGTGCATTCTTCAATTTCACCTATCATTAACACGTGCGATCCTTCATTCAACGCTTGCACTGGTTCGGCCAAAACCGGTGAAGCAGCCGCTAATTCAGCGATAAATAAAGCTTTTCCTAATGTTCCTATCAAACTCATAAAAACGATTTTTGAATTAAACGAGATAGAATATTAGAATAGATAATTGATTTTGTCAACCAACGCTCGCTTAAAACAAACGCCTTGTACACAATTTTATCTTGCATTGCGCCTATTTATGCGTTATATTCATCTTGGCCTGAGAAGGCTTTTTTAAAAACGCGCTTAAGTTTTATGCGCAAAATATCAAACCTATTATGAATATCAAAAATAACGCAATGGTCAACTACTTTAAAGACAGCTGGATAGAGCTTCGAAAAGTCACGTGGCCAACAAAAAACAAAGCTATTAAACTCGCAATGCTTGTCCTTGGATTTTGCTTTGGTGCAGCCTTGCTTTTCAGCATTTTGGACTTTGTGTTCAACACGGGTTATCAATATTTATTGAAAATATCACTATAAAACTATGTCAAAACAAGCCTTACATACAGGTCGTCATTGGTACGTCGTTCACACTTATTCAGGTTATGAAGATGCGGTCAGAGATGCTTTACTGCAACGCGTTGAATCTTTTGGAATGCAGGAAATGATTTTTGACGTTATGGTCCCAAAAGAAGTTCAAATCGTCATTAAAAAAGGCGAACCCGTAACTGAGAAGAAACGTATTTGCCCGGTTTATGTTTTTGTTGATATGATCGTAACGGATGACTCTTGGTATGTCGTCAGAAATACGCCAAATGTG
>Ga0172379_10007512_pt1 | contig 14129 bp, 13 predicted proteins | sample GrowelOW334metaG_FD_119756 | JGI IMG/M metagenome (GOLD analysis project Ga0172379, IMG submission 119756) | Groundwater microbial communities from an aquifer near a municipal landfill in Southern Ontario, Canada - Groundwater well OW334 metaG | ecosystem: Environmental > Aquatic > Deep... | reverse complement strand
ACCAACTATAAAACTGAGTCCCAAGAAAAAATTGCTATCAATATTTCCAATTTTTTTAACAAGTTAAAAATGTTCGAATCAGAACACGAAGACGCCTCGGTTTTTGCTGTGGTCGATTTTATTGACATGAGCATTGAGATGGGAGAATCCCCGATAGTTGCAAAAACGGACATCGCCTCAATTAATGCCGTAAGTATTTTAACGGTCCATTCTGCCAAAGGACTTGAGTTTCCGGTTGTTTTCTTGGTCAACTTGACGGAAGAGCGATTTCCCACCCGTCACAAAAAAGAAACCATCAGTATTCCAGAAAAATTGATCAAGGAAATTTTGCCGACTGGAGATTATCATATCGAGGAGGAAAGACGTCTTTTTTATGTGGGAATAACCCGAGCTAAAGATCAGGTATTTTTATCATCATCAAGATTCTACGGTGAAGGAAAAAGGGCGAGAAAAATATCCAGATTTGTGATGGAAACTCTAGGAGAAGAATTGGTCAACAAACAGTCCAGTATTAAAAAAGAGGAAAAATCACAACTATCAATATTTGATTTTAAACAAAAAAAACAAGGGTCGGTCACGACCGACCCCTACACCATTTCAAATAATTTTTCCTTCTCTCAATTAAATTCTTTCAAAACCTGTCCTCTCCAATATAAATATCAATATGTTCTGAAAATTCCAACTTCGGCCACCGCCGCCGAATCTTTTGGGACAACGATCCATAAGACGTTACAAAGCTTTTATAGTGAATTTCTTCTTAATAAAAAATTAGGCAAAAAAAGACTTTTGGAAATATATAAAAAAAACTGGGTTCCAATTGGTTATGCGTCGAGCGCCCACGAGAATCGGATGAGGAAAGAGGGAGAAAAGATCCTCAATAATTATTTTGACAAATATCACTTTTCTTCGTTAAAAATTATCGGTTTAGAAAAATCATTCAAAATAAAAATTGCTGATGATATCTTTCTGACAGGAAAGATCGACCGGATCGATTCGGCAGGTAAAAATGAAATTGAAATTATCGACTACAAAACTGGTAAAAAACCAAGCGAAAAAGAATTAGCCAAAAACATGCAGCTGACGATCTATACTTTGGCAGCCCAAGATAAAAATCTATTTAGTAAAAAATTGACGGAAATAAATTTGACTTTTTATTATTTACAAATACCGGAAAAGATCACTCTTAAAAAAACCGAAGAAGATCTGATCGAAACGAAGACGAGGATAATTGATATGGTTGGAGAGATCAGACAAAATATATTTCCGGCCAATCCCGGTATGCACTGCGACTTCTGTCCGTTTAAAATTATCTGCGAAGCCTGGCAATGACGACTGGTGTATAATTGTCCTATGGCCGAAAGACTTATCCAGACAAGATTTTTTCAAAGATTGATGGAAATAATCGTTCCTTTGGGTTCATGGTTTTTGATCACCCTTCCCCTATGGCTCTCACCTTTTCATCCGGCATTGGTCGCCTATTTTATCATTGCTTTTGATCTTTATTTTTTTTCCAAATCAATGTCCACCGCTTATTCCTGCGTAGTTTCCTACAACGAAATTCTTTTCCACAGTCAGATAAAATACGACAAAAAAGTAAAAACCTTTAAAAATTATAAGGATTTAAAGCATTTTATTATCATTCCAAACTATAAAGAACATCTTCATAAGCTGGAAGAAACTATTCAGGAATTGATCAAGAGTGACTATCCAAATAAAAAAAGTCTCTATCTCATCCTTGCTTTTGAGAAACGTGAAGAGGAAGCCAATGATAAAAGCCAGATTATTACAAAAAAATATAAAAAATATTTTAAAGAAATTATTTCTTGCTATCACCCTTTGATTATTAACGAAGAACCAGGTAAAGCTAGTAACCAAACATATGCTGCCAAGATCGTTGACGACTATGTTATCAACAATAATTTTGACCGAAAAAATGTTTTGTTTACGATCTGTGATGCCGACAGCAAACTTCCTACAAATTATTTTTCTTACCTGAGTTTTGAATATTTAAGGGATAAAGACAGGTTATTTCATTTTTACTGGGCACCGGTGTTACTTTACAATAATTTCTGGCAACTGCCATTTTTTGTGAGAATGCAGGCAACTCTTTCTTCGATCTTGAGATTGGCGTTTTTATCGCAAAAAGAAAATTTAATTCAAGTTTCGACCTATTCAACCAATCTTTGGCTTCTTAAAAAAATAAATTTCTGGGATATTGATATTATTCCCGAAGATTGGCATGTATTTTTTCAAGCATTTTTTACTTTTGGTGAAAAAGTTAAAACCATTCCGCTTTTTACGATTGTTAATGGCGACGCCGTGTTTTCAGGAGGAACGATGAAAACTTTAGCTAACCGCTATGAACAGGAAAAGCGTTGGGCCTGGGGAGTCAGTGATGTCGGCTACGTTTTAAAAAGATTTTTCCAAACACCGCACATCAATCTATTTCAAAAATTAAAAAAGGTTGCTTTTATTGTAGAAACACATCTTTTTTGGCCTGTATCATTTTTTATTTTAACAATTAGCGCTTCAATACCACCATTAATTAATCCTTCTTTTAAAAGAACGGTTCTTGGACTGTTGTTACCTAAACTTTCTGCTTTAATTTTGACCTTGTCATCGGGTATGTTAATTTTGTATATTTATTTAGACATTAAACTTAGACAAAAAGTTAATATGAAGACAAAAGCTTCAAGCCTGCCTTTGCTTGTGGTCCAGTGGTATTTGTTACCAGTGGTATCTTTTTTCTTTTCTTCCCTCCCTGCGCTTGACGCTCATACTAGAATTCTTCTTGGAAAAAAGCTAAAATATAAGGTAACGGAGAAAGTTTAATTATGTTAAATTTTTTGTTCACCAAAACCCCCCTCCTCTTCCTTACCCAATCTTTTTGGCGTGATGAGGCTTTTTCATATTTCATGGCTAAAAAAAATATTATAGAAATTCTTTTTTTAACCGCTAAGGATTTTAATCCTCCCCTCTATTATTTTTTACTTCATTATTGGATGAAGATCTTCGGAAGTTCTGAAATAGCTTTGAGAAGTTTATCTTTGGTCTTTTTTTGGGGAACTATTTATATAGCCTTTTTATTTTTGAACGAAGTTTTTAAAATGAAGCAAAAAAAAGCATTTTTTTATTTAATCCTGTTTATTGCCAATCCTTTGCTTCTATATTATGCTTTTGAGGCCCGAATGTATTCTATGTTTGCCTTTTTTGCCGCTCTTTCTTATTTTGCTTTTTATAAAAAAAATGATCGACTTTATCTGTTTGCAACAATTGCCGGACTTTTTACCCATTACTTTATGCTCCTGGTTGTTTTTAGTCAATTACTGTTTTTGATTATCAATAAAATAAATGTTGGGTATATCAAAAAAAAAGTTATTTATTTATCGTTAATTATTTTTTCTCCTTGGATGGCTTTCTTCCTATTTCAAAATAAACTATCAAGCGGTTTTTGGATCACCAAACCGCATTTGAAGGACATACCAGGAATATTGGCAATTATTTATACCGGGAATGAATCGGCATTTTATCCAATAAACATGGCGTTAAAGTTACAGAAAAATTTAATATATCTATCGGTTATTTTATTGGTAATTATTGCCTTAGGAATTTATTTGTATTTCAAAAAATTTTTAAAAAAGGACCGGCATGATTCTCAGTTACTTTTTATCTGGGGGATAGGAATTCCTGCCGCGGTTGGTTTGATCTCATTTATTAAGCCCTTATATTTTCCCCGTTATCTGATCTTCGCAAGCGTTGGCTTTCTGTTGTTGTTGGTTTATATTTTGGAAAGGCTAAAGATTTATTCGAGATCTATATTGATTGTGATATTGATGATCTTAACTTTTAACTATCAAAAATTACAAATAGAGTTCCGGAAAAAAACTGACTTGAAAAAAACTCTGAGGGAAATACAGGTGATTGCAAATAAAAACGATCTTATATATGTCGATGACTTGGATTATTTTACCGCTCAATATTATCTCAGTAATAATAAGGTTTATATTTATGGCAAAAGCTACAAAGATATACCGGCATATAACGGAAAAGTTCTTATTCCTGAAGAAAAAGTTGCCACGAATCTGCCATTCTACCCGCAAAAGGCGTTTATATTAAAATCCGATGGTAAATATACTATTCAGGCATTGTACTGAGACTTTCTTTGTCTTTGAGAATTTCTTCTGCATGAGTTAACGGATTAACCTTATCATAAGTTTTGACGATATTGCCGTCTTTGTCAATCAAATAGGTCTTTCTTAATACCCCCTCAAATGTTTTTCCTAAAAACTTTTTTGTTCCGAATGCACCATATTTTTTAATGACTTTTTTTTCAACATCGGAAAAAATCGTAAATCGTAGATTATGCTTTTGAGCAAATTTTTTATGAGAAAGGACGGTATCCTTAGATACTCCCAAAACAACGATCCCATTTTTTCTAAATACTTCCTGACTGTCACGAAAACTGCAAGCTTCAACTGTGCAACCTGGGGTGTCGTCTTTTGGATAAAAATATAAAACAACAAACTGTCCTCGATAATCAGACAACTTATGAACTTTTCCTTCCTGATCCGGTAGCGAAAAATCAAATGCTTGCATATAATGATTATATACCCATGAAAACTGAAACGAAGCTGATAAGCACTACATCACTGACGGCCTATCAAAATATTATCATTAGCTTGGCTTTTTTAATTCCATTTTTGATCAGTGGTCCGCAACTTTTAACCGGCACACTGGTTAACTGTTTGTTGATCTTAGGAACAAAATTCGTTGATAAAAAAAATTATTTGATTATCGCCGCCCTACCGAGCGTTGCCGCAGTTTTGAATGGATTGGTTTTTGGCAAATTTACTCCTTTCTTAGTTTATTTTCTGCCGTTTATTTGGATAGGAAATTTTATTTTAATTAAGTCAATTATTTTTTTGAAAGAAAAATATCCGCTATCTATATCTATAATTCTTAGTATCATTTTCAAAACGGTTATTCTTTATCTTACCGCATTAATTTATTTTAAATTTAAACTCGTCCCGGAAATATTCTTAACGGCGATGGGGGCGTTTCAATTAGCAACAGGAATATTGGGAGGGTTGGTATTTTTAGGAATAAATAAACAGTTAAGTATTAAACTGTTAAAGATATGACAGATACTGAAAAGCTAATTGATTTACTTAAGAATAAATCTAAACTCGTTGCTATGTTGGCACCTTCTTTTCCGATCATGTATGATCCTAAGGAAATTGTTAACAAACTAAAAAGTTTGGGCTTTGAAAAAGTAGTTGAGGTGTCAGTTGGTGCCAAGGAAACCAATCGTCAGTTAGTTGAATTTATTGGGTCTCACCCACGTGCCAGATTTATTACCAGTCCTTGTGCTAGTTTTGTCAGATTTATCAAGACTAAACATCGAGAATTCTTACCTTATTTGGCTACTGATGTTGACTCCCCGATGGTCGCTACAACAAAAATTGTCAAGGAAAAATTTCCAGGGTTTCAATCGGTTTTTATTGGCCCTTGTGTTGTCAAAAAACTTGAATCCTCTCAAGATCATCCAGAATTAAACATTCTTGTTATAACATATAAGGAATTAGAAGAAGTATTTAACCTACTAGTCACTAATCACCAACCACTAGTCACTACAAATGAATTTGACCTGTCCGAAAAATCCACCCGTCTCTATCCTACCGACGGAGGATTGACCAATTCCAGTGGCGTCAGAAATATTTTGAAAGAGGAAGAGATCAGAGTAGTCTCCGGTTGGAAAAACTGTGAATCGGCGTTGATGGAATTTCAAAATAACCCCAAGATACGTTTACTTGATATTCTCTTTTGCGAAGGTGGTTGTATTAACGGACCAGGAATAACCAGTACTTTATCAGTTGATCAGAGAAAGAAAAAAATCACGGAATATTCTCAAACGTAATTCTAAGGCTCTTACTTATTTATTGGATTAAATGGAAATTTGGCAAATTGGGCTTTATCTCCAAGTTCTCTTTCAATTCTCATTAGCTGATTGTATTTGGCGGTTCTCTCTCCCCGAGCCGGAGCTCCGGTTTTTATCTGTCCCGTTCCCATCGCCACGACAAAATCCGCCATAAAGGCATCCTCGGTCTCGGCTGACCTGTGAGAAACAATGGCTGTCATTCCAGCTTTTCGAGACATCAAAATTGCATCGACCGTCTCTGTTAAAGTCCCGATTTGATTTAATTTAATAAGGATTGAATTGCAGGTTTTTTCATCAATCCCCTTTTGCAGTCTTTTGATGTTTGTTACAAAAAGATCGTCGCCCATCACCTGCATTTTGCCCTCTGTTTTTAAATACAGTTTTTTAAACCCATCCCAGTCATCCTGATCAAAGATATCTTCCATAGAAACGATCGGGTATTTTTTCCACATATTCAAATAGAACTCAACCAATTCATCAGTAGATAAAACCGATCCTTCTTTTTTTAATTGATATTTACCGTCTTTGTAAAATTCCGAAGCGGCGCCATCGATTCCTAAAGAAATATCAACTCCTGGAGTGTAACCTGCCTTTTGGATCGCCTCCATCAAGATCTGGAACGGCTCTTCATTGGATTTAAATTGGGGGGCATATCCGCCTTCATCGCCAACCGCAATTGCGTAACCTTTTGACTTAAGGATTGATTTTAAAGATTGATAGACTTCCGCTCCCATTCTTACTGACTCTTGGATACTTTTGGCGCCGGTTGGGAAGATCATATATTCTTGGATATCAGAAGCCCAGTTACCATGTTTTCCTCCGTTTAAAACATTCATCATTGTTAAGGGCATTGTATAAGTCCCTTTAAAGTCAGGATTAAATTTAGACAGATAAACGTAGAGCGGTTTTTTTTCACTCACCGCTTCGGCCCTGGCAACGCTTAATGAAATTGAAAGGATTGCGTTAGCGCCTAATTTTGCTTTATTTTCTGTCCCATCAAGCGCAATCATCGTCTGATCTAATTTTTTTTGATCTTCAGCGTCAAATCCTTTAACAGCCGATTGAATTATTGTGTTAACATTTTCAACCGCTTTCAATACTCCCTGGCCTCCAAATCGTTTAGAATCTCCGTCGCGAAGTTCGACCGCTTCATATTTTCCTGTTGACGCTCCCGAGGGAATGGCCGCCCAACCCGTTGAGCCGTCTTCCAAGGTGGTGACGCATTCAATGGTTGGATTGCCACGACTATCTAAAATTTCTTGAGCTCTAAGCGACTTGATTTTCATATTTCTATTATATCATCCACACAATCACTGTGTCTTGGATTGCATGCCAATCTGTACTCACGTATAATCTTTGAGTCTATTTATTATGTTTAAACTTTTAAAATATTTAAAAACATACAGCGTACTGTTGATTATTATCTTCGTCCTTGCTGTATTGCAGGCCGCTTCCAATTTATACCTGCCTAATTTGATGTCTGACATCGTTAATAACGGGATCGCTAAATTTGATACTCCCTATATTTGGAGGACCGGTGGTGTCATGGTGATCGTGGCAATTGGGGGCGCTATAAGCGCTGTGATCGGTATCTATTTTTCTTCCCAAGTGGCCGCCGGTATGGCGACCAAACTACGCGAGGCGCTCTTTCATAAGGTCCAGAATTTTTCCCTGCACGAATTTGATACCGTCAGTACCGCATCGCTGATTACTCGAACCACCAACGATACCAATCAAATCCAACAAGTTATGGTCCAGATCTTGAATATGTTCATTACCGCCCCGATCACTCTGGTCGTCGGGATTATCCTCGCCTTAAATCAAGATGTCGGTCTGTCTTGGATCATTGTGGCGATCGTTCCGGTCTTACTGATAGTAATTCTCTTCCTTCTTTTTAAAGCCATTCCCCTGTTTGGAGTTATGCAGGTGAAGTTAGATAAATTAAATTTAATACTGGATGAAAATTTGACCGGCGTCCGGGTGGTTCGGGCCTTCAACAGGATCAAGCATGAAGAAGAACGTTTTGATGTTGCCAATAAGGATGTGACAACGATTGCGATTTCGGTTAATCAACTAATGTCGATCATGATGCCGGTAATGATGTTTTTGATCAATATTTCCAGCGTTGCGATCATCTGGTTTGGTAGCCAAAGAGTCGCCGGTGGGACTTTACAGATCGGAGCGATGTTTGCCTTTTTACAATACACAGTCCAAATTCTGCTGGCCTTATTATTTTTGGCAATGATGTTTATCATGATCCCGAGAGCCGAAGCCTCTGCGAAAAGAATTAATGAGATTATGGCGATGGAGCCAGAAATAAAAGATCCTAAAAAAGTAAAAAAAACCGGTAAGAAACGTGGATTTGTTGAATTTAAGGATGTTACTTTTAGCTATCACGGAGCTGAAAAACCGGCTCTTTCTGATATTTCTTTTAGTGCCCACCCAGGCCAAGTGACGGCGATCATCGGCGGCACTGGATCTGGCAAATCTACCCTCGTTAATTTAATTCCGCGTTTTTATGATGTCGAAAGTGGTCAGATTCTCGTTGATGGCATTGAGACCCGTGAGATGTCCCAAGCCGACCTACGATCAAAGATCGGCTTTGTCCCACAAAAGGCGATTCTTTTTGCGGGAACTATTAAAGATAATCTTCGTTACGGCAAAGAAGATGCGACCGATCGTGAAATAAAACATGCAACCGAAGTCTCTCAGGCCAGTGATTTTATTTCAAAGATGAAAGAGGGCTTTAATTCCCTGATCGCCCAAGGCGGGACCAACGTATCAGGAGGCCAAATGCAGCGACTATCAATAGCTAGAGCACTCATTCGTAAACCGGAAATTTATGTTTTTGACGATACTTTTTCCGCCCTTGATTTTAAAACCGATGCTAATTTACGAACTGCTCTAAAGAACGAAACAAAAGAGGCAACCGTAATCATAGTTGCCCAACGGGTTAGTACGGTCATTGATGCCGACCAGATCATTGTCATCGATGATGGACGAACAGTTGGGATCGGCAAACATCATGATCTTATGAAAAGTTGTGAAGTTTATCGCGACATCGTTTCCTCACAGTTATCGTCAGCGGAAATTGAACAGGAAGGATAAAAAATATGGACAATAAACCAAAAACAAAACCAGACAAAGATAATTTACCGGGTGGACCGATGAATCGGGGCGGTTGGGGAGCGATGGGGCGTCCGGTTGAAAAGGCCAAGAACTTTAAAGGAACCCTTGATCGTCTGCTTCGATACTTTATACCGGAAAAGGCGTTGTTGTCAGTTGTGGTTGGAGCGGCCGTCTTAGGTTCGATCTTCAACATCGTTGGACCGAAGATCTTAGGTCTGGCAACCACCAAACTTTTTAATAATTTGATCGCCAGTTTCTTGGTTCAGGCGAAAAATATTGAGATCAAAAAGGCCTTGCTCCAAAATCCATCATTACCGTTACATACTGCCCCCGTTCCCGGAGTTGAATTTGGATATATCGGCCACATAATTTTAATCTTGCTGGGTTTATATATCCTCAGCGCGATCTTCATTTTTGTTCAACAATTTTTAATGGCAGGTGTCGCCCAAAGAACCATCTATAAAATACGGAAAGAAGTTGATGAAAAACTTTCCAAACTACCTCTTAAATATTTTGATGGTCGGACCCATGGAGAGATCTTGAGCCGGGCCGTCAACGATGTTGATAACATCAGCTCAACTCTGCAACAGAGTGTGACTCAACTGATCACTTCGGTTGTCAGTCTGGTTGGAGTCCTGATCATGATGTTGTCGATCAGTTGGATATTGACCTTGATCGTTCTTTTGACCCTCCCGTTAAGCATCTTTGTTGTCACCGGAATCGCCAAACAATCACAGAATTTTTTCCGAAAGCAGCAAAAATCGCTCGGTGATTTGAACGGTCACGTTGAAGAAATGTATTCCGGCCATAAGATCGTAAAAGCCTTTGGCCACGAACACAAAGCGATCGCTCAGTTTGATGATCTAAATAATAATCTGTATGACGCCGGATGGAAGGCCCAATATGTTTCAGGAATTATCATGCCATTGATGAGGTTCGTCGGTAATTTGGGTTATGTCTTGGTCGCGGTCGTCGGTGGAATTATGGCGACGGGAAATGCGATCTCGATCGGCGATGTCCAAGCTTTTATTCAATATTCTTCCCAGTTTACCCAGCCGATCACGATGCTTGCCAACATCGCCAACGTTATCCAGTCGGCGATTGCTTCAGCCGAACGGGTCTTTGAATTGCTGGATGAGCCAGAACAGGTACCGGAAGTCGCTAAACCGGCGATTATTAAATCAAAACTTGGTGCCGTTGAATTTGAACATGTAAAATTCGGCTATAGTGATGAGAAGATCCTTATTCAAGATATGAATATTGATGTTAAACCGGGTCAGATGATCGCGATCGTTGGACCGACCGGTGCTGGAAAAACAACTTTAGTCAACTTGTTAATGCGTTTTTATGAAGTAAAAAGTGGAAAAATTCTGATCGATGGAATCGATATTACCAAATTGAAACGGGGTGATCTGCGAAAAATGTTTGGCATGGTCCTCCAGGATACTTGGCTTTTCCACGGAACCCTCCGTGATAATATCGCTTACGGTCGCGAGGATGCCACTGAAGAACAGATCGTTGAAGCTTCAAAGGCCGCCTTCGCCGATCATTTTATCAGAACCTTGCCTGATGGTTATAAAATGGTATTGAATGAAGAGGCGACCAATATTTCCCAAGGTCAGAAGCAATTACTGACGATCGCTAGGGCTTTCTTAGCTGATCCGGAAATCCTGATACTTGATGAGGCGACCAGTTCTGTTGATACAAGAACCGAACTATTAATTCAGGAAGCGATGAGTAAGTTAATGAAAGGGAGAACTAATTTCGTGATCGCCCACCGACTTTCAACGATCCGTGAAGCTGATCTCATTCTTGTCATGGATCACGGGACGATCATAGAGAAAGGAACTCACAACGAACTATTAAAAAAGAACGGCTTCTACGCCGATCTCTACAACTCCCAATTCCGCGGTCACGTGGCGAATGAAGAGAAGAAATAAATTCTGTTGAGCTGGCCGTGTAAGACAGATTCATCCTTATTATCTTAACGATTATTATTGATTATTTCTCCTTGTTTAAAACATCCATTAAATTTTTCGATATAAACATTTTACTTATATGACCTTTTTCACAAGTTATAAAATACATCTCCTTTTTTTGCATAACCGGTTCTCCTACGATCCAACTTACAACTTTTGCGCATATCTTACAAAATCTGGATAAGACCTTCATATAATCACCTCCTTAGATAGATTCCAATACTGCTTGAACGCTTTAATTATTTCATCATAGTTTTCCGAACGATTAATTTCTGATCTTTGACCGGCTGAAATTGCATTGACATTAGGAAGATTCCAAGCGGCTCCTTTTTCATCAAGGATCCATCTATCATGTAAGTCTTTAATTAATTTACTATCAATTGTAGACCAAATAAGCTGTATTCCTTTTTGAGATAGCTCTTTTTTTAGTCTTTTATAACTATCCTTTGCTTGACTGTTTAAATTATGGTCTCCTAAGTTTAATGATAAAATTTTTATTTCTTTTATATGATTAGCATCGGCTACTGCATAAATCCAATCAAAAGCTTCTTTCATAAAGTGTTTATCGATCCAATAAATAAACCCCTTACACTCTGCCAAAAGACGCTTGATCCAATAAATATTTCCGTACGGCTTAGTTGGATCGATAAACACACTTGAAGGAACTCCTTGGGTATCGGGACTTATAAGAATTTCTATTTTTTTATTTCTCCTGTCGTACTTAATAATTCTTCCTAGATTAAGAAGATCAAGAAGATGTGTTAATAATCGTTTTTCTTCAAATATCCAGAGCCCTGTAGCTTTGAGAACAGTTAAAACTTGATCCGTAGTTATATTCTTTACTCCCCATAAATACTGTTGAATCGCTTGTGTCGGAGGATAATTAATAAGAAGTCTTTGTAAAATTTTTTCTTCCCCAATAGAATTGGAGCGTATAAAAGCTTCTTCAAAATAACTGTTGCCCATGTCTGTTAATTCTCCAGTTCTAATTGAATCTATTATTCCTAAATCGCATAAAAATTCATATTCATCTCCTAAATCATATCTGCCGATAGCTTCTCCTTCACCTATCGATTTAATGTAGGGTTTAATTGTGCTCCACGGATGTGTCGGCAGCATTACTTGTCGATTTTCCATTTAGGTCTTCTCCTTCTCCCAGATTCTCCAGAGTTTTTAAAGTGTCAGCAAATATCCCATTTGCTACTTTTCTAACTAATCGGTCGGGAAAATAAACTATAATTCCTGAATTAAGAGGAATGGACATCCCCCCTCCAGTTTCATTTATTTTTTGTCCTACAAAAACCGGTCGGGATGGTATTTGCGATGGTGTTTTTATTGTAGTTTGAGATTGGGTATTTATTTCATTTTTAATATCATTTATCACCCCATTCTTCAAAATGCCGACAAACTCAATGGAATTAATAAAATTATTGGCGACTTCTTTAGTGACTCTTTCGTTTATTTTGAAGCTATGATAGAGCATGTTTGGTAGCATTGAGGGTAACGACTTTCCTTGCAAATCATTTATTAATTTGCTATAGAGCTTAGGTGTTTTTAAAGATTCAATAACCGCTTCTTGTTTGTCTTTATCACCCGTCGGTATGAGAATTCTATCTGAAAGTGGGCTTTGTCGATAAGTATCAATTATTCTAATAAGCAAGCCGAAGTGAACTAAAGCTGCAATTTTTGTAGCGGACGCTCCTGAAACGCTTTTATACCCAAGCGCTTGGGCGGCAGATAGTCTGCTATACGGCCCCTGTCCGAGGTTTTTTCGTAATTCATCAACCGACTGGATTGCTTCTTCAAGTCCAATGGCAGGATAAGCGTTGCTTCTTATTCTCTTTTTGGTAATTTGGGGTTTTTGTGCATCATCCATATTAGTTAGAATATACTAAAATACTTTTTATTTGTCAATAGCAACTTTTTGAAGGCGTAAAAACCAAGTCTAAACAGTTATAAAAAAAGTATTTAAGTCTATTAATTCTATTTAATCACTGATGAGCAAGATCGAACAATTTTAAATTAAAAGTTAATAATAAATAAAAACGAATCGCCACATTCTACCAAATGTAAAAAGTAAATAGCCACTAAAAGGTAATTACTTTCGGTTAGCGACTTTGAAGCGTGACACCGTATAAGCAAAATAAATTATCGCCAATACAAAACCAAGCAGTGATAGTTTATACCAACCAGGTATTGTCAGGCGGTGGCCGAGAATAAAGGAAAGATTCATGTAAGAATTGGCGACGGACCAGTAGATGACAAGAGCTGTTAAAATAATTTGTTCGATGATTTCTCTTTTCAAACGCTTTTTGTTAAAAAATTTCATTGCTAATTTTGTCAATCCGAGGGCAATAAAATACATAATTATTATTAACCCAGGAATAGTAACAAAATAAAGCGGTGGATATTTTTCGACAGCAAAAGCGATCATCAGATCCGCCTCTATCCCATGCATTCGGGTGACGGCAATATACGAAACTACAGCATCAAAAGTAAAGAAGAAAATTAATATTAGCCAAGAAATTTTTTTGGGAAGAATAAGTTTCATATGTTTAGATTTAGTGGGTCTGATTAAAAAACCTAATTATTTCTTTTTTTTACCTGGCTGAAGCAAACAATCTATATTTCCTATTTCTTCTGGACCGACATAATACCTTTTATCAATTGTATGTATCTCCATTCCACCTTCACTAACACCTCTTGATTTAAGTGAATATGATTCAACTTCTGATTTTTCTAACCAAACATGAGCTCCATTATTTAGTGGAATGGGATCTCCTGATAATTCAGACCGAGAACGACCTTCACCTATTTCCTGTCGTGTAGGTGCTGCTAAAATCACATTATATACATGTAATTCTTTAATACCGGGCTTAAGTGTGAGTGTCCCCTGATTGCCTGGTTTAACAGCGATTCTTTGCATATTAGTTTAAGTTGTGATGATAAATGCTTTCCTCTGTTATTGGTTGGGAGACCTGGACTCGAACCAGGATAAACGGATTCAGAGTCCGTTGTCCTACCATTAGACCATCTCCCATATCAAAATACTAACTAGTTCGTGTCTATATTTTACCAAATGT
>Ga0172379_10007511_pt1 | contig 14129 bp, 15 predicted proteins | sample GrowelOW334metaG_FD_119756 | JGI IMG/M metagenome (GOLD analysis project Ga0172379, IMG submission 119756) | Groundwater microbial communities from an aquifer near a municipal landfill in Southern Ontario, Canada - Groundwater well OW334 metaG | ecosystem: Environmental > Aquatic > Deep... | reverse complement strand
ATTTTTCTTATAATACCAACAGCATTCATCCCCTGCCAGACCATAGCCACAACCGGGCCGCTACTCAGGAAGTCAACCAAAAGTCGGCGAATATTTTCTGCGAAAGCAATCGGGTCGTCGCCTGGGGTGGGCAAATTTTTTGCTTTATAAGAATCAAAAGTTTTATTACCTGTTTTTGTAGCCCAATCAGGGTCGGTAGAATAATGAGCCAAGGTTAACTCGCGGGTAGGTATAACCATTTTTAAGGCAACAAGTTTAAGTCCGCATTGTTCGTAGCGTTTAATGACCTCACCAATTAGTCCGCGTTGAACGCCATCTGGTTTAACTAAAACTAGTGATTTTTCCTGTTTGTTATCAAAGTTAATCATATAGACGATATTGTGGCAAAAATATTGATAATTGCAAGTGGTTGATATATTGATGAAAATCGATATAATCATATTATGGATAAAATATTTAAAGCAATGGCTGATAAGAATCGAAGAAAAATTATTACGTTGCTTAGAAACAAGGAATTATCGGTAAACGAGTTGTTGAAAGATTTCGATATTAGCCAGGCAACTTTGTCTAGTCACTTGGCTATATTAAGAAAAGCGAATTTAGTAGCATTTAAAGTGTTGGGTAAACAAAGAATATATGGTTTAAACAAGGAGGTATTTTTCTCGTTTGTGGCGGAATTAAACAGGTTTAGTGGATACAGTGACAAAGAGTTGTATAATGATATTGACTATAGGTCATTTTTGAGATAAAGTAAGAGAACATAATTATGAGAAAATGGTTTAATTCAACAGAAGAGGTAGTTAGTATGTTGTTGGGATTGATAATTGTGGTGGTGGTAACTGGATTGATCGTTAATTTTTTTAGGAAACAGCAAGGTAATATTGATGTACCGGGAATTAGCAACACTATTGTTTCTAACGACACAAAGCTAGAACCAACAGGCACAACTGAAAAAGAAAAATCAAACTCAGATCAAAGTCAAAAAACGATTTATGAAGTGAAGAAAGGTGACAGTCTGTGGAAAATCGCGGAAAGTAATTTAGGTTCGGGATATGAGTGGACAAAAATTGCAAAAGAGAATAATTTAAAAAATCCCGGGTTTTTATATCAAGGACAAAAGTTAAATTTAACAGTAGTCAAGGTAACAGCCTTAAATCAAGAAAAAACCAGCGATGCTGCTGTAACAGTGATTACCGGGGATAATTATATGGTTGTGAAGGGTGATAACTTATGGAAAATTTCGGTTAGGGCTTATGGCGATGGTTATAAGTGGACGACGATATGGCAGGCAAATAAAGGGAAAATTAGTGATTCAAATAAGCTATTTGTAGGAACTAATTTGGTTATTCCTCGAGACGGTAAGGGTCCGTGATAGAATTGTAATCAGAATGCGGCTATGGTTTAGCGGTAAAACGTGTCCTTCCCAAGGATAAGTCGAGGGTCCGATTCCCTCTAGCCGCTCCCGGCTAAACCCGGGTGAACCCAGCCAGCGTAGCTCAGTTGGTAGAGCAAGGCTTTCGTAAAGCTTAGGTCGGGAGTCCGACTCTCCCCGCTGGCTCTGTTATTTGTTGATGGAAAGAGATATTATAAAAACAAAGTAGTATGGCAGAATTTAAAAGATCAAGGCTACAACGAAGTAAAGACGACGAAATTACTAAAAAAACAATTTTTTTAGGTTTGTTGACGGTTTTTTTAGCAATTATAGTGATTGTTTTTGGACTACCACTGTTAATTAAATTTTCCATATTTTTAGGTGATGCTAAGACTAGGAAAGATAAGGATACTAAAGAAGTAGTATTACCTCCCCTGCCACCACGTCTAGTTGTTCCTTTTGAGGCAACCAACAGTAGTAAAATGGTAATTACCGGTTATGCTGAGGCCAGTGTGACTGTAGAATTGATGAAAAATGACGTAGCTTTAGAGAAAGTGCAGGTAACTGAAAACGGAGATTTTAAATTTGACGGAATAGATTTAGATAAGGGTGAAAATGTGTTTAGCGCTATAACTATGAACGATAAGGGTGGAAGCAGTGAACAATCAAAGACAGTCAGTGTTGTTTATAATGATCAGCCACCAAGCTTAACTATGAGCAATCCGAGTGAAGAAAGTTTGACTGTAGATTCCTCTGATTTTGATATTATTGGCCAAAGTGATAAAGGAGTCAGTGTGTGGGTTAATGGTCATGTGGCAATGGTTGATAATGATGGTAAATTTAAATTAAAATTACAATTATCCCCGGGTAAAAACGATATAGAGATTATGGTAAAAGATGTGGCCGGAAATGTAACTAAAAAGAATATTTCGATTAAGTACGATATCTAAAAGAGGGAGTCAGGCATAGGATTAGTAGCACCCATGGGTAAAGAAGAGAGTTAGAAAAGAAGGAATGAATAAAGACGGTCAGTAAAAGTGTTTGTAAAAGTAGATCGGAATGAAAAAAAAGATCTTTAATTCCGGTTAAAAATAAAAGGCCGCCGATGAGGCCGGTAGTTGCCAAAATAGTAAGCAGACTGGAGTCGAAGCCGGAATTGCTGTGGGAATTAGGAATATTAATGTGGCGGATATAGACCAGATTATTATAGCCGTGACCGATTAATGGTGATTGGGAAAAAACCGATATACCCTCTTTGTAATTTTCAATTTTGGCAAAAATGGAAGAGGTTCGTTCCAGTTTGGTACTTTCGCCGGGCAACCTGGGTAATATTAAAACCGTAAGTATAATTATCAAAATAGAAGTGATAAGAATTTTGGGCTGTTTGAGACGCATAGATATAAAAGCAAAGGCGATTATAAAAACCAGATAGGAGGTGCGACTGTAGGTTAGAGCTATGGCAAGATAAGAGATGATCAAGATGGGAATTCTGAAATTAATGTTTTTATTGAAAAATATAATCAATAAAAACAAAAGAAAGATTAATCCGGTAAAAGTAGGATCAAAGAAGGTGCCGACCAAACGAAACGTGTGAGGGTCCCAATTTAAGGCGTTAAAATAGATAAAATTTGGCCAAAATAAATATTGGATAAAACCGAAGATAATGTCGGAAAAAAGACAAATTAAGAAAAATCTTTTAAATTTTTCTTTAAAAATTTGAGAACTAAGAGGGACGATAATAAGAGAAAGCAGACAGGTTAATCTGATCAAGTAAAAAAGAGGTGTAATTATTGGATTGTGGTAGAGAAAATAATTTATAAAAAAGGTAATCCAAGTAAAGATAAGGAAATATAAAAATCCCCTATTTTTAATTTGAATAGTTTTTGTTTTTAGGTGGAAAATCAGGTTAATTGCAGCAAGAGCGATAATAAAAATGTCTAGGAGGGGAAAAGAAATGTTTAAAAAATTGAGCCTTAAAAGTTGACCAAAAAAAAAGACTATGGCTGTTAAATAGAGAACTATTGTTGATACAGATGCCATAGTTTTGCTCGGACTAGAAATGAATGGAGACTCATTGATAAAGCCATAATAATACCTTGAGTGGAGTCCAGGAAGCCCAGTTTAAAAACATAATCTAGAATAAATTTGGCTAAGGGATAACTGATAATGCTAAATAAATTAGATTTGACGCCCTGAGAGTAAAGTTCTCGGGATCGAATGTCGGAATAGAAATTAATTTTTTGAAGAAAAGGAAATAAGCTTGGATGAGAATGGTGATGAATAACTAAATCAGTTTCAAAAATGGATGAGGTAGAACACCAAATTTCGTGTACTTTACCTTTGAATGAACCATTATGTTTGTTGAAAAGTCTAGCGAATTTTTGGTTGGCGGTTTCGCCGTGCTTTAGCTCTTTTCCAAGAAAAATATCGTTTCGTTTGAATGAGACTGTATTATATTGAGAAATATCAATATAATTTATATATTTGATCAATTCGTTGCTGGGAATTTCGTCGGCATCAAGCCAAAGTATCAAGTCGTTAGTAGTTTTAGAGAGGCCAAAAGTGCGTTGTTGGGCAAAGTCTTCTGCTAAGTTGTGGGTATATATTTTTATTTGTCTATGTGAGTTTTTTAACCTTTTTAGTTCGTTTACCGTGCCATCGGTCGAATTGTCGTCGACTACGATAATTTCATTAATGTTTGGACATCGATCTAACCATGTCCAATATTTTTTAATATTTTCTTGTTCGTTTTTGGTAAGAAGAAGAAGGGAGATGTGGCTATTTAATTCCATAGTAGTTTAGATTTTTTGTTAAAGGTCGGCGTTAGGTAGGTTTACGGCTTTTGAAGATAGCTTGGCATCGTATTTGCCGTAGATAATTATTGGAGTATTAATATTGGCCCAAGAGTATAAATCTTTAACTTCGGCAGTTCTCATGTTAATGCAGCCGTGTGACATGGGGACGCCAAAATTGTTGTGCCAATAGGTACCGTGAATACTAAAGCCCAGTTTTTTCTCGTATTTTTCATTATAAAAAAACATTATGTAGGGGACGTTGGGTAGGTAATAATAGGTGCCCAATTCTTTTGAACCCCCAGACATTTTTTGAGAAAGAATTTTGGTCCATATTTTAAATGTACCGTTTGGGGTGCGGTCCCACTTGCCTGAAGAAATTACAAAACTATAAACTAGGTTATTGTCTTCGTAGGCGTATAAATGTTGAGTGGCCAAGTCAACTTCGATGCGTTTATTGTCGACAACGGAATCTTGAGTGTCTGTGTCGCCCAGTACTTTGTTGTCGAAATCAAAAGACGGAGTTTTGAGCGAATGGTTGTTAAAGATGGCAACCTTTTCTGAGGGATCGTAGAAAGATTTTAAGTTGGTCGGATTGATTTGATTTTGCCAAGAGAATAGTGATGGTAATGATTTGAAATACGCCAAAGTAAAAGAAAGAAACGTAAGTAAAATGATCAGAAGAGGTAATTGCCAGGCTTTCATTTAATATAAAGTTAACATAAATTTAATATTTAGGGTATATCATAGGGATATGGAAAAACTGCTGATTGTGGTTGTCGGGGTTACAAGTAATTTGGCAAAAATTAAACTGATTCCGGCTTTGTATGATTTATATGAGAGTAATCAAATATCTGAGGATAGTAAAATTTTGGGAATATCAAGACAGGCAAGGGGTGAGGGTGAGTTAAGGGGGATGGTTGATGAGGCGGTGATCAGTAAAAAGTCAGGTCAGGTTGATATGAGTATTTTAAATAAATTTTGGCAGAGATTTGAATTTATTAATGGTGATTTAGAAGATGAAGAATTATATAAAAATATAAGTACCAGACTGGAAGATGGTGCGCAGATAATATTTTATCTAGCCACTCATCCGGCATTCTACGAATCAATTTTTAATAATTTAAATAAAATAGGAGTCAATAGAGGGCGTTTTGGGGTTAAATTGATGATAGAAAAACCAATCGGTAGCGATTTGAAAACGGCAAGAAATTTAAACAAACTATTAGTGGAGTATTTCGATGAAAGCCAAATATATAGAATAGATCATTACTTGGGAAAGGAGACGATTCAAAACATTTTGGCCTTTAGATTTAACAATTTAATATTTGAAAAAATAACCCAGAGTAATTTGATTGACCATATTCAAATAACAATGACAGAGAGTTTTGGAGCTGAGGCCAGGAATGCTTATTACGATAATGTTGGGGCGTTAAAGGATGTCGGTCAAAATCATTTGTTGCAAATGTTGGCGTTGGTAATGATGGACGAACCAAAAGAAATGACTAATGAAGAAATTACTAAAAAAAGATTAGAAGTGTTGGAGTCGTTGGTGGCAGAGCCGAGGAGTTTAGTGCTAGGCCAATATAGTGGCTATTCGTCTGAAAAAATAAAGACAAATACTTATTTTGCTTTTAAAACCAGTCTTAATAGAGGACCGATGGCTAACATACCAATTTACGTCAGGTCGGGGAAAAAATTAGCAAAGAGTGTTGCTGAAATTGTGGTAGTTTTTAAAAAAAATAATGGTTTTGAAAATAGATTGATTTATCGAATTCAGCCAAATGAGGGCATAATAATTAGATTTGGAGTTAAAAAGCCTGGAGCGGGTATGGAACTAGAAGAAGGGTTAATGCAGTTTTGTTTTAGAAGTGTTAATGATAGGCTGGCTAGTCCGTATGAAAAACTTATTAATGATGCAATTAGGGGAGATCAAACATTTTTTAACGATGCCAAAGAGATTGAGGCTCAGTGGAGGTTTATTGATGGGCTTAAGTCCGGTATATCCCCTATCGTTTATGAACCGGGCAGTTGGGGGCCAAAAGAAGCAGATGAAATGATAGAAAAGGATGGTAGAAGTTGGGTTGAGCCGAACGAAGCGTATTGTAGAATTTAAATTTTGTGGTCGCTAGTGGGATCGAACCACTGACCTTTCCAATGTGAATGGAATGCTCTACCACTGAGCCAAGCGACCGATAACTTTACGAATTATAACAAAGTTGGTGATAAACTTAGAGTTATGAATATTAATCTAAAATCGGAAGCAGGTTTTTCAATAGGTGGTTTTATTTTAGAGTTTGTACAGTCAATAGTTTTGGCATTATCAGTATTTGTACTTCTCTATTTATTTGTGGCTCAACCAAACGAGGTAAAAGGCAGCTCGATGTTACCAAATTTTACTAATGGTGAATTCTTGTTAACCGATAAATTGAGTTATCAAATAGGCAGCCCGGTGCGGGGAGATGTGGTGGTTTTTAAAGCTCCCCAATCTGAGCCTTGTGCTGCGGACGAATGTGAATATATTAAAAGAATTATTGGAGTTCCAGGAGATAAAGTTATGGTTAAGGGCGGATCAGTATATTTAAATGGTAAATTGTTGGATCAAAAATTTTTGCCTTCAGATTTTATATCTGATCCCGGAACGTTTAGTCAGGAGGGTGTAGAAAAAACTGTACCGAGCGATCAATATTTATGTTTTGGCGATAACAGATCGCATTCCCGTGACGGTAGGGAATTCGGACCAATAAAAAGAGATTCTATTGTGGGTAAAGCATTTTTCAAATATTGGCCAATTAATTCGGTAGGGTTGGTGCCGACTGTCAGGTTTTAGTCGATAAGTTCTTTTTTGCAGACTGATTTATAGAGAGTTTTTAGTTCTTCGTATCGTTTGTCAATATCCCCTCTAAATTGGAAAGTAACCCGGGTGACGATATTGGTTTGGATAATTTTTACTTTAGTGGTGTTGTTGTCAAAAATTGATTCGATATCACTACCGATGGTGTCGAGTTTTGATTTTAAAAATTGAGGTAAGTTTTCTTTGGTGATCGGAACAGTCCCCTCTTCGATTTTCTTTTTCATTCTTCTGGCGATATCTTCTGCCCGACGAACAGAGGCTTTTTCTTTGAGGACAATTTTGTAGGCCTCTATCATTAACCTGGTGTCGCCAATACCGGCCAAAGCTCTAGCATGCCCTTCCGTAATCAATCCGGAAAGCAGGCCGTCTTTTAAGGCGTCAGGGAGGGTTAATAGTTTTAAGACATTAATAATGTAGGGAACACTCTTGCCAACCCTTTTGGCAATCAGATTGTTGTCAAGATTAAATTCTTCTTTTAATCTATTAAAAGCTTTAGCACGTTCGATAGGATTTAGATCTTTACGTTGAACATTTTCTACAATGGCCATTTCCAACATCTGTTGAGGGGTGGTTTCTTTGACTATGGCCGGGACATATTCCAATTTTAGTAGACGGGCTGCCCGCCAACGGCGTTCGCCGGCAATAATCTGGTATCCGGCGGGGGTTTTGGCAATGATAAGAGGCTCTATGATACCGTGTTCTTTGATGGAATCAACAAGTTCGGATAAAGAATCAGGATTAATAACTCCGCGGGGTTGTAGGGGGTTGGGTTCGAGCTGATTGGTGGCAATTTGAGTGACGGCTTTCATATGTTAAGACTACTATGAAAACCATTGTGAAAAAAGTAGGATAAAATAGATCAGCCTTTGATGACAGAAACGAATTTTTTGCCGAATTTAGTTAAAAATTTGACGATACCGGGACGGATGGCGTAGATTGTGAAATCTTTACCAGTTTTTGTGCCTAAACCTCCATGAAACTTGGATCCAACTTGACGGATGATGATTTGACCGACTTTGATTTTTTGATCACCAAATTTTTTAACGCCACGTCTTTGACCGGGACGATTCGACTTTTGGTTTGTTTTACCTTGCGATTTTGTATGTGCCATATAAATTAAAAGTTAATTTTGGTAATTTTAATATCGGTCAACTGAGCTCTAAAACCTTGTGTTTTTTGGTATCGGGATTTTGATTTGTATTTAAAAACTCGGATTTTTTCACCTTGATAATTCTTAACAACCTCGTATTCGACAGTAGAATCTTTAACAGTTGGAGTACCAACCTGAACCTTGTCGTCATTGACCAGAAGCAAAACTTGATCCATAGATCCTTTATCACCTTCCTTAGAATCGAAATGATCGACAGTAATGGTTTGGTTTTCTTCTACTTTGTATTGAGAGCCAGAGACGGCTACTACGGCGTATTTCATATCTAGAAATTATATCACGCACTTTCTAAATGACAAGGAACTAAGCGGAAAAGATAATACCCAGTGAAAACATCAGTGACATAACTGAAGACCCACCAACGGAAAGAAAAGGAAGCGGGATGCCGGTGACCGGTAAAAGTCCTAAATTCATGCCAATATTAACAAACATTTGTAGCCAAATTTGGCAGGCAATGCCGAGTGTAAAAATAAATAAGGGGCGATTGTTGGAAAAGGAGAAGGCTTTATTAAATAATGTTTTGATTAAAAGGAAATAGGCAAAAAGGATTACTAGAATACCAATTAAGCCTCTTTCTTCTGCTGTGGCAGCAAAAATAAAATCAGTATGTTTTTCGGGAAGAAATAAAAGCTGACCCTGGGTTCCCATTTTATAACCTTTTCCTAAAATACCACCGGAGCCGATGGCGATTTTAGATTGGATGACATTGTAGCCATCTCCAAGGGGATCAGAGGCGGGATTTAGGAAATTGGAAATCCTTTTTTGTTGGTAATCATGAAGTAAATTGTTCCAAATGAGTGGTGATAGCAGTAGTCCGAATAGACTTAGTATCAGTAATATTTTAATAAGTTTTTTGTTATAGAATACAACCGGAGTTAAGAGGAAAAGAACTGTCATGGCACTACCGAGATCAGGTTGAAGCATAATGATAGCCACGGGAATAAAATGAAATAAAGGCCAGGCCATATCGGAAAGAAATAACATTAAGAATGGTTTAACTACTTCAGAAGGTTGGATGGAGAGCGGTCCGATGTCTAGCCAGCGTCTGGATCCACGGGTGATATGGTTGAGAACTATAGGGGCTATTAAAAGAAGACAAGACAATATAAAAACTAACCATTTATATGAAGAAAATTGTTTGGGGTTAATTTGACGGCCGATAAAAAACAAAACACCACCGATGACCCAGGCTGATAGCTGTTTTAGTAAAAGTCCGGGAGCAACGGAACTGACCATAATCATATTAGTAAAAAAAAGGATTATCAAACTAATACTGACGGGCAGCCAAAAATTTTTTGTCATTCGTGCAGCGCAGAAGAATTTATAACTTTTCTATTTTTAGAGTATCAGATTTTTCGATAGAAACGGCTAGTGTTTTGGCTAATATTTCTGTTTCAAAATTTGTAGGCCAGGATGGTGCAGAGATTTTAATTTTATCTTTTAAATCTAATTGTTGTTCGCGACGAAGTACCTGGATAGTTCTGACTAGGTCGCGATAATCTCCCTCGGCCTGGAGCTCCGATGTTATGGTGGTGTCAAGATCGATGTTAATACTAGTATCGGTTTTTAATTCTACGACCTTAACATTGGTTTCGTTGGCAATAATGTCAATCAATTCGGAGGGAAGTTTGGTTGGATGAGTGATGACAACTTTGCCTAGAGGTTGGCGGATTTTGATAGCAGCTTTTTGGCGTTGGCCATGAACCAATTGGCAAATCTCGCGAACAATTTGCATATTGGATTCCAGATCGATATCTATTAATTTATCATCAGCTATGGGCCAATTTTGGGTATGAACTGTTATTTTGGAATCATTGGTAGAAAAACCATTTAGATTTTGAAAAATAGTTTCGCTTAAATAAGGAACAAATGGGGCCACTATAATTGATAATTGTTTGAAAATGTCGTACATGATCGCTTGGTTGTCGGAGCGGTCGCGACTGCGGCGAATATACCAAGTGGATAAATCGGAAACAAAATTTTCGATAGCTTTGGTGGCGGCAGCGGTACTATATTTTTCTAAAGAGGTGGTAACAATTTTTTCAGTGTGGTGAAGACGGGAGACAATCCAGCGATCGAGAATGTTGGACTGTCCTTCGACTTTGTTTGGGACGGAGGTTCTGGCCGGTTCCCAGTTATCAAAATTGGCGTGTTGAGTAAAGAAACGATAGGAATTCCATAGAATCAAAAAGAATTCGCGCTTGACTTGGTCAGCAATGTTGAATCCAAAATTGACATTGGCGGCAGGTTTTTGTTGGCAATATAACCAGCGCATAGCGTCAACACCCATTTTCTCAATGGCGTCGTTGTAGGGAATACCATTCTTTTTGGTTTTGCTCATTTTTTCGCCTTTTTCGTCGCGGACTTCAGCGTGAGTAACTACAATTTTGTAGGGAGGCACCCCCTCTAATGTGACACTGAAAAATAACATGGAATAAAACCATAATCTGACCTGTTCGGTCATTTCCAAGACCATATCGGCTGGAAACCATTTTTGCCAATAAGATTTGTCGTCTAAATATTTTAGAGTGGAAAAGGGAACGACACCGGCGTCAAGCCAGACATCGCCAACATCGGGGATACGGGAAATGGCATCGCCACAATGAGGACAATTGATTTGGATTTCGTCAATCCATGGACGATGAAAGCTGGGCAGTTTATCGACTAAATCAGGTACTACAGATAACTTTTTTAATTCTTCTTTGCTGCCAACAACGGTTAATTGTTTACATTTTTGGCATTCATAAAATGGCAAAGCTAAACCGTAAAAACGTTTACGGTTAATCATCCAGTCTTCCATGGTATCCAGCCAGTTTTGCATCCGACGCCCGGCATACTTAGGATGCCAGACAACTTTTTTAGCAGCTTCTTTTAGGAGCGGACGGATTTCGTCGGATTTGATGAACCAGGAATCTTCGAGGCGGAATAAACATTTAGTTTTACAGCGCCAACAATGAGGGTAGCGGTGAGTAACTGACTCGGTTTTATAAAGTGCGCCGGTTTTTTTCAAATATTCAAAAACAATTGGGGCAACATTGTGAGCATAAAGACCGGTTAACTCTCCATAACCTTCGAGAAAATAGCCTCTGGTATCGAGTGGAGCGAGCATGGCAGAACCTAAAGTTTTGCCTAATTCGAAATCTTCCTGGCCACAGCCGGGAGCGATATGAACAACGCCGGTGCCATCGATCGGACTAACATCTTTCCAGTTGGTGATGTAGTGTTTGACACCTTGTTGAGCCGGAATATTATATAAAGATTCGTATTCAAGATTTAAGAGTGAATCAGCGTCAATAATTTCGTAATCAGTTAAACCTAAACGGTCAGCAGCAAGTTTGGCTAAGTATAAAAATTGGCCATCAACATTGGCTTTAACATATTCATATTCGGTATTTATGGCTAATAAAACGTTGGCCGATAGGGTCCATGGGGTGGTGGTCCAGGCAAGAACATATTCGTTGTCCCGATTGGTTAATTTAAATTTCAAATAGACTGAGGTGTCAGTGTCTTCCTGATAACCGTCGGCTTCTTCGTGCTGGGATAATCCGGTTTCACAGCGGGGGCACCAGGTTGTTGCACTTTTCTTTTTGACCAACCAACCTTTTTCTTGAACTTTTTTTAAGAAATGCCAAATATAAAGGTTGTTGGTAGTTGAATTGGTGTAGTAAGAATCATCCCAATTCATAAACATGCCTAATCGTTTGGATTGTTCGGTTTGGATGGCGGAAAATTTGTCGACCCGGGCAATGCAGGCGTTGGTGAAATTTTCTAATCCGAAATTTAGAATATCTTTTTTGGAATTGAAGCCGGCTTCTTTTTCGACTTCGACTTCGACCCACAAGCCTTGACAGTCAAAGCCATTTTGGAATCTTTGGGCGTAACCCTGGGCGTTTTTAAATCTTTGAAAGAGGTCTTTGAGAGTGCGACCGCGGGCATGATGGACCCCCATTGGGTTGTTGGCAGTAATGGGGCCGTCGATAAAGGAAAAATTTTTGGGTGAATTGTCGTTTTTGTGGAGGTACTGTGAAACCAAGTCATTTTGGTACCACCAATTTAAGATTTGAACCTCTAGTTCGGGAAAATTAGGATTTTGAGGAAGATCTTTGAAATATGGCATGGTTTAATTATATCTAATATATATAAAAAATCCCGCAATTGCGGGATTGAGTGGCTCCGATGCTCCCGATTAATCGGGATATGCGGAGCTAGGTAATAATTATTAATTGTTTGGACATTAATAGTTGGATTATACATCAAGATCTTTGTTGCGGTAGGTTGTAGTCTGAGATAGGTATATTGGGGTCGCGAATAACGAGTTCGCCTTCTTTTGTAAGAAGGGCAGTGGCTATTAGTATACCTGTTGTTAGCTCTGCTTTGTTTTTACGATGAGATGTTGTTGTTAAAAAAAGTTCGAGATTCCAAATATCTTCTAGTCTATTTACACTGTGCATTGTAATTTATTATATACTTCTATCTATTTTTTTCGCAAGAAGGCGGGGATGTCGAATTCGTCAATGATGTCGACTCCAGCCGGAATTTCCTGGTCGCCCATTAATTTTTTAACCTCATTGTCGGTTAAAGTAGTAGCATCTTTTTTTGGATCAGTCACTGTTTGAACAGGTTTTTTATAAGGCTTATAAATTGACGAGTGGTTGCCGTCAAAACCGGTGGCAATGACACTTATTTTGATTTTGTCTTTTAGGCTGGGATCAATGGTGGCACCAAAAATAATATTGGCATCGGGTGAAGTATGTTCGGTTATAGTTTTGGCTGATTCTTCTATTTCAGCCATAGTAAGATCTGGGCCGCCGGTGATGTTGATAAGAACGCCGTGAGCACCCTCAATATTGACCTCAACTAACGGAGAATCGATTGCCGAAAGAACTGCTTTTCTGGATTTATTTTCTCCTTGTGCCTCCCCTACTCCCATTAAAGCAGAGCCGGCATCGCTCATAATAGTTTTTATATCAGCAAAATCAAGATTAATAAGTCCCGGAATGGTAATTAGATCGGCAATGGCTTTGGTACCCTTAGTTAAAACTGAGTCGGCAATTTTAAAAGCGTCGAGTAAGGTAACCTTATCATTAACAACTTCCATGACTTTTTGATTGGGAATAACGATGAGAGTATCGACATTGTTTCGAAGTTGAGTGATGCCATCTTCGGCGTTAGTCATCCTTCTGGTGCCTTCAAAAAGAAATGGTTTAGTAACTACGGCTATGGTTAAAATTCCCATTTCTTTTTTAGCAATCTCGGCGATGACAGGAGCGGCACCAGTACAAGTACCTCCCCCCATACCTCCGGTGATGAAAACCATGTCGGTACCTTGAAGAATTTCTTTGATGCGATCCTTGGATTCTTCGGCGGCCTGTTCCCCTATTTTAGGGTTGCCTCCGGCCCCCAAACCTTTGGTTAATTTTTCGCCGATTTGGATTTTTATTGATGCTAAAGAATTTAAGAGTGCCTGTGAATCGGTATTTACAGCAATAAAATCAACTCCAATAATACTATTTTCGTTAATCATGGAGTTGATGGCATTGTTGCCGCCGCCGCCAACACCGATAACCTTGATTCTGGCAAATTGGCCAGTCATTGTTTTAATAAGACCCATATTGATAAATTCTTATTAAGGCAAAAGAGGCTCGAGTAAATTTTTAATTCGGCCAAAAAAACTGTTTAGATTTACTTTATTTTTTTTGGAGGGAGAAGTAAATTCGCCTTTTTTGTTGTCTTCCAAAGAACATGTTAACAAACCAACGGCGCTGGTGTAGGCTGGACTTAAAATATCGTCTATTATGCCGCCAACCTTTGGAGGTTCAGCAATTCTTAAGGGTAAGGGAATGACCTTAGAACAGACATCTAAAGTATTTACCGTTTGACAGCCACCTCCGGTTAAAACAATGCCGGCAGGAATCAAATGTTCGTAGCCACTTGATTGGATTT
>Ga0172379_10007510_pt1 | contig 14130 bp, 11 predicted proteins | sample GrowelOW334metaG_FD_119756 | JGI IMG/M metagenome (GOLD analysis project Ga0172379, IMG submission 119756) | Groundwater microbial communities from an aquifer near a municipal landfill in Southern Ontario, Canada - Groundwater well OW334 metaG | ecosystem: Environmental > Aquatic > Deep... | reverse complement strand
AGAGAATTGCGGGGCTTCAAAGATCGGAGCCTTTTTTATACCGGGAATTGGTAAATGTGAACATTTGGAACATGCGCGGGATGCAGGGTTGGACTTTGTGCGAATTGGCATCAACGCGCCTAATGCGGAAAAGGCCTATCCTTTCATTAAGAAAGCGCGGGACCTGGGACTGGTCCCAATATTGAACATGATGAAAACTTATGCCTTGAAACCAAAAGAATTTGCAATAAAAGGGAAAGGTGCTGTTGAAAGTGGGGCAGAGGCTGTTTATTGTGTTGATTCTGCAGGGGGGATGCTGCCAAGAGATGTTGCAGAGTATTTTGATGCTTTAAGGGATGTGTGCGATTGCGGACTTGGTTTTCATGGGCATAATAATTTAATGCTGGCTGTTGAAAATTGCATTGTAGCCTATAAACATGGGGCGCGTTTCCTGGATTCAACCTTGTGCGGCATTGGAAGAAGTGCCGGAAACGCTCCGACAGAGATTCTAATTGCGGTCATGGAACGGCTTGGGATATCTACCGGGATTGATCTTTTTGAGGTCATGAATATTATAGAAGAATATATGTGGCCGGTCGTGGCCCAAACCAGGCCAAATGATATGGTGGGGGTGGTTTCTGGATACGCACAATTTCATTCATCATTTTTACCTAAAGTATCCATTGCAGCAAACAAATACAATGCAGACCTGCGACGGCTGATCGCAAAAGTTTGTTCCCACAATACGGTCGACGTAGACGATGATTATTTAGAGATGGCTGCACATGATCTTGAAGGCACAAAATCCGGAAATATTTCCAATAAACTGGTTTCTTTTAATGTTCCGGAAATTTCCCGCAATAACTTGAGCAATTCGGTGAATTCGGTAAAATCCCTTGTGGATGGTTTAGTCGTTGCGAGCGCGAAACGTCCGGGATCAAAAGTTGTATTGCAGCTTATTGCCTTTGATCAGGCGGAAGATAATGTCTTAATTCCGGAATTTATCCTCGGGGACTCCCAAATGCTGATGGGGCGTGTCCGTTACGGATCGATCGAAATACTAAAAGAAGTTGTTACGGCCGTGCATTCTAAAGTTTTTATGTTCCTTGTAGATCAACGGAAAGGCTGGGCAATTGAAGCTCCAATGATAGTAGCAGATATTGCCGGGATCGCTTGCACTATTCCAATGCGAGATGAAGAGCTTCGAAAATTGTTCTTAATGGAGACTTTGGACCGGGCGGCACATGTTTTTGGGAACAAAAATTTACTGATCTATGGGTTGGACCCACTGATATTAAAGCTTCTGGAAATAGGAACGGCTTTTTCCCGGGTATTTATATTTGGCAATGAGAGCGCGTCAAAGCAATCGATTGATGACATTGTGGTCTTAAGCAGTTTGAACGATTGCATTAATCTTGATGTGCGTTTTGACCTGGTCCTCTGCGGAGCTAATCCGACGGACAAGGACATTAATTTGCTGGCTCGATTGTTGGGTAAAAAAGGTAAAATATTGTCGATATGTCCCACTCCATCAAAACAGTCAAAGGTTTTAGGCGATCGTTTTGAAACTGTTAACTTCAATTGCGCATACTCTGGGCTCGTATCTCGTTATATTGCAAATGAAAGCGACTTGAATTTTGTTTCGAGCATAAATTAAGGAAATAGATATGAACAAAGAAATTATGATATTGGAAGCAATATTTAAAAATAATGCAAATAAGGAAGCCCTGGTCGGTTTATCCAGCGCTAAAACATTTTCCTACCGTGAATTAGAAGTCCTTTCCCTGAAATTGGCGCAAGTTCTGCAAAAAAATGGCATTGTTAAGGGTGATCGGATCGGGATCATTCTTCCAAATAGTGTTGAATATGTGATTATTTATATTGCAATAATGCAAATAGGGGCGATCGCAGTTCCGATAAACCATGATCTGCATCCGACGGAAATCATATCCCTAATAAATAATTCAAAGGTTAAATTGGTATTTATGCCAAAGAGGAATGAAGCGATCGAAAGCGTTGCTGGACAGGTATATATTGTTAATGAATTGTTTCTCGGTGAAATAGAAAGGGAAAAAGCTATCAGTGAAAGATCGTTTTCATGTGTCGACGCCGAAGATGTTATTGCGATCATGTACACATCGGGAACGACTTCCCGCCCCAAAGGGGTGGAAATTCGATATCGGGATGTTATTGGAAATGGTTTAGCTTTTATTGAAACTATGAAAATTCCCGCAGGGACGAGATTTCTTAATGTTTTTTCCCTCTCATATATGGGTGGGTGGTTTAACCAGATGTTGATACCTCTTTTATCCGGTGGGACCATAATATTAGATAAAACATTTGGTTCAGATACTGCTTTAAGCTATTGGAACAAAGTAATAAATAACAATGTGTCAGCCATTTGGCTTACTCCAACAATGATGGCCATACTGTTGTTCATCGGAAAGGCAAAAGAAGCACTTGAATATAACAAAAAACATGTAAAATTCGCGTTTGTTGGGACGGCGCCTCTAGCTCCCAAGATCAAGCGCGACTTTGAAGAAAGCAGCGGGATAAACTTTTACGAAAATTACGGATTGTCAGAGACCTTCTTTATTTCAACCAACATACCAGGTCTGCCTCCTAAAATAGCCTCTGTTGGAAAGGTTTTGCCTGGATGTGAAATTGAAATACGAATAAAGTCTGGAGAAAAAGGTAAGATCGGAGATGAAGGCGAAATATTCGTTAAAAGCGCATATTTGATGAAAGGGTATTATGATGAATGCTCCAGTGTGCAGTTAATGGATGTGCGCGGTTTTTTTAGGACCGGAGATATTGGTTTTATTGACGAAGAAGGTTATTTGTTCATTACCGGTCGCGAAAAAGACCTTATAATCAGAGGGGGGTTGAATGTAAGCCCTAAGCAAATTGAAGATAAACTTATGGAAATGGAAGGGATAGAAGAGGTCGCATGCGTTGGCGTTCCTCATAATATTTATGGGGAAGAAATAGCGGTTGTTGTTAAATTAAAAGCGCAGCATAGGTCTGTTATTAAAGAAAATGATATTTTGGAGTTTGCCGCAAAAAGCTTGGCACAATCAAAATATCCGCGTCTTGTTTATTTTGTTGATGATTTTCCGAGAAGTTCAACCGGCAAGCTTCAAAAAAATAAACTGCGCTTGATGCTGCAGGAAAAAAACAAGGGGTAATTTAATTAATTTATGGCTGTTATAGGCTTTTCACATATTGTGTCTGAAGTTTCTGATCTTGATGCCAGTGTCGAATTTTATTCGAAAAAAGGGTTTCAAATGAAATATATGCTGGAAATGGATGTCCCCCCCATAAAAAAGGAAGTATTGAAAGGCGATGCCAAAAGAATCCGGCTTGCTTACTTGGTGTTCAAAGATGATGAAGCCTGCAACCTTGAGTTGATCCAGCATGATACTGAAAAAAGCTATGAATGTGCTGCCGGAGAAAAGATCGGTTTGAATTTCTTTACTTCGCGGGTCGCAAATGGAATGTCGATCGAGGACCTGGATGGAAATAGAATTGGCATATTCCCTCAGCCGGTGTCTAAAAAAAATAAGACAAAGCACTATGTTCTTCCTGTGCAAGACTTGACAGCTACTAGTAAGTTTTACATTCAAAACTTTAATATGTGTATAGTCGAAGGGGAGCAAGCGTGCGGACAGAATATAATTGGCTACAACAATAATGTTTTGACCCTTTCTTTTGAGAAATGTTTGCATGCCAATTGGGATGGTTGCCTGCATTTAGTAGAGAATAAAGACTTTAAGAGCGATAAAAAATATCTAAATGAGCTGGGTTTCCATTCATTTTGTTTTTTAGTCAGTAATGTTGAGAGGGATATATATGCAAAATTCAGCAGGCAGAGCATTATTGGGCCGTTCCAGGAACAGAAGCAAGTCGATGGAAAAGATGTGAAATTTGAGGTTGGGTTTGTTTATGATCCTAATGGCTATCCATTAGAGTATTTTTTATTGTCGTAGAAAAGGAGAGCTTATGTTAATTGATTTGACCTTTAGCATTGAAGAGAGGATGACTACCCCGAATGTTTATTGGCATCCCAAGGTTGAAATTGTGGGATTGGGCACCATAAGCAAAGAGAATAGAAATACGCATAAGCTGGTTCTTGGTACGCATACGGGGACGCATATGGATGCTCCGAGGCATCTGATCGAAGGTGGACAGACTATTGACCAGATCGACCCGGCGCTTTTTGTCCAAAAAGCTCTATTGATGAAATTTGATAATAAAGGGGCAGGGGATTTTATTGATCATGACGAACTAGCACATTATGATAGTTTGCTTAGCGGTGTTTCCGCGGTAGTGATCCGTACAGGTTGGTCTAAATGGTGGATGACAGACAAATATTATAAACAATGGCCGTATTTAAGCGAGAAAGCCGCCCAATACTTGGTTGATAAAGGTATTAAGGTCATTGGGATGGATATGCCTTCTCCCGATTCGGCAGATAGGCTAACGCCCGGATCTAGTTCTCCGATCCATTGCCAGTTAATGGGTCAGGGCATTATTTTAGTCGAATACTTAAATAACCTTGAACTGATCAACAAAGATATATTTAAATTATATTCTTTCCCTTTGAAATTGAAGGGATTAGACGGCTCTCCAGCGAGAGTGTTAGCGGAGGTATAAATGGATAAAATAATTATTGTCGGCGCAGGAGCGCATGCGGAATGTGTTATTGCCAATATTATGGAAGAAAAGAAGTTTGAGATATTTGGTTTGTTGGACGCAAATAAGAGCGGATCGCTTTTGGGCTTTCCAATTCTTGGAAAAGAAGATCTTTTGCCAAAGTTAAAGGCAGAAGGCCTGCTTTACGCATTTCCTGGAGCGGTGATCGGAGCAAATGGAAATACTATGGTCGGGAAAACGATCTTAGATAAAATATTAGCTGCTGGATTTACGGTCCCTAATCTTATCTCTTCGAAGGCTTCGGTCAGATTTGGCGTTAAAATGGGGGTCGGCGTGCTTGTTCAGCCATCAGCTGTTGTAGACACTTCAGCTTCTTTGGGGAATGGCGTGGTCGTCAATCCATTGGTCCTGGTCGGGCATCATTGCCAGGTTGGGGATAATGTTGTTTTTGCCGGTGGGGTGACTCTTAATGCAAGGCTTAAGATCGGGAATGGGGCTTTTATCGGTATGGGGGCAAACGTTTTTTCGGATGTAGGAATTCGGAGCAAAGTAGCTCCCGGAACGGTAGTAATGTCTCCAGTCCCGGACAACAATATTGCTTTTGGGAATCCAGTCCGTATGATGAGGAGAATAGAATAATATGCTATATCTTGATGAGAATGTTTTAATGTTTTTTTTGGAGAACGGCAAAATAAGGATCTATCACACTTTATTGAGGCAAAACACGCTGGTTTCGTCCAATGTTATCGGCTTGTTGGGTTTTATCGGGATTAAAGGCCAATCAGAAACAACGGTTAAAGAAAAATATGCGGAGGGCAGTAGAGAGTATCTTTTGGAAGATGCTACAAAAATGGCATTGTGGGATTGCATGTTAAACAATCCGGACAATTACAAAGAAGACGTTTCTATGCAGCAGGCCCGGGCCTACGATTTGAAAGAGCTGATCTCTCAGCTTGAAAAACGTTTTATATTGAAGCGAAGCAAAGAGGTTGAATATCCTTTGAAGAAAAAAGGCCCGTTTGATCGAATGAAAGGGACGCTTCACCAACAATTAGGAGCTGAGGCCCTTTTTAGAAAAAAATCGATAAGTGAGTGGTGGTCTTGCCAAAAATTCAATGAAGATATGAAAACTGTCAAGGAAACTCCTTATCGATATATTCAGGAATATTTTCTGGAAAAATATTTTGAGGAAAAACTGGTCGGGAAAAAGGTCTTAGAAATAGGCTGTGGGACGGGCTATTATTGTCACAAAATGGCAAAATATGCAAAAGCTGTAATTGGGCTTGATTATCAGAAGGAATATATTGAGATCGCTCAAAAGAACAATAAGGATAATAAGGACAAGTTGAACTTTTTTACTGCAAATATTATCAATGATATCAATATTGATGAGGTGAGCAAGGGATCTTTTGATTATATTTTTTTGATCGATATTTTTCTTTTCTTTTTTAGCGGAGAATTTCAAAATGAACTATCTTCAAATAAAGAAAAAATATTGAAGCAATTAGCCACTTTGCTTGCAAAAGGCGGAAAGATCGTGATAATGGATCCCAGTAATTATTGGTTGATCCCGCGCTTTGGATCGAGCAAGTATCCTTTTGGCGTAGTTACGGAATACAAAAACAATTATTTTCGTATCATTTCAAATTTGGATGAGATAACAAAACTGTTCTATTCAAGCGGCCTAGTTGTTTCGAGGATATTAGAGCCGGAGATCAATGAAAAATTTAAGGATATTAATGAACGCGAATACCATTTTATGAAGCAATTCCCACAATGGTGGGTTTTTGAGCTGGAAAAAGCGGCGGTATAAAATAAATAGGAGGTATTGATGATGAAGGATGAATTCAGGTTTTTTCTTAGGACGGATGTTAGGGTTGGGGCCGATGAATTATTAAAATTGCCGGAATACCTTGTTCAAGCAAAGCTTAATAAGGTTGTCATCTTAATAGATGGCGCTTTGAAGAAGCTTCCTTATATAAGTAAAGCGATAAAATTGTGTGAAAAGGAATTGGATTGCTCGCTATTTTATTATGATATCGGCGAAGAGCCGACATATGAATATTTGGACGAGATCGCGGAAGAATTTAGAAAAAAGAAGGGAGTGCAGGCATTAGTTGGTATCGGCGGCGGAAGTACGATCGATTTTACGAAGGGGCTTGCCGTTCTGATGACAAATTCGGGAGAGGCCCTAAAATACCGCGGTTTTCCAGAGAATATTAATGATCCACTGCCGGTGATTGCTGTTCCAAGCACTGCTGGGACAGGGACTGAAACAACTTACAATGCGGTTTTTATCAGTAAAAAAGAAAGTAAAAAACTAGGGATAAATACTACAAAGAATTTTCCAATATTTTCTATTTTAGATCCGAACTTAATTAAAAGTTGTCCATTGCATGTTTTTGCTTCTTCCGGGATGGATGCAATGACCCACGCTTTGGAGGCGTTTGTTTCGCCAAAAACTCAAGTGTTAAGCCGAATGCTTGCCAAAGAAGCGATCAGGCTCCTGTCATTAAATCTATTATCAGTCGCGACGGGCGATAGGTCGTTAAAAACCTTGGAAGATCTTCAGCTTGGCGCCTATCTTGCAATAATTGCGCTTTTTAATTCTTCTGCTGGGGTTGCAGGCGGATTGTCTGTTCCTTTGGATGAGAAATACGGGGTTCCGCACGGCCTTTCAGGTGCCGTATTTTTGCCGTTAGTTCATGAGCGGAACTTCCTCAAAGGGTATTATGATTATGCTTTTATAACCGATGTTATTTATGGCAATTGTAAAGGAACAAAAAAAAGCAAGGCAAAGAAATTTATTGACTTGTTATATAAACTAAATAAAAATTTAAAGGTTCCAGATAAACTGAAGCATTTTGGATTAAACAACGATGAAATTAAGGAGTATGAAGCAAATGCTACTGAAAGAGCGAGAATTGGAGGGTTCCAATTAAACCCGGTGGCGGTTACCGTGCTTGATATCAAATCAATCTTTGCAAAATTAAAATAGTGAGATATAAAATGGGGCCAAAAATGATTAAAAATGCTATTGCATCAGAAAAACTGTCGATCAAGGAAGTGATAAGGCTGATCGACCAATCCGGCTTAAGGGTGGCTTACATTATTGATAAGGATAAAAAACTTCTTGGCGTCGTGAGTGACAGCGAAATAAGGAAAGCGATCCTTAAAGGAAATGATGTAAAAGAACCGGTCAGCCGAATTTTAAATATGGATCCTGTGGTTTTAAGGGAAGAGGATCTGTCAAACAAGGATCTAGTCATCAGGACCATAAAGAAAATGAAAGAAAAAATGGCTGATAGCCGGCATATTTTGATCTTGGACAATAATAACAGGCCTTTAAGAATGGAAAATCTGTCAGATCTGGTTATGAATAACGGGAAAAAAAAGAAAGACCATTCTAATTTTGGTAAAAGAGTTTTAGTTGTGGGGGGGGCGGGATATTTAGGTTCGGTGTTGGTCCGACAGCTCCTTGTTAAAGGATTTAAGGTAAGGGTCTTGGATCTCCTGATGTACGGGGTCGGTCCAATAAAAGAACTTCTGGAGAATAAGCGCTTTGAATTAATTGAGGGAGATATGAGAAATATATCCAACCTGGTTAGTGCATTGAACGGGGTGGATGCGGTCATTAATTTAGCGGCAATCGTTGGCGACCCGGCATGTAATAACAAACCCGAAGATGCCATTGAAACAAACTTTTTGGCAAACAAAGCTCTAGCCGAGGCCTGTAAATATAACCAGGTGAACCGCTTTATTTATGCTTCAACTTGTAGCGTTTATGGGAGCATGGAAAAGGAGCAAGCGCTTGATGAGAATTCGCCGCTTAATCCTGTTTCTCTCTATGCCCGTTCCAAGATACAGGCAGAAGAAGGGATATTAGTCCTGGAAGATGAAAACTTTTCGCCGACAATTTTAAGAATGAGCACATTATATGGCCATTCGCCGCGAATGCGGTTTGACCTGGTCGTAAACACGATGACAAAAACCGCCGTTGTAGATAAAAAAATATGTGTTCATGGCGGAGGAAGCCAATGGCGGCCATTACTGAATGTTGAAGATGCAGCACGTGCATATATCAGAGTACTGGAAGCCCCGCTTTCAAAAGTAAAAGGGCAAATATTTAATGTTGGTTCGAGCGAATTGAACCATCGTATTATTGATATTGCGAAACTTGTTAATCGCTGTATACCTGAAGCAGAAATGGCCTTTGTTGGAGAAACCTCTGATGCAAGGAATTATCTTGTCTCATTTTCTAAGATCGAAGGGATCTTGGAATACAAAGCAAAGATGGGATTGATCGAATCGATCCGAAAGATAAAAAAAGCGATCGAAAACGGGGAGAATTCTGACGTGAACAATCCAAAATATTATAATGTGGAGTTTAAATAATGATAAAAAATAAAAAATTAACTTTGCCTGCGCTTCTTGGCGGTAAGCCTGAGTTTTCTACCCCTATACCAATAACTCTGCCAACGATCCCTCCAGTAGGGCTCTTCAGGAAGCGTTATGAGCAGATCTTAAAGAGCAGAATGATCACCAATTCAAAATATGTCCATGAATTTGAGCAAAAAGTTTCGAAATATATTGGAGTCAAGCACGTTGTCGCCAATAGTAGCTGCACAAGTGGATTAATGCTGATCATGAAAGGGCTTGGTCTTCGGGGAGAAGTTATCCTGCCAAGTTTTACATTTCACGCGACAGCGCATGCGGTAGTCTGGAACAATTTAAAACCGGTCTTTGTCGACTGCGACCTGGAAACATATACTATTGATCCAGCAGCAGTTGAAAAGGCAATTACACCTGCGACTTCAGCAATTATTGGGGTACATATATTTGGAAATCCTTGTCCAGTTAATGATCTGCAAAAGATCGCTTCAAAAAATTCTTTGCGATTGATCTACGATGCTGCACACGGATTTGGGACAAAATTTCATGGAAAAAACGTAGGTGGTTTTGGCGATGCAGAATCATTTAGCCTGAGCCCAACAAAACTGTTGACGGCCGGCGAGGGAGGGATCGTTGCGACCAACAATGACGAGATCGCCGGTAAGATCAGGATTGGAAGGAATTATGGCGATTCAGGTGATTATGACCCTGCGTTTTCCGGATTAAGCGCAAGAATGAACGAATTTAACGCTTTATTGGGGATCGAAAGTTTAAACATGCTGGAAAAAAATGTTGTTCGAAGAAATAAAATGGTTAAGTTATATATAAAACTTTTATCTAAGCTTCCAGGGATCGGGTTTCAAAATATTCTGGAAGGGAATCGAAGCAGTTACAAAGATTTTTCTGTTTTAATTGATGAAAAAACTTTTGGCTTATCCAGGGATGTTTTGTATCGGGCACTGTTGGCGGAAAATATTGTTGTTAAAAAATACTTTGACCCGCCGGTCCATAAAATATCCGCTTTTTCTGCTATAAGAAAAGATGGGGAAAATATGTTTCCTAATACAATGAAGATTTCCCAGAATAGCTTAAGCTTGCCGCTTTATTCCCATATTGAAGAAAAAATAGTGATTAAAATTTGCAAGGCAGTCAGCCGGATCCATGACAATTGTCAAGAGATAAAAAGGCGTAAAAATATTTAAAATGCATATAGACAATTTACATTTCCTGATCCAAACGCCATTGACCCAAAGGGATTATGAGCGGTTCGGCGTGGAAAGGCTTAATCAACGGGGATTTACTGTCAAATTTTTGGATATAACCTCCATGCTAAACCCGGAATATGTTTTAAAAAGCGGGGTGAACGCAATAGAGTACAAAGATATAATAAATTTTAGTTCTATCAATGATATTGAAAAATATTTAATGCGTGTTATGAGTGGAAGCACATTAATTGTTGATTTGATAGGAAGGAACCCTGTTACCCTTTTTATTTATAAATTATTAAAAAAATACGGTATTTCTTACATATGTATCTGTGCCAATTCACTGCCTATTGCATCAGGGGGGCCATCCAAATGCAATTTAGTTGATTTTAAGTATTGGCGGAAGTTAGCATCATATTTTAAGTCCAATATTGTAAGATATTTCGATGGAATAAACTTTTGGCATCCGACTTATGCCTTTGCTGGCGGGAGAATGGATACTGCGGCTTTGCTGCCCTTTAGAAAAAAAGTAAAAATTGTTTGGGCGCATACTTTAGACTATGACCTATATCTTGATTATATGGCACGTGTTCCTGCGCCAATACTAAAGCAGGATTATGCCGTGTTTTTGGATGAAAATTGGCCGTTTCATCCGGATTTCTTTGTAAACAGGACACAGAGAAATGATTTTAAAGAACCGAATGATTATTATGAAGAATTAGACATATTATTTAGCAAATTGGAGAAAAAAAACGGGGTTCCAATTGTGATTGCTGCTCATCCAAGATCAAGATACGAAGATATGCCGGACTTATTTTCCGGAAGAAAAGTAATTAAAATGAATACTATCAATTTAGTTGCGAATGCAAAATATGTTTTGGCGCATGGCAGCACTTCTGTTAATTTTGCTATCCTTTTTGAAAAACCGCTTATCTTTTTGATGCCGGCCAAGGTCAAAGCGGGATTTTTCGAGGCGTTCATTAAAAACTTTGCCAAGCAATTTAATAAAGAACCGATAGAAGCTGATAAAATTAGTAATTATAAAATTGGTGATGAATTATTTGTTGACAAAGAGTTGTACTCTAATTATAAGGAGAATTATATTAAAACGAAAAATTCACCGGAAAATCATTTTTGGGATATTGTAGCTGACGCAATTAATATTAATTAGGAGGAAATTATGGGAATATTTGATAAAAAGACGATATTGATAACAGGGGGGACGGGATCTTTTGGAAAAAAATTTACTAAGATAGTTCTGGATGAATATGCTCCTGAAAAAGTGATAATTTATAGCCGTGATGAGCTTAAACAATATGAGATGCAGCAGCAATTTTCGAAATATCAGAATTTAAGGTTTTTTATTGGGGATGTCAGAGATAAAGAAAGACTTATGCGTGCATTGCACGGCGTGGACTATGTTGTTCATGCGGCTGCCCTAAAACAAGTCCCGGCAATGGAATACAACCCGACAGAAGCTATAAAAACCAATGTTATGGGCGCTATGAATATAATAGAAGCTTCGCTTGATCGAAAAGTAATAAAAGTGATCGCTCTGAGTACTGACAAAGCCTGTAATCCGATAAATTTATATGGGGCGACGAAGCTATGTTCAGATAAGTTGTTTGTTTCTGCAAATTCATATTCCGGTATATCCGCCACAAGATTCAGCGTTGTGCGTTACGGGAATGTTGTTGGTAGCCGAGGCAGTGTTGTTCCGTTCTTTCTTAATAAAAAGGCTGAGGGGATTTTGCCTATTACTGACCCGCGAATGACCAGGTTTTGGATAACCTTGGAACAAGGGGTCCGTTTTGTTATTAAAAACTTTGAGAGAATGCAAGGTGGAGAAATATTTGTTCCAAAGATCCCAAGTATGAATATTATGGACCTAGCGAAGGCTATTGCTCCCGAATGTAAAACTTCGATAGTTGGGATCCGTCCTGGTGAAAAGTTGCATGAAGTGATGATATCGGAAGATGATGCAAGAAACACTAAAGAACTAGATGATTGTTATGTGATTCAGCCGACTTTTCACTGGTGGAGCGCTGGAAATCATTCCGAAGGGAAAAATGTTCCGGAAGGATTCAGATATTCAAGTGATAATAATAAACAGATATTAAAAGTCGATGGCTTGAAGGAAATGATCGGCAGCTTATGAAAGTGATACCATACGCTACGCAATCGATCGATAAAAGCGATAGCAAGGCGATCGAGGAAGCCTTGTACTCGGAATATCTTACGCAGGGTCCAATGGTGGAATTGTTCGAGAAGGCAGTTGCAGAATACTGCGGAGCAAAATATGCTGTTGCGGTAAATTCAGGGACCTCAGCCCTGCATATTGCTTGCTTAGCTGCCGGACTTAAAAAAGGAGATGAGGGAATAACTTCTCCAATTACTTTTGTCGCTTCAGCCAATGCGATCTTGTACTGCGGCGCAATTCCAAGATTTGCCGATGTGTTGAGCGATACGGTTTGCATTGATCCAAAAGAAATTGAAAAACAAATAAATAATAGAACAAAGGTCATTATTCCGGTGCATTTTGCGGGGCATCCCTGTGATATGGAAGAGATCTGTAAGATCGCCAAAAAAAATAAAATAATTGTAATTGAAGATGCCGCCCACGCGCTTGGCGCCGAATATAAAGGCGAAAAGATCGGATCATGTAAGTATTCTGATATGACCACTTTAAGTTTTCATGCGGTAAAGCATATTACTACCGGCGAAGGCGGAATGGTTCTTACCAATAACAGGCGGCTATACGAGCTGCTTAAAAAATTCCGTTCGCATGGGATAACGCGGGATCCCAAGATGTACAATTCGGATAGAGGCGCATGGTATTACGAAATGAGTGAACTGGGGTATAATTATCGCTTAACAGACTTGCAATGTGCGCTCGGGATAAGTCAATTAAAAAAACTTCCGGCTTTCTTGAAAAAACGGAGAAATACCGCTAAAAAATATGACAACTATTTTTATAAAACCGGATATGGATTGCCGCTAACGGTTCGTTCGCATGTTGAGAATGCGTATCATCTCTATGTAGTTCGATTTGACAGAAATAAATTTCAGGCTTCGCGAAAGGAAATATTTGATGAGTATCGCAAGGCAGGGATTATGGTCAATGTACACTATATACCGGTCTATTACCAACTATATTACAAAAAATTAGGTTATAAGAAAGGGATTTGCCCAAGGGCTGAAAAATATTATGATGAAACTATAACTTTGCCGCTTTATCCCGGCATGTCGAGTCGGGATGTATCTCGAGTGATCAACGTGACCAGTAAAATTATGGAAAAACATGAAAGATGATTTTTAGAATACTGAAAAAGTTAAAATTATATATAAGTGGAATTTTCATGGATGCAATGCAAATCCTTGATATTACTGATGATCAATCATTTCAAAGAAGTTCCGAATTCTTAGAGTGGCTAAATTCCGATTTGGTTAAAATAACGGGACAATTTATAGAAGAGTATAAATTATTAGATTCCCCATACATGAAACAAATTGTCAGTTCTTTTAATACAAATCGCTTTGAGCTTTATTTGCATAGATGGGTGGTTGAATATTATTTGAGGTTATTCAGACATTTGGATTTAAACAGTAATTATGGGAACAATGGAAGGTCTGTTTTTCTTGAAAAGAACCCGTTGAATCAATATGGGGTTGAAAAATATTATGATCGTTTTAAATCTCTTCCTCAGATCAAATGGAAGAAACAATCAAATATTGCAAAAAGGATCTTACTTATTGCACTTAATGATCTAAAAATATTGTATAGCAGTCTTCGAAATGGCTGGATTTTAAAGATAAAGAAAAAAAGCTTTGTTGTAATGCGAGAAGCATTGTGGTCTTTATATGACTGTGGCGGATATTATTTTCACGATGATTTCTT
>Ga0172379_10007509_pt1 | contig 14131 bp, 6 predicted proteins | sample GrowelOW334metaG_FD_119756 | JGI IMG/M metagenome (GOLD analysis project Ga0172379, IMG submission 119756) | Groundwater microbial communities from an aquifer near a municipal landfill in Southern Ontario, Canada - Groundwater well OW334 metaG | ecosystem: Environmental > Aquatic > Deep... | reverse complement strand
AACATCAGCGGAAGTTCAATATTTTCATAAGCAGTTAAAACGGGGATGAGATTATAAAATTGAAAAACGAATCCGATGTTACTCGCTCGCCATTTTGCAAGCGAAGATTCATTCAACAAAGTAATATCTGTATCGTTCACAATTACATTTCCTTTTGTCGGTTTATCAATTCCCGCAATTAAATTTAAGAGCGTTGTTTTGCCGGAACCGGATGGTCCCATCAAACAAAAAAATTCTCCTTCTTCGATATCGAGAGTAATATCATTTAAAACAGGAATTGCAAAACTATCTCTGGTATATGATTTTGAAACATTTTTTACTTGAATAATCGCCGGCATAGTGTCTCCGTTTTTTTTAAGTCCTTAGTTATCAGTCCGCCGCGGCGGATCAGTATATTTTTCTCAATTATGGTCTTGTTCTTAATCATAATTTTGTTCTTAATCCTTTCACATCAACCATCCAACATCATCCATCAACCATGAATCATTTTTTTACGTTTACTTTCGTTCCGTCCTTAATTTCTTTCGAAGGATTATCAATAACTTTTTCGCCATCAACTAAACCGGAAAGAATTTCTACATAAGCTCCGAGTTTTTCGCCGATAGTAACTTTGGCTTGTTCTGCTTTTTCATTTGTTACTTTGTAAACAAAATACTCATTCTCATTCTGAACCAATGTTGAAGCGGGAATAACGAGTTTCGGTTTTTTGTTTAGCATTTCTTCGCTTACCGGTTCATTTAAAAAGAGAACTTTTGCGCGCATTTCAGGTAGGACTTTTTTATCGTAATTCTTAAATCCAACCTTCACCATTACGGTAGCTTTTGCTCTATCCGCTGTGGGAACAATTTTGGCAACGAAACCGGGATAACGGAAATCGGGATAAGCTTCAAGAGAAATTTCACAATCTTGATTGGGTTTTATTCTTTCGATATTCGATTCGGAAACATCGGCTTCAACTTGAAGCGAAGACATATCCGCCATAGTTACCACCGCTGCTTTTGAAGAAGCGCTTGCGGCAAAGGGAGCGACAATTTCGCCAACGTCTGCATTTTTTGTTAACACCGTTCCATCAAACGGAGCTCGGATAAGCATATTTTCCATCGCAACTTCCGCTCCCAATACTTGTGCTTTAGCTAATTCAATTGATGCGGTAGTTCGGTTAAATCTTGATTCTGCTGCATCAAGTTCAGATTGTGCAGCCGAACCGGAAGCAAAAAGTTTTTTAGTCCGCTTAAAACTATTTTCTGCATCGTTTAAGTCGGCTTCACTTAGTTTTAAATTTGCCTTTGCTTGCTCAAGTTGCGCTCTAATATCGTTGTCGTCAAGTCTTGCAATTATTTGATTTTTTTTTACGGCATCGCCTTCAACAACTCCAAGGAATTGCAGTCTTCCGGTTCCTTTTGAGGCAACAGCAGCTTTTCTTTGCGCAACAATATATCCGCTTGCAGTTAACACAGCATTTGATTGTGATGAAGAAACTTTAGAGGCGGTAACTACAGAAACATCAATGGTTGAAGCGAAAACGTAATCCCATAAAAAGTAAATAAGGAAGGATGCGGATAAAATTCCAAATCCCCATATAACCAAACTTTTTTTACCGGAGTATCCGTTAGAGGAAGAAGGAGAAGATCGGTTTATTTTTAACGAAGTAAGATCAGCATTCTTATTTTCCATTAGTCACCAGATGTTTTTACTTAGAAGTTTCGATTGCTAAAATAAGAATCGCGTATCATTTTAGAAAGAAAAATTTTAAATAGCCATAAAAAAGTAAACCTATTAACGGATTAAAAACCTAAGTTCGGATGGAATAATTTTTCACCGATTCTTCTCGTTTGCAGTCTTTTGTTTTGTAGTTCTTTTTCTCTAAATTTCTTGAAACGTTATTGTTGCTAATTTCTATTGATATTTCTAGAAATGTTGTATTTCTGTAAATTATAAAAAAAGGTTTTTGTGAAAAAGAAATCTTCAGAACCGTCTAACTCTACTAATAAGGTGAAAAAAAAAGAAGGAGAGATCCCTTCTGCTGTTCAAACTACCTCGTCAGCTAATAAACTTGCTGAACAAAGAGAATTATTAAGAGGAATTTTGGACGATAAAGAATTGCTTGAACTTGCTGTAGATGGAATCCTGATCGGTTCACACGATGGAATTATTATTGGTGCAAATTCTTATATGCAGCAATTGACCGGCAGAACACTGGACAAACTGATTGGCGCACATATTAGTACACTGTTCAATACTGAAGAGCTAACTAAAAATCCTTTAAGATTCGATTTGCTGCATAAAGGAGAGGTTGTTCTATCTGAGCGGAACATTGTTCGTCCTGACGGGAAAATTGTTCCAATTGAAATGCACACTAAAATGATGCCCAACGGCACCTATCAATCAATTTATCGAGATATTACAGAACGCAAAACAGCGGAAAAAGCATTAAAAGAAAGTGAAGAAAAATACCGCAAGACTTTTTATATAAGCCCTGACGCTGTAAACATTATTCGGCTTGAAGATGGAATGCGTGTTTCAATTAATAGTCACTTTACAAAAGTTATGGGATATACCGAAAGTGATATTATTGGCAAGACTACTCGGGAACTTGATATTTTAGTCAATCCTGAAGATAGGAAAAGACTTGTTGAAGGGTTGAAAAAAGACGGTATTGTTGAAAACCTTGAAGCGCAGTTCCGAAAAAAAAACGGCGAGATAGTTCTCGGGTCGATGTCCGCCTCTCTTTTGGAACTTGATGGAGTCCCACATATAATAAGCATTACCAGAGACATTACCGAACGCAAGCAAACCGAAGAAGCTTTGTGTAAATCAGAATCTAAATTGCGGGCAATCTTTGCTGCAATGACGGATGTAATTATGGTTGTTGATGCTGAAGGACGCTACCTTGAAATTGCTCCTTCAAATCCTTCTCTGCTTTACAAACCGTCAAACGAACTTTTAGGAAAGACAATGCACGAAGTCTTTCCGAAAGAACAAGCAGATTTCTTCCTTGCTCACGTCACTCAATCTTTAAATACTCAGCAACCCGTTGGAATGGAATATACTTTAGAAATTGAAAATAAGAAGATATGGTTTTCAGCTCTTCTTTCTCCGTTAACTTCTGATTCTGTTCTTCTTGTCGCTCGCGACGTAACAGAACAGAAAAAAGCGGAAGAAAAACTAAAAGAAAGTGACCAAACCTACCGGGGAATAATTAACTGCATTGATGAAGCCATTTATGTTCAAGATAAAGACGGGACATTTCTTGATGTAAATGACGGGGCGGTTAAAATGTACGGCTACACGCGCGAAGAACTAATCGGGAAAAATCCGCTTTTTGTTTCTGCCGAAGGGAAAAATGATATACAAAAAGTTGCTGAACAAGTTAAATTAGCTTTTGAAGGAATTCCCCAAGAATTTGAGTTTTGGGGGAAGAGAAAAAATGGTCAAATCTTTCCAAAGATTGTTAGAGTTTACAAAGGACTCTATTTTGGGAAAGACGTATGTATTGCGGTTGCACAGGATGTTACCGAGAAGAAACAAGTTGTACAAACTTTGAAAGCAAGTGAAGAACTTTTCCGCAATCTTGTAGAAAATATCTCCGATGTTTTTTACATATCAGATGCGAACGGGAGAATAAAATATTGTAGTCCAAACTTCTTTACAACTACAGGTTTTTCGTATGAGGAAATAATAAATAATCATTTTGTTCGTGTTTGTGCGCCTGTTGATAGAAGACGAGTTGTTGACCATTATGCAAAAGAAATCCAAAAAGGCGTGCTTGATACGAATCTGGAGTTCAGGATTCGAAGAAAAGACGGAACAATTGTTTGGATCGAACAAAATACACGCATTATTCGTGATGAGAAAGAAAATATTATTGAACATCGAAACATTGCCCATGATATTGACGACCGGAAAAAGGCGGAAGCTGCGATACGAAAAAGCGAGGAATGGTTCAGAAATCTTTTTGAAAAAGCGAGTGATGGAATATTTCACTCTTCTCTTAGCGGTAAGATTGTGTCGGTGAATAAGTCATTCGCCATGATGCATGGATACACCGTTGAGGAAATGCAGAAAATTAATATAAAAAACCTTGATACACCGGAATGTTCTCAACTATATCCAGAGCGGATTCGCAGGATTCTGGCAGGAGAAAACTTAACCTTTGAGGTTGAGCATTATCATAAAAACGGTCATACGTTTCCACTTGAAGTTTCGGCAAGTATGATTACGGTGGGTAATGAAAAATTTATCATAGCATTTCACCGCGACATTACCGCACGTAAAAAAGCCGAAGAAAAAATTAAAAAACTCAACCGTCTTTACACCGTTCTCAGCAATGTTAATCAAGCAATCGTTCGAATAAAAGATAGAGAACAGTTGTTTAACGAAACATGTAGAGTTGTTGTTGACGATGGAAAATTTGTGATGGTGTGGATTGGGATGGTTAATCCATCTACAAACAAAGTTGATGTGGTCGGTTCATCCGGAGTTATAAAAGATTATTTAGATAAAATAAACATTGACTTGAATGATAAAGACAGAAGCGGAGGAATTGTCGGGCAAGCAATAAAAAAACAAACTCATATCATTGCAAACGACATCAAGAATGATAACTCCATCTCTCAATGGAAAGAAGATATAATTAAGAACGACTTTAATTCAGCCGCCGCTTTTCCTTTAACAATAAATGGTAAAGTGGTAGGTTCTTTTGCTTTATATGCAAGTGAAGTTAATTTCTTTGATGAAGATGAAATTAAATTGCTTGATGAATTGACGATGGATATTTCTTTTGCTCTTGAAGTGAATCAACACGAAGCCGAACGGAAACAAGCTGAAGAAGAGTTAAGAAAAAAAGAAGATCAGATGAGGTTGCTTGTAGAGGGAACGCCTTATTTGTTTTTCTACACGCAAAACATCAATGCCGAGATTACTTATATTTCTCCGTCCGTCGAAAAAATAACAGGTCATCCAGTTGAAGAGTGGTATAACCAGACGCATTGGTTCGTTACGAATAATAAGATTAACGAAATTGCAAAAGAAAAAACACACGCTCACCTGCTCGGAGAATTCATTAATAGTTCAATATTGTTAGAAGTTAAACATGCAGACAATCACCCCATTCTTCTTGAAATATTTGAAAACCCCATAATCTTAAATGGAAAAGTTGTGGGGCTGCAAGGGGTAGCTCATAATATTACCGAACAAAAGTTCATAGAACAAAAACTGAAAGAAAGCGAAGAACTTTTCCGTAATCTTGTAGAAAACATCACAGATGTGTTCTATACTGTTGATGGACAAGGAATAATGAAATATTGTAGTCCAAACTTCTTTACGTTAACAGGTTTTTTGCCACAAGAAATTTTAGGACACCATTATGTCCGCATCATTGCCCCGATTGATCGAAGACAAGTTGTTGAACATTATTCAAATGAAATTAAAAGAGGCGTTCTTGATACGAATTTAGAGGTAAGAGTAGAAAGAAAAGACGGCAAAATTCATTGGATTGAGCAAAATACTCGCATTGTGCGTGATGAAAAAGGAAATGTTTTCGAATTTAGAAATGTTGCCCGCGATATTACCCAACGCAAGAATGCCGAAGAAGCTTTGCGAAACAGCGAAGAACGCTTTCGACTTATTTCTAATTTAACATCAGATTATATCTTTTCCACAAAAATAACTACTGACGGGAAGAGTGAACATGATTGGGTAATGGGCGCTTTTGAAAAAATAACCGGCTATACAATCGAAGAATATAAATCCATCGGCGGCTGGCAGGCTGTGCTGCATCCCGATGACCGTGAAAAAGATTTTCTTGACTTTCAAAAACTTTTGAACAACGAAAAAGTAATCAGCGAAGTGCGAACCTATCATAAAAACGGAAACATTGTCTGGAATAGAACTTATGCCAGTCCCATTTGGGATGATAAAGCGAAAAAACTTATCGGCATTTATGGTGCGGTACAAGATATTACGGAAAAATAATATGCCGAAGAGTTGATTAATGAATCAGAAAAGAAATTCCGTAAAATTGCTGAAGGAACAAAAGCTATTCTTTTCAACACGAGTGTACGCGGGAAGTTTATTTATGCAAATCAAGCTGCTTCCGAGGTACTCGGTTATGAGAATAAAGATCTTGTGGGGAAATTTTATCTCTCGTTTGTTCACCCTGATGATCGAACAAAAGTTCATTCATACTTTCTTAGTCAACTCAAAAAATATGAACGAGATCGCAGCATAGATTTTCGCTATTTGAACGCATCGGGCAAAGTTGGTTGGCTTAGCTTTTTAGTAAATCTGCTTTACATAGATGGGAAATTAGCTGGTTTTACTGGAGTTGCGCAAGAAATTACCGAACGGAAACAAACGGAAGAAGCATTGCGTAAATCGGAATTACATTTTCGTTCCGTTTGGGAGAACGCTGCCAGTGGAATGCGGCTTACAAATGAAGAGGGGATGATTATTGCAGTCAACAATGCTTTTTGCCAAATAGTTGGAAAAACGAAAGAAGAATTAGAAGGTTTTCACTTATCGGTAATTTATTCCTCACGAGATAGTCTAAGTATTCAACAGAAACATCAAGAACGATTTAAAACAAGAACTGTTTTGCCGCTCGTTGAAAAAGAATTTATCCTTTGGAATGATAAAAAAGTTTGGTTCCGGGTTGTAAATTCATTTATAGAAAGTGAATATGAAAAACCATTACTGCTTGGCGTATTCACCGATATAACCGAACAGAAACTTACGGAAGGAGAAATTAAAAAACTTTCACAGGCGGTAGAACAATCCGCAGGCGCTATTGTTATTACTGATCTTGTTGGAAATATCGAATACGTGAATAAGAAATTTGAAGAGACAACCGGTTATACTTTTGAAGAAGTAAAAGGACGAAATCCGCGAATCTTAAAATCCGGTGAAACACCGACTGAAGAGTATAAAAAAATGTGGGAATGCATTTTTGCAGGAAGTGAATGGAGAGGCACTTTTCATAATAAAAGAAAAGACGGCTCATTTTATTGGGAGGCTACAACAATTTCTCCTATTAAAAATAATGAAGGAAAAATCACAAACTTTCTTGCAATTAAGGATGATATTACTCAAGATAAATTAAAAGAAGAAATGCTGAAGCAATCAGAACTTCACTTCCGCACTGTTTGGGAAAGTTCGATAGACGGCATTCGGCTTACGGATGAACATGGAATGATCGTTTCGGTAAATAATGCCTTCGCAAAACTTTTTGAAAAAGACAAAAATGAAATTATCGGAAAAAGTTTTGCGGATGTTTATGGTCTTGACTCAGGCTTCAACGATGTGGCTTCTTTTGTGCACCATTTCAGAGAAAGAACCATTCAGCCTTTTATGGAAAGAGATATTACGCTGTGGAACGGCAAGCCGATGTCGATTGAACTTACCAATTCATTCGTTGAAATAGAAGGACAACCTCCGCTGCTGTTAAGCATTTTCCGGAACGTTACAGAAAAGAAGCAAGCGGAACGAGAAATAATTATTGCAAAAGAAAAAGCCGAAGAAGCGAACAAAGTTAAAACCAACTTTCTGGAAAACATGAGTCATGAACTTCGCACCCCGATGATTCCCATCCTCGGCTTTACCGAATTGATGATAGGAATGGATTTGCCCGATGAAGTAAAAAGTATGGCAGTAATGATGAACAAGGGGGGAAACCGGTTAATGGAGACGCTAAACATTATTTTAGACCTTGCACAAATTGAAAAAGAACGCGTTATTATTAAACCAACCAAATTCAATCTTCTACAGATTATCGATGAAGTCTGCGGTATGTTCCAACCGATAGCAAAGGGAAGAAATCTTTATCTGAAAAAAGAATTGCAAACCGATACGCTAATAATAGCCTCAGACGAACGGATGTTGCGTCACGCCATCAATAACTTAATAAACAACGGATTGAAGTTTACTAATAAAGGCGGTGTAACTGTAAAAGCCTCTTTGGAAAAAGCAGAGGACGGAAACTTCGCAGTAATTCAGATTTGCGATACAGGTATAGGCATTCCGAAAGACCAACAAGATATTATTTGGGAAGAATTCCGCCAGGCAAGTGAAGGAATCGGTAGAAGTTTTGAAGGAAACGGGCTCGGTTTAACTATTACTAAAAATTTCATTGAAAAATTAAACGGAAAAGTCTCGGTGGAAAGTGAAGTAGGGAAAGGTTCAACATTTACAATTAAACTGCCGATGGATAATAATTTTGACATAAAAGAAATTTTGGTGAAAAAAGAAAATGGTATTTCGGAACAATCTGCACAGCATCCTTTGGACTTTGGAGAAATTCAGAAAGCAACGGAGGAGCCGGTAAAACCGAATCAATTGAGAAAAGTGCTTTATGTAGAAGATGAAGAAATTTCATTTTCCGTGGTTAATCATTTTCTTAAAAATGTCGTTTCACTTGATTGGGCAAAGAGCGGGCAGGAAGGAGTTGTGATGGCGAGAGGAAATAAATACGAAGCTATCTTAATGGATATTAATCTTGCCAAAGGAATAGACGGTATGCAAACCACAAAACTTATCCGCGAGATGATGCAATATCAACAAACGCCGATTATAGCAATTACCGCGTATGCAATGCGCGGAGCTAAAGAAGAATTTTTAGGTGCAGGGTGTTCGCATTATATTTCTAAACCTTTTACAAAAACAGCCTTGCTGCAATTGATGGGAGAAGTGCTTGAAAAAAAAGTGAAATGAAGTCAGTAGGCAATTGGCAGTAAGCAGAAACCAATCACATTCTGTCTTCTTATTCATAATCTGGCAGAGCCAGAACTAAATAATTTGTAATCATCGAATGAATGATTGCATGAATGAATGAAAAACATTCATCCATTCATCTTCATTCAGTCATTCTCTCGCTTTATTGATTTTAGTTCATGTTTGTCATTTGCTTTTTGTTTTTCTGCCAAGCTATTTCAATCTTTGCTTTAAAAATTTTCCTGTTAACGAGCAGTCGTTGGCAGCAATCTCTTCCGGTGTCCCGGCTGCAACAATTTCACCGCCGTTTTCACCGGCTTCGGGACCCAGATCAATTACATGGTCGGCGCATTTGATCACGTCCAGGTTATGTTCAATTATTACAACCGAATTATTTTTCTCCAGCAGCATCTCAAAACATTTCAGCAATTTTGATATATCGTCAAAATGAAGCCCGGTGGTCGGTTCATCAAAAATAAATAGGGTATGCTTCCGGTCATGCTGTGCAGTTAGATGAAGCGCTAATTTTATTCGTTGGGCTTCTCCGCCGGAAAGTGTGTTTGACGGTTGACCAAGTTTTATATAGCCCAAACCAACATCGGCAAGAACTTTTAACGAACGAACAATTTTATCATTTCCATGAAAATGTTCTACCGCTTCATCAACAGTCATTTCCAAAACTTCAACAAGATTTTTCCCGCGGAAAGTTATTTCGCGGATTTCTTTTTTAAAGCGGGTTCCTTTGCAGTCTTCACATTCTAAATAAATATCGGCAAGGAACTGCATTTCAACTTTGATGAATCCGTCGCCGGAACAAGTTTCGCATCTTCCGCCGGGAACGTTGAAGGAAAAGAATCCGGGTTTGTATCCGCGCGCTCTTGCTTGATGTGTCGATGCAAAAAGTTCGCGGATCAATTCAAATGTTTTTATATAACTCACCGGGTTTGAGCGGGGAGATTTTCCTATCGGCGATTGATCAACAATTTCAATATGATCAATGTACTGCGTCCCTTTTATCTCATCGAAATTTCCGATTGAGGCGGGATTCATTCCAAGATATTTTGCGGTACCGCCGTAAAGAACATCGTGAATAAGCGTGCTTTTCCCGGAACCGCTTACGCCGGTAACAACAACTAATTTATGGAGCGGAATTTCAATATCAATATTTTTTAGATTATGTTCGCGCGCGCCAACAATCTTTAATGATGAAGTTTGTTCCGTTTTTCTTTTTTGAGGTAAAGGAATAGATAATTTCCCGGATAAATATTTTCCCGTTATCGATTTTTCATTCCTAATAATTTCTTCCGCGGTTCCTTGCGCAATAATTTCTCCACCGTGTTGACCTGCCTTTGGACCCATATCCACAACAAGATCAGCCGCGCGAATCATTTCTTCGTCATGTTCAACCACAAGAACGGAGTTGCCAATGTCGCGCAGGTTTTTCAAAATGCGGATAAGTTTTTCGTTATCGCGCGGATGCAGCCCGATGCTCGGCTCGTCTAAAACGTAAAGCGTCCCGACAAGCGCGGAACCGAGAGCCGTTGCTAAATTTATCCGTTGTGTTTCTCCGCCGGAAAGCGTTGAGCTTAAACGGTCAAGCGTTAAGTAGCTAAGTCCGACATCATTTAAAAAAGATAACCGTCTTTGCAATTCTTTTAAAATGCGTTCTGCAATTTTCGTTTCATATTCCGTTAACTTCAACTCTTTAAAGAAAGAAAGCGATTTATCTATTGGAAGTTTTACAATATCATAAATTGAGCGATCCTGCACTTTTACTTGAAGCGCTTCGCGCCGCAACCGGCTGCCTTTGCACGCTTGACATGTTGTATAACCGCGGTATTTACTAAGTAAAATGCGGATGTGCATTTTGTATGTTTTGCCTTCGAGCTTTTCAAAAAATTCAGTAATGCCGGTAAAGTCTTTTGTCCCGCTCCAGATAAGGTTTACCGTATCGGGTTTTATTTCTTTAAATGGAATGGTTAAAGGAATTTCATATTTTTTTGCATGCTGAACCAACTCGCGTAAATGCTGGCTGAACTTTGGAGTGCGCCACGGGGCAATTGCTCCTTCCAACAAAGTTAAATTTGGATTCGGAACCACCAGTTGCATATCAACGCCGATAATTTTGCTGAATCCCTGGCATACAGGGCAAGCGCCGAACGGATTGTTGAAAGAGAAAAACCGCGGCTCAGGTTCTTCATAACGGATGCCGCAACACTCGTAAAATTTGTTGAATTCGGTTTGCTCGTTTGTTTCCGCATTGATAATTACGAGTCTGTCTTCACCTTCTTTAAAAGTTGTTTCAATTGAATCGGCAAGTTTTTCGCGCAAATTTTCTTGAGAAACTTTTAACCGTTCAACAACAACGCGCACATCTTTTTTTAATTTCGGATTAACGGTTGTTTCATTTAAATCATACAATTCATTTTTGTAAAAGATTCTGAAAAATCCGCGCTTCTTCATCAAATCAATTTCTTCTTTTACATTTCTTCCTTCATGAGCGGTTAGCGGGAACGCGAGATAACATTTCGTTCCTTCATTCAGTGACGCTAAAAATTCAACAACGGTGGTTGTTGTATCTTTCTTCACTTCCTTTCCGCAGTTAAAGCAGATCGTTTTGCCGACGCGCGCAAATAAAAGGCGAAGATAATCATACACTTCGGTAGTTGTGCCAACCGTTGAGCGCGTATTTTTTGAACCGGTTTTTTGTTCGATGGCAACGGCAGGGCTGATTCCCGTGATTAGATCAACATCGGGTTTGTTAATGCGTTCTAAAAACTGCCGCGCGTAGGAAGATAAACTTTCAACATAACGCCGCTGCCCTTCGGCATAAATAGTATCGAACACAAGTGAAGATTTGCCGCTTCCGCTAACGCCGGTAAACACTACAAGTTTATTGCCCGGAATTTCAAGATCAACATTTTTTAAGTTATGCTGCCTTGCCCCTTTTACACGAATTATTTTTTCTGTCATATGCTCATTAAGTTCTTAAAATTCTACCGGAAATATAACAAACTTTCTGTGCGCTGAATTCCTTTGCCGCTTGAATTTATTTTTTTATTTTGTCATAAAATATTTCCTTAAAAATAAGAAACCACTCAAATGAAGATAAAAACAACAGCCATAATTAGCGGACTCTTTTTGCTTCTCGCCATTAATTCTACAATTATTGCCGGAGATGGCAAAAAAGAAAAATATCAACCTTCAAAAGATGAATTGTCTTTTCTCGATACGTTGCAGTATCGCTCATTTCTTTATTTTATAAATGAAACCAATCCTAAAAACGGTTTGGTGAAAGACCGCTCAACAACAGGTTCACCGGCGAGCATGGCGGCAACAGGCTTTGGCATTCCTATTTGGGCGCTTGGCGCAGAAAAAAGATGGATCACCCGCGATGAAGCCGCTCAGTTTACGCTTAATCTTTTCCGGTTTTTAATTAATTCCGAGCAAAGTACAAACAGTAAAGCTACGGGTTATCAAGGTTTTTATTATCATTTTTTAGATTTTAATACCGGCAAACGAGTTTGGAATTGCGAACTTTCTTCAATCGATACCGGACTGCTTCTTGCCGGTATCCGCTTTGCCGTACAATATTATAGCGAAGATAATTCAACTGAAAAAGAAATTAGAAGTCTTGCGGAAGCTTTAACCAAGCGGATGAACTGGTCTTTCTTCGAAATAAAAAAAGAGGGCGCATTTAACCACACCATTTCGTTAGGCTGGGACGAAAAAGGTTTTAACTCGCTCGGTTGGTGGGGTTATACTGAAGCATTGTTTCTATACATTCTCGCCGCCGGAGCCGATATGCCCGATGTTGAGAAAGGGTATCAGTCGTGGTTAAACTTTTATCAATGGCGCGAGCCGTACGGGAAAAATTCAGGACATGTTGTTTTTCCCGCATTATTCGTTCATCAGTTTTCTCTGTTATGGCTTGATATGCGTTGCCAAGAAGATTCTTATATGAAGAATAAGGGGATTGATTATTTTGAAAATTCTCGCCGCGCAACATACGTACAGCGGAAATATGCAATTGATAATCAAAACGGATGGAAAGGATACGATTCGTTAACGTGGGGTTTATCAGCCTGTGATGGTCCCGAGAGCAATAATAATTTTGACGGTAAAGTATTTTTCGGATATTCTGCGCGCGGAACATCCGGACCGGATTCAACTTTTGATGACGGAACTATTGCTCCGTATGCCGCCGGTTCGTCCATTCCTTTTGCGCCGGAGATTTGCATCCCGACATTAAAATCGATGTACGACCGCTTTGCCGACAAAGGTTTGTGGGGCAAATATGGTTTTATGGATTCATTTAACCTTACTTTAAATTGGATAGATAAAGACAACCTGGGAATCGATCAAGGTCCAATGTTGTTAATGATTGAAAACTACCGGAGCGGTTTTGTTTGGAAATACATGATGAAAGACGAATACGTAAAAAAAGGATTAATGAAGTTAGGATTTAATTAATAGTTTCTTTTCATCACTCGATAGTAAATTGAGATTGAATTCTCTATGAGGTGAATCCGTTTTTTCAATTAAATATTCGTAAACTTCCTTCGATAATACTAACAGAAAAAGGTAGAAGAAAAAACAAGAAGAAGTAAACTTTTTAAGGGAAAAATGTGTTGATCTAAGAAACACATCCAACTAATTGAGGATTTATATGAAAAAATTTATGGTAAGCATATCATTCCCCGGAGTAATTTCCGAGGAATATATTGAACAAATTCCATCGCAGAAGGAATATATCAGCAAACTTGTGAATCAAAAGAAAATAACTTCGTACGGATTATCAACCGACAGAACAAAACTTTGGTTAACTTTTTATGCGGAGTCGGAACCTGAAGTTTGGCGGCTGCTTGTAGGGTTTTCACTTTACAAATATATGGAAATTGAAATTGACGAAATGCTTTTTCACGAGAACACAAAACTTTTTTTCCCGCAACTCTCTTTAAATTAACGTAGAGATTTGCCATTGTAGAGACATGCCATGGCATGTCTCTACAATGCTTTTGGAAGAGTGAAATAAAATTTCGTTCCTTTTCCAAATTCACTTTCAACCCACATAGTTCCGCCGTGTTTTTCAACAAGTTCTTTGCACAATAAAAGCCCCAACCCTGTTCCCGATTCATCCTTCGTCCCTTTTGTTGAGAAGTGTTCCTCAATTTTAAATAATTTTGATAAATCTTTCTCTTTTATACCAACTCCGTTATCGGCAACGGTAATTTCCATATAGTCGTTTTTCTCGGCGGAAGAAATGGAGATGACCCCGAACTCATTTGTAAATTTTACAGCGTTAGAAACCAAATTTTGTAAAACCGAATTAAGCATATTCATATCGCCAAAAACATAACTTCTTTGCGGAACAAAACTAATTAACTGCAAATTTTTCTTTGTGGCGGCTGGATTTATTAAGTTT
>Ga0172379_10007508_pt1 | contig 14133 bp, 9 predicted proteins | sample GrowelOW334metaG_FD_119756 | JGI IMG/M metagenome (GOLD analysis project Ga0172379, IMG submission 119756) | Groundwater microbial communities from an aquifer near a municipal landfill in Southern Ontario, Canada - Groundwater well OW334 metaG | ecosystem: Environmental > Aquatic > Deep... | reverse complement strand
AGGGCGGCCACGATTCGTTTGATGGCATCCAGGGTATGGGCATCATGATGGGCAATGGCAAGGCGCATGATCAGGGGTTTCCTATCAGGTCTTTTACGGCGATAAGGAGAGTTTCATCATGGAAACTGCCCTTCGTCAAATAATAATTGGCCCCCGCATCCAGGCCCCGCAAGCGATCTTCTTCACTATCCTTGTAAGACACAATCATCACGGGCAGGGAACGGAGACGGTTATGATCCTTGACCTTCCTGACCAGTTCGATACCGTTCATCCTCGGCATGTCAACGTCGGAAATCAGCAGGTCAAAGCCCGCCGTCTGCAGGGCGTTCCAGCCGTCCATACCATCGACGGCGACGGTAACGTGATAACCTTCCTTTTCCAGAAGCTTACGTTCGACCTCCCGAACGGTAAGGGAATCATCCACTACGAGGATACGTTTTTTCTCGGTAACCGCATATTTTTCCCCCGCGCCGACCTTCCCCGGCTTTCCCTGGCTAAGGAGTTGGTGGATAGAGCGGACCAGATCATCGGCGTCAAGGATCAGCGCCGGGGATCCATCCTGTAAAACAGCCGCCGCGTGGATGTTGGGCGTCTTTCCCAGCCGGGGATCGAGGGGGCGGACGACGACGGTCTCCTCGCCGCGAAAACGGTCCACAACGAGACCATAACGGTTCAGGCGGTCACTGATGACCACGATGTGAATCACCCTTCCCGCTTCTACTTCGGGGGGAAGTTGAAAAAGCTGCCGACAGGTCACAATACCCACATGCTCGCCGTCGGAGGCGCAAAACTGACGATCTTCCAGGACCTGTAAATCATCGCGGGATACCCGCAGTAACCGGTCGATCCGTGACAGCGGCAGTGCATAGGGCTCTCCTTCGACCTCGACAATCAGGGTGCGCAATACGGAAAGGGTTAAGGGAAGTTGCAGGATAAAGGCAGTTCGTTTGTCCTTTTCCGAATCGATGCGAACCAGCCCCCCCACCTCGTGGGCCATGGAAAAAACGACATCGAGACCGACGCCCCGCCCTGAAATCTCCGTAACCTGAGGGGACGTGGTAAAACCGGGGAGAAAAAGAAACTCATGAAGCTCCGTTCTGGTCAGTCCTGCGGCCATTTCTTCCGTGAGCATACCTTTCTCCACTATCTTTCTTCTAATGCTTTCCGGATCCATACCCCGGCCGTCATCACTGACCGAGACATTCAGCATCCCGGCGACATGGCGCGCTTCAAGGGTGACAAGACCTTCTGCCGTCTTGCCGGCAGCCTTTCGCTCTTCCGGGGCTTCCAGGCCGTGATCCACAGCGTTGCGTAAAAGATGGGAAAGGGGGGCTTCGATTTTTTCCAGGATGTCGCGATCCACCGGGGTCGTCTCCCCCAGAATCTGGAAGCGGACCTTCTTGCCCAACTCCTGGGCAAGGTCCCGCACCATGCGGGAGAAACCGTGCAAGCCTTCGGAAAATGGTACCATCCGGCTACCGACAGTCTCGCCGTAGAGGCGATGGGCAAGGTGTTCAAGACGACGGGAATAACGCTCATAGTTGACCATCTGCTCGGCTATGGCGTCCTGCATCTGGTCGATCAGGGCGCCAAAGGCCTGGGCAGCAGCCTCGTCTTCCTCCCTGTCGGCAGCGGCATGGCCCCACTTGAAAAGCATTCTGTCCCATTCATCACGGATTTCCCGGGTGCCGTTTTTCATTCTCAGCAGGGACTTGTTAAAGGAACCGGCAGACTGGGTCTGGACGAGCAATTCCCCCGCCAGGCCCATCAGCCTGTCCATATTTTCAGACATGACCCGAACCAGCACTGCTTCCGTTTTCCGTTGATCGGTGGCCCTTTTTTGCCGGATTGCCGTCCCCGTCGTCTCCACCCCAAGACAGGTATGATCCGGCGCTTCATTTTCCGGCGCCCGAATCACCGCTACGGTGTCCGGCGCCGCGACACTCGCCGGAGGGGGACTTTTTTCGCTCGTGGCCTGAGAAGGAAAACCGGCAGTAAGGCTGTTTCCGAGGTTCTGGGCAAGGTCTTCAATTGTCTGGCGCCGATCATTTAATTCCTGGGGGATAGAGGCGGTCTCGACTTGAGTCAGGGCCTGGAATATGTCATTTCCTTTGAGGAGGAGGTCAATATGGCCGGAGGCAAGGCGTATCCTGTCATGCTGGGCTGCGGAAAGAATATCTTCCATGGCATGGGCCAGGGTCACCGCCGCCGGAAGTCCGACGATCCGGGCTGCGCCCTTTATGGAATGGGCCGCCCGCATGAGAGGCTCTATTTTCTCCGGAGCGGGATCAGACTCCGCCCCCACCAGGCCCGCCTCCAGAACCCGGGAGTTGTTTTCCAGTTCAATCCGGAAGAGATCAAGCATCATCGGGTCGATATTTTCCATTCCCAGATCTCCTTTATGGTCCGAGACTGCGCGAGAGGGACGAAAACAGATCATCCTCGCTCAGGAGCCCCACGTGGACGCCATCAAAATAAAACAGGCCTTTTGTCAGGCGCCTCGGCCCCTTAGCCACGGTCACGGGCGGTTCCTGCAATTCCTCCCGGTCAATACGGGCAACACCCCTGATCTCATCAACAGGGAAGACAAAGCGGTCCCCCTCTTTTTTTATGATCATCAGGCGCGGGAAAACCTTCTGTTCCGCCTCTCCCCTTTCTTCCACGGTCAAATCCAGCAAACCTGACAGGGAGACGCATAGATGGAGTTCGCCGTGAATATGAACAATCCCCCGGAAGACGCGATTACTCCTGAGGGGAAGGCGGCGCATGACTACCATCTCGGCAACTTGTTGAAAGTATTGTGTCTCCAGGGCCAGAAGTTCACTCTCCACCCGGAAGACCATGACCGAAAGCGGGTGGGAACATTCCACCTCTTTTTCCCGGGCCATGACGGCGGCACGCTCATCGAGCAACCCCTCGGGAATAGGCCGGTCCAGGAGATCACGCCCTGCGGCGGCATACACCGGACAGCGCCGGCAATGGCCAAACACGACCAGCTCCGGGCACTCAGCGGTCCCAAAGACTCCGATTTCGCTCCAGCATCTGTTGTTGGAAGATTCAGTTTCCATTGTCATGCCCTTGCCGCTCAATGCGTGCTAACCTGTTTTTTAACAGGGCCGCCTTTTCATGGTCATGACGGCGTTCATACATCAGTCCGGCGTGAATGAGCGTCTCAAAGTGATCGGGATCAAGGTAGAGGGACTTGCGGTAACATTCCTCCGCTTCCGTGTCGCGATCGCAGGATTCGTGAATCAAGCCCATGAGATAGTACACCTCCGCACAGGGCCGGTCCTTTTCGAGGTAGCTTCGGCAAAGGGACAGGGCTTTTTCCATCTCTCCCCTGTCCGCCAGGGAACGGGCCCGGAGCAGAGTTTCTGCCGGTGATGCATCGAGAGCTTTGAAAAATTCCATTTCAGGCTCCCTATCGTCATTCCGGCGAAAGCCGGAAATCGAAGATTCATGTTCACAATCCAGTATTTTCAAGCCATTACTGGATTCCTGGTCAAGCCCGGAATGACATAAAAGGGCGTTTTTCAAAGGTCTCGCATCATCATGGTTTTTGAAATCCTCGGGAGGAACAATAAAGGCTCGCGATTTCCCCACCGTCCCCAAAGATCCTCCCCGTTGAGCTTCCCGCTGCGGAGGCATTTCCCCCTTCCCAAGCGCCGGTAGCGGAGAGAGGATACAGTTTCTCTCCTCTTTCCCCGGGGGTTTTCTCAAGGCAAAAGACCGGGGATGGTCTATCAGGAGGTATCCCCGTTGCCGCCAGAAAAGCACCTCTGCATGCCCGGCAATCAGTACCCCTCCCGGACACAACAACCGGTCGATATGGGAAAAGGCCGTCTCCTTCGCTTTTGTGTTCAGATAAATCAGCAGGTTCCGGCAAAAGATCACATGGTAGGTATGCATCTGTGCCATTGATGTCGGACTGATCAGATTGTCACGATAGAAACGAACCCCCGAGACGACCTGCTCCGAAATCCTCAGTTTCCTCTCTTCATCTTCCTGATGGAAGTAACTTCTCCGCATCTCCTCGGTCATGCCCCGGAAAGATCCTTTTCCGTACCTGCCCTCCCTGGCGATCCTCAAGGCATTTTCACTGAGATCGACAGCATCGACTGCGAATTCCTTCTGTGACATACCTGTTTCCAGAAGGGTCATGACAATGGAATAAGGTTCTTCCCCCGTTGAACAGGGCACGGATAGAATCCTTATTCTCTCTTTGCCGGTTTTTTGCTTCCCCTGCTCCAGAAGGTAAAGCTTCAAATAATCGAAGGGGCCGTGATCACGAAAAAACCACGTTTCCGGGACAACCACCGCTTCGATGATCTTTTCTTTCTCCTCCGGCGACGATTTGAGGAGCCCCACGTAATCCTCAAGAGATGAGCAACCTGATTTTTTTAACAGTCCTTCCCGGGTCCTCTCCAGGAAACCTTTTCCCATTGACGCCAGTTCAAGGCCCAGGGTGTCCGTAAGTATCTTTTCGATGTAAAGGGATGGGTTCATGATGATGCTTCGAGATCGGCGAAAAGAGCGATCTGCAGATCTTCGGGCAGGATTTTATGCAAATCGATCAGTTGGAGGGATTTCTTTTCATCCACCCAGATTTTACCCAGATAGGGCGCCGCCCCGATGGCAATCTGCGGCGGCTGCATCCGTGATTCGTCGCAAGAGATTACCTCGGTGGCCCCCTCGGCAATCAGTCCCAAGACCCGTGAGACAACGGGGGAGACTTCATAATGGACAAGAACGATCCGGGTGCTCATCAACGGTCGGGACGGAACCGCCATCATGAGGGCGCTGAGGTCAATTACGGGGACCAGGCGCCCTCGGTAATTGAACAGACCGGCGATATACCCTGCGGCATGGGGAATCTTTCTCAAGGTTACGAGGGGAGCAACCTCGATAATGGTCTTTCCTTCCAGACCAAAATAATCCCCTCCGACGCGGAATTGAAGAACCAGCATAGCCTATGCACTGATGCGGAAACGGGCAACCTCGTTTTGAAGCCCCATGATGGCTTCATTGAGTTGCTCTGTAGCCAGTTTAAATTCGTGGAGAGACTCCCTGGTTTGATCGGCGGCTACCGCCAATTCACTCATGGCCCCACTTATCTGCTGAGCCCCCACGGACTGGGCGTGCATCCCCTCTTTCACCGTTGCAAACTGAGGACCGTGCTCCCGCACCTGATCGATTATCCCGCCCAACTGGTTGCTGATGGTCACCACGGTTCCTACGCCCCGGCGCACCTCGTCGGCAAACTTGTCCATCTCCATCACCCCGGCCGAGACGGAGGTCTGCATTTCTTTGACTACATGCTCGATATCCTGGGTGGCAATCGCCGTCTGATCAGCCAGGCGGCTGATTTCCCTGGCGACTACCGAAAACCCTCTTCCGAATTCTCCCGCCTTTTCGGCCTCGATAGCGGCATTAAGGGATAACAGGTTCGTCTGGTCGGAAATCTTGTTGATTACCGTTACGACGTTGGATATTTTATTGGCCCGGTCATTGATCGTTCCCAGTTTTCCGGAGATGGAAGTGGTCGCCGTTGCCAGTCCCCGCATGGCGCTTTCCATATTCGTAAGATCCGAGCGCCCCCCCTCGGCCATCTGAATCGTCTGGTTCAGGGAAGAACCGACACCATCCATTGTCTGTACCAGATCCTCAGCGGTTGCGGAAATCTCCTTACTCGTAGCCGTTACTTCTGTCGTGGAAGCCGCCTGTTCGGCCACTGTCGCCTCCAACTCCCGGGCGGACGCGGCAATCTCAGTGGCGGAAGTCGTCACCTGTATCCCCGAACGCTGGACCTGACCGATGAGGCCGTCAAGATTGCCCACCATAACCTGGAAGGCCCTGAGTAGTTCCTGCGTTTCATCACAATTCTGGATAATCCCGGCGTCGTCTTCCCGTCCCCTCCCTGCGAAGGGGGCCAGATCCATCTTCGCCTCCTGAAGATCGCCGGCGGCGATCTTCCTGGCCAAGTCCGTCGCCAGACTGAGCGGTCTGATCATCCGATTCCCTACAAATACGGCCAGTCCCGTCACCAGCAGCAGGATGACGCCGCCGGCAAGGAGGATCTCCCAGTACATGCGATCAATTACGCTCTGGACGTGGCTTATGGGCTTGAAAAAATCTTCTTCGTAAGTGCCGGCGTTGATGATCCAGTCATAAGGCTCAAAATAGAGAACCGCCACTATCTTCTTGCGGGCCCGTTGTTCCCCGGGATTCTGCCAGTTATAGGTATGAAAGGTCACCTCCCCCCTGGGTGAGGTAATCGCCTTTGTCGTTATTTCCTGGATAATTTGGCTGCCCTGGGCGTCTTTCTCATTCCAGATGTTCTCGCCGTCCCGGGCCCCATCCTTGGAGATTACGTATTTACCGCGATTATCCCCCTTCCCGCCGATAATAGCCACATAGCCTGTCTTGCCCACCCGGGTATTCATAATCGTCTTGCGCAGGGACTCGACGGCTTCGAGTTTCTCACCGACAAAGAGCATGCCAATGACTTTACCTGCATTATCCGTAAGGGGCTCATAGGCCGTCAGGTACCAGGCGTTGACCACATAGGCCAGCCCCCGGTAAGATTGACCTTTTAACGCGGCGGCAATGACTGGATTTGGCGTTCCATCCGGATTCAAGGCCGGGATATAGGTGCCGATTGCCCGTTTGCGGTCCAGATCCTCGACGTTGGTTGCGACGCGCACCATTTCCCCCTCGGCGTTCATGCGCTGAAAGATTGTACAGGCCCCGCCTACCATCTGTTTAACCTCGTCAACTACGGGGGTGGCAACGGAGGAACTGCTGTTTTGTCCCAGCCAGGCGCCTCCGACCATCATTTTGGGGAGATTCATCTTTTGGGTTTTTTTTGTAAATTGATTGGAGACCTCCCAGGGGACCGTCTGAGGACTTAATTCAACGGTTTTATACTTCTTCAGTATTCCCCGGGCTACATTCAGGTCATGGTTGATTTTCTGCTGAATCAGATCGTTCGAAGTTTCGCACAAGCCGTACACATCCTTGGCAATCTGGGCGATATTCATCATGGCGAAGGTACTCATTTCCTTGCCTGCCACTTGGGAAACGGACATCTGAAACTGACCTACGAGAACAATCATCACTAGGACGGGCAAAAACGCCGCTAATACTGCAAGACCAATGACCTTTTTCTTCAAGGTAATCTGGATCTTCATGTCTCCCCCTAATTTGATTAACAGTGGCAACCCACTATCATCTTATCCCGTTAAATCAAAGAAGAATCTCAGGCCGGCAAGGTCCCCTGATTTATGAGATCGTTATATAGAATTTAATCTCTTAGGGTAAATTCCCCGCTGCTTGCGGCGGGGTATCTTCATTTGAGGTGATGCAATTTCCAAGCGGTTTACGTAGTAACAACGACAGTCTGAACAGGATTGGGACGGCGGCGCCGCCTCTTTCTTCGTCGCTTTACAGGGGCTTCCGTGCTTGGCGGTTCTGAAGGCATTACGGAAGGGTCATCTGAAAGGAAGGCGTCCCACCATTCCAGGGCGGTTCGATTTTCCTCTCTTGCCTCCGCCGATATACGCAGATAGGCCATGGCTTCTTCAAATTCAGGCCTGCTGATCATGGCAGCGGGACGTCGGGGCGGCATTCTGTGGAGTGACGGCTGAAAGGCGAGGATGCGGCGCAGTCGATCGCCGACCCGCGCCGGGATGGTCACTGTCTTGCAGAACTCTTCCATAAAAATAGCGCAGGCGGCATCCAGCGCCTGCTGACGAGGGATGCCGCCACGGTGGCGGACAAGGGTCTCCTCTTCCAGGCTGGGGCCGAAGAGTGCCGCCAGAAAGAGCGCCGGCGAGGGGGGCGTTCCGCCTCGATATAGCTCATCGAGGCATTCAAGGCTTGTCTGCACCAACGTCAGGTGATGACTGTTTCCGTGGAGCCACTGACTGAATCTGGGGAAAAGGGCGGCGAGGAGTCCGCTTCCGTCCATAAGACTCAAAACCGGTCGCCCCGATCCATACTGAAAGAGCTTCAGCATCTCTTCATAGAGCCTTGCCGGGGCAGCGCGGGGAATCGTGGAGGACAGCGAACAGAGGCTCTCCCAGGTGGCAGGTTCGATGACAAAATTATGGGATGCGGCAAAACGAACCGCCCGAAGCATTCGCACCGGGTCTTCCGTAAAGCGGACATAAGGGTCGCCGATGGGACGAATTATCCGCTGTTTAAGGTCGCTCAGTCCGGTGCTGTAGTCAATAACCGAATAATCCAAGATATTGTAGGCAAGGGCGTTGATGGTGAAGTCGCGGCGGAGGGCATCCTCCTCCGGGGTGCCAAAGACGTTGTCCCGGAGAACCATTCCGTCATCGTCTATGAGGTGACGGGGCGGTCTTTTGTTGTGACCTGCCTCTTCCGTATCCACGAGGTGATGAGGCGGTTTTTTGCCGTGACCTGTCCCTTCCGTCTCCGTATCTACTTCATCGGCAGGGGCGGCGGCACGGAAGGTTGAGACTTCGATAATTTCGTCCTTAAAGTGGAGGTGGGCCAACCTGAAACGGCGGCCGACGAGACGGCAGTTACGAAAGAGTCGCTTGATCTGGCCGGGTGTGGCGTTTGTGGCGACGTCGAAGTCCGTGGGGGTTCGCTTCAGGAGCAGGTCGCGGACACACCCCCCTACCAGATAGGCAATAAAACCATAGTCACGAAGTCGGTAGAGAGTGCGCAAGGCATTAGGGTTCACCTGCTTTCGGGATACATTGTGTCCCTTCCGGGGAATGATCAGTGGTTGCATTAGTTTTATCATAGCACAACCGGCGGAACGGACAAAGAAAGAAATAATCATGATCCTGGACAAACTGCTCCTGCTTTTGTATGGGAGTTCATGGACAGGCGTATCGATAGAGAAACCAAGACCATCCATAAGATGATCGAAATTTACTGCCGGGATCAGCATCGAGAGAATAATCTCTGTACCGATTGCCGGCAATTGCTTGATTATGCTGAAAAAAGGACAAAATCATGCCCCTTCGGCAAGGACAAACCCGTCTGCGCCGATTGTCCCGTTCATTGCTATAAACCGGAAATGCGAAAAAGAATCCGCGCGGTCATGCGTTACGCCGGACCGCGAATGATCTACCGCCATCCCCTCCTCGCCATCCGGCATCTTCTGGACAAACGCCTCCTCTGAAGTTTCGCAGTTGATTTCCCTTTTCCCATCATGATAGGTTATTCACATCATGGCCGGATTGAAACTTTATACGAGTAACCGCATGGAGGCGCTGAGCGCCAGCCTCGCCGAATTGTTGCGGGATGAACCGCTGCGAGACCCCTTGGAGGCGGAAATCATTATCGTCCAGAGCAGGGGGATGGAGCGCTGGCTGTCCCTGGAGCTGGCCCGCCGCCGCGGGATCTGCGCCAATATCCGTTTCCCCTTTCCTATCCATTTTGTCTATGATGTCTTCCGCCATACCCTGGGTAACCTGCCGGAGACATCCCCCTACGATCCTGCCGTTCTCACCTGGAAGATCATGCACCTCCTCCCCCGCAGTATGGACGGGGGAGCCTTTCAAAGCCTCAGATACTATCTCGAAGGCGGCGGCATGAATCTCCGCTCCTACCAGCTCTCCGCCCGCATTGCCGGCGCTTTCAATCAGTATCTCCTCTTCCGTCCCGAGATGATCAGGAAGTGGGAAAGGGGCGAGGAGGACCACTGGCAGGCCCTGCTCTGGCGGGATCTGGCGCAAAGCATGGAATCTCCCCATTTAGCGGCTCTCCAGGAGGCCTTCTTTCAGGCCCTTCGGGAGCAACCGCTGGCCTGGCCGAATATGCCCCGGCGTGTTTCCGTCTTCGGCATCTCCGCCCTGCCCCCTTTTCACCTGAAAATATTGGCCGCCCTCGCCCCTTCCATGGAAGTCAATCTTTTCCTCATGAATCCCTCCCGGGAATACTGGCACGATATCGTGTCGGATCGGGAAATGACGCGTATCGCCGAGAAAACAAAGTCCTACGGCCTGTCCGAAGCGGAGGATCTCCACCTGGAACAGGGCCACAGCCTTCTGGCCTCCCTGGGGACGTTGGGGAGGGATTTTTTTCAGCTCCTGAATGATTATCCCTTCAGTGAAAACGCCCTTTTTGAAGAACCGGGGGAGGAAAATCTGCTGCGGACCATTCAATCGGACATCCTGAATCTCCGGGAGCGGGGACGGGAAGGAAAAAAGCTCCTCCCGAATACCGACACTTCCCTCCTGATCCATTCCTGCCACAGTCCCATGCGGGAGATAGAGATCCTTCATGACCGCCTCCTTTCCTTCTTTGCCGCCGATCCCGGCCTGAAACCGGGAGACATCCTGGTGATGACGCCGGACATAGGGTTATACGCCCCCTTCATTCAGGCAGTATTCTCTCTTCCCCCCGACGATCCCCGCTGGCTTCCCTTCAGTATCGCCGATCGCAGCATCCCTCAGGAAAGCCCCCTGATCGAAACCTTTTTCCGGCTCCTCGCCCTCCATGGCAGCCGCTTCCCGGCCTCCGAGGTCTTCGACATTCTCGCCACGCCGGCAGTCAGGGAAAGATTCTCCCTCTCCGAGGCCGACCTGCAAGAGATTCATCACTGGCTGCAGGAAACGGGGATCCGCTGGGGAACCGACGCCGCAAGCCGGGGGGACATGGGCTTGCCCCCCCTCCCCTGGAACACCTGGCGAGCGGGACTGGAGCGGCTCCTCCTTGGTTATGCCCTGACCGACCTGCAGGAAGGCCGCCTTTTTCAGGGCATCCTTCCCTATAACCAGATAGAGGGGAGCGTTACGGACATCCTGGGTCGCTTTCTGAACTTCACGGACACTCTCTTTCATTCCGTTTCCGCCCTGGGCGAACAAAGGACACTCAGCGACTGGGCTGAATATCTCCTTGATTTTTCAGATAACTTCTTTGCCGCGACGGAAGAACGACTCCGCGACCTCCAGGTCCTTCGCCGCAGCCTTCACAAACTGGCAGATCTTCAGGAGCTCTCGGGATTCCCGGATCGGATTCCCCTGGAGACCGTCCGGGCATGGCTCAAAGAAAATATCTCCGGTCAGGCTTTCGGTACGGGCTTTCTGACCGGCGGCGTCACTTTCTGCGCCCTCCTGCCCATGCGCAGCATCCCCTTCCGGATCATCTGCCTTCTCGGCATGGGGGATAATTCCTATCCACGCCGGTCTTTCACTCCCGGCTTCGATCTGATGACGAGACAGCCCCGCCCGGGCGACCGCTCCCTCCGGAACGATGATCGCTATCTGTTCCTCGAGGCGATCCTTTCGGCCCGGGACAAGCTCCATATCAGTTTCGTGGGGCAGGATATCCGGGATAACAGCCCTCGGCCCCCATCGGTGCTGATAAGCGAACTTTTAGACAGCATCGAGGAGGGATTTGAATTCTCCCAGGGGGATATTCGCGCCAGGCTGGTGGTGAAACATCCCCTCCAGGCCTTCAGTCCCGCCTACTTTGGGGATAATCCACAACTCTTCAGTTATTCCCGTGAGAATGCAGCCGCCGCCCGTCGCGCCGCCGGGAAGAGGGAAAATCCCCTGGCCCTGATCTCCGCCGGCCTTCCCGAGGCGGGAGAGGAATGGAAGACGGTAAGCCTGTCCGCCCTCTGTCGTTTTTTTGCAAATCCCGCCCGATATCTTCTCCAGGAGCGCCTCGGCATTCGCCTGGAAGATGATGAGGTCATCCTGGAGGATAAGGAACGTTTCACCCTCGACAACCTCGAACAGTACCAGCTCCGCCGGGAACTGATCGACCAGGGACTCTCCGGTCATGACATCCCAAACCGGCAGGAAACGCTCCTCGCCGCCGGGCGGCTCCCCCACGGCAATCCCGGTATTTGCAGCTATGAAGACCAGCATCGTTCCGCAACCGCCTTCCTCGCCCGACTTGCCCCCCTGTCATCCGGACGTCGTCTGGCCGACTTGGTTATCGACGGCAGCATCGGTCCCTACCGTCTGACCGGAAGGATCGAACATCGCTACGAACAAGGCGTCATCCATTTCCGTCCCGCCAAGGTCAAAGCTAATGACCGCTTGCAGATATGGATTACCCACCTCTTCCTCCACCTGGCCCCGGATTCCGAAGGCCTCCGCCAAAGCACCTATATGGGAGAAGACATGACGTGCCGGTATCCTCTCCTGGCTAATCCCGAGGAGAACCTCTCGAAACTCCTCGCCATCTACTGGGAGGGCCTCCACCATCCCCTCCGGTTTTTCCCCCGCACCTCAGCGGCTTATGGGGAAGCAATCTTTAATGGCAAGGATGAGGAAGCGGCCATGAAGGCGGCACTCAGCCAGTGGCGAGGTTATAAGGGTAAGGGAAATAATCAGCAGCGCGGGGAGGGAGAAGACCATTATTTGCAGCGCTGCTTCCCCGAGACAGCCCCCCTGGATGAAGCCTTTAAGGAGCTGTCCCTGAGCATCTTCGGCCCCATCCTGGCATTAGAAGAAAGAATCTGACGGATGGACATCAAAAGTATGGTGATCGTGGAAAAACATGTCAGAAGGATTGACTAATTGGAGCGGTGACGGATTATTCCCATCGGAGATCCTTGAAAGGGAGCAGAAGGGATCGCAGTTCGGCAACGTGGGGGATAGACAAGACGGGTTGGTAATAGGTATGGGCTGGAAGCGTTGTCGTTTGTTCCTTCCTAAGCCGATAAAATGAAATCTTTGAAGTTATCCAAGCTTTCGAATGGTAATCGGCTCTGATTTATTATGAAATAGCGATGTTGGCTGGAAATGAGAACACCTACCTATACGTAACATAATCATTATTTACTATTGATATTAGTATGTTACGTTGCGTTTAGCTAATCTGATCTACCGCAAACCGTCTCCTTCACATTCCGACTTCCTCATTACTAACACAAGTATTATAACTGAAATAAAACTGGATCGATTTCGGTGGGAGGTTGCCAGGCAATTTCAATTTGGATGAAATTGGGCTTGCTTTTGTTGAAAAGAACGCCTAATACGAAGCAACTGTGTTGGCCAGGAAGGATGGAATGAAGATACTGAAGTCAATAAAGAACTCTAAAATCATATTTCTTCTTTTGGTCGTTTTTTTTATTGCGACCGTTACAGAAGGTCTTTGCAACTTTAGTAATGACCTGAACAAGGTTACTGTAATAGAGAATTGTACCACCTATATAAATAGTTATGCTGAAAATAATCTTCGGATAAAATGTAATTTATTAGAATTAGTTGTCAAGTATCAATGGTTTTGCAATAGTTCCCCGATTTCTAGTTCTCCATACGTTTGTATGGAATCTTGGTGTCCGAGAGATGTTCACCTCCCCACTAAATCCGACCGGGCGCCTCCGGAAGTAATCTCTTCATAACACCCTACATTTTTTTCATTTTACACCAATGGCAGATTAGATAGTTCTGACCACGCATATGAGTAAGATGCGTATTGTCAACTGTCTAACGGTTTAGGCCACAAGAGCGGACGGAAGTGAAAATAAGCTGATATTTTCCAATATTTGCACCTGAATCTATATAAAGGGGGTCCAAGAAATTATGAGCGGTTTAGTTTCTGAGTTTATAATCTTACTGGTCATTGCTCTCATTATCGTTGCTATTTGTATACTGCCTGGTTCGGGGAAAAAATCGAGTAAAGAGATCAACGATTCTGAAATGGATGTGGATGAGCCAGAATTGACTTCAGGAAATTCAAAGGACAAAAAGAAGGATACCCATACAAAGCGAGGCAAGCGGATTACTGAGAAGATGAATAATTAAGCCCGTCTCCTTTCATTTTTCCGAACCGGTCATGGTGGTTAATTAATTTTATTTTCAATGACATTATGAAGGAGCCCATGTTTTGAGATATATGAAAAAGGTAATTAATTTTATCGACAATCTGTCTGGTTTCACCGGCTGGATGGCGGGGATAATGATGGCTGTTGCCCTGGTAATCGCCGTTGCTGAAATTATCTACCGCACTGGATTTAATGGAACCATTTATATTACCGATGAATTCGAGGGCTACCTCATGGCCACGCTGACCTTTTGCGGCCTTGCCTACACCCTCCGGGAGCGGGGTCACATCCGGATGATGATGCTTCCCCATTTCATCAAGGGCCGGCAGCGGATCATCTTCAACATGGTCTGCTTCGTCGTCGGT
>Ga0172379_10007507_pt1 | contig 14133 bp, 12 predicted proteins | sample GrowelOW334metaG_FD_119756 | JGI IMG/M metagenome (GOLD analysis project Ga0172379, IMG submission 119756) | Groundwater microbial communities from an aquifer near a municipal landfill in Southern Ontario, Canada - Groundwater well OW334 metaG | ecosystem: Environmental > Aquatic > Deep... | reverse complement strand
CAACCTGACGCCGGACAAGCAGCATTCGCCGGTCATCGGCGCGATCATGCCGCTCATGAAGAAAGGCGCCGCGCTCTGGTATAGCCACGGCTTCAACATCGTCGAGGAAGGCATGCAGATCCGCAAGGACATCACCGTCGTCATGATGGCCCCAAAAGGCCCGGGTACGGAAGTCCGCGTCGAATACCAGCGCGGCTTCGGTATTCCGACCCTCATCGCCGTGCACCCCGAGAACGATCCGGAAAACAAGGGGTGGGCGATCGCGAAAGCCTTGGCCTGCGGCACCGGCGGCGACAAGGCCGGCGTGCTGTCTTCCAGCTTCGTCGCGGAAGTCAAATCCGATCTCATGGGCGAACAGACAATCCTGTGCGGCATGCTCCAGACCGGCAGCCTCCTTTGTTTCGACAAAATGGTGGAAAAGGGCATCGATAAAGCCTGGGCATCCAAGTTCATCCAGTTCGGCTGGGAAACCATCACCGAGGCGCTCAAGCTCGGCGGCATTACCGCCATGTTGGACCGCCTGTCCAACCCCGCCAAGATCAGAGCGAACGAGCTCTCGGTCGAACTCAAGAAGATCATGAAACCTCTCTACATCAAGCACCAGGACGACATCATCTCAGGTGCTTTCAGCGCCACAATGATGGCCGACTGGAAGGCCGGCGACAAAGACTTGTTGACCTGGCGCGAAGCCACCGGCCGGACAGCCTTTGAGACGACCGCCCCGACAAAGGACGCCATCGGCGAGCAGGAATACTTCGACAAGGGCATCCTCATGGTCGCCATGGTGAAAGCCGGCGTCGAACTCGCCTTCGAGACGATGGTGGAAACCGGCATCAAACCGGAAAGCGCCTACTACGAGAGCCTCCACGAGACCCCGCTCATCGCCAACCTCATCTCCCGCAAGAAGCTCTACGAGATGAACAAAGTCATCTCCGACACCGCCGAATACGGCTGCTACCTCTTCGACAACGCCTGCCGCCCGCTGCTCAAGGATTTCATGGCGAAAATAGGCACCGACCTCATCGGCAAAGGCATGACGCTCAAAGATAACGGCGTCTCCAACCGCGAGATCATCAAAGTGAATGAAGAGATCCGAAATCACCCGGTGGAGAAAGTGGGCCGGGTTTTACGGGGGTACATGACGGCTATGAAGCCCATCATCAAAGGCTAACAAAGGCTAGGTCTTTGCCCCGGAGTCGGCGTCGCTTTGTCGCATCCCGTCCTCACATGCAATAGCATGCTGCGGGCGTGATGCTCGGCGCTCCTTGACTGCGGGGCAAATCCCGTCGCCTTTGCGTTTTCCGGGAAGAGGGGAGGGGGAAGTCTCCCCCGCGCTCCATAAAAAGGCCACCGCGAAACGGCGCAAGCGCGTTTCGCGGTGGCCTTTTTATGGAGCTGCCCCCTCACCGGAGCCGGATGACCGGCCCCGGACCCCGGCGCTATTCGATCAGGATGCAGATGATATCGAACTGGTGCTTTGGAGGACGCAGCCGCACTGTGCCATCCGAGGGGCTTCCGGTGAGATCCTATACGTCCTGTGCGAACAGAAGCCTTTCGCCGGTCTCAGGTTGACAGAGGCAAGGCCTGTCTCCGATTATGCTATAATCTCGCATAAAAGGGAAAAATACACAGCCGGAATTGATTGTCCGCAAAATGCTGTTCGCACGGAGTTTCAGGTATCGAGTCAATGTCCGGAACTTGCCAGAATCTCCTGACATTGTATTACCAAAGTATCGGATTATAATTTTCATCCATGGCTGCTTCTGGCACGGACACGACTGCAAAAACTTCCGGATTCCCAAGACTCGGCCCCAGTTTTGGGCTGACAAGATAGTGAAAAACCGAATCCGTAATCAAAAATCGATAGAAGAGCTTGAGTGCAAAGGGTGGCGTGTCAGGATAGAGTGGGAATGTAGGATCAAGGAATTCAAGAAAAATGGAATGCTCAACACTCTCATTGATGAGATAACCAAGTGGATTCTCTCCGAAAATGACTGATCATTCGGGCAGGGGCCGATAGGCCTGTTGTTCCCCGCAAGTCACTGATCAGCACCCTCAGCCATTATCTATTCCTTTTTCTTGTACTCTTTCTCCGCCGCATCGTGGATGTCGGAAACGGTCATACGTGTGCCGATCTGTAGCGGGATGACTTGAGATCTGAAATATGCGTCATATAGCAAACATGTGATTTATATAATTGCTATATGACGCAATTATATATTTACAAAACATGCGTCATATAGCATAATCAAAATATGAAAATCGATTTGAGAGGCATATCACAGCGCCAGGTCGAGTCCATGCTTACCCCATGGAGGGACGCGAAACTGCCTCCTAAGCCCCCAAAGGGCTGGATTCGCGCTATTCGGGAAGGGCTGGGGATGCCTGCCAGTTACTTGGCCAGGAAGATGTCCGTGGAGCAATCCACCGTCAAACGATACGAGGACGCTGAGGCCGGTGGAGCGATCAGCCTTAAAACCCTCCAGCGTATCGCCGATGCTCTGGGTTGTGAACTCAAGTATGCGCTTGTACCGAAGAAAACCCTTCCTTTGTTGATTCAAGATCAAGCGCTCTCGGTAACGCGGGAGCGCATGAAAGCCGTTTCGCATACCATGGCCTTGGAAGACCAATCAACTTCCGTACCGGAACAAGAGGCCTTGATCCAGGAACAGGCCGATGATCTCATCAAAGGTTCTTGGCGAGACTTATGGCGCTGATCTCCGATTATTCGCCAGGGGCGACGCCGCTCTCCCCAGACGAACTGCAAGGATTGATTCCCTCGTTCGTCACAACCCAAGGTGCTTTGAACGAGTTTGAACAAGCGAACATCTCCCGGGGCGCGGCGTGGGCGCACAAGTCGCGGCAGGATGTATTGACCGAAAAGTTCATCATGAATCTTCACAAGCGCATGTTTGACGCTACTTGGAAGTGGGCCGGGAAGTATCGTACCAGCGACAAGAACATCGGCTGCCCCTATTGGGATATCCCCATGAAGGTAACAGAACTTATCAAGAACACTCAAACGCAAATTGACAGTCAATCCATGGTGCCGGATGAGATCGCCATAAGGTTTCATCACAAACTCGTCTCAGTTCACCCGTTTCCCAACGGTAATGGGCGGCATTCACGCTTGATGGCGGACCTGTTGATAGTTCGTCTCGGAGGCAAACCCTTCTCATGGGGTGGGAATATCGATCTTGCCTCACCTTCCGAGACACGAAGCTCATACCTTTCCGCTCTCCGTGCGGCCGACGCTCGGGATATTGCTCTCTTGTTGCTTTTTGCCCGGTCGTAGAATTCCTCGTGAACGTCGGTTTCTGTCATGTCAGCTTCTCTTCGAATGGCATTACGACGCTGCTCCCCCCAGCAACTCCTTCGCGCACGCGATGTAGTAGTGTCTTCCGTTCGCGCTGGTTTCAAGCTTTGACAGGGCAAGGAGGCCTTGGGCTTTTAGTCGTTTTGCCCTTTCAGCTTCACGCCCGGAGGCTATCAGCAGATCGCACAGTTCGATCGCCCATTGCGCGTTTTGGTCGCTCAGGGCCTTTTCAATTTCCGCCAATACCTTCGTCTCACCTCCGATGAGGTCGATCATTTTAATCGCGTGTTCTCTCGGAGGCAAATTATTCAAATTCGTCGGATTGCCGTCGAACCAGCCTACATAACCGCTGTAGATGGCGCGCACGGACCAGGCGACCGTGCCGTAGAATTCTCCCAGATACGGCAAGCGGGCAAGATGCTCGGGCAGCTTGATGGTGTCCGCCAGCTCATCCGCGCTTAGTCCCCTGTTCATGCCCTGAAGTGTTTCAGTGAGCACAAAATCGATCGCGTTCCTGAAGTTTGACAGCACGTCCCGAACGACATCCTTGCCGATCAGCGGTTTCGTGTGGCCGGGCAAAACACATTCGGCCGGATACGTAAGCATCAAATCGAGCGAATCGATCCACGCGCCGACATCTCGGTATTGCATGCCGCGCAGAGCGTAGAGATTTGGAAAGCAAGCGTAGTAGTTGTCTCCGCAACAGAGAACCTTGGATGCGGGAAGCCATACGAATATCTGGTCGTCCGTTTCGCCTGGCGCCCAGACCAATTCCAGTTCGATCCCGTCTATTGTGCGGCGGACTTTGTCCTCCTCATAGACTGTGGTCGGGGGCACGAAGGCGTAGTTTCCCGCACCGGCGGTGAACCCTTCTCTGATCCCGATGCCCTGGGTGAGGGCTTCCGCGTCGGAAAGGCTGTAGCCATGCTGGAAGGCCGCCCGCTTTTTGAGGATATCGTTCAACGCGGCGGTACGGCCGAGCACCGCTTTTTTGGGTGCGAACGCGATTATCTCCGCGACGGTATCCTTGAAGGCAGCGGCGCCCCCGCGGTGGTCGGGGTGGCCGTGGGTGTAGATCAGGGTCTTCACCGGTTTGTCGGTGATACCCGCTATCAGGCTTTTCAGTTTTTCGGCCCTTACGTCCGTATCGAGCGTATCGATCAGGATGACCGATTTCTCGGCGATTATGAATATCGAATTGCTGTGCGCGTATCCCATGACATGATAGATGCCTTTTGCGGCTTCCGTAAGCGTCGACGGGTACGCAGTCGCGGCAAACCCCTTCAGTAATTGTTCTCCATTCGCCGTCAACATTTTTCGTACCTCCCTGTTGGGTTTCAGTCGGTGCATGATAGCATGTTATAATTAGTTGTAAAGTAGGCACTTATTTGTGGTGTAGTATGCTATTTGTAACCATTTTACCTAGTAAGGAGATATCGTGCTGCCGAAAGATGAATTGCCCTCTTGTCCGGTCGCGACGACCGTTGGGTTGATCGGAAACAAATGGAAACTTTTGATTCTCCGCAATCTCCTTGCGGGTACCCAGCGCTTCGGGGAATTGCGGAAGACCATTCCGGGAATCAGTCAGAAAGTGCTCACCGACAATCTGCGGTCCTTGGAAGACGACGGCATTCTGAACCGAAGGGTGTACCCGGAAGTTCCGCCCCGCGTCGAATACTCGTTGACCGACCTCGGCGACTCGATGCGCCCGATACTTCATGCTATGGAAGCATGGGGCCTCGGTTATCTGGAAACAGTGAGCAGCAGGGTGCCGAAATGAAGCTTGGTAAGATTATTTGATATTGGGTCAAGAGACGGCGGCTGGGCAAAACGAGTTTTTTCCCGACTCCATGATAACGCCGCTCCTACGCTTCGCACTCAGTTAGGGAGCGCTTGAGCGTTTCTACGTCGAAATCTTTTCCTATGAAGACCATGGCGCTTTGGCGTTCTTCGCCTTCTTTCCAGGGCTTTGCGGTGAGGAGAGGGCGGCCGCCGACGTATTGCAGGATGTATTTGTTTTCCTGGGTTCGGGGATCGGAAAAACGCATGAAGCCTTTGGCGCGTACAACCGAGCGGGGTAAATGGTCCAAAAAGATGGTGAAGCGCTGCAGGTTCAGTGGATTGTCGGTCTTGTGAAAATAGCTTTCCACATGGGCATGCCTGCTTTCATGGTGATCCGCGCAAGACTTTTCATTTTCCGCGGCGGCAAGATCCTCATGGTCGCAGCAGGCGCCGGCGGTCACCAGAGAAGTCGGGAAGGCGGCGTCAAGTTCCAGGATGCGCGCGTCGCGTTTTCGGCTTAGGATGAATTTCCTCACCCGTGAGACGGCTTCGCTTCCGGCGCTCTCCATTTTATTGAGCAAGATGAAATCCGCCGCCTCCAGCTGCTGCGTCGCGATGGCGAAATCCTCGATTGAATCCAAATAGTTGAGGGTATCTACTACGCAAATCGTCGAATCGAAATGCACCCGGCCGTCAAGGTCGTCCAGGATAAAGGTCGCCGCGATAGGAACCGGGTCGGAGAGGCCCGAAGCTTCCAAGAGGATATGGCCGATATTCTTCCCCGCTTCCAGAAGTCCTTTTATTGAACGGATCAGATCGTCCCTGACTACGCAGCACATGCAGCCGTTGGACAACTCGGCGATTTCATTGTCTCCCGCCTCCACGATCTTGCTCTCCAGCTTTACGTCGCCGAATTCGTTCAGGACGAGGCCAAAGCGAATTTCCGGATGTTCGGCGATAATACGGCTGATGAAGGTGGTCTTCCCCGCCCCCAGAAAACCGCAAATCAAGGTGACGGGAATTTTCATGCTCAATATTATACGACCAAATCGACGGAATAGCATTTTTTATTCGCACGCGCCTTTATTACTCCGAGGAACCGGCATCGGCTAAGGATATACTGGAGGAAGGAGATCTGTATGGCGACAAAATGTCCGGGCATGGACCCTGCAGTCTGGAAAATCGATGATATTTTCAATTACCCCTGCGTTCACTGCGGCGCGATGATAGAGTTTTGGAAAGATGATGTGAAACGACCTTGCCCGCGGTGCGGACTGGCGTTGTTTAATCCCCGGCTGGGTAATCTTTGTCTGGTCTGGTGCAAGAAAGCAGAAGAATGCTTGGGCAATCATGATATCGTTGAATGGAAAGAACTCCATTCGCCGCGCAAGGCAACCGAATAAACTACCAGCTTTTTCGCCCGCCGCAAGGCTGTATAAGTTCTTCCGTCGCGTGATTGGGACAGAAGGATTTGCATTTCAAACAGCCTGAACATCGATAAAAATCGATCCATGGTTTTTCCGCGGCGCTTTCCCGGATAACGGCGGACATGGGACATTGAATTTGAATTTGGCAGATTTCACAGCACTTGCAATTTTCCGGATGAACCAAAGCGCGCTTCATATTCTTATTATCCCTTAATACCGTTTTGTCGGCAATGATTTTCGATGATTAAAAAACGACTCCAAGTGAATGTTAGAAAATGATATTTAGAGTAAATAAATACAATACGCCTAGGAATTCCCAATGCTACCGTTCTTTTGGATAGAAAACTTTTCCAAAAGGCAGGCACGGTATGGGCAAGACTCGCATCGTCGAGGAGCTGAAAAAAGGTAAGGTGCTCGTCTCCGACGGCGCGTGGGGGACCTTTCTTTATAAAAAAGGGATGGAGCCAGGGGAATGCCCCGAACTCTGGTGCGTCAACCGTCCGAACGACGTTCTGGACATAGCGAAAAGCTATGTAGCGGCCGGCGCCGACATGATCGAATCCGACAGTTTCGGCGGCAGCCGGTTCAAGCTTGCGCATTACAAATTGGCGGACCGGACTTCGGAATTGAACGAAGCCGCCGCCAAGATTTCCAAGAAAGCTACGGGCGACAAGGCTTGGGTCATCGCCTCTATCGGCCCTACCGGAAAAATGCTCGCGATGGGCGACGTTACCGAAGATGAGCTGTACGAAGCTTTCAAAGAACAGGCAATCGCGCTTGAAAAGGGCGGCGCCGACGCGGTTTGCATAGAAACGATGAGCGATGCCGTCGAGGCGTCCCTGGCCGTGAAGGCAGCTAAAAAGCATACGAAGCTCGAAGTGATCTGCACCTTTACCTTCGAAAAGACCGTCCAGGGCAATTACCGGACTATGATGGGGCTCTCCCCCGAGGACGCGACCAAGGCAGCGGTTGCCGCGGGCGCCGACATCATTGGGCCGAACTGCGGAAACGGCTTCGCGCGGATGATTGAAATCGTGAAGGCGATGCGAAGCGTCGACGCGAAGACTCCGATCCTCGTTCACGCGAACGCCGGCTTGCCGGTCAACGTCGACGGGAAAGACGTATTCCCCGAGACTCCGGCCGACATGGCGGCCCTTGTTCCCGCCCTCATTGAAGCGGGCGCGAACATCATCGGCGGGTGCTGCGGAACGACTCCGGAACACATCACCGCGATCAAGAAGGCGGTCGACGCCTACCAGACGAAGAAGGGGCGTTAATTATGGACCTGAAAACGAAATTCACCGGGACGGCGATCGGCAGCATGCCGTTCTCCGACCCCGACTACGCGGTAAAAGTATCGCTCGATCGGCTTCCCGACGCGCCGATCTGGCCGCAGCTCCCGAAGCTCGGCATCCGCGAGCAGATGGAAGTCCAGTACGCCGAAGGCATGCCCTGCGCTGTCCTCGATGAAGAAAAGAAGCGGATGTATTTCGATACCTCCAAGGACTACTCGGAGCTCTTCGCCGACTTCTACGAGACCTATATGACGGCGATGGACGCGGACTCGGGAACGGGCGACTGTTCGGCTCTCGCCATCAGCCCTGCCTATTCCAAGGGCATACCAGCCCTAGAGAAGGCCTTGAAGGCAAGCGGGAAGAAGCTCCCCTTCGTCAAGGTGCAGACCACCGGCCCCTGCAGCTTCGCCCTCACCCTCGTAGACGAAAACAAGCGCGCCATCTACTACAACGAAGAATTCCGCGACGTGATCGTCAAGGCTCTCGCGATGAAATGCCGCTGGCAGGTCGCGAAATTCAAGCCCTACGCGCAAAACATCATCTGCTTTATCGATGAGCCCATCCTTTCCGCCTTCGGCAGCTCGACCTACGTCTCCGTAAAGCGCGAGGACGTGGTATCCCTCCTGGCGGAGATGATAGCCGCGGTGCACGCCGACGGAGGAATCGCCGGTATCCACTGCTGCGGGAACACCGAATGGTCCATCCTGGTGGACGCCGGGGTCGACATCATCAACTTCGACGCCTACGAGTTCGGCGAGACCATCTCGATGTACGGCAACCATATGAAAAAGCACCTAGCCAGGGGCGGACTCCTCGCCTGGGGCGTCGTGCCGACCTCGGTCGCGATCCGCGGGGAGACCGTGGAGAGCCTGGAAGCCCAATTGGAGAAGGTGATGGATAAACTGGCCGCCCAGGGGATCGCCAAGAAGACGATCACGGAGCAGGCCCTCATCACCCCTTCCTGCGGTACCGGTTCGATGGACGCCGCCGACGCCGAGAAAGTTTTCCTCATGGTGTACGAGCTTTCCAAACGGATGAAAGCGAAATACGGCTATTAGGTCCGCATGAAAATCGCGATATCCGGTAAGGGCGGCGTGGGGAAATCGACCCTCGCCGCCGCCTTGTCTTTGCTATTCTCCGAAAGCGGCTCCAAAGTCATCGCCGTAGACGCTGACCCCGACGCGAACCTCGCCCAAGCCCTCGGCATATCGGTTTCCGAGCAGGAAAAGATCGTGCCGATGGCCCGCAGGGCGGCGCTCATCGAGGAACGCACCGGGGCGAAGGTCAACCAATACGGCCAGATGTTCAAGATTAATCCTCAGGTATCGGATATCGCCGGCACCTATGCCTATACGCACCGCGGCGTCGCGCTTCTCGTGCTCGGCGCCATTGAGCGCGGGGGCGGAGGTTGCGCCTGCGCGGAGAGCATCCTCCTCAAAGCCCTCGTGACGGATCTTGTCCTTTATAAGGACGAAACGCTCGTGATGGACATGGAAGCCGGCGTCGAGCACCTCGGCCGCGCCACGGCGCAGGGCGTCGACGAAATGGTCGTCGTCGTCGAGCCGGGGCAGCGGTCCATGGAAACGGCACGGAGAATAATCCGCATGACGGGGGAGATCGGCCTTCCCGATCCCGTTTTCGTGATCAACAAGGTCAAGGGATCGCTCGATGAAGAATTCGCCCGCCGCGGCCTCGCTGAAGCCGCGGCCGCGGAAGGAAGGGGAACGCCCGAAGTCATCGGCGTCATCCCCGATTCGGACGAGATCAGGGAATCCGACCGCAAGGGAAGCGCCGTGATCGACGCGGTGGGGCCCGGACTCAGAGCGAAGTTCGCGGATATCGCCGAGCGGCTGGCACAAAGAAAGGCGGCGCGCGTATGAAGGGCACTATCGCCGTAACGGGAAAAGGCGGCGTGGGGAAGACCACCATCTCCAGCCTTATAATCCGCTCCCTCATCGATTCCAGCCGCGGGCCTGTCCTAGCTGTAGACGCTGACCCGAATTCCTGCCTGGACGTGGCGTTGGGCGTCACCGTCGTCAATACGATAGGAAAGATACGAGAGGAAGCGCGGGAAACCGCGGCCAAGGGAATGGGCGCGGGGATATCCAAGCAGCAGCTCCTCCAGCTCCGTATCGCGGAGAGCCTTGTCGAACACGATGGATTCGACCTTATCGCCATGGGCCGGCCCGAGGGCGCCGGCTGTTACTGCTACGCGAACAATGTCCTCAAAGAAGCCCTCGGCGCCCTCGCGCTGAACTACCGGTCGGTAGTCCTGGACAACGAAGCCGGGCTTGAAAACCTATCCCGCCGCATCGCGCAGGAACTTGCCGTCCTCGTCCTTGTCGGCGACGCCACGGTGAACGGCATCGAGACGGTGAAGCGCCTCTACGCTCTGGCGAAAGAGATGGAGGTGGGCTACGAAAAGCTCGCGGTCATAATCAACCGATCGAAGGGGAACGAGCTCCCCCAGCGGGCGGCGGATCTATCGTCGCTCTTCTCGACTCCGCACGTGCTGGCGCTCCCCTACGATCCGCAAATAGGCGAATTCTCAGAATCCGGACGCAAGGTATTCGACTTGCCCGCTGATAACCCCTCACTCGTCAGGATAGGGGACTTCCTCTCCGTCCTGCTCCGTTAACGTATGTTCCCTTCAGGAGGAATCGATGGCGAATGAAACGATGGTCCCGGCCGAACGGGCATGGGATAAGGCCTCGGTGCGGATTCTAGAAAAATCCCTGGCCGACGGCATAGACACGTGCTTCACCCGCATGGACGCGCAGGGCAACCAGTGCGGCTTCGGGAAATCGGGCGTCTGCTGCAAGATTTGCCACATGGGCCCCTGTCGCATCACCGCCAAGGCGCCCCGCGGCGTCTGCGGCGCCGACGCGGATACGATCGCGGCGAGGAACTTCCTCCGCGAGGTTTCAGGCGGAACCTCGGCGCACTCGGACCACGGCAGGCATCTCGTCTTGAAGCTGAAGCGTATCGCCGAGGGCAAGGCCGGCGATTACGAGATCAAGGACGAAGGGGCCCTGCGCCGAGCCGCGATAGCCTACGGCGTGAAGGAAGAAGGCCGGCCGAAGGCCGAAGTCGCTTCCGAATTGGCCGATGTTTTCATTGAGGAATTCTCCTCCCAGGAAGAGGTTCTCAAGACTCTCGCGCTCGCCCCGGAAAAGCAGCAGGCGCGCTGGCGGAAGACGGGCGTCCAGCCCTTCGGCGTCGACCGCATGGTCGTCGAGGCTATGCATCGAACAACGATGGGCGTAGACCACGATTATCGGAATATCCTTTACCACGCCTTCCGAACCGCTCTTGCCGACGGCTGGGGAGGATCGCGCGTCGCTTCGATATGCTCCGACATACTTTTCGGCACGCCGAACCCCATCCGGTCCGAAGTCAACCTCGGCATACTGGGCGCGAAGACCGTGAACATACTGGTCCACGGCCATGAGCCGGCCCTTTCCGAGATGCTCGCCGTCGCCGCGCAGGACCCCGAGATCCAGCGCTACGCCAAGGAAGCGGGGGCGGAGGGCATCACCCTGGCGGGCATCTGCTGCACCGCGAACGAGGTGCTCATGCGCCACGGCATACCGGTGGCGGGCAACTTCCTCCAGCAGGAACTGGCCGTCGTCACCGGCGCGGTGGAGATGCTCATCATCGACGTGCAGTGCTGCATGCCGAGCCTCCCCGAAGTCGCCGCCGCCTACCATACGGAGATCGTCTCAACGACCGACATGGCGAAGACCGTCGGCGCACGCCACCTCGCCTTTGACGAGGACAACGCGCTGGCATCGGCGAAGTCGCTGATAAAGCGGGCCGCCGACAACTACAAGCGCCGCGACCCGGCCAAGGTCCTCATCCCCGACGTCAAGAAACCCCTCGTGGCCGGTTTTTCGGTTGAATCGATCAAGTACATGCTGGGTGGTAAATACCGCGCCTCTTTCAGGCCCCTCAACGACGCTATCATATCCGGAAGGATAAAAGGCGTCGTCGGCATCGTAGGCTGCAACAACCCGAAGCAGAAACTCGACGCCTACATGAACATCCTCACCCGTGAGCTGATCGCCAACGACGTGCTCGTCCTCAAGACCGGCTGCGCGGCGATAGCGAGCGGAAAAGAAGGGATGCTCGGTCCGGAAGCGGCCCTTGAGAAGGCGGGTCCCGGCCTGCGCGAAGTCTGCGAGGCCGTCGGCATGCCGCCGGTGCTCCACCTGGGTTCCTGCGTCGACAACGTGCGCATCCTGGAGGCGGCGACGGAGATCATCTTCGAGGGCGGCCTCGGCGACGATATGGCGGGCCTTCCCGCAGTCGGAGTCGCGCCTGAGTGGATGAGCGAAAAAGCCGTCGCCATAGGCTGCTATTTCGTCGCCTCGGGAGTCAACGTCGTCCTTGGCAGCCCGTTCTACGTTTCCGGATCGGCCAACGTGACCAAATTCCTCAATGAGGAAACGAATGAGATTTTCGGAGCCTCTTTCCATAACGAGGAAGACCCGATGAAAGCCGCCGAGCTCATATTCGGACTTCTGGACGAGAAGCGGGCGAAGCTCGGGATAAACAAGAAGAGCGAGCGGAAGCTCCTCGACATGAAGGACAGGAGGGCACACGGTGTCTAAGATAATCGCGACGAGCGCCATCGACGGCGCCGTGGCCTGGGTCGCCCAGGCGGAAGCCAAACTCTCCCAAACGATAGCCGCGAAGGGCAACGACTTTCCCGTCGCCTTCCCCTCGACGGCCTACTACCTTCCCATCATCCACTCCCTGACCGGAATGAAGGTCCAGAAGCTTGAGGATATGCGGGAAGCCTTGGCCGACGCCAAGCGCTTGCTCCCCTCGCGGCCGAGCGAATCGAACTGGCTGCCCTACCTGGGCAATACCTTGGACGCCGGCGTCGCGTCGCTTTTCGCCTGCGAGATAATCGAAGCCTGCAAATATGTCGAAGGGCCGAGCCCCGTGGAAGGCATCTGGCTCGGTGCGGCCAACGACGTGATCCTGCGCGAGCGGGGCGTCGAATTCGTGGACGGCTCGGCCCCAGGCTTCGCCGCGATCACCGGCGCCGCGCCGACGAACGCCATCGCCGTAAAGATAGCCCGAGAGCTCCAGGAAAAGAATCTCTACGTCTTCATGGGCGGCTCCACGAACGGCAAACAGTTCGCCGAGCAGCTCGCCGAGGAAGGCGTCCAGCTCGGTTGGGAAACCCGCCTCGTTCCTTTCGGCAAGGACGTGTCCTCCCTCGTCTACGCCCTCGGCTTCGCCAACCGCGCGGCCCTTTCCTTCGGCGGCGTCAAGGCCGGCGATTCGCTGGCCAACCTGAAATACAACAAAAACCGCATCTTCGCCTTCGTCCTCGCCTTCGGCGAAGTGACGCCCGAAAAGTACGCGGTCGCGGCGGGCGCCATCAATTACGGTTTCCCCGTCATCGCCGATACCGCGATTCCCCAGATCCTTCCGACGGGCGTCTGCACCTACGAACACGTCGTATCCTCGGTCCCCTACGAGACTATGGTCGAAAAGGCGCTTGAGGTGCGCGGCTGCAAGGTCAAAGTCTCCAAGGTCCCGATCCCCGTAGCCTACGGCGCGGCGTTCGCCGGGGAACGGATAAGAAAGGTCGATACCCACGCCGAATTCGGCGGCAACATCACCACCGCCTTCGAGTACGTGACGAGCGTCGATATGGACGCAATCGAGGACGGCGCCATCGAGATCATCGGGCCCGACATCGATACCATAGAGCCGGGCAGCGCTCTTCCGCTCGCCATCTGGGTGGAGGTTGCCGGACGCAAGATGCAGAGCGATTTCGAGCCCATCCTTGAAAGACAGATCCATCACCTCACCAACGGCGCCGAAGGCATTTGGCACATGGGCCAGCGCGATATCGTCTGGACCCGCGTCTCCAAGGCAGGATTCCAGAAAGGGCTCCGCTTGCGCCATTACGGAGAAATCCTCCACGCAAAACTGCTCGACGACTATCCGGCCATAGTCGATAAAGTGAAAGTGACGCTCATCACGGACAAGGCCGAGGTGGAGCGCCGCGTCGGAGTCGCCCGGAAAGTCTACGACGAACGCAACCGCCGCCTGGAATCCATGACGGATGAATCTGTCGATATTTTCTACTCCTGCCTTCTCTGCCAGTCCTTCGCGCCCGACCATGTGTGCATCATCACGCCGGAACGGCTCGGCCTCTGCGGCGCCTACAACTGGCTGGACGGCAAAGCGGCGTACGAGATCGACGAGACCGGCCCGAACCAGCCGGTGAACAAGGGCGAGACCCTGGATCCCGTCCAGGGCGTCTGGAAGGACGTCAACGACTTCATCT
>Ga0172379_10007506_pt1 | contig 14136 bp, 13 predicted proteins | sample GrowelOW334metaG_FD_119756 | JGI IMG/M metagenome (GOLD analysis project Ga0172379, IMG submission 119756) | Groundwater microbial communities from an aquifer near a municipal landfill in Southern Ontario, Canada - Groundwater well OW334 metaG | ecosystem: Environmental > Aquatic > Deep... | reverse complement strand
ATTTTTTTCATATGTTTTATTTAATAGGTGGCAATGGGGGCAGGAGACGGATAAGGCTGGCTTTGATCCGGCCGTTATCATCGGGGTTGCCGATAATGATCACTCGGCTGCCGGTCTCAAGGTCGCTTGTCGAAGCGGTGGCGTGCATATAGCGAATCGTTGTGCCGTTGCCGATCATCACGATCTTTTCGGCCGCATCGGGTTCTTTGACCATAATGGTTGGAAAATTGGTCGAGATAATTTCTCCGACTACGCCATGGGGATTGAAATTATCGCGGTTACCCATCATGAAAGGAGCCATGAATGAGCGGGGGTCGCGGGGACTTAAGCTCAAAGAACGGTCCCAATTGCAAGCGAAGGCGGCCTTGCGAAAGCCGATCACCATGCCGGCCTGCAGGATAAGAAGAACGATCAAAAGAACTGCCAAAATAGAAATTATTTTGTTAGCCGGTTGAGTTGTAAAAAAGTTTTTTATTTTATTCATATTATTTTATTAGGTTCTCGCAAAAGTCTCTCGTCGGCTGTTTGTCAAAGACCGCCAACTTCTTCCAAGAATTCGAATCGAGTTGGCAATGACAAGGGTAATTGCTAGGAAGATGATTGTTCCCATGAGTGGCCAGGAGGAAGCTACGGACATACTCCAATCCCTCATGTGGCCGAGAGTATAAGCGCTATCGGAAATCAGAAGCGATAAGTAGGAAGTTAGGCCGGAATTGGCGGAAGCGCTCGTGAGATAAGAAAGAGCCGGCCAAAAAGTGACTAAGGCGAAAACTCCGAGGAAGCCGTGAATGAAAGCTCGAATTTGCAAATTGCGGGTTTGGGAGGCGACAATTCGAGTCATGATCTTAGGGACCAAGCTCGCGGATGGCTGGGCTTGGGGCAGTTTTTTGAAGATTTGATGATAAGTATCGCTCATGGTTTTATTATATAGCTGTTAATACGAAAGAACTCTACATATGGTGCATTTCCTTTAAGATCCGGCGAAGTTTGATCAGTGCCCGGTGATGCCAACTCTTAACGGTATTCATGGGTGAGCCGATCACTTCCGCTATCTCTTGAAAGGTCAGTTCGTCTCGGTAATGGAGGATAAGGATATTGGCCTGGTCGGGATGGAGGGATTCCAGGGCTTTGGTTAAAGCTTCGAGGTTGGTTTTATTTTCAAATAATGAATCAGGGAGCGGTTCGAGGTCCCTTAGGGTTTCTTCGAAGGCCAAATCATTTTCGTTATCTTGAATAGCCGAGAAAACTAGAGCCTTTTTCTTCTTTATAGAGTCGAGAGAAGTATTTCTGGCGATAGCGTAAAGCCAGGGCCGGAAGGCTTTTCCTTGCTGGTATTGCCGGATATTCTTCCAAGCTTTGTAAAAGGTCTCTTGGGTGGTATCTTCGGCGTCCTCTTTGTTCTTCATATACTGACGGCTGAAGTTGAAAATGGCTTTGATATAACGATTAGCCAATTCCTGGAATGCCAAATTATCCTGGCGCCCGGCCATTTCGGCTAGATCCTCGTCGCTTTGGGCGGGATAATGAATGTGGTGAATGAGTTCCGCCTTGGCCATTGTTACATCTTACTATACTTTGAAACGGGGAAATCGTTGCAGGCTTCATAAACATTCCTTACCTCATATTGAAAATTTGTGTTACAATACCCCCATGGCAAAAAGAGCAAGCGTTCAAAGAAAAACTTCCCGTTCCAGAAAGACCGCCAAGCGATTGGCTAAGAAGTTCGCCTGGAAGAACAAGAAGTAATCTTCTCACTATTAATTTCCAAGCAAAAATCCCCAAGCGGGGATTTTTGGGTTACGAGCTTTTTTAGATTCTGCCTCTTAGGTTTTTGTCTAACTACTTTTTCTTCCTAAGTTCGATCCCGAGCTCGCGCATCTGCTTTTCGGCGACCTCGCTCGGGGCGCCCATCATCAGATCCTTGCCTTCGCCGGTTTTGGCGAAAGCGATAACTTCTCGAATGTTCGGCTCGTTTTGGAGGAGCATGACGATCCGATCAATACCTGGAGCAAAGCCGCCGTGAGGTGGGGTACCAAATCGGAAAGCCTCGAGCATGTGGCCGAATTTCTTTTCTTGCTCTTCAGGAGAAATATTTAGATACTCGAAGACCTTTTGCTGCATCTCGGCTTTGTGAATACGGATGCTGCCTGAGCTTAGCTCGAAGCCGTTCAAGACCAAGTCGTAAGAATTAGCCCGGATGGAAAGCAGATCTTTGCCGGCCATGAATTTTTCCTCGTCTTCGGTCTTGATGGAGCAGAACGGATGGTGGGCGGCAGCCAAAGTGCCGTCGTCGTTCTTTTCGAACATAGGGAAATCCACTACCCAGGCGAAAGCCAATTCGTTGGGGTCGTTTTTATCGACGCGCATGTCTGGTTTGTCCGAGCCGAACTTTTCCATCGATTGAGCGTAAGTCAATCGGGGGAAAGGGGTGGTCGTTATTTTCTTATGAGGGTAGAGGGTTTTTATGAGTTCCAGAAACATGGCCTCGGTATACTGGAGGATTTCTTCCTGAGTGATGAACGACATTTCGAAGTCGAGCTGGGTGAATTCCGGTTGGCGGTCGCCGCGGGTGTCTTCGTCTCGGAAACAGCGGGCGATCTGGAAATATTTCTCAAAACCGGCCACCATCGAGAGTTGCTTAAACTGCTGAGGCGACTGGGGTAAAACATAAAACTTGCCGTTTTCCAGTCGGGAAGGCACGACATATTCTCGAGAACCTTCAGGTGTTCCTTTCATGAGAATAGGAGTTTCGATTTCGACGAAATCATGCTTGTGCATGTAGTCGCGGAAGAAAGTAATGATCTTGTCGCGATTGCGGATGTTGGCCTGCATTCGCGGCCGCCTAAGGTCGAGGTAGCGATACTTGAGGCGAAGATTTTCATCAACATCACGTCCGTCCTCCCTCACGTCGAATGGGGGAGTCATGGCCTCGTTTAGGACTTCAAATTTCTTGAGCTCAAGCTCAATCGCTCCGTTAGTTTCATCTTTGGAAATCATTTTCTCCGGCCTTTTATTGACTATACCTGTAGCTTTGACAACCCACTCGGAGCGGACTTTACTGGCCACTTCGTGAGCTTCTTTGTTGTTTGGTAAAGCGACGCTCTGGATTTTGCCGGTCGCATCTCTCAAATCAATAAAGATCAATTTGCCGTGATCGCGGCGGACATCGACCCAGCCACAAATAGTGGCTTCTTGGCTCACTTTGCTCTGGAGGTCCTTAATATAGGTTCTTTCCATAAAGTCTCGGAGAGAGAGTTCGCTTCATGTTGAAACAAAAACACCCCTCCGAATTTATTAATGCTAATAAATTCGCAGGGGCGATTTTGAGGTCGCCTTCATCCGATATTCATCGGATTACGGCGCACCAAAGCGCGGTACCACCCTGTTTTTGACTTCATTACTTTGAAGATTCTACTCACCCTTCGTTTGCTCCTCCTTCTTCGCTAAAGCTACGGAGGACACGATCGGGATTTCTTTCTTCCCCTCGCCGGTGTTGGCCGGGTCATCGGATAGGGGAAGTATATAACCTGGGAAGATATTTGACTACTTGACAAATAAGAAAAAATGGGTAGTATTGTGGAGGAAAAGTAGTACCAAAACAATTTGCCAAAGGATAGAAATGAAACAGCAAGTAAAGCCGATCGTCTGTCTTTCTATATCTCAGACAGTCGGTGAAATAGCCTTGGGGAATATAACCGAGGACAATCTCGGTTCTAGCTGCGTGTTCTGCTTCATGCGCAGCGAAAGTAGGTTTTTTGAGGCTGACTCCCACGATACGGTCTCCCAAATACTTAGCCATCTTAAGATGTCAGACCAAGCCGCAGTTTTCTACGAATTGTTCCTAAATTCGTTAAAGATCCTCAGGGGCGCGGTTCGTGAGGCCGCTCAAGATGGTCGGGTCATCTGGAGGCTTAACCGTGACGGCGAATTCAATCTAGAGGCCCTTGGTGAACTGGACGCCGCCTTAATGAAAGTGGGTCTCCGGCCGATGCATCGATGGACTAAATCGCCCAGCAGAGTCGAGAATTGGATTGCCTTGTGGCGAGCGAGAATCTTCGGCACTCCAACGACTAATCCCGAAGATGAAAGATTCTATTGGGAGTCCCGCCTGACGACAGGGTTGCTTGTTCTTTGTGTCGTCAGGGGGAACGTGACAGCCGACGGAAGACAATGCTTGGTAAAGACTATTCCGGCCCCTGATCCGGAAAACTAAACCAAACCCCACCAGCCCTCGCGGCCGGTGGCGGTTTTTTGTCCGGGGAATACAGATGTCGGACATCTGGAAATGTAGCTAGCTTTTTTATTTCCCAGTGCTACAATTTCTCCATGAAAATCTATGTTTTGGGCAGTACAGCTTTCGTCAAGGAAATGGTGGCTTGGACAGATAAATTAATAGCGGCCGGTTACAATGCCTGGATTCACCCTGAGTATCGCGAATATGTTTCGGTTAAAGATCACCCGCATTTGAAAGGTATCGAACACGGCGAGCATGCTCAGATCAAAATCCAACATGACTACATTCGCCAGCATTACAACGGTATAGTTGAGAGCGACGCTATCTTTATCGTCAATCTGGAGAAGAAGGGTGTTGGAGGCTATATCGGCGGCAACGTCCTCATGGAATTAGGTTTCGCTTATATCAATCATAAAAAAATCTTCCTTTTGAATCCTATTCCGGACCTGCCTTACAGAGAAGAGATTGAAGCGGTCTTACCAATAGTGTTGGATGGAGATTTGTCAAAGATCAAGTAGAGGTCCTACCTAGGTGGAACCTCGAGGACATATGTCTGCTTCTCTTGTCAAAAAAGAAATACTCAAAAAAGCTGACCCAGCCAAGGCACTTCTTTTGGCGGGTTATTTCAAAACAGGGAAGGGTCAGTACGGAGAAGGTGATAAATTCCTTGGTCTTACCGTGCCAGTTCAACGGCTCATTGCCAAGAAGTTTCCTGGTTTGGAATTAAAGGAAATAGGCAAACTTTTAAGTGATCCGTATCACGAAGTTCGTTTAACGGCTCTGATTATTTTAGTGAGCATATTCAAGAAAGCGGACGAGAAAGGTAAGAAGGAAATCGTCAGTTTCTATTTGTCTCATACTAAAAATATCAATAACTGGGATTTAGTTGATCTTTCCGCTCGAGACATTATCGGCGCCTATTATTATGAAAAGAATCGAGCTCCTCTATTTAAATTAGCAGCTTCGAACAATCTTTGGGAAAGGAGAATTGCAATTATTTCTACTTTCTATTTCATCGCTCGGAAAGATTTCAAGGACTCTTTGAGGCTGGCTAAAATGCTTCTCAAAGATGAGCACGATCTCATTCACAAAGCTCTCGGTTGGATGTTAAGAGAAATTGGGAAAAAAGATAAGGATACGCTTGTTTCATTCTTGGAAAAAAATGTCACCAAGATGCCTCGGACAATGCTCAGGTATTCGATCGAACGGTTTCCTGAGGCTGAACGACGACGGTTTCTTCGTGCATAGAGGTAGCACCTCCGGAGGTGCTACCTCCTTAGGTGCCACCTCTATTTCTCATGCTATACTCTAAATATGAGTATTTCCCCCGAAATTAAAGAAAAAACGCCGCTCATTTTGGAAGCGATTAAGCAGTCGAGGTCGGTTCTTCTTCATTGCCATCCCTCGCCCGATCCCGATAGCGTCGGCTCGGCCCTAGCCATGAAGTTTGCTCTGGAACAGCTGGGTAAAAAAGCCACGGTCATCCGGGGTGATTCGGAAATACCTCAAGCCTTCATGCACTTTCCGGGCGCGCGGGACATTGTCCAGAAAAGTTACTGGGAAATTGATCCGGCTGATTACGATCTTTTTATTATAGTCGACTCTTCTATTACCGGCGTGTCCAGGACCAAAGCCATCCAGTTGCCGGCCGAGATGAAAGTTATCAATCTCGACCATCATCGGACCAATACCGGCTGCGGTTCCATTAACATTATCGATTCTGCATTCCCGGCTACGGCCGAACTTCTTTTCCATCTTTTTAAAGAGGTGAAGATCGACCTGACGCCGGATATTGCCGCTAATCTTTTTATTGGCCTGTACACCGATACCGGTGGTTTCAAATATCAGGGAACGACAGAGGAAACATTCAAGAGTGCCGGTGAACTGATCAGGATTTTTCCCGGTTTCAGCCAATTGGTGGCGGACATGGAAAATAGTAATACGATAGGCGATCTGGCTTTCCAAGGTCTGGCTCTAAGTGCAATCGAGGCCGCTTGTGATAACAAAGTCCTTCTCTCGGTCGTGCCTTACGCGGCTATCAAAGAAAAAAACATACCCGATGGCAGCATATCGGCCGGTTCTATCTCGACTATTTTACGGACAGTCGGAAGTTTCGACATAACAGTCGCCCTGATCGAGTGTCGCCCAAACTTGGTTAGGTTAAGTTTCCGCTCCGGCAATTCGGGTAAATATGATGTTTCTCAGATCGCGGCCGCCCTGGGCGGCGGGGGGCATCGGGCGGCGGCCGGGGCGACTTTGGAGATGTCTCTTGTTGAGGCCAAGCAAACTATAGTGCAAAAAGTGAAAGAAATGTATAATCTCTAAACAAAATTACAATAAAAATTTAATTAAACATGAATACCCGATTTCTTACAGGCTTGGTGTTAGTGATCCTCATAGCGGCCGGTATCCATTTCTATCTTAATTCCCGTCCTGATGCTTACTTCAACACTTACGGTGTTGAGGCCGCTTCAAGCACGGATTCTTTCGGAAGTCCGGTTGTACCTCCTACAGATTCTGGTTCCCAAAGCGTTTCGGTCACAGATCAATCATCTGTAACCACGAATCCTATTAATACTAACACCTCACAAAAAAACTTCATGAATAAAGTTACACTTGTTACCAACAAAGGCACTATCGTTTTCGAAACCTATGACGCAGATGCTCCCAAGACCGTTCAGAATTTCATTACCCTGGCCAACAAAGGCTTCTACAATGGCCTTATCTTTCACCGGGTCATTCCTAACTTCATGATCCAAGGCGGCGATCCGACTGGTACAGGCATGAGCGGTCCGGGCTATCAGTTTGCCGACGAACTCAATCCCGCTACTCCTTCCTACAAAGCCGGTTATGTCCGCGGCACCGTGGCTATGGCCAATTCCGGTCCCAATACCAACGGCAGTCAGTTCTTCATCATGCAGAAGGACAATCTCTTGCCTAATAAGTACTCCATCTTCGGCCGAGTTCTTTCCGGAATGGATGTTGTTGATGCCATAGTCGCTGTTAAGACTGGTGATAAAGATAAGCCGGTGGAGAATGTGGTGATGACGAAAGTGACAGTGGAAGGGAAGTAGAGACAGAGCTAAGAGGTAGGAGCTAGGAGGTAAGAAGAGGAAAAAAGAGATTAGAGATTGGTAATTTGAGATTAGAAAGAAAAGTAAGATAGTAAGTTAGTAAAAAGGCAAAAGGAAAGGCCCGCGAGATTGCATCTCGGGGCCTTTTTTGAAATCAGCTTTTTTGCCCGGTTCTTCCCAGGCGGAGCCAGGTTGTGGCCCCAGCTATTACCAATATGGCCAAGGGCCACATGGCGACAGCTGCTTCGGCGAGTTGTTGGACTCGCCACCAAATTAAAAGATCCATACTCATACAAGTATAGCATTTCTAGAGTCAAATGTCAAGGCAATTAAAAGCACAGTTTAAAATCTTAGTTTACTCGCTTTTCCACTGTTTATCCCTAGGTTAACCTGCAGAGCGTGCTATTATATAGCCATATTCTTATATTAATCTAATGAAGCAAACCAATCCTACTAAGGCTATTCTCGTTGCACTTCTGGTGATGGCAAGTTTTCTTAGCCTTCTCCAGGCCCAGAAAATCATTTTAGGATTGGGAAATTTAAATAACAATAATGCTCTGGCACTGGTTTTTAAATCAGGACAAAATGTAAAGATTTTTTCGACAGATAATAGCAGCATATACCCAGTTGAAGTTAGTGCTCTCGAAGACGGAGAGAGTGTAGTTGATGCTTATAATTGTCAGTCGGCGTCCACAATAAAAAGTTATTGGGGTTCTCGATCCAAATATGAGGCTGCTCTAAAGAAAAAAGTACCCTGTTTAATGGACCGTCTAGATGCGACCGTGGCTAGCGCCAAGGTCTCTAATATTCAGACTAGCATAGATAATATCACCAAAATTATACCCGATGTCCAAGACCTCTTGACGGCGCTCGAGAAGCCTGGAGCGGGAGAAAGTTTCGATGGTTTGATCATACCGGTTTACGCATCACCATCTTATCCTTATGCTAAAGATGTCGCCATTAGGTGCATTAAAAGAGGTTCTGAAGTTAGCATTCCTGAAATAGCTGTTGGCTCAGGCAAATATCTGACGGGATCCGTTTATGTTCTTGATGATGATACAACCGAGGCGGAAATGAGCGATCTAAAAGAGAAGAACAAAAATAGTTATGCCAGAGTCAAACCATATCAGGATGCCAATCAAGAATGGCCGGCAGATATAAAAGAAGAGATATCTGATTTGGCTACTGACCTGATGGGAAAGATAAAATCCAGATATACTGGGATTTTGCCTGGGGCTGGCGCCAATTATAGCGGGACAAAAATTTCTCTTGGATTTTCAATAGAAAAAGACAAGGTCACGAAGCAGCCAGTTGATTGTACCCATACAATAAATTCTGTCAAAAGATTTGTTGCGAAGACAATGGGAATTTCAGGGCCTTTCTACTATTCTACTATTGTGATCGATGGCCTTTCCTATAATAAAATATGTTTGCCGGTAAACAGCCTAGTAAATATGGTCAAAACCGAGCTAAGAAAGACTATTACTGATTTGACCAAGCTCAAGGCTCAATATGTTGGCAATCCAGCTAATAAAAAAATAGGTGAGCTAGGTAAGGCTCAAAATGATCTTAACTCTGCCGTAGCAGCTTTCAATTCCTGCAGTAATTAATCGAGGTGCCATCTCCATAGGTAGCACCTCCCTAGGTGCCACCTCCGTATGCTAAGATTGTCCCATGTCCGAATACTACAACTCCCGACGCAACCGCAACCTTTACGAACCTGGAAGCAATGAGCCCTTCCGGGTCAGCCGGTCGAAGATCGACCTCTTTCTCAATTGTCCGATGTGTTTTTACTTGGACTGCCGGCTGGGAGTGGGGAGGCCGCCGGGTTTTCCTTTCGCCTTGAACTCGGCGGTGGATGCGCTTCTAAAGAAGGAATTCGACCTGCATCGGGCTAAGAATCGGCCGCATCCTCTGATGAGCGCCTATGGTCTCAAAGACACCATCCCGTATAGCCACGAGGATCTTGATATTTGGCGGAGCAATTTCAAGGGTATTCGTTATGTTTATGAACCAGTCAATCTCCTGGTAACCGGGGCTATCGACGATGTTTGGGTTAATACGAAAAGCGGGGAATTAACTATTGTCGACTATAAGTCCACCAGCAAAGAAGAAAAGGTTTCCTTAGACAAGGAATGGCAGATCGGCTATAAGCGCCAGATGGAGGTCTATCAATGGCTTTTCCGCCGGAACGAGTTCAAAGTCAATTCAACTGGCTACTTTGTTTACTGCAACGGCAAGACCGACAGGGAAGCCTTTGATGCCAAATTGGAATTCGATATTGATATTATCGGCTACACGGGAGACGATTCCTGGCTGGAAAAGGCCTTGAAAGATATCAAAGATTGTCTTAATCTAGCAAAACCGCCTAAACCGAGCGAGGATTGCGACTATTGCAAATACAGAAAGGCGGCTAGGGATGTACAGGGGGGAAAGTGAAGTTCGCAACGAGACTTTTTACATTGAAATTCAATGAACGAGTTTCGTAGGAACTAAAAAACCTGTTTGCTTGCTCTGCCTAAGCAGGCCTTGACTTTTTTAAATAAGTAGTATACAATACGACTGTTATCAATTTAATCGCGCTCCTGTCTATTTTATGGCTAAATATGGCCATAAATGTGATAAACAGCTGCGCCACCGTTATGACAAAGAAAATCAACTCGAAAATCGCGATCGTCATGGCCGTCATGCTTTCTTTTGGCGTGATCGGATCCCTGCCGATGGTGGCCAGCGCTTATAGCTATGGTGGCTATAATGATGGCCTCTACTATTCGCCATCGCCGGTAACTAACCGCTATACATATAGTCAGTCCAATACTCCGACTTATGTCCCGCCGGTTATCTATCAGCAACCGACTATTATTCAACAGCCGGTCTATGTTACTCAACCAGTTATTGTTCAACAGCCGATTGTGGCTGTTCGCCCGATCTATGTGGCTCCTTTGCCAACTCTCAATGTTTCCTGTAATGCCAGCCCGGCTTATTGGAATGGCTCGGTTGTCGGCGTCACTTGGACAGCTTATGTTTCCGGTGGTAATGGCTATTACAGATACAGCTGGACTGGCAGTGACCGTCTTTCCGGTTCCGATAAGACGACCTATATGAATTATACGACTCCGGGCCAGAAAATTGCTACGGTCACGGTCTATGGCAATGGCCAATCGATTGGCGAAAGCTGTTCGACTTACGTGACTATTCCTGGTTACAACACGACTTCCGGTTATCCGACGATCTACAAAGCTCCGACCTATACTCAGCAAGTGACTTATGTTCAGCCTCAGTATGTCGTCGCTTCGCCGGCCGTTACCAGCAATAATAGCGGTCTCGATGTCGCTTGTTATGCCGATCCGACCAATTCCAAGATTGATCAACCGATCACTTGGACAGCGGAGGTCAAGGGTGGCCAGGCTCCCTACACTTATTCTTGGACCGGTTCCGAAGGTTTGGTTGGTTCTGCTAAGTCAGTTATCAAGTACTACGGTACTATTGGAAATAAAAGCGCTATCGTGACTGTTACCTCAGCTGACGGCCAGACATCTAACAGGGCTTGCAGTAACGCTCTTACCGTAACTAGCAACTATAAGGCCCCGGCCAAAGTTGCTACGGTGAAGCCGACTGTTCAGACTAGCCAAGCCAATGTTACTCCGGCCGTTTCCCAAGCTGTTCCGGTTGTCACTCTGACTCCGGCTAATGCCAATCTTTCAGCCGCTTCGCTCTTCTCTTTGCAGAATGTGCCTTGGGGCTTGGTTGGGATCTTGATCATCTTGGTCCTCTTCTTCACAGTTATCTATCTTCTCTTCAATAGGACGAAGATTTAATCGCAAGAGATTAGGGGTTAGGGACTAGGGATTAGGGCAAGCCCGCCTACTCCCGATGAGCATCGGGATACGGCGAGGCAAGGCGGGTGCGGACTCCAAATAATAAATGTTAGAAACAAGCCGCTCCGATGGACATCGGAGCGGCCTGTTTCGTGACGAAATTCCTAATTTCTAATTTTTAATTACTAAGAAATGACCAATGACCAAACCTCAATGTCTAACGCGATTAGACATTGGTGCTTAGACATTTTTAGAAATTAGTAATTAGAAATTAGAAATTTACCTTCTTTCCTTAATTTCCTCCTCTAATTTCTTCACAACTTCCTCGATATCCACCTGCCCGACCTGCCCCTTGTCGCGGCTTTCGAGAGTGACTTTATTGGCGGCGATATCTTTGTCGCCGAGAATGATGAAGTAAGGGATGCGGGCATTCTTGGCGTTGTGGATCTTTTTGCCGAAGCCGTCGTTACCGAGGTCGACTTCCGAGCGGATCATCTTGCCGCGGAGAGCGTCTTGGATTTTCTGGGCGGCCTGAAAATGACTTTCGGCCACGGGAATAACTTTGACCTGGACCGGCGAGAGCCAGAGCGGGAAGTTGCCGCCATAGTGTTCGATGAGGAAGCCGATGAAGCGCTCGTGAGTGCCGAGCGGGGCGCGGTGAATACAAAGCGGGGTTTTGGCTGTTCCATCCTTGTCCGTGTACTCCAGATTGAATCGCTTTGGCACAGCAAAGTCGACTTGATTGGTGGCTAAAGTAAATTCGCGGCCGATGGCGCTCCAGACCTGGACATCGATTTTGGGACCGTAAAAGGCTGCTTCGTTGGGTACTTCGATATATGGAATCTTGGAATCGATCAAAACTTGGCGTACCATGTCCTCGGTCTTTTTCCAAAGCTCCGGCTCGTTGACGAATTTTTCGCCCAGCTTTTTGGGATCGTGAGTAGAGAAACGCATGATGTATTTCTCGACGCCGAATATTTTGAAATACTTCAAGTACATCTCGTTCACTGCTCGAAACTCGCTTGCAAACTGCTCTTCGGTGCAATAGATGTGAGCATCATTCATGTTCATGGCGCGAACGCGCATCAGTCCAAAGAGCTCGCCCGATTTCTCGTGGCGGTAACAGGTGCCGTATTCGGCCAGACGAAGCGGCAGATCTCGGTAACTTTTGGGCCGGGCGGCATAAATCTTGTGATGGTGCGGGCAATTCATGGCTTTCAGATAATATTTGCCGCCCTCGTATTCCATGGGAGGAAACATGCTTTCTTCGTAATACGGAAGGTGTCCGCTTTTTAGGTACAGCGAATCTTTGGCAATATGAGGTGTCTTGACACGCGCATAATTTGCGGCGAATTCAGTTTCTTTTCCAAGTTTCTCAATCTCTTCGGCGATAGCCGCTCCGTTTGGCAACCACATCGCCAGGCCCGGTCCGACTTCGTCGTCAAAGTCAAAGATGTTCATTTCTTTGCCTAGCTTGCGATGGTCTCTTTTCTCGGCTTCTTTGACCATGACTTCGTATTCATCCAATTCTTTTTTGGAAGAAAAGGCTAGGCCGTAAATGCGGGTAAGCTGTTTATTCTTCTCATCGCCTCTCCAATAAGCGCCAGCCAGCCGGGAAAGCTTGAAACAATCGGCCGGAATTTCTTTGGAGGGATTTTCCATATGCCCGCCGCGGCAGAGGTCAGTAAAAGTTCCAGCCGTGTAGAGAGTAATTTTCTCTCCTTTGGAAAGGATTTCATCAATAAGTTCTAGCTTATACGGATTGTCCTTGAAAATCTTGCGAGCTTCATCGGCCGAAACCTCCGAACCCTTCATTTCTTTCCAGGACGGCAGGATTTTGCGCATGGATTTCTCAATATCTTTCAAATCCTCGGCTGCAATAGGTGTGCTGAATTCAAAGTCGTAATAGAAGCCGTTGTCGATAGTTGGACCAATAGTCGGTTTGGTATCGGGATACTTTTGGAGGACGGCCGCTGCCAAAAGGTGCGCCAGGGTATGGCGGAGGTGATCGAGCTTTTCTTTGTTTTGGTCCATGATGATAATTTATTTGATAAAAACAAAACCCGGACGCACGACGAGAAATTCGTCTGCACCCGGGCGAAAGATTTTCGCGTTTTCCAACCGGTTTCGCCTCCAGTACTCTAATTGAACTGGGGGCCTCCTTTCTTGAGGATTGGGTTCTACAGACTTCTGTAGAACACGAGGTGTTGCCTCGTCGGCGATTGGTGGTCACCGCGATTTCCTTTTTTACACTTCCTTGGCGTCCTAATCTGACTAGCCTAATCTTACAAAAAAGCTGAAGAGAAGTAAAGGAGGTCTACAACCCCTTAACTCTCTCAATAAGAAATCCTCTTTCGCCATTTCGGGTATTAACTGTCGCTTTAATAGCCAAACATTTGTCGATCTGAATAAGTTCGCGATATTCACGGTAAGTGCGAGGGAAGACGACCGCATCAGATGAACCGGAGAAATCGGAAATACCGATGAAAGCCATGGTTTCATTGTCTTTGGTCTGGACCAGACGGACTTCGTTGATGATAGCGGCGAAGATGACCGAAGCGCCTTCTTTGCTATTTTCCAAGGCCCGCTTGATGTCGATATCCTTCTTCATGATAATCTCGCGGTAGCGTTCGAGAGGATGGCCCGAAACATAAAGGCCAAGAAGTTCCTTTTCCCAAGCTAACTTGTCGCGCATCTCCGCTAAGGGGGCCTCTCGGAGGCGAAGAGTCGGAACACTGGCATGATCGGCCATCATACCGAAGAGGGAACTTTGGTCGGCTGACTGCTTTTCGCTTTCCTTATTGAAATCAAGCATCAAGTCAAGGTTAGCCATCATCACTCCCCGGTCTTCACCGAAGCAATCCAAAGCTCCGGCTTTGATAAGAGACTCGAGGGATTTTTTATTCAAATTGCGGTCTTTGACGCGCTCCAAGAAGTCAGCTAGTGATTTGAATTTACCTTTCTTCTTGCGTTCATCAATGATGGCGGTCGAAATTCCCTGGCCGAAGTT